>Ga0265320_10000798_pt1 | contig 23919 bp, 15 predicted proteins | sample 4827metaG_FD_202087 | JGI IMG/M metagenome (GOLD analysis project Ga0265320, IMG submission 202087) | Rhizosphere microbial communities from Carex aquatilis grown in University of Washington, Seatle, WA, United States - 4-8-27 metaG | ecosystem: Host-associated > Plants > Roots > Rhizosphere >...
GCTCACGGAGGCCCGCCGGCGCTTCGGGCCACGCGGCCTGCCCGTGCCGATCCTGCTGGGCGTGCTGCCGCTGGTCTCGGCGCGCCACGCCGAATTCCTGCACAACGAGGTGCCCGGCATCACCATCCCCGACGAGGCGCGGGCCGCGATGCAGGCGGCCGGCGAGCGCGGCTCCGAGGCAGGCCTGGAGATGGCCGATGCGCTGCTCGCGGCCACGGAGGGCGAGGTCGCGGGGACGTACATCATGCCCAGCTTCGGGCGCTACGAGCAGGCGGCCGAACTCGTCCGCCGCATCCGGGTGCGGCACCCGGCCCGGCCGGTGCAGGCCGCGCGGTGACGGCCACCATGCCCGTTGCCGCCCCTGCCGGCGCGCCGTTCGACCGGGCGTCGCGCCTGGCGGCCCTGCCGAGCCTGCTGCGCGAACGGATCGTCGTGCTCGACGGGGCCATGGGCACGATGCTCCAGGCGCACGGCTTCAGCGAGGCCGACTTCCGCGGCACGCGCTTCCGCGACCACCCGCACGACCTGCGGGGCGACCTCGACCTGCTGTGCCTGACCCAGCCGGCCGCGGTGCAGGCGATCCACCGGGCCTACCTGGACGCGGGCGCCGACATCGTGACCACCAACTCGTTCACGGCGACCCGCATCGCCCAGGCCGACTACCTGCTGGAGCCGGCGGTCGTCCGCGAGCTGAACCTCGCCGCGGCGCACCTCGCGCGCGACGCCGCCGACGCAGCCGAGCGGGCTCAGCCGGGCCGCCCGCGCTACGTGGCGGGTTCCCTTGGGCCCACCAATCGGACGGCGTCGATGAGCTCGGACGTGGGCGACCCGGCCGCCCGCAGCGTCACGTGGGAGGAGCTCGAGCTGGCCTACCGCGAAGCGGCGGCCGGGCTGATCGCGGGTGGCGCGGACATCCTGCTCATCGAGACGATCTTCGACACCCTGAACGCCAAGGCCGCCATCTTCGCCGTGCAGGCCCTGTTCGACGAGATCGGCCAGCGGCTGCCGCTGGTCATCTCCGGCACGATCGTGGATGCCTCCGGCCGGACCCTCTCGGGCCAGACGGTCGAGGCCTTCTGGCACAGCATCCGCCACGCCGACCCGCTCATCGTGGGCCTCAACTGCGCCCTGGGGCCCAAGCAGCTGCGTGAGCATCTGGACGTCCTCTCGCGCGTCGCCGACCGGCCCATCTCCGCCTACCCCAACGCGGGGCTGCCCAACGAGCTGGGCGGCTACGACGAGACGCCGCGCCAGATGGCCGATGCGCTGGGGGAGTGGGCCAGGCACGGCCTGCTCAACGTCGCCGGCAGCTGCTGCGGATCCACCCCCGCCCACGTGGCCGCCATCGCCCAGGCGGTGGCCGGCGTGCCGCCTCGGCCGATCCCCCCGCCGGCCGGCACGACGCGCCTGTCGGGCCTGGCCCCGCTGGTCATCCCGCCACCCGGCAAGGCCTTCGTCAACGTGGGCGAGCGGACCAACGTGACCGGCTCGCGCAAGTTCGCCCGGCTGATCGCCGCCGGTGCCGAGGACGAGGCGGTCGAGGTGGCCCGCGAACAGGTCACCAACGGCGCCCAGCTGATCGACGTGAACATGGACGAGGCGATGCTCGACGGGCCCGCCGCCATGACCCGCTTCCTGCGGCGGATCGCCGCCGAGCCCGACATCGCCGCCGTGCCGGTCATGGTCGACAGCTCCAGGTGGGCGGTCATCGAAGCCGGCCTGCAGCAGCTCCAGGGCAAGGGCGTCGTCAACTCGATCTCGCTCAAGGAGGGCGAGGAGGCGTTCCTGCGCCAGGCCCGCCTGTGCCGCCGCTACGGGGCCGCCGTGGTGGTCATGGCCTTCGACGAACAGGGCCAGGCGGAGTCCGCGGAACGCCGCGTCGCAGTGCTGCGGCGAGCTCACGAGCTGCTGACGGACGTGGTCGGGTTCGCCCCTGAGGACATCATCCTCGACGCCAACATCTTCGCCATCGCGACCGGCATGGAGGAGCACAACGCCTACGCCGTCTCGTTCATCGAGGCCGTCGGCCGCCTGAAGCAGGCGTTCCCCGGCTCGCCCACCTCCGGTGGGGTCTCCAACGTCTCGTTCGCCTTCCGCGGCAACGATCGCGTGCGCGAGGCGATCCACTCGGTGTTCCTCTACCACGCCATCCGCGCCGGCCTGGACATGGCCATCGTCAACGCCGGCGTGCTGCCCATCTATGACGACATCGAGCCGCAGCTCCGTGAGCGGGTGGAAGACGTGGTCCTGGACCGCCGGCCGGACGCGACCGAGCGGCTGCTGGAGCTGGCGGCGTCCTATGCCGACAGCGGGGGCATGGCCCGCGCGGAGGAGGATCTGGCCTGGCGGGAGCAGCCCGTGGCCCAGCGGCTCACGCACGCCCTGGTGGCCGGCCTCGATGCCTGGATCGTGGCCGACACGGAGGAGGCGCGCCTGGAGAGCGCCCGTCCGCTGGACGTCATCGAAGGACCCCTGATGGCCGGCATGAACGTGGTCGGCGACCTGTTCGGATCGGGCCGCATGTTCCTGCCCCAGGTGGTCAAGAGCGCGCGCGTCATGAAGAAGGCCGTGGCCGTCCTGGTGCCGTACCTGGAGGCCGAACGCGCCGGCACGAGCCGGCGGGCCGGGACGATCGTCATGGCCACCGTCAAGGGCGACGTCCACGACATCGGCAAGAACATCGTCGGTGTCGTGCTGGGCTGCAACGACTACGAGGTCGTGGACCTGGGCGTCATGGTGCCGGCCGCCCGCATCCTGGAGAAGGCGGTCGAGCTCGACGCCGACCTCATCGGCCTGTCGGGCCTCATCACGCCGTCGCTCGAGGAGATGACCCACGTGGCGGGGGAGATGGAACGCCAGGGCTTCACCATCCCCCTGCTCATCGGCGGCGCCACCACGTCCCGGACCCACACGGCGGTCAAGATCGCGCCGGCGTACTCGGGACCGGTGGTCCACGTCCTTGACGCCTCACGGGCCGTCGGGGTCGCCGGCTCGCTGGTGCAGCCCGACCGCCACGACACGTTCGTGGCCGGCGTCCGCGAGGAGTACGAGGGCATCCGCCGCGAGCGGGCCGGCCAGCGGGACCGGGAGCGGCGGGCGAGCCTGGAGGAGGCGCGCGCCAACCACCTGCCGGTCGACTGGACGAAGGTCGATCCCCCGCGCCCCGCCTTCCTGGGCCTCCGGACGTTCACTAGCTACCCGCTCGATGGGCTCCGTGAGGCCATCGACTGGACGCCGTTCTTCGCCACCTGGGAGCTGCGCGGGACCTACCCCGCGATCCTGGACGACCCGCGCCTGGGCGCGGCGGCGCGCGACCTCCATGGCGATGCCCTGGTCCTGCTCGATCGGATGGTCCGCGAGGACCTCCTCAGGGCCGACGCGGTCGTGGGCTTCTGGCCCGCCAACGCCGTCGGTGACGACATCGTCGCGTGGCGCGACGACGAGCGGCGCGAGCCGCGGGCGACCTTCCGGACGCTGCGCCAGCAGATGGCCAAGGCCGACGGCCGCCCCAACCTCGCCCTGGCCGACTTCGTGGCCCCGCGCGAGACAGGCCTCGCCGACTACGTGGGCGGGTTCGCCATGACGACCGGCCACGGGCTGGAGCCGCTCGTGGCTGAGTTCGAGGCGGCCCACGACGACTACTCGGCGATCCTCGCCAAGGCCCTGGCCGACCGTCTCGCGGAGGCCTTCGCAGAACGGCTCCACGAGCGCGTCCGCCGCGAGCTGTGGGGCTATGCGCCGGACGAGGCCCTCTCCAACGCGGACCTCATCGCCGAGCGCTACCAGGGCATCCGCCCGGCACCCGGCTACCCGGCCTGCCCCGACCACACCGAGAAGGCGACGCTCTTCGACCTGCTCGAGGTGGAGCGCCGGGCGGGGATCCGCCTGACCGAGTCGTATGCCATGTGGCCGGCGGCGTCGGTGTGCGGCTACTACTTCTGGAACCCGGCCAGCCACTACTTCGGCGTGGGCCGGATCGGTCGGGACCAGCTGGCCGACTACGCCGCGCGCAAGGGCGTGCCGCTCGCCGAGGCGGCGCGCTGGCTGGCCCCCAACCTGGACGACGCGGCCGCCTGACGGGCCGGCCGACCCCGGGGCAGCCCGGTCACGAAGGCCGGAGGCCGGCCTCGTGCGCGGCGTTCTCGTCGGCTCGCTCCTCGGCATGGATGGGCAGCGTGCCGAGTGCCGCGAGGACGAACGTGACCCCCATCAAGGAGAAGACGATGGGCAGCCCGGCGGCGTTGCCCACCGCTCCGATGATGGCCCCGTACAGGGCCACCCAGAGCGACCCCACGCCGAAGGCCAGCGTGAAGTAGACGGCGAACGACGCGTCGCGGATCGATGGCCGCGCGATGTCCGCCAGGAGCGCCTGGAGCTGCGGGCTCTCGGCGAAGCTGAAGAGGCCCATCAGGACGATCCCCACCCACAGCCCGATGAGGCTCGAGCCCGACAGCAGGAAGACGGCGAAGCCCAGCGCGCCGCCCAGGTAGACGCCGACGATGAGCGGCTTGCGGCCGATCCGGTCGGACAGCCAGCCGGCGACCAGCGGCATCGGCACGGAGAAGACGATCAACGCGCCGTACATGGCGCCCGAAAGCGACTCGTCCAGGCCCAGGACCTTGGTGAGGTAGATGAGGGCGAAGAGGTTGACCACGCCAAGGCCGCGGCCGCCGCCACCCAGGATCGAGGTCAGGTAGAGCCAGCGCAGGTCGCGGTCGCGGATGATGTGCCGGAAGGCGTCGCGCACGCTCCCGCCGGCCACCGCCGCCGCGCGGTCGGTACCCCGCTCGCGGACGAGGAGCAGGATGGCGATGGCGATGACGATGGCCGGGATGCCGAAGACGATCGCCGCGCCGCGCCAGCCGAAGGCCAGGATGATCGGCGCGCCGAGCACGGCGACCACGACCGTGCCCACGTTGCCGCCGGCGATGTGGGCACTGATGGCGAAGCCCCGTCGCTCGGCCGGGAACTGCTCGGCGAGCAGGCCGTTGCCGACCGGATGCTGCGGCGAGCCGCCGATGCGCGACAGGACGTTGGCCAGCGCGAAGGTGGGGAAGCTGGAGGTGAACGCCTGGGCGACGAACCCGCCGCCGAACAGCAGGCCACCGGCGCCCAGCAGGCGGCGGCGTGAGACCAGGCGGGTGAGCGACGCGAAGCTGAGCTGCACGATGCCGGCGGCGAAGGCGCCGCCCGCGGCCAGGAAGGCGATCGTGTCGACCCCGACGTGGAAGTCGTCGGTGATCTTCAGGTAGATCAGCGGCAGCACCACGGCTTGGGCGTGGTTGACCGCGTGCGCCATCGACAGCAGCCAGAGCGACCACATCGGTCGGACGTCGGCGGGAGTCCCAGCTGCGGACGGAGCGGAAGCCATGGCGCTCGATGATGGCGCATCTGCCGCGTGGCGATCCGGCGCGGACCGATCCGCCGCGGACCGATCCGGACGCAGGGCTCCCGCCGCAGGCGATCCGGACGAAGGGCTCCCCGCCGGGATGAACATCGGGCGTTCGTTACGAGGACGATTGGCCGGATCGGGGTCCGTCTTGGGGCTGTCCGGGCCGCATGTGCCTCGGGTTGAACACGGGATGTTCGGAGCGGCGAAGGAGAGGCTGCTGCTTCCTCGTAAGCAACGTCGGATGTTCAAGAGCGCCCTGGGCGGCGAAGGAGAGGCTGCTGCTTCCTCGTAAGCAACGTTGGATGTTCAAGGGCGCCCTGGGGCGGAAACTCCGCGTGGCGCCCTGGGTCGGAGGGGGCGAGTGGTTCAAAGGGCGCCCTGGGGGGATCGGTGCCGGCGGCTCGCCCCCCGCATGGCGCTGGGCGGGTGACTCTGCTACCTTCTGGTGTCCCACGACCGCCCCGGGACGGCGGCCGGGACCCAGAGGAGGCCTATTGCTGCTGGCATCGGGCGCCTCTCCGCGCCCCGAGTCCCACGGGCCCACCTGCGTCTATGCCCGACCCACGCGCCGGGTGCGTGCTGGTCGCCGGGTGGTGGCGGCCGTCACCGGGGGCCGGCGGGCCCGCCTGGGTCGGCTGGGCGCCGATCGACGCGTCGGTCCGACGCTCATCGTGGCGCTGGTCCTGCTGACGTCGCTGTTCGCCATCCTGCCCGCTGCGTCGGCCCAGCCACGGGCGGCCCAGACCTTCGTGAACCCGGGCATCGCCGACCTTCGTGGCGGCCAGCCCGATGAGCTGAGCGCGCCGTCGGCGACGGTGCGGCCGGTGATGTCGGAGGAGGTCCCGGTCGCTGCCACCGGACCGTTCACCGCCGACGGCACCCTTCTCGCGCCCCTGACCGTCCAGCCCTCCCAGACGCCGCTGGCGATGCGGCTCTACTCGGTCGTCCACGGCGACACCTTGACCGGTATCGCGGCGCGCTTCGGGCTGAGCATGATGACCATCTGGTGGGCCAATACGCTCACCTCCAAGGACCAGCTCCACGTGGGCCAGGTGCTCCGCATCCCCCTCGTCGACGGCGTTCTCTACACGGCCCACGAAGGCGACACGGTGGCGGCTGTCGCGGCGCGCTTCCACGCCGACCCGGCGGCCGTGACGACCTACAACGGGCTCGCTACCGACGAGCTGACGCTCGGCCAGCAGGTGATGATCCCCAACGGCGTCGGGTCGTCCATCGCCGTCGCGGCGACCGCTCACCCGGCCGCCAAGGCCGCCACGAACAGCACCACGGGTTGCACCGGCTGCGGTTTCGCTCCACTCGCCTGGCCCGTGCCGGGTGGGTACATCAGCCAGGGCTTTGGGTGCACCGGTTTCGCCGCCGAGCCGCCGCTGGGCAACTGCCCCCACTACCACAACGGGATCGACATCGCCGCGCCGAGTGGCACCCGGCTCGTGGCGGCCGCCGCCGGCACGGTCACCTTCGCCGGCTGGAAGGACAACGGCGGCGGGTACCAGGTGTGGGTCAGCAACGGGCACGACTTCTACACCACGTACGCTCACATGTCGGCGGTGGTGGTGCATGTGGGCCAGCGGGTCGGGCGCGGCCAACTCATCGGTCGGGTCGGCATGACGGGGGACGCGACCGGTCCCCATTGCCATTTCTCGGTCTGGATCGGCCCCATCTGGGCGGGCGGACACGTGGTCAACCCGCTCGATTACTTCTGAGCCGCCGGCTGAGCCGCCGGCCGGATCAGGGCCGCACGGCAGCCAGGTACGTCACCAGCGGACCGGAGCGCGTGTCGGCCCAGGCCCAGTAGAACGCACCGTCACCATAGGTGGCGTTCTCCCGCAGCCCCGTGCCGTTGACGATGTCGGGGAGCACCCACGTCGCGCCACTGACCAGCCGTGGTCTGGTCCAGGTGCGGCCGTGATCGTACGAGAGGGCCCACTCGTTCTGGACCTTTCCGTCATGCAGCACGTGCCAGCCCACGAAGACGATGCCGTCCGTCGCCGCGGTCGACACGGCCAGGACCGGCTTGAACCCGCTGCCCAGCGTCATCCAGGCCCAGGCGCCGCTGCTGCCGCTGCGGCCGAGCCGGATGCGGCCACCGCTCTCGACGACGAGCCACCGCCGTGATGTGCCGCCGCTGCTGTCGACCGCCACCTGGGACTGCCATCGCGGGTCCAGGTACAGGGCGCTGCTGCCGCTGACCGTGGTGGCCCACTGGGGGCGGCCGACGCTGAGGGTCGTGCCATCGAACCGGATCGCGGCGGTGGCGAAGCCCTGCCGCCCGACGTTGCCCGCCGCCCCATCGTCCGGGTTGAACTCGCCCAAGAAGCGCCGCAGGTCGGCCTCGTAGAAACTGACCAGCGCCCCGGTCGCGGTGGCCGCCAGGCGATACCCGATGCGGTCGTGAGCGGGGAAGCCCGCCAGTCCCACGGCCGGGACTTCCACCTGGGCCCACGGACCGTGAAGCGGTTTCGCCAGCACGTGGAGGCCAGGCCCGGCCGCGTTCGGGAGCCAGTTATAGGCCACGTACAGCGTGCCGTAGTCGCGGCTGGTGGTGGCCATGTCGACCGCCAGGGTCGGGAAGCACCCGCTCCAGGCGGGCGTGAACGGCTCGATCCAGGGCGCTGCCCAGGTGCGGCCCAGATCGTCCGAATACGTCACGGCCAGGCGGACCCCGCCGGTCACGCCCATGGCGTCGGCGGCCCAGAGCCGCCGGCCGGGACCCCACGCGATGACGGCGTGGATGTCCTCACAGCGGCTACCCCAGGGCCGGCTCGCGGCACCCCACGTGAGGCCGCCATCGGGGGAGAAGCGGACCACGGGCCGGCCGCAGTCCTGGGGCCAGACGATCTCCTGGGCGAGCACGGCGACCTCGCCGCTGGGATCGACCGCGACCGTGGGTTCGCTGCCCGCGCCGACGGCCGACTCGTGGACGGAGGCGGCCGGCCGGCCGGGTGGCATGGCGGTGGCGGATGGGACTGCTGAGGGCGTCGCGAGGGGCGCCGTCGGGGACGGGACCGGCGTCGGCGTGAGGGTCAGTGACGGCTCGACGCTGGCGGCGGTCGAGCCTGGCAGGCCGGTCGTCACCGACGGGGCGGGCGGGACCTCCGCGCCGCAGGCCGAAGCCACCAGGACGATCGCCAGGGCGAATGTGGCCGTCCGGCCCGTGCCCATCGGGACATCAGTGGAACGTGTCGCGGTCGATCGGGGGACCCAATCGAGCGGCCACCAGGCCGGCCACCTCGCCCGACGCGGGGTGGCGGCCCAAAGCCGCCTTCGAGAAGATCAGCTCGCCGTCGAGCGTGACCTCGAAGCGGCCACCCGCACTTGGTCGCAGCGTCGCCCGCGCGATCCGCGGCGCCCATCCACCCAGCAGTTCAGCCACCAGACCGGTGGCTCGCTCGGTGTAGTTTCAGACGACGCAGTACTCGACCTCGAGGTCGTGCGCGTCGGGTGTGCTCATGTCCTTACCTTACGCCCACGAGGATGACCGTGCGGAGCGGTCGGGGCGCGGTGGGGGAGGCCAAGAGAGGCCCCTCCGGGACGGAGGGGCCTCTCGATGTCGGGGCTGGAGCCGCCCGGCGACGGCTCGTGCGTTGGGCCGGCGCGGAGCCGGTTCGTTTGCCGGGTCAGGCCGGCTGGGGAGCTGCCGTCTGCTCGGGGACGGACCTTGGATGGACGAACTTGGTCAGCACGCCGTACAGCAGGAACGAGACCACGAGGCCGACGACCCAGCTGTAGTCGGCGAAGGGGAACGGGTCCTTCAGGAACGGGATGATGCCGTTCACGGGGAACGGCCCATCGGTCCCGGCGGCCGTGTACGAACCGCCGATGGCGAAGAGGATCCCGACGAGGAGGGCGACGACGGCCTTCCAGTTCCACCCACGGACGTAGGTGTAGATGCCGTTCGCCTTGTACAGGTCGGTGAGCTTGAGGTCGGTGCGGCGGATCCACCAGTAGTCCGCGATCAGGACACCGGCGATGGCGCCCGTGGCGCCGCCGTAGGTGCCGAGCCACGTGAAGATGTACGCGTGGGGATCGTTGTACAGGTTCCAGGGCTGGATGAGGATGCCCAGCACGCCGGTGATCAGGCCGCCGGTCCGGAAGCTGATCCGCCTGGGCCAGGCATTGGAGAAGTCATAGGACGGGCTGACCACGTTCGCGGCGACGTTGACCGAGAGGGTCGCGACCGCAAGCGTGAACAGCGCGAACACCACGACGATGGGGTTGTTGAACTTGCCGGTCAGGGCGACCGGGTCCCAGATCGCGGTGCCATAGACGACCTGGCTGGCTGACGTCGTCAGCACGGCCAGCAGCGGGAAGACGGTCATCGTGGTCGGCAGGCCCAGGATCTGGCCGGTGGCCTGGGCGCGCTGGCTCTTGCCGAACCGGGTGAAGTCCGGCATGTTCAGCGACAGGGTCGACCAGAAGGCGATCATGGCCATCAAGGACGGGAAGAACACGGGCCAGAACTTGTCGCCCCAGCCAAGGGTGCCGGGGTCGTTCACGATCGGCCCGAGGCCGCCGGCCTGGGACGCCATCCAGATGAACAGGAAGACGGCCACGACGAGGACGAACGGGGCCGCCCAGTTCTCGAACCGGCGGATGAAGTCCATCCCGCGAACGATGATGAAGACGTTGAGGCCCCAGAAGACGATGAAGCTCAACCACAGCGTCCAGGGCTGCGTGGCGAACGACCCGAAGCCAAAGCTGAGCGTGCCCGCCTTGCTCCAGGAATCGCCCAGCATCGAGCCCATCAGCACGAAGATCGCGCCGCCGCCGATCCAGGTCTGGATGCCGAACCAGCCGCAGGCCACGCCGGCCCGGATCAAGGCTGGAAGGTTCGCCCCGAAGACGCCGAACGAAGCCCGGGCGAACACCGGGAACGGGATCCCGTATTTCGTGCCGGCATGACTGTTGGCCAGCATCGGGACGAGGACGACGATGTTGGCGATCATGATCGTCAGGATCGCCTGGTACCAGGCCATGCCGAGGGCCACCAGGCCGGCGGCCAGCGTCCACGTGGCCACGTTGTGGGCCATGCCGATCCACAACGCGATGTAGTTGTAGGTGCTCCAGATCCGCTTTGGCATCGTGACCGGGGCGAGATCCGCGTTGTGCAGCGGCGAAGCACTCAGGGCGGCATCCGCCTCCGGCGTCAACTCGTGTCGACCGTCGGGGTAGACGACCTCGCCCTCATACGGAGTAGCGGTCATGGGATCCTCCAGCGCTCTCCCTTCCTGAGAACCATCAGCAGAACGAACGACCCAGCCTGGGTCGCCCACACGGGTCGTCCTCGGTCCACCTCCTCTAAGGGGCCGCCGGAACCGCGGGCCTCGCCTCAGGACACCTCGGCATCGGTCGCGTCAAGGGCGCGATCGATGATCTCGAAGCCCTCCCGCAGTTGTTCTGCGGTGATGCACAGCGGCGGGTTCGTGAAGAACGCGTTCCAGTGGGTCATGGTGTAAAGCCCGGCCTGACGCAACCGCGCGTCGAGCGCGGTCATGATCGGTGAGGTCGTGTTGAAATCGGCGAGGGGCTGGCGAGTGACCCGGTCACGGATCAGTTCGATCACGCCGAACAGGCCGATGTTGCGGACCGCACCGACGCTCGGATGCCTGGCCTGAAGGTCCGCCAGGAGGCCGCCCATGAGTGGGCCGAGCCGGGCGGCGTTGCCGACCAGGTCATCGTCGCGCAGCACGTTGACGGCGGCGATGGCAGCGGCGCAACTGACCGGATGGGCGGAGTACGTGAGGCCGCCGTAGTAGACCCGGTCGGCGAAGAAATCGACGACCTGGGGGCTCATGGCCACGGCGCCGAGGGGCAGGTACGAGCTCGTCAGACCCTTGGCCATCGTCAGCAGATCGGGCACCACGTCCCAGTGGTCGACCGCGAACCAACGGCCGGTCCGCCCGAACCCGGCCATCACCTCGTCGGCGATCATCAGGATGCCGTACTTCGTGCACAACTCGCGGACGCCCTGGAGGTAGCCGTCGGGCGGGATCAGGATCCCGTTGGTCCCGGTGACCGTCTCGAGGATGAACGCCGCGATCGTCTGCGGCCCCTCGTACTTGATGACCTCCTCGAGGTAGGCCAGGTGCTCGGCGACCGGCTCGGGTTCCTCGCGGCCCCAGCGCCACGGGTCCAGGACACGGATCACGCCGGGGATGGCAGGCTCGCTGGCCCACCGCCGGGGATCGCCGGTGACGCTGATCGCCCCGGCGCTCGCCCCGTGGTAGGAGCGGAACCGGGCGATGACCTTCTGCCGCCCGGTGACCATGCGGGCCATGCGCAGGGCATTCTCGTTGGCCTCCGCGCCGCCGAGGGTGAAGAAGAAGGTCTTGAGGTCGCCGGGCGTCAGCTCCGCCAGCAGCTGGCCCAGACGGCCCCGGACCTCGGTGGCGAACTGGGGCGCGGCGAAGGCGAGGGCGTGCGCCTGGTCGGCGATGGCGTCTGCCACGCGGCGGTCGCCGTGGCCGATGTTGACGCTCATCAGCTGGCTGTTGAAGTCGATGTAGCGCTTGCCGTCAGAGTCCCAGAAGTAGACGCCCTCGGCCCGATCCATGACGAGCGGGTTGATGTGAGCCTGGGCCGACCACGAAAAGAACGTGAACTGCCGGTTGAGCCGAACGATCTCTTCCGTCGTCAGCGGGGACCGCGCGATGACCATGGCAGCGAGCCTCCTGGGGGCGCCGCAGGTGCCGGACGTGATGGCTGATGAAGCCATATCCGCCGCCGACCGGATAAGGGCCGGTGGGGCCCGGCCTTTCGGGACTTCCGGCCCGTTTGTCGGGCGCCATTCCGCGCCAGCCTTGATCGGTCGAACCACGGGCGGCCGGGACGGCCGTTTCCCGCGTACTGCCGCGATGGTCAGGAGGTGCTCATATGTCCCGCACCGTGCGGGCTGCCCTTCTCCAGGCTACCTGGACCGGCGACAAAGAGTCGATGATCCAGAAGCACGAGCGCTACGTCCACGACGCAGCGGCCGAGGGCGCCAAGCTGATGCTCTTCCAGGAGCTCTTCTACGGGCCCTACTTCTGCCAGGTGCAGGACACCCAGTACTACAGCTACACCGAGCACATCCCGGACGGCCCGACCACCAAGCGCATGCAGGCCCTGGCGAAAGAGACGGGCATGGTGCTCGTCGTGCCGATGTACGAGGAAGACTCCCAGACGACCGGCATCTACTACAACACGGCAGCCGTCATCGACGCCGACGGGAAGTTCCTGGGCAAGTACCGCAAGACCCACATCCCGCACGTCCAGGGCTTCTGGGAGAAGTTCTACTTCCGCCCCGGCAACCTCGGCTACCCCGTCTTCGAGACAGCGGTCGGCAAGGTCGGCGTCTACATCTGCTACGACCGCCACTTCCCCGAGGGCGCCCGCGCCCTGGGCCTCAACGGCGCCGAGATCGTGCTGATCCCGGCCGCCACCAGCCGCGGCCTCTCCGAGTACCTGTGGCGCGTCGAGCAGGTCAGCCATGCGCTGGCCAACGGCTACTACGTGGGCACCATCAACCGCGTCGGCATCGAGAAGGAGATCGGTCCCGACGACTTCTACGGCCAGAGCTACTTCGTCGATCCGCGGGGCCAGTTCGTCGGCGAGATCGGCGACGCCCACAAGGAAGAGTTGATCGTCCGCAACCTCGACCTCGACTGCATCCAGGAAGTCCGCCAGACCTGGCAGTTCTTCCGGGATCGGCGACCCGAGGCCTACGGGGACCTCATCAAGCCCTAGCCACGCGGCATCCACCGCATCACCCCGCGCCCGCGCCGTTCCCGGTCCCCCGCCGACCAGGGACCGCGCGGGCGCTCTCTTCCTGAAGGAGGAACGGATGCGCATCCTCATCAAGGGCGGAACCATCGTCAACGCCGACGCCATGAGCCGGGCGGACGTCCTCGTCGACGGCGACGAGATCGCCCTCATCGGCGTGGACCTCGACGTCCCGGCCGACACGGTCATCGACGCCACCGGCAAGTGGGTCATCCCGGGCGGCATCGACGGCCACACGCACATGCAGCTGCCGTTCGGCGGCACCTTCGCCAAGGACACCTTCGAGACCGGCACGCGCGCGGCGGCCTTCGGCGGCACGACGACCATCATCGATTTCGCCGTCCAGCCGCGCGGCGGCACGCTTCGCGCAGGCCTGGACGAGTGGCACGAGAAGGCCGACGGCAAGGCCTGCATCGACTACGGCTTCCACATGATCGTCTCCGACATGCGGGACGACGTCCTGCCGGAGATGGACCGCCTCGTCGAGGAAGGCATCACCGACTTCAAGCTCTTCACCGCCTACCCGGGCGTGTTCTTCAGCGACGACGCGTCGATCTTCAAGGCCCTTCGCCAGACGACGAAGAACGGCGGCCTGATCCTGGTCCACGCCGAGAACGGGCCCGTGATCGACGTCGTGGCGGCCGACCTCGTCGCCGCCGGGACGACCGATCCGATCGGTCATGGCACGGCCCGCTATCCGGTCCTGGAGGGCAAGGCCACCAACCGCGTGATCCGCCTGGCAAAGGCGGCCGGCGCCCCCGTGTATTTCGTGCACATGTCGGCCAAGGACGCTGTTGACGAGCTGCGACGGGCACGCGACGAAGGCCTGCCGGTGTTCGCCGAGACCTGCCCGCAGTACCTCTTCCTGTCGCTCGACGACCTGGGCCATGGCTTCGACGGCGCGAAGTTCGTGTGCTCGCCGCCGCTGCGCGACCGGGCCGGCGGCCACCAGGCGGAGCTCTGGAAGGGCCTCATCGCTGACGACCTGCAGCTGGTCGCGACGGACCACTGCCCGTTCGACTTCCATGGCCAGAAGGAGCTGGGCCGCGGCGACTTCCGCAAGATCCCGAACGGCCTGCCCGGTGTCGAGGAGCGGGTCGACCTGGTCCACGACGGCGGCGTCGTGACCGGCAAGATCGGCCCCAGCCGCTGGGTCGAGCTCGTCTCGACCGCTCCGGCCCGGATGTTCGGCCTGCCTCGGAAGGGCTCCATCTCGGTCGGGCTCGACGCGGACATCGTGGTCTACGACCCGACCCGGAAGCACGTCCTCAGCGCCACGACCCACCACATGGACGTCGACTACTCGTGCTACGAGGGTCGCGAGGTCACGGGCGGCTCGGATGTCGTCCTGTCGCGCGGCCGGGTCGTCGTCGACCACGGCAAGTGGCTGGGGAGCGCCGGTCATGGCCGGTTCCTCCGCCGCGAGCCGCGCGGCTTCCCGGCCATGGCCCCCGGACGGATCGATCGCGTGCCGACCTCCGTCGGCTGACCTGTCACGGCCACCAGGCGCCGGCTCGCCGAGCGGCGGGCCGGCGCCCCAGTTCGTTGAACATGAGGGGTGCGAGAAGTGAGCGTCGACGTCTCGGTCGAGCGGGCGCTCGACCCGTTCCTGCCACTGCCGGCCCTTAGCGCACGAGCTGCCCGGACGGAGGCGGAACGCTGCCTCTACTGCTTCGATGCCCCCTGCGCCCGAGCCTGCCCCACGGGCATCGATGTGCCATCGTTCATCCGCAAGATCGCCACGGGCAACCTCCAGGGCAGCGCCCGGACGATCCTGGCGGCCAACCCCATCGGCGGGACCTGCGCTGCCGCTTGCCCGGTCGAGCGGCTGTGCGAGGGCGTCTGCGTCCGGGCCGAGCTTGATACGCCGATCGCGATCGGACGCCTGCAGCGCCACGCCATCGACTCGCTGGCCGCGAGCGGCGAACCGTTCTTCACACCAGGGCCGTCGGCGTCAGCCAGCGCCGCGATCATCGGCGCCGGCCCGGCCGGGCTCGCTTGCGCGGCGGAGCTGCGCCGCGCGGGCGTCGCGGTGACCGTCTACGACGCCAGCGCCAGGGCCGGCGGCCTGGGCGACCACGGCATCGTCCCGTGGCGCCTGCCGCGCGAGATCGTGGCCCGCGACGCGGCCGAAGTCGAGCGGGCCGGGGCCCACTTCGAGCTCGGGGTGACGATCGGCCGCGAGGTCGAGCCCGCCGAACTGGTCGCTCGGCACGACGCGGTCGTCGTGGCCACGGGACTGGGCCACGGCAAGCCGCTCGGCATCAAGGGCGAGGACTACGAGGGGGTCGTCGACGCCCTCGAGCTGATCGGCCACGCCATCGACGGTCGGCCGTCTGGCCGCCCGCTGGGCCGGGTCGCCGTCATCGGCGGCGGCAGCACGGCGTTCGATGCGGCGGCCGCCGCGGTCCAGCTTGGCGCGACCGAGGTCACCGTCTTCTACCGCCGCAGCGCCGCCGAATGCACGGCCTATCCGCACGCCATCGACCTGGCCCGGAGCCTGGGCGTCGGGATCCGCTGGCTGACGGCGCCGGTCGAGATCATCGGCGACGGCAGCGTGTGGGCCGTCGAATTCGAGGCGATGCGCCTCGGTGCACCGGACGCCTCCGGTCGCCGGCGCCCCGAGCCGATCCCTGCGTCGCGCTTCGACCGGCCGTTCGACACGGTCGTCCGAGCCGTGGGCCAGGGCGCACCGACGGGCCTCCTGGCCGCCCTCGGGGTCGCCGTGCACGGCGACCTGGCGGTCGCCGACCCGGTGACCGGCCGGACCGCCGATCCCAAGGTCTGGGCCATCGGCGACATCGCCAACGGCGGCGCCGAAGTCGTCAACGCCGTCCAGGCGGGCAAGCTCGCCGCCGCGTCCATCGTTGAGACCCTTGGCGTTCCGCGCATCACCCCCATCCGCCCGTCGGATTCGACCGTGCCGGGTGTGGACTTGTTCACGGACATGGCCGGGATCCGCGGGCCCAACCCGTTCTGGCTGGCCTCGTGTCCGATCACCAACACGGGTGAGATGGTCGCCCGGGCGTTCGACGCGGGTTGGGGCGGCGTCGTCTGGAAGACGGTCGGCGAGCCGATCACGAATGTCACCTCCCGGCTCGGCTCGCTCGAGATCGGCGGCCGGCGGCTCGTCGGGTTGTCCAACATCGAGCTGATCAGCGACCGCTCGATCGAGACCAACCTGGCCGAAGTCGCCGACGTCAAGCGGCGCTACCCCAACCAGGCCGTGGTCGTCTCGCTGATGGTCGAGTCCAAGGCCCAGACCTGGTACGACATGGTCAGCCGGGTCAACGACACCGGCGCCGACGGCATCGAACTCAACTTCGGCTGTCCGCACGGGATGAGCGAACGCGGCATGGGCGCCGCGGTCGGCCAGGTCCCCGAGTACGTCCAGATGATCACCGAGTGGGTGATGGAGAAGGCCGCCGTCCCGGTCCTGGTCAAGCTCACCCCCAACGTCGCGGACATCCGGCCGCCGGCTCGCGCGGCCCGGGCCGCCGGGGCCGATGGGGTCGCCCTCATCAACACGATCAGCTCGCTGATCGGGGTCGACCTCGACACCTGGTCGCCCGTGCCGGACGTCCGCGGCCACGGCAGCCACGGCGGCTATTCCGGCCCGGCCGTGAAGCCGATCGCCCTGTACATGGTCTCGGCGGTGGCGTCGGATCCCGACGTCCGCCTGCCCGTCTCGGGCATCGGCGGCGTGGCCGACTGGCACGATGCGGTCGAGTTCATGCTCGCCGGTGCGACGACCGTCCAGGTCGGCACCAGTGTCATGCACTGGGGCTACAGGATGATCGACGACCTCGTCGACGGCCTCTCGACCTACCTCCGCTCGAAGGGCCTGCACAGCCCCGCGGAGCTGGTCGGACGCGCCCTCCCGACGCTGACCGACTGGGGCCACCTGGACCAGTCCTTCCGGCTGCTGGCCCAGATCGATGAGGCCCGCTGCATCCACTGCAACCTGTGCCTGGTCGCCTGCAACGACGGCGCGCACGAGGCGATCCACCGCGAGGGCACGAACGGCACGTCGCGGCTCGTGGTCGAGGGCGACCACTGCGTGGGCTGCCACCTCTGCCAGTACGTCTGCCCCGTCGAGGGCTGCATCTCGATGGTCGAACTGGAGGGACCCGCCGCCGTCCACTGACCCCTGCCAACCAACCGCCCCCCGGAGTCGCCAGCCTGTCCGGGTCGGCCCGTCCAGCAGACTGGCAGAGCCAAGGAGAACCATCAGGTGACCATCGAGCTGACGCCGGCCGAGGTGATGCCGGCCGTCCTTCCCATCCTCAGCCACTGGATCGACGGCCGTCCCGTCGAGGTCCTGCCAGAAGCCACGGGACCGGTCTTCAACCCCGCCACGGGCGAGGTCATCGCCCGCGTGCCTCGCGGCGGCGCGCCCGAAGTCGACGCCGCGGTGGCCGCCGCCAAGCGGGCCTTCCCGGCCTGGCGCGACATGCCGCTGATCGCCCGCAGCGAGATCTTCTTCGCCTTCCGCGAGCGGATGTGGCAGCACCGCGAAGAGCTCGCCAAGCTGATCACCCGCGACCACGGCAAGACCTACCCGGATGCCCTCACGGAAGTCCTGCGCGGTCTCGAGACGGTCGAGTACGCGTGTGGCCTGCCGAGCCTCCTGGCCGGCGTGAACACCCCCAGCGTCTCGACCAACGTCGACGCCCACTCCCTCCGCCAGCCGCTGGGCGTGGTGGCCGGGATCACCCCGTTCAACTTCCCGGTCATGGTCCCCACGTGGATCTACCCGATCGCCCTGATGGCGGGCAACACGTTCATCCTCAAGCCGTCATCCCATACGCCGGGGGCCACCCAGCTGCAGGCCGAACTGTGGAAGGAAGCCGGCCTCCCGGACGGCGTCTTCAACATCGTGTACGGCGGCCGTGAGGCGGTCGACGCGATCCTGGTCCATCCCGACATCGCGGCCATCCAGTTCGTGGGCTCGACGGCTGTCGGTCAGCACGTCTTCGATACCGGTACCCAGCACGGCAAGCGGGTCACCGCCTTCACCAGTGCCAAGAACGCGATGGTCGTCCTGCCGGACGCTGACCTGGAGCTGGCTGCCGATGCGGCGGTCGCCTCGGGCTACGGCTCGGCCGGCGAGCGGTGCATGGCCCAGACCCTGATCCTCGCGGTGGGCGACACCGGCGACCGGATCCGGCCCCTCATCGAGGAGCGGCTCGGCCACCTCAAGATCGGCCCCGGCATCGAGCCCGGCGTCGACATGGGTCCCATCTACTCCACCGAGCACCGCGAGTCGATCATCCGCTGGATCGAGGTCGGCGCCGGCGAAGGCGCCGAGCTGGTCATCGACGGACGACCCTTCCATCATCCGGAGCACCCCGATGGGTTCTTCCTTGGGGTGACCCTCTTCGACCATGTCACGCCGACCATGCAGATCTTCAACGAGGAGATCTTCGGGCCGGTCCTGGGTATGGTCCGCGTGTCGACCTACGACGAAGCGGTAGCCCTCATCAACGGCCACCAGTACGCCAACGGAACGGCGATCTTCACCACCGACGGCGGCGCCGCGCGCCGCTTCGAGCTGGAGGTCGACGTGCCCATGATCGGCATCAACGTCCCGATCCCGGTCCCCGTCGGCTACCTGTCGTTCGGCGGCTCGAGGAAGTCGGCGATCGGCGACCTGCAGATGCGCGGCGAGGACAGCATCCGCTTCTTCACCAAGCAGAAGCTGGTCACCGTCCGCTGGCCCGAGCCCGGCCGCCGGCCCGGCCTGAGCCTGGTGTTCCCCAGCAATCGGTAGTCGATCCTGGATGCCGCCGGCGAGGCCGCCCCGCGGGGCGGCCTCGCGTGGCGCCGCAATGCCCGCGAGCGGCCGGGCACCCCTCGGGGAGCCGCCGATGCGCCGGTGAAGGCCGGCCCGTCATGGGTCGGATGTCACTGCCGGAAGGGGCCGGATGGCTCTGGCCCCGCTCCGCTCGTGATCAGCACCATGTGGCCTAATGGTCAGACCATCGGACCAGCCCGAGCGGCCCGCGGTGGACTGGGCCGCGCTCCAGACGCGGTCGGCGTCGGTGGCCACGGTCGTCGTGGCCCGGCTCGAGGAGCTGATCCGGCAGGGCGACCTGGCGGACGGTTCGCGGCTGCCGGCCGAGCGGCAACTGGCGCAGATGCTGAACGTGTCGCGCGCCTCCGTGCGCGAGGCGGTCCGCGAGTTGTGGCTCAAGGGGCTCGTCGACCGCCGGCAGGGCCGCGGCACGTTCGTGACGGCCGGTGCGCCGTCGCTCGATGCGTTCCAGACCCACCTCCATGAACGGCTCGGCCAGGAGGACCTGACGGTCCTGCGCGTGATGGACTTCCGGGCCTCGCTGGAGCCGGCCATCGCCTCCCGGGCGGCCCAACGGGCCACCGGCAGCGATCTCGAGCGCATGACCCGGATCCTGGAGGCGATGGAGCACGAGACGTCGGCGCGGCGCTCGGCGGAGCTGGACGCCGAATTCCACCAGGCCGTCGCGGCGGCGACGCAGAACCCGCTGCTCGTGCAGGTCGTGGAGTTCAGCGGCCAGTGGCTGGGCGTCACCCGCCAGGACGCCCTGCAGGGCCGACGCCGGCGTGACATGTCGCTGCGCTCCCACCATGCCGTGCTGCGCGCCGTGTCGGACCACGATCCGGAAGCCGCCGCCGCGGCCATGTCGCAGCACGTCCGCGAGGTGTCCGCGTTCGTCGAACAGCGCCTGGCCCCGCCATCCATCCCCAAGCCTGCGCGTGCAGGCGCCATCGTCCACGAGCCGTCGGAGGTAGCACGATGATCAAACGCGTCGAGATCAACTATCGGGGCGTCTTCCAGAAGACCCTCGGCCGCAAGATCGGCGGCGATCTGGTGCTCATCGCTCGTCGCCTGGACAAGGTCGGCTTCTCCAACGGCCGCTATAGCGACGCGCCGGAGCGCAACGGCCTGCCCTCCAAGTACTTCACCTTCATCTCCTCGACGATGACCGAGGCCGAGCTCGAGGCGGAGTGCGGCGGCAAGCTGGACATCGACGCCGCCGACGTCACCGTCGTGCTGGATGACACGCTGCTGGCCGGGGTCGAACCCTGGGCCTGGCACGGCATCCGCCCGGTCAACGAGAAGACCCAGGCCGGGGGCGCGCTGATCGTCGTCTCGCGCCACGCGCCGGACGACCTCGTCCCGCGCCTCGAGCGCAAGCCCTACACGTACCACCTGGCGGTCCTCGCCGGTGAGACCAGCCTCTCCGGCATGTGGGTCTTCCGCGACGACCTGACTCACGAGCGCGTCCTCGGCGCCATCGCGGCGGTCGACCCGTCGATCGTGACCATCGAAGCCGTCGAGCAGCATCTCCTCACCCGTGCCGACGGTACGGCTCGGGCCGCCGCCGCCCGGGCGGCGTATGACGAGGTGACCACCGGCACGACCACCGTCCAGCCGACCGACGGCCGCGTGTGGCCGTTCGAAGCGCCCTCGCTGCCGTCCTGGCAGGGGTTCCGTGAGGCGGCCACCGTGGTCGCCGTGCCGCGCCAGGGCCGCAACGTGACCTTCCCGCGCGGCACCTCGAAGACCGAGCGCCCGGTCGTGCGCTTCGATCTCTGCACCAAGTGCACCCTCTGCTGGCTGGACTGCCCGGACGGCGCCTTCGATCCGGTGGCGGGCGGCCACTACGACGTGGACTACGCGTACTGCTCCGGCTGCGGGAAGTGCGCCGAGGTCTGCCCCGTCAAGGACTGCATCGTGATGGTCGACGAGCTTCGTTTCGACGACACCGTCAGCCCCTGGGCGGCCTACCAACGCGACGCCCCGGCCTATCTGGCCTGGGCCGAGGAGAAGACCTCGGTCCGGCCCCCCGAGCGGCCCCACGTCTCCGGCCGCATGGCGCCGGTCACGACGTCGTCCCGGTCCTGAGTCCTGACTGCGTGAGGTGAGTCCCATGGCTATCGCGCCCCCCGTCGACATCGCCGCCCGAGAGGACCTTCTGACCGGCTGTCAAGCCGTCGCCGAAGGCGTCCGCCTGGCCAACGTCGACGTCATCGCCGCCTACCCCATCCGCCCGTACACGGAGGTCATGGACAACCTGTCCAAGATGATCGCCGACGGCACGCTCGACGCCGAGTACATCGTGGCCGACAGCGAGCATTCCCAGTTCGAGATCGTCAAGCACGCCAGCGCCGTGGGTGCCCGCGCGTTCGCCGGCAGCAGCGGCACCGGCTGGCTCTACGGGTATGAGGCCCTGGTCGTCACCGCGACCGACCGCCTGCCGGTCCTGTACCTGGTGGGCAACCGGGCCCTCGACGACCCGGGCGCATTCGGTGTCGAGCACAACGACGCCCTGTCGCTCCGCGATATGGGCTGGCTGCTGTGCTGGGCGACCACCGCCCAGGAGGCGCTCGAGCACGTCCTGATCGGCTATCGCGTGGCCGAGGACCTGCGCGTGCGCATGCCCATGGCCCTCGCCCTGGACGGGGCCTTCCTGACCCACTCGCAGCACATCGTCCAGGTGCCCGCGGCCGAGGCCGTGCGTCGCTTCCTGCCGACCTACGACCCCGGCGAGCACCGGCTCCACCCCGACAACCCCATCTCCGTCGCCCCGCAGGTCAACGAGGACTGGGTCATGGAGATCCGCCGCCAGAACTGGGAGGCGGCCCGCCGGGCCAAGGTCGTCATCGCCGAGGCGTACCAGGAGTTCGCCGAGGTCTTTGGCCCGCGCTATGAGACGCCCTACTTCACGGAGACCATGACCAAGGACGCCGACGCCATCCTGATCGGCCTCGGCACGGTCGCCATGCCGGCGGTCGAATCGGTCCGCCGCCTGCGCGCGGAAGGCAAGCGTGTGGGCTACATCAACCTGCGCTGGTTCCGGCCCTTCCCGACGGAAGAGCTCCGGCTGGCGCTCGGTCACGCCAAGGCCGTCGGGGTCATCGACCGCGACTTCGCCCACGGCGCGCCCGATGGGGGCGGCGTCCTGTTCCACGACGTCAGGTCGTGCCTCTACCCGATCGGCGACGGGCCGCTCGCCATCGACTTCATCGCCGGCCTCGGCGGGCGGGACATCTCGATCGACGAGACGACCGCCATGTTCGAGAAGACCCTGGCCGTGGGCACGGGAGCCCCGACGCGCGAATTCGTGACCTGGGTCGGCGTCCGCGAGTCCGAGAAGGAAGTGAGGCCATGAGCTCACCCACCACGATCGACTACGAGCGGATGGGGAACGTCCGACAGGTCCCGCTCGAGGAGTTCTACGCCTCGGGTCACCGCACCTGCCAGGGCTGCGAGTCGGCCCTCGTCCTGCGCCAGGCGGCCAAGGCCGCCGGTCCGCGTACGGTGGCGACCGGATCCACCGGCTGCATGTACGTGGCCAACACCAGCTACATGACGACACCCTGGGTCCTGCCCTGGATGCACACGCAGCTGGGCGCCGGCGGCTCGTCCGCCGTCGGCACCGCAGCCGCCCTGCGGGTCCTCATGCGCAAGGGCCGCATCCCGCAGGAGAAGATCAACGTCATCAACTTCTGCGGTGACCTTGGCGGTGGCGACATGGGCCTAGCCGCCATCTCCGGGGCGCTCCAGACCGACTACGACCTGCTCGTCGTGATGTACGACAATGAGTCGGCCGCCAACACCGACATCCAGGCCACCGGGCTCACCACGTGGGGGGCCCAGACCACCTTCAGTCCGCCCGGCAAGGCCCGCCGCATCATGCACCGGCGCTGGAAGAAGAACGTGGCGCCGATGCTGGCGGTCGGGCATCCGACCTGCCGCTACGTGGCGACGGCCTGTTCGGCCTATCCGCCGCTCGACCTCATGAACAAGGTGCGCAAGGCGCTCGCGACCGGCGGGCCCACCTTCATCCACGCCTTCGATCCCTGCCCCAAGGGCTGGGACTTCGATCCCCGCTACTCCCAGGAGCTCGGCGAGCTCGGCATCAAGTGCGGCATCTTCCCCCTCTACGAGATCCTGGATGGCCAGGTGACGTACACGTACGACCCGCGCAAGAAGGGCCGCAGCCCCGTCCGCGAGTACCTCCAGAAGCAGGGCCGGTTCGCCCACCTCATCGACGAGGACATCGACTACATCCAGAAGATGGTCGACCGCATGTGGGACGACTGGGAGGTCCCGGGCGTCATCCCGCTGGCCGGCGGACTCCGCGCGGCGTCGTGAGGAAGACGCTGGACTGACCCGTGGTGCGGGGTAAGATTATCCGCGCATCACGGATAGATGCTATTGCGGGCAGCAGTACAATATCCTAGGTTAAGGCCGGTCGTGATCGTGCCTCGAGCAGGTGACTTCGCCAACCGGATCTGCTCCCGAGCCACAACCCCCGGCAGTCGAAGGAGGGTTCATGATGAACGTCCGGACCCGGCGGCCGTCTCACGGGAGGCTGCTGACCACCGGCTTGCTGATGGCCTCGATGGCGCTGGTGATGGCCTGTGGCGCCACCGGCTCCTCCGGCTCGTCGCCGGCTCAGACCACCTGGCAGCGGATCCTGGCCACGCACATCGTGCGGGTCGGATTCACCAACGAAGCGCCGTACAGCGTGGCGCAGCCCGACAAGACCACGGGCATCGATCCGGACATCATGCGGGCCTTCCTGACCTCGCAGGGCGTCACGGAGATCGACGGCGTGCTGATGGACTTCGGGAGCCTCATCCCGGCGCTTGAGGCCAACCGCATCGACGTCATCACCGCCGGCCTGTGGATCAACACCGACCGCTGCAAGCAGATCGCCTTCTCGGATCCGACCACGCAGGTCGGGCAGGGGTTC
>Ga0265320_10000799_pt1 | contig 23918 bp, 21 predicted proteins | sample 4827metaG_FD_202087 | JGI IMG/M metagenome (GOLD analysis project Ga0265320, IMG submission 202087) | Rhizosphere microbial communities from Carex aquatilis grown in University of Washington, Seatle, WA, United States - 4-8-27 metaG | ecosystem: Host-associated > Plants > Roots > Rhizosphere >...
CCGTCGTCGAAGAGGTGCTCCGGTACCGCTCCGCGGCGACGGGCGTCGGCAGAATCGCGACCGACGATCTCGTCGTGGGGGGCTGCCCGGTGCAAAAAGGGACCCGCATCCTCGCGTCGTTGTGGGCGGCAAACCGCGATCCCGCCGTGTACGCCGACCCCGATCGGGTCGACCCCGACGCCCACGCCGAGCCACCGCAGCTCGCGTTCGGACATGGCGCCCACCACTGCATCGGTGCGACGCTCGCACGCGCGGAGCTGCAGGAAGCCCTCGTCGTGCTGTCGTCGCGTATCACTTGCCCACATCTCGAAGAAGGCTCGGAGTGGGCGCCGCAGATGGGGATCACCGGCCCCAAAGTGTTGCCCATTCGTTTCGAACGGCGGCCGAGCGAGCGCTGAACGCGCGCGGCCTACTAAGAGGGATGTCGAAAAGCGGCATCCACTCTCTCCTACAACGCTCACCGTGTAGGTAGTTGACGCATTATTCCAAGAACCTCATAAGCCGTCGTACCATTCACCGATGGACGCCTTTCCCGGTGCCTCGCTGAACGCGAGCGAGAGCACGACGGTCTATTCGTTCGAGCGCCCGAGCACCACGAGAGAAACGTACTGCCGCGGCAGCCTGTTCGCGCCCGTGCCGATGTTCATGCAGCGGTACCTGGGTGAAGAAGGATGGAAGACTTTTCTGCGTCGCGTCGATGCTTCGACTGCCGAAGTCATGCAGACCGAGTTCGTCGCGCTGGCCTGGTACCCGTTTCATATGATCACCGGAATCGTCGCGGCACTCGACGCGACCGGGAAGGAGATCGGCAAGAGGACGGCGATCGCGGACATGACCGCGTTCAATCTCGACCACGCGACGCGCGGCATTTTCAAAGCGGTCTTCAAGCTCGGTTCGCCGGAGTTCATGATCTCGCGCGCTGATCAGGTATGGCGCAAGTTCTATTCGAACGGGCTCATGACCGTGCCACTCGCGAAGCGCGGCGAGGCCATCGTTCGCCTGCAAGCGGTGCCGGACATGACGCCGCTCTATTCTCTCACCGTGATGCACTCGCTCAGGGCCGTGATCGTCAAGGCCGGGGGAAAAGTGACGAGCGCCGATATGGAGGGCGATCTGGCCCGTGGCGACTATCAGTCCGACTTTCACTTCCGCTGGACATGAGCGCGTCGCCGGCAAGGCGGCGAGCCCCGGTCATTCGGTTCCAGCGAGGGGAACACCAAGCGCATAGGGAAGTGACACCCGAAGCCAGGGGTGCCTGATGGTGCCGATCTCCCAGTCGTAGTCGTCGGAGCGCAGCGTCGCGGTCATCCGCTCGAGCTCCTTCGGGGAGTACGTGCGGAGCGTCGATACGAAGCCGTCCCAGGCGATGAGCAACGGAAGCAGCGGAATGACGTACGTGAAGAGCACTTGCCAGAACGTCAGGGGCCTCACGAACGGCGTGAGGAGGAGCACGTAGATCGGCATGAGCACGCACGAGAGGATGCCGAGAAACGACGGGTCGGTGATTTCGAAGATGCAGATCCCTTCCCGATCCTCGTACGCGCGGCGCAGCACCGCGCGAGCGTGTTCCGGGCGCAGGTGATGGAAGAACGCGAACATGCTCCTCACGCCCGGAAGCCCCGGTGGCGGATTCGATCCGTCCACCGACTCGCGTAGATACCGGAGGCCGCCTTCGCCGAGTCGTTCGATGCGCTCGACCGCTCGTTGGTTGGGTCGAAGATCGGTGAGCGTCACGTCGATGGGCTCGTGAAGTGACTTCTCCACCTCGCGAACCGCGCGACGAACGGGACCGCCCGCGCCCGAACCGAGGTCCACCAGTCGTCGCGCGCCGGTGCGCACGAGGAGGCTCGCGAGCTTCGGCGCGAAGAGCCGATCCGCTCCGAAAATGCGCTCCACGGTCTCGAGGTAGAGCGTCGTCGCCTCTCGAAAGATCCGCGGATAGGACTCGAGATCCTCGAACTCGAACAAGTGCGCGTGCATGCGACGAACTCCTATTCTGCCGCGATCTCTCGTCGCCCTTCTCGAAGTCGTTCGACGTCGGCTCTCGCGCGCGCGATGGAGTCACCGAGAAAACCGCCGTAGGCGTCGAGCGCGGCCGCTCCGGCGAGGACGAGAGGGTCGATGTAGTGGGCGTCCTTCTCGAGGAGCCGTTCGAGCTCGAGCTCGTTGAAGAGGGTGTGCCCGACGTCGATCGCGGCGTGCTCCTCGATGAAGCTCAATCCGGCGAGGATCTCCTTGCCGCCGATCTTGACGCAATGCCCGATGAACTTCGGCCCGAGCGACACGGACAACCCTTCGATTTCGTACTCGATGGCAACCTGCGCGAACGGCGACGTGCTCCGGATGACGTCCTCGTGAAGTCGCGCGTACGCCTCGACGCTCGGCGGCGAAGGTCGGGAGAGGAGCTCGTCGGCGTCGAGTTGCTTCGAGTGCCAGCGGTTGTAAAGCGTGACGAGTCGCTTCGTGTCCTCGATCATCATGAGATGGTGATTCGCTTCGTGGCGCGAATGGATGACGAGCGCGCGACCGATCGACGTGAGCCCGCATTCTGTGCAACGCTCGCCGGCGCGCCGGATCCACCCTTCGACCGGCTCGGTCATCTTCACGCCGAGGCTCGAGAAGTGGATGAGGAAGAGCGTGAGCTCGTCCGGCGTCATGTTGTCGTCGAGGATCGCCGTCGCAGCAGTGCGCGCGAATCGATCGCGCGCATCTTGGATTTTCGGAGCGTAGAGACTTTGAACCAGAGGATTCATGACATTTTCCCTTTCAAGACTCGATCGACTGAATTTTCCGGGGGTCTCGCCGCCGGCGTTCGAAGAACGCGCCGAGCGCGAACTGGATATAGTTCTTCCACTGCTTGAGTCCCTCTCGGGACGCGACCCAGCAGCCCATGCTTTCCGTCACCGTGAGCCCCACGCTCTCCGGACGTCCGACGCTTCCCTCGGGCGTCACCACGAGGGGGTCGTCGATGCCTCGTGCGCCGTAGAAGTCGAGGACCGCGCCGAGGAGCGCAGTCTCCACGGCACGCGCGTGGCGCGGCGCGACCGTGCGCCGGATGAAGACGTGCGCCATGTTGAGGATGTTGAAGAGCGAAAGCGTCCGGCTTCCGGTCTCGCAGATCGCCGCGCCCTCGAGCTGACCGTCGACTTCGACGACGAACGCGACGCGACTCCGCTCGAGGCCCGCCGTGGTGTGATGGCTGCAGAGATCAGGCACGTTCACGGTGTTCTCGAAGACGTGGAGCCCGTCGGCGACGAGCGGCGGCAAGAACGCGCGCGCGAGCTGGGCGACGAACGCATGTTCTTCCGGCGCGCACGGGCGCACCCGCACCGCACGATTCGTGCTCGCGGGCGGTCGCGGCGCACCCGTCTTTTCCAACCGATCGAGCGACGTGATGGTCGAGAGCGCGTCGGAGCCGACCCACGCACCGAAGTCGCGAAGCATCGTCTTGTGCCAGGTCTTCGCCTGGTCGAAGTACGAGAGCGCGTACGCTTCGCGGTCGGTCAGCGCGAGCGCCCATTCGGCGGCCTGCACGTAGAGCGGGTACGCGACCTTCGCGCGACGAAGGCCCACCGTCGCCAGCTGGTGGAAGAGCCACGTGTTCGGGTAGACCCGAAGATACGAGCCGTGACCCACCGGTTTGCCCGTAGCGCCTTGGTGGATCAAATCGACGGTCAGCTCTTCGTTCGCGTCCGGTCGATGCCAGCCGGGCGCCGGCGCCGCGGTATCGCGAAGCGACAGATAGCCGGACGCACGAAGCAACTCGTCGACCGAGTCGGGCGTCACCTGCGCGCGCGGTACGAGCATCGGAAAGCGCGCGGATTGACAGGCCCGCGTGAGATGCGCAACGTCGCTCGGCACCTCGGGCTTGATCCGCAGACCGACCCTCGCGCCCCCGTTCTCGGTGGGAACGCTGTGGCGCACTTCGGCGTGAATCGGCACCTCCGTCGCGCCGAGTCGCAACAGCAGCTGCGCGCTCGGTGGCGGCAAGAGCCCGTTGCCCGCGGCGAAGAGCACCGAAACTCCTTTCGGCGACAAATCGAGCACCGGGGCCGTCATCCAGAACGAGGGATCGAGCGGATGCCGCCACTCGAGGGTCGCTTGCCGTTCGAGTAGGCGCACGCGCCCATGTTCACGCCGGCCGACACTGAAGATCCGCAGCCCCTCCAGGGTCGCGCGATGCGCCTCGACCGCCGACAGCCGACCCTGCATCGAAAAGCACGTTCCGAAAAGGGTCGCTTCGATGATCGCCGGTCCTTCGTGGAACTCCGCGTCGGCCGCGCTCGACGCCAGCATCAGACGCGCCGGCGCATCGGCGTCGAGCGTCTCCGCCGACAATTCGACGACGTGCCGCGAACCATCGCCGAGATAGGCGACGCCGGGGACCGGCGCGCCGTCGAGGCGCTTCAGGATCGCCGCACACAAGCCCTCGTCGCGGACCTCGATCGAGTCGCCCATGCCCGGAAGCGACACGCCGGACGGAACCGGCAGCGACGCGGTGACGCGGCCGCCGACTAGCTTCCCGGAGGCGGACGGCGACGCGTGTGTCACCTCGAGTAAAATGCGCGCGAAGGGCTGGTGCGCCTGGCGGAGCTCGAGCTCGAGGTTCGTCGACGTGGGACGCCGATTCTCGGGCAACACGAGGCCGAGACCTCCGAGACTGAAGTCGGTGAGACCGACGCGCTCCACGTCGGTCCACACTTCGAAGGGCGCGGCGCGCCCGGGCCAACGAACGCTCTCGCGGCGCCCGAGCGATTCCGAGACCGCGCGACGGGTCGAAGCGACTCCGATGAGCCCCGGGTCGCGCTCGGCACCGCGCCCCGTTCGCCATCCATTCGCGCCGTTACTGGCAAATCTGTCGGAATCGATACTGTTCGCCACGAGCGCGCTCCGTTCTCCCCGTCGCAATCAGCCCTTCGGCGATTCGGGTTCGAACTTAAGCGCAAATCGTCGAGGCACCCCCTTCAGCGAATTGACGGATTTTCCGGAATTCGCTCGAATCGGGAAGACTGGACGCGGCGCCGATGTCGCGTTCGGGATGCGCGCGCCGCGCCCGTGCGTACGGCGTGCTACGGCGCGGCGCCGTCCTGGCACTCACCCTTGGAGGCAACTCGGATGCCGGCGCTCGCGGCGCAATCGGCGTTCACGTAGTTCTTGCCGTCGCATCCGCAGACCGCGTCGAGAACCGGGCTGCATGACGTCTCGCCGAGCGATCTGCAACCGCCCGGCACATCGCAACCCGTTCCCGCACAATACTCGTCGCCGGGGTAACAATCGGCGGTGGTGTAACAGGAACGCGTCGTGCCTGCCGGCGGCAACGTGCAGAGCGCAGGCCGACTCGTGTCGTAACACCGCCCGGTGATGGAACAGCACTTCTCGCCGTTCGAGCATTGCGCGTCGGAGCCGCAAGGCGTGATCGTCGCCGTCGGCGAGTTTGGGGAGCCAGCGGCGCCGAGCAAAGTCGGAGAGCCGCAATCGCCGATCGTCGGCGCGGAAACGCCCGCGAGACACGCCGACTGCTCGTCGTGGTACGTCCGGCCGTCGCAACCGCACATATCTCGCTCACCGCTCGCGCCGCACGCGGTTTGCGAGACGCAATGACCCGCGCCAGCGCAGAGCTCGCCGCTCAGTTGGCAGAACTCACCCGCGACGCAATCCGTGTTCGAGCCGCACGTTGTGCGCTGTTGTGGATCGCCGTCGGCCGGCGGCCTCGGGCACGCTGCGCGATCGGTCTTGTCGAAGCACTTGGCCGTGAGCACGCAGCAATCCTCGGACGCGGTGCACTGAACACCGCCGCAGAGCGACGGACCGGCGGGCGTCGTCGGCGGATTCAAGTCGGCGCCGTAGCCGCCCATCCCACCCACTTCTTGGTAACCGCCGGCGCTCACGAACCCACCGGTGCCCGCGGCACCCGACGAACCCCCCGTTGTTCCGGCAACGTTGCCGGAACCGCCGACACCAACCGAGCCCGCACCCGAGAGTCCCCCGGCGTCAGTTGCATCCGCGCGACCGTGATCGACGACGAGACTTCCGTTACACCCCGCTTCCGACAGGGGCACGAGGCCCAAGACGGCAATCCATGCCTTCGCTGTGATCTTCATGGCTCTCTCCTTCACGTTTCCCACCGTTGCGTGACCCCAACCGAGACTCATTCACGGACGAAGCCGCGCGCTCGATCGACGAGCGGACTTCCGGGATTTTCTTCGATGAAGCGGCGCGCGAGACGCGATGCTTCCGCCGTTCGACCGGCGCTCGAGAGCGCCTGGATCCGGAGCACTGCGGCTTCGAGGACGAGACGCTTGCCGCCGAGCACGTTCTTGTAGTCGTCGAGTTTCGCGAGTGCGCCGTTCGTGTTGCCAGACGCGAGCAACTGCCGCGCTTGATCGAGCGCCGCAACTTCCTCGGACAGCGACGCGACATGCTTGGGCGACACGACCGGCGTCGATTCACTCGACGCGCTCGATGCAGGCTCGCCCGCCCGTTGCCATCGGGGCGCATGGACGGTTCCGATGGGGCGCAGTTTCGGCGGCGCGACTTCCACCGTCTCGGGCTCCGGCTCGGGCACGGTCCGCGCGCTCGTCACGGCGGGCGTCCGCGCCGACGGCGGCACGTGCTCGGACGAGATCGCGAGCGGGCTCTTCGCGTGGCGTGCCGCGATGACGATCGTCGCCGCCGCGGCCGCGACGAAACCGGCCGCAATGAGGAACGGCGCACGACGAACGCGTGCGGCTTCTTGTGTGGCACCCGGCGCGGCTTCGTCCGACGCGGGGACGACAGAGTCCGTTTCGGCAAGCGCGTCGGTTCGCCGCGCCGCGAACGCGCCGAACGCGCGCTCGCGCGCCGTCGCCGAAGGCCGTTCGGAGCGAGCGGCCCGAAAGAGCTCACTCGCCCGTTCGTCGAGCTCGTCGAGGTCGTCATGGTCGTCGCGTGCGCTCATTCGGAACCTCCGCCGAACGGGTTCCGGTGCGATTGCTCGGCGAGCAAGGCGTTGAATTTTTCCCGTGCGCGCCGGAGCCGAGACGCGGCCGTCCCGATGGGAATTTGCTCCAGGGCGGCGACCTCCGACACGCCGAGCTCTTCGATTTCCACGAGCACCAATACTCTCGCGAGCTCGTCGGGTAACTGAGTGAGGAGCTCGTCGAGGAGGTGCCACGCGCGCCGGAGCTCCACGCGGCGGTCGGGCTCGGGCACGCTCACGGGGAACGCGGCGCGCTCGCTCGCAGCCTCCTTCTCGCGGGCGCGACGCGACGCGCGCCGGGCGTTCGCCGCCACTCGAAGCGCGGCGCCGTAGAGGAAGCTCCGTTCGCTTCCGACGCCGATGGACTCGAGTTTCTGTGCGGCGATCATGAATACCTGCTGTGAAGCGTCGTCCGCGTCGGACGGAGGCAGCCCCATCCGGCGGAGCTGACGCCAAATGAAATCGAAATGTTCGCCAACGAGCCCACGGAATCGTTCTTCGGCGCCCACGACACCCGACACGGTTGGTTCGTCGAGCGCGAGGCGCGCGTGGCTCACGGATCGATGATGTCCGGGCGGTTTGATTCCGATCACGGAAGCCCAAACCCGACGCCAACCGACGCGGAAACCCCGATTCTCGCGCCGCTCGTGAGCGGCGTGGGTTCGCCGGTCGCGACGAAGTCGTACCGCGTCAGAGGGATGAGCGCACCGACGTCCGCCGTGAGCAGGACGGCGCGCACCGGCGACCACTCGCCGCGCCCCTTGAGGCCGAGCGCCGCCCAGACGTCGTGACTCGTCGCGGAAGTGACGCCGCTGCCGTGGGCCGCGATTTCGCCGAGGTCGAACGACGCGCACGGAAGAAGCCGGAGCCGGGAAATCTGCGCGCTCACCGGACACCCCTCGAGTCGACCGAGGAGCAACCAGGCTCGAAGTGAGTAGCCGTCGACGGACGCCGATCCCGTCTCGCCGACGGCCGCGACGCGAAGGGAGCCCCCACCAAAAAAACCACGCCCCGACGGAGCGAGCTCGCCGAACAGCGCCGCGCCCGGCACGACCGTTCGAAGGATGCCGGTCGTGAGCGTTCCCTCGGCGCCGAGCCAGAGCGAGCGATCGCGGTTCGGAGCGAGCGCCGCCGATGTCGTCGGCGCGCCTTCGTCGTCACCGACGGGTTCCCGAGTCGATGCCGTCGACTGCGCGCCGGACGTTCCGCCGGCGGGCGGAGCGTCGTCGCTCGCCAGGACGAGACCGAGTGCGATGCCGTCGGCGACCTGTTCGCAATCATCGCCGTCGAGCGTGCGAATGGCGACCGACCCGGTGCGCGTCTGCCGTTCGAGGAGGCCCTGACTTCCACCCGGAACGCGACCGAGCGTCACGACGAAATCGACGGCGTCGCCGACCTCGGCAGCGCGCGCTCGTACCCCGCGAGCCGTCAGGCGCGAGAGGAACGAATGGACGTCCGGACAGCCTTCCGCGCTTCGGTACCAGATGGAAACCGCGCGACCCTCGTCGGCGCGAGCCAATGACGCGACGGGGAAAACCGCAACGAATGCCGCCAAAAACGCCCGAAAACGCACTGTCGCCCTCGCCCGGAAGAACAGCATCGCACGCGAGGCACGTCACCGCGCCTTTTTTGCGTGGCGCTCCTCGAAAGCGAGCCGCCGTCTCGGCTATTCCCCGTGCCCTTTCGCTCGTTCGACGGTCTCCGCATAGGTCGCCGCACTCTGGGGTTTGACGAACAGCACGACCACGGCGCGTTGCGCGGCACAGACGCGACGCTCGAGCTCGCCGACCTTGGCCTCGATTTCCGGCGTGCGGAGCGCGTCGTCGAACTCGAGGCTCAGCGCGACGACGATCTGTTGCGGCGCGAGATGTACGGTGATGATGCCGTTGGCGTGCGCGATGCCGTCCATCTCTTCGGCGATCCGAGTGATGGAATCGGCGATGGCCGGATCGGCGCGCTCGCCGATGAGTAGCCCCTTGGTTTCGCGCGCGAGAACGGCCGCGGTCGCCGCCAGCACCCCGCCGATGATCAGCGACGCCACGCCGTCCAGCACCGGAAGCTCGAGCTGCACCGAGAGGAAGCTTCCGACGAACGCGACGAAGAGCCCGATGAGGGCCGCGCTATCCTCGAACAGCACCATGAACGAGGGCGGATCCTTGCTGTCCCTCACCGCGCCGATCAGCTCGCCGTAGGGTTTGTGTCCCTTGAAGTTGCGGAGAGCCATCCACCACGTCGTGCCGTCGAAGAGCGCCGAGAGGCCGAGAACGACGTAGTTCACCGCCGGGTTCTCGATCGGATGCGGATGCAAGATGTGGCTCATTCCCTCGAGGAACGACACGACCGCGCCGACCACGAAGACGAGCAACGCGACCACGAAACTCCAAAAGTAGATCTCCCGGCCGTGCCCCAGCGGATGTTCCCGGTCCGGTCGGACGGCAGCGCGCCTGATGCCGTACAAGAGGAGCAGCTCGTTCCCCGTGTCGACCAGGGAATGGACACCCTCGCTCAGCATCGCCGAGCTACCGGTCCAGAAGGCCGCGGCGAACTTCGTTACCGCGACGAGGAGATTTCCGAGCAGCGCGGCGTAGATGACGACGCGAGACGAAGAGCGTGAGGCGTGCGAGCGACGGACCATCCGGCGAGCACTTCGCTCAGGCCGTCGTTCGCTCGGGGATCCTGAGGGCGACGAGCTTCGTCGCTTGGAGAGCGCTCGCGTCGTCGCCGGTTGCGACGTCGCTGTGGCACGCGGCTTTTGCACCGGGCGCCGCGCCGACGGCCTTCTTCGTCTTCGACGCGAGTCGGTGAATGTCGTCGGGGGAAAGCACGCCGCGACGTTCGAGGATGGCGCGCTGCTCGCCGGTGAGCGGCGCAGACACGGCCACGCGCTCGCGCTCGAACCCTTCGGCTTTGCCGCTGCCGAACTCCTGGATCTCTTTGGAGATGCGCACCGAGCACCAGTCATGGCCGCACATGGCGCAAAAATCGGTGTCGACGTCGAGGTCTTCGTCGTGGAGCGCGCGCGCCTTGTCGCCGTCGAACGCGAGCTCGAAGTGCTTGTCCCAATTCAACGCCGCGCGCGCCTTGGTGAGGTTGTCGTCCCAGTCGCGCGTGCCGGGAATGCCGAGCGCGACGTCGGCGGCGTGCGCCGCGATCTTGTACGCGACGCACCCCTCTTTCACGTCGTCCTTCTTCGGCAGCCCGACGTGTTCTTTCGGCGTGACGTAACAGAGGAGGCTCGCGCCGTGATACGCGGCAGCCGTCGCGCCGATGCACGACGTGATGTGGTCGTAACCGGGGAACACGTCGGTCACGAGCGGCCCGAGCACGTAGAACGGCGCGCCGTGACACACCTGACGCTGGAGCTTCATGTTGTATTCGATCTGATCGAAGGGCACGTGTCCCGGTCCCTCGACCATCACCTGACACCCCTTTCTCCACGCGCGCTCGGTGAGCTCGCCGAGCGTCTCGAGCTCGCGGAGCTGCGCCTCGTCGGAGGCGTCGCCGAGCCCGCCGGGACGCAAGCCGTCGCCGAGCGAAAACGACACGTCGTACTCGCGCATGATGTCGCAGATGTCGTCGAAGAGCGTGTACATCGGGTTTTCGCGGCCGTGCACGAGCATCCATTTCGCGAGCAGGGAGCCGCCGCGGCTCACAATACCGATGAGCCGTCGCTTCACGAACGGCAGATGCGCGCGCAGGACGCCGGCGTGGATCGTGAAATAGTCGACCCCTTGCTCGGCCTGGCGTCGGATCCCGTCGAGGATCACCTGCTCCGTCAGATCTTCGATCCGGCGACCGAGGATCATCGAATAGATCGGCACGGTGCCGATCGGCACGCGCGAGTTCTGGACGATGGCGCTCCGGCACGCATCGACGTCACCGCCGGTCGAGAGATCCATCACCGTGTCGGCGCCCCAGCGCTCGGCCCACCGGAGCTTCTCGACTTCGGATTCGGTGTTGCTCGCGACGGGCGACGCGCCCATGTTCGCGTTGATCTTCGTGCGCGCCGCACGCCCGACGCCCATGGGGTCGAGGGCGTACGAGAGATGCACGCGGTTCGCCGGAATGATCAGACGGCCCGCCGCGACTTCGTCGCGCACCTGCTCGGCGGTCAGATGCGGCTCGCGCTCGGCGACCCGTCGCATCTCGCTCGTGACGTTACCGAGCCGCGCGTGTTCGAGCTGCGTGACCGGCGAAAACCCCGCGGGCGCGATCGCTCGCTCGCCGTCGCGCCGCCATCCGGCGGGAAGAAAATCCCACGCCGTCCGCTCGCTCGGCGCGGGCATGCCCGGCGTGTCGGGCGAGGCAAAGGGCGACGGTCCGCCGAGCCCTGCCGCGTTCGAGAACGATCCGGGATTGGTCCCCTCGCCCAGGCTGGAAGGATTGTGAGCGCCGCGTAGAGGGAGAGCACGTAGGGTCATGGGGAAACTCCTTCGAGATTCGTCCGACCGAGGGGGTGCGACGACTCTCGACGCGCTTCCCTACGCCGGGACTAACCGGATCAGGTTCGACGGGTACATCTCAGCGCTCTTGGTGAGCGCGCCCCGAGCAAGACGACTCTAAATCCGTAGAGCGAGTTCGGCAACGAGCCTTTCTCGCCACGCTGCGGGTACGTGCCCGAAACGAGTTCATCGACCCCCGGGGCGAATCGGACTAGAACCCGGGCGCCGAACGCGGCTCGACAGAATCCGGAGCGAAGGATGCACTGGCTGCCCAAGTTCACGTGGGACATCGATCCCATCCTTGTTTACTACCCGAAGTGGCTCAGCTTTCTGCCGGGCGAAGGCATCCGCTACTACAGCCTGCTCTACGTCGGCGTGTTCCTCGGCGGCTATCGGCTCCTCGATTGGCAGATCCAGCGCGCGGGCGGCCCTGAAGAGGACGCGAGCGACTTCGTCATCTACGGCGTGATCGGCACGCTCGTCGGTTCGCGGGTCGGGCACGTCTTCCTCTACGAGTGGGATCACTTTCTCCGCGACCCGATGTGGCTCTTCGAGATCCAAAAGGGCGGCCTCGCGAGTCACGGCGGCACCGTCGGCCTCATCCTCGCGATGTGGCTCTTCACGAAACGGAAACGACAGTCGTTCCTCGAAGGTTCCGATCGCTTCGCGTTCTCCGCGGGTCTCGGTTCGACCCTGATTCGAATCGGTAACTGGTTCAACTCCGAGATCGTCGGCCGGAAGACGGATCAAACCTGGGGCGTCTATTTCCCGCGCTACGACCGCGACGTCGCGGTGCCGCTCTACCGGCACCCGAGCCAGCTCTACGAAGTCGCGCTCGGCTTGCTCGTGCTCCTCATCCTGTACTTGTGGGACATCAAGCTCGGCAAAGAGAAGCGCCCGCGCGGCGCGATGATCTCGATGTTCTTCGCGGTGTATTTCACCGGCCGATTCCTCGTCGAGTACTTCAAGGAGTATCAGGCGTGGGCCACGGGGTTACCGCTCACCGAAGGGCAGATCTATTCGATCTTCCCGGCGCTCCTCGGTTACTACGGGATCTACTGGAGCCTGAAGCACAAGATCCCGGCGCATTGGTACACGGACGCCGACGACGATCTTCCGCCCGACGACGCCGACGACGAAGCCGACGACGCTCCCGCGAAGCCGCACGACAAAGACGTCGACGAAGAGTTCACGCGCGGCAAAGCCTGAACTCCGAAGTGCGCCGGCACACGTGTGCCACGGAACTGACTTCGACCTAGATTTTTGGCGCCTTTTTCGGCGATTTCGTCGGTGGCACGGAAGTGGCACTGCCACCTCGCCATGGCACTACGAACGTCGATGACGGGGTGGAGCGCGGCGCTGTTCGGCGTTCTTGGGCTGAGTCCGCTCACGGCGTGTGGCGGCGTCGAGAGACACGTTCCGGGCGACGGGAACGCATCGTCTGGCGGCGCTTCCGGCTCGAGCGGGAGCGGGGGAGCGAATTCGACCGGCGCGGTTGCCGGAAGCGGCGGCAATCCGTGCGACCTCGGATGCGGTGGCTTCGGCGACAACGGCGGCTTCGGCGCCGTCGGCGGATACACCTACGGCGGCGCGACCGCGACCGGCGGCGTGACCGCGACCGGCGGCGTGACCGCGACGGGCGGCGCGACCGCGACGGGCGGCGCGCAGAATTCGTATCTTCCGTGCAACGATCCCGCGCCCGAGCTCGGGTCGGACGGCAAACCGGACGGCTATGTGACGTGCGCGGGCGGCGGGGTGCATCGCGCGGCGAAGCAAGCGTGCGCGCCGAGTCCGAACACCGATCCCTGCGCACATCGGGCAAATTCGGACGGCGGCATGCTCGAGGGGGATTGCTCCTCCGACGCCGATTGCACGACGGGGCGCGGCGGATATTGCAGAAACAGCTCGATCTTTGGCGGATCGCCGTTCTTTTGCGAGTGCGTTTACGGCTGCGTTACCGATCGCGATTGCGACGCAGGTGAGATTTGCCGATGCGGTTCGCCGTATGGAACCTGCGTCCCGGCGAGCTGCACCGCGGACGCCGATTGCGTGAGCGGAGCGCTGTGCGTGAGCTACGGCGAAAATCCGGGGTGCGGCGGCACCGCGTTCGCCTGCCAAACGCCGTACGATGGGTGTGTCGGCAACGGGGATTGCGCCACGGCATCCCCGTATTGCTCGCTGTCGTCGTCCGGGGCCCACGTTTGCAGTGCATCGACCTGCTTCACCGGGCGGCCGTTTCTCGTCGGCGGGGCGGCGCTCGTCGCGCCGGTCACGATGCGGAGCGATTGGTCGTCCGAGGTGTCGCCGTCGGTGCGCGGGCTCGATGCGCCGTCGCGCGCGGCGCTCGCGGCGCGCTGGACGGACATCGGGCTGATGGAGCATGCGTCGATCGCGGCGTTCGCGCGATTTTCGCTCGAAGCGATGTCGCTCGGCGCGCCGCCCGCGCTCGTCATCGCTGCGCAGTCGGCGATGGCCGACGAGACGCTCCACGCGCGCGACGCCTTCGGGCTCGCGAGCGCGTACGCGGGACGCGCCATCGGACCGGGTCCGCTCGCGATCGACGGCGCTCTCGCCGGGCGCGGCGCGCTCGACATTTTGAAGAGCACGATCCTCGAGGGGTGCATCGGCGAGACGGTCGCGGCGATCGAGGCCGCCGAGGCGCTCGCGCACGCGACGGACCCCGCCGTCCGGCGAGTGCTGTCGCGGGTCACGCTCGACGAGTCGCGGCACGCCGAGCTCGCGTGGCGATTCGTGCAGTGGATGCTCGAGAGCGCGCCGGCCGCGCTCCGGCAAGACGCGAGCGAAATGCTCGTCGCGATCGTCGAAGCGGAGAGCCACGCCGAAGAAGCGACGGCGCGTCGTGAAACGCCGCCGACGCCCGACGCCGAGCACCGAACCGCCGACGACGAACGACGGCAGGGAGCCCCCCCCAACCTCACTGAAGTGCTCCGTCGTCACGGCATCGTCGAGGACGCGACCCGGCGCGAGATTCGACGGCGCGCGCTCGCCGAGATCGTCTTGCCGTGTGCGCGCGCGCTCGTGACGTCGCGGGTGCGTGCTTCGGAGACGCTCGAGAGCCGCGCCGTCGCCTGATCGAGCGCTCAGCCGAGCGCGTCGCGGATCGAGTAGCGGCCGGGTTTCTTGCCGTGCAGAAAACGCGCGGCGCGGAGCGCGCCGTGCGCGAACAGATCGCGGTTCGAGGCGCGATGGGTGAGCTCGAGGCGCTCGCCGTTGCCGAGCAAAAATACGGTGTGATCGCCGATGACGTCGCCACCGCGAACGCCGAGGACGGCGACCTCGTCGTCGGTACGCTTGCCGACGTCTCCGTCGCGGCCGTGAATCGCGACGGCGTTCGGGCGAGCGGCGCGCACCGCGTCGGCCAATCGCTTCGCGGTACCGCTCGGCGCGTCGATCTTACGGCGATGATGGATCTCGACGATTTCCGCGTCGAAGCCGGGACCGAGTCGGCGAACGGCTTGCTCGACGAGCTCGGCGAGCACTTGCACGCCGAGACTCATGTTCGGCGCCCAGAGCACGGGGATCCGCTCCGCGGCGCGATCGAGCGCGGCGAGTGTGTCGGCGTCGAGATTCGTCGTTCCGGTGACGACCGCCACGCCGTTCTTCGCGGCGACCGCGAGAAGCGGGCGGAGTGCAGACGCGGTCGAAAAATCGATGATCATGTCCGCGCCGAGGAGCGCCGATGCGATGTCGGCCATGATCGACACGCCGAGGTTCCCGGTGCCCGCGAGCTCGCCGAGGTCTCTCCCTTGCTTCGGATCGTCCGGTGCCGCGACGGCGCCGACGATGCGCACGTCGCCCGCTTCGACGGCGAGCCGCGTGACCGCGAGACCCATGCGCCCGGTCGCGCCGTGAACGACGAGCTTCATCGTCCCTCGTAGGCGTCGAGCACGGCGAGGAGATGCCGCTTGCCGTCGTCGGACATTTCGACGAGCGGCGGGCGCACCGTGTCGTTCATGCGACCCCGCGCGGCGAGCGCCGCCTTGATCGGCGAAGGGCTCGGCTCGGAGAACAGAGCCGTGTCGACGGGCACGAGCTTCAGGTGCGCGTCGCGCGCCGCCGTCCAGTTGCCGGCGAGCATGAGCGAGACGACCTCGGAGACTTCGCGCGGATACAGATTCGCCGTGACGCTGATGACGCCGGTCGCGCCGACGCTCATGAGCGGCACCGTGAGCGCGTCGTCGCCGCTCAGGATGGCGAAACGCGCGCCGAGATGCGCGATCCTCTGACAATAAAGGACGTTGTTCGACGCATCCTTCAACCCGACGACGTTCGAGAAGCGGGCGACCGCGCGCTCGAGCGTCTCGGGACGAAGCTCGACCGCGGTTCGACCCGGGACGTTGTAGAGCACGATCGGGCCCTTCACCGACTCGGCCACGAGCTCGATGTGACGGAGAAGACCGTCCTGGCTCGGCTTGCTGTAGTAGGGCATCACGATCATGACGGCATCGGCACCCGCCTCGAATGCCGCGCGCGATGCCTCGATCGTCTTTTTGGTGCTGTTCGAACCGGTACCGGCGACGACGGCCGCGCGCCCTCGCGCGAGCCGTACCGTGCGCTGAATGATCTCGCGCTGCTCGGAGTCGGAGAGCGTCGGGGCTTCCGCCGTCGTGCCGCACGGCACGAGCCCGCTCACGCCGCCGGCGATCTGCGACTCGACGAGCCGATCGTAGGCGTCCCAGTCGACCGCCGAGCCGTCGGCGACGAAGGGCGTGACCAGGGCGGTGAAACAACCGCGGAGAGCGAGCGTCGACATCGCGCGGAGTCTTCCCGCGGGATCGACCGGAACGCAAGGGCCCCTCGGCCGCCCGCGGCGCGGGGCCGAGGTCGCCCCGGGTCATGCACGACGGCGGAAACACGCGATAAAGAAGCCGTCCGTGCCGTCTCGGAGCGGCAAGAGGCGGAGCGACGTCGCGCCGGCGGGGACGAGATGAGCCATTTCCGCGGAGTCGAACGGCGCAGGCTCGAGGACGTCGGCGACGCGGGTGACGACGGCCTCCCCTTCTTCCGGAAGCACACTGCACACCGCGAACACGACGATGCCGCCGGGGCGCGCGTGAGCCGCGGCGTGCCGCAAGATCGACTCCGCGACGTGAGCGAGCCGCGCGGGATCCCCGGGCTCGAGGCGGAGCCCGATCTCGGGGCGACGCCGGAGCGTGCCGGTTCCGGTGCACGGCGCATCGACGAGCACGCGATCGAACCCGCCGGGCACGTCGCCGCCGCCCACCGTCCAGTCGACGGCCGCCGTCTCGGGCGGACGGAGATGGAGCCGTTCGAATTCGCCGCGGAGCGCGTCGAGTTTCGCGGCGTAGAGATCCGTCGCGAAGAGCAGCGCGTCGGGCCCGACGCGTTCGCGGAGCAGAGACGTTTTCTGACCGCGCCCGGCGCAGGCGTCGAGCACCTTCTCGCCGGGCTTGGCCCCGCAGAGAAGCGCGACGACCTGCGCGCCCTCCTCTTGAATCACGAACGCGCCGTCGGAATACCCTTCGCGACGCCGCAGGTCTCCCCCGCGCGGCACGAGCCGAGCGATCGGCGACACGCGTCCGGGCTCGGCGTCCCGCAAGAACGCCGGCGCAGTGACGCCCGAGACGAGGCGCACGCTCGCGCGATCGCGCGGGCTCGAGCTCGCTCCGACCAGCTCACTGGCCTCTTCCGCGCCGACCGCGTCGGTGAGCGCGGCGAGGAGCCACGGCGACACGCTCTCGAGCACCGCGCCCTCCTTCGAGAGCGCTTCCCCCGACTGCGCGAGCTTCCGCAGCACGGCGTTCGCGAAGCCGGCGACCTTGGGACCGCGCACGCCCTTGAGCGCGGAGACCGCGGCGTCGACGGCGGCAAATCCGGGAACGCGATCGAGGAGGAGGATCTGATACGCGGCGAGCAAGAGCGGCGTCACGACGACCGGATCGTCGGGGAGACCGCGCGAAGCGTACCGAGTGAGCTCTCGGACGAGCACGCTTCGCGTCCGGAGCACGCCGTAGACGAGCTCCGTCGCGAGCGCGACGTCACGCGTGTCGAGCGACGGGTGTCGTTCGATTTCCGCGTCGAGTGCGGCAGCGGCGTACGCGGCGTCGCGGTTGACTCGCTCGAGCACACGCGCCGCGAGCGAACGCGCCGACATCGGTCCAATGCGCGCCGGCCCCTTTCGATTGCCTTCCGTGGCGCTCATCCGAAGAGTTCCCAGACCTGTCCGACGATGACGTCCCAGCGCTTTTCGACGTCGTTCTTGAAGGCGATGGCCATGAGCGTGACGACGACGGCCATGCCGACGATGTGCGAAATTTCTCGAAACCGAAGCGGCAGCGGGCGACGCAACACGGCTTCCGCGACGAAGAACGCGATATGTCCGCCGTCGAGGACCGGAATCGGCAAGAGATTCAAGAGCCCGAGGTTGATGCTGAGGAGCGCCATCACCCAGACGAAATAGTCGGGGCCCTTGCGACCCTCTTCGCCGGCCACCTCGTAGATCGTGATCGGGCCCGACAACGAATCGAGACTGAGCCGCCCCTGGATCAATCGGACGATGCCGACGACGATGAATTGAGTGACGTCGCGCGTCTCTTCGACGGCCTTGCTGAACGCGTAGCGCACCGGCGTGGGATGCTCCACGCGACTCTCGGCGGCGAGCGGCACCCAATGCTGCGCCGGGAGCACGTAGCGCGCGAAGGTTTGCCCCTGCGCGTCGGTGAAGTCCTCGCGGCGCATTTGAAATGTGCCGAACCGCGGGTGACCGTCGCGCGCGTCGAGGTATTGAAAGCGGTGCGCACGATCGGGCTCGGCCAGGATGCGCTCGCGAAAGGTCGACCACGCCGGCAAGACGTCGCCGTCGAGGTCGAGCACCTTGTCGCCGGGGCGGAGCCCCGCGCGATAGAGGTACGAGTCTTCCGGGATCACCGCGACGTACAGATCGGCGAGCTCGATCCCGGTGCGCGCGAGCATGTCTTCGCCGGACGCGTCGGGCGTGAGCGCGACGACGCCCGCCTCGAACACGGCCATGTCGGCGACGCCGCCGAGCGCACCGGGGACCGACTCCGGTCGCAAATAGGTGACCGGAACCGTCTCGCCGCGGTTTTGCTCGAGCACCTCCTCGAGGTCCATGAATTTTCGAACCGGCTTACCGGCGACGTTGGTCACGACGTCGAACGTGCGGAGCCCCGCCCGATACGCGGGTGATTCGGGATCCGGAACGCCGATGACCGCCGCGGGCGCGCTCGGTTGAACGCCGATCGTTCCGACGCGTTCGATGATGTCGAGCTCGTGCCGTTCGATCGTCTCTTCGGGGACGACCTCGACGTCGGCGTAGTGGTTTTGCCGGAACACCTTGAAGAGCAGAGTTTTTCCGGGGCTCCGCGCGACGATGCGCCGGAGCTCGTCGAAGGTGCCGATGTCCTCGCCGTTGACCGCCATGATGCGGTCGCCGGGGTGGAGCTTGCCGTCCGCGGGATGCCCGGGCAAAACGACGCCGATCGTCGGCGGCAAGAACGACCCCGACGAGATGAATACCGAAAAGTAGAGGAGCACCGGGAACACGAGGTTCATCGCGGGCCCGGCGAGCACGACGAGGAGACGCTTGTACACCGGCAGCGACTCGAAGGTGCGCTTCCGATCTTCCGGATGAACGACGTCGGCCTTCGATTCCTCGAGCATCGAGACGTAACCGCCGAGCGGCAGGACGCCGATGCAATATTCGGTTTCACGACCGCGGAAGCGGAGGATCTTCGGACCGAAACCGAGGCTGAACGTGAGGACCTTCACGCCGAAGGCCTTCGCGAACATGAAGTGCCCGAGCTCGTGAACGAAGATCAGCGAGCTGGTCAGGATGATGAAGTAAAGAAGATCCATGCCTCGACGGCCGCGCGGAGCGGGCCGAGGGTAGCATCACCCGTGACCGATGGGCGCTACTGGCTCGCGGTCGGCTGATCCGTCGGCACGTCGCGCCCGGTGGCGTGACGGAGCTCGATGGCCGCGATGGACAAATCGATGCGCGCGTTCACGTCGCCGAGCTTCGCGTCGAGGAGATCCGTCTCGGCGCCGATCAAGTCGGTGCCCGTCGCACGGCCGGCGCGGAAGAGATCCGTCGTCACGCGATACGCTTCCTGAGCCGAGTCGAGCGCGGCGCGCTGCTTGTCGTACGCGGCGCGCGCGCGCGTCAAGTCGGTGTAAGCGCCGAGCACCTCTTGGGCGACGCCCTGACGGAGCTCGATGCGCTTCGCCTCGGCGTTTCGCGCGTTCGCGTCGAGCTCGTTTGCCGTCGCGGAGTTCGAGAACGTGTCGTTGATCGTCCACGACGCTTGCACGCCGACGCTCCACGTCAGATTCCACTGCGGTGCCGGCGGGAAGTAACGGGGATTCGGGTTCGCGTAGAGCGCATCGGCGATCCCGTCGATGCGAGGGAACGCGCCGGAGCGCGTCGCGCCCGCGCCGCGGTGGTAAGCCTTCACCGTCTCGTTCACCGACTTGATCTCGAGGCGTCGAGCTTGGGCGTCGGCGGTGAGCTGCTCGACCGATTCGCTTTCGCCGGCGACCTGGTTGGGAGGCGGCACGCCTTCACCCACGCGGTAGTTCGGGCGCGGATCTTCCATCACGATGGCGAGCTGTCCTGCCGTGAGCGACACGAGCGAATCCGCGCGCGTCTGCGTGAGCTCGGTGTTCGCGACGAGCGCCTCGATGCGAAGGAGATCCGCTTTGGAGCTCGTCCCGACGTTGAACGCGGCGCGTGCGTCTTCGAGGCGCGCTTGCACTTGCTCCACGGTCTTTTTGGCGATGGCGGCCTGCGCTCGGGCGCGGAGCCAGTTGAAATAGAGCGTGCGCGCGTCCGACGCGACCTTGAGCTTCTCGGCGGCGACCGAGAGGCGCGCCGCATCGCGACTCGAGGAGGACGACGCCGCGGCGTCCGAGACGCGGAGCAGGTAATCGGAGAGCGGGATCGAGAGGCGCGCCTCGCCCGCGTAGTTGTTGTTCGGGTACTTCAGAGAGAACGGCGCGGCCTGGACTTGCTGGCCGCCCGAATCGACGACGCACGTCGCCGCGCCGCCCGCGGCGCACGGACCCGTGACGAGGCCGCCGGCGTTGGCGGCACCGACGAGCGACCCGGTGCCGAACGAAAGCGAAAGCGGCGAGGTGCGCGTGTAGCTCGCGAGCAAGGTGAGCTTCGGGAAGAAGGTCACCGTGGTTTCGGTGATCTTCTCGTTCGCGGCTTCGACCTCGGCGTTCTTCTCTTTCACCGTGGCGCTCGCGGTGAGCGCGCGACGCGCGACCTCGTCCGCGGTGAGACCGCCGGCTTCGGGTTCGATGCCCTCGAGCTCCGGCGGCGCGCGATCGGGAAGCGACGGACCGACGGCGTTGGCCGGCGCGGCGGTGGTCGGCAAGACAGGCGGGGCCGCCGCCGGAGCAGCGGCGGGAGCAGGCGCTGCGCCGGGTGCCACCGCGGGCGCCGCCTGAGCGCCAGCGCGTGCTGCTCCGGTGAAACCAACGGCAGCGAGAACGACAAATGTACCTAGTTTCATACTTACTCCGCCGCGCTCGAGGCGCCGGCCTCCGAACCCCCGAAAAACCTGGTCCACAGAAAACGGATCAAGGGACGGTGACCGACCGGATCCGAAGACGCGTGTGGGTAGAACGCGAGGGGCTCGACGTGTGCAACGTCTAAGACCCCACCCGCCGTCGTCAATATCGACGGCTCCGGGGCGCCGTTCAAAACGACGCGAGCTCCTCCTAGAAACAATCGGAGGCGCTCGTCGGTGCGCCGCCGACTCGTGAACTGGACGCCGAGCATGGCCGTTTACTCGCGATGCGCAGTCCTACCCACCGGCATGAACCCGGTTCCCTAGGGTGAACCGTGAATCATGTCAAGGGGACGCGCCGCGGCAGAACTGACCTGCGCGGATGCCGGATCAGACGCGAAGCACGGCGCCGCCCCAGGTGAAACCCGCACCGAAGGCCGCGAAGAGCAGGTTCGCTCCCGGACGGACGCGTCCGTCGCGGTACGCGGCGTCGAGAGCCATCGGGATCGTCGCGGCGGTAGTGTTGCCGTACTTCTCGATGTTGTGCACGACCTTCTCATCCGGAAGGCCGAGACGCGCGGCGACCATCTGGTTGATCCGCATGTTCGCTTGGTGCGGAATGAAGAGGTCGACGTCCGACATGGCAAGGCCTGCCTTTTCGACCGCTTCGATCGCGACCTCCGGCATCTTCTCGGTCGCCCATCGGAACACCTGCTTGCCGACCATCTTCGGATAGTGACGTCCCTCGTCGAGCATTTGATGCGTGAGGCGAGGTTCGTAGGCGGAAGCCGGAGCTTCGATCCACAGATCCTTCGCGCCCGCACCATCGGCGTGCAGACAAAGACTCAGGAGCCCGCTCTGATCGTTGGGAGCGGCACCGACGACCACTGCTCCCGCGCCGTCACCGAAGAGCACCGCGACGTCGCGGCCACGGTCGTTGAATTCGAGCCCCGTGGAATGGACCTCGGCGCCGACGACCAGCACCTTGCGAAACATGCCGGTCTGGATCCAACCGTCGGCGACCGAAAGCGCGTAGAGAAACCCCGTGCACTGGTTGCGGACGTCGAGGGCGGGCTTTCCGTTCAGATGCAGTTTGTCGCCGAGCAGGCACCCGGAACCGGGGAAGAAGAAATCCGGGCTCAGCGTCGCGAACACGATCGCGTCGATGTCCTCCGGACGGCAGCGCGCGTGCTCGATCGCGGCGAGCGACGCCGGCACGGCCAGGTCACTCGGACCGATGCCGGTCCGCTCGATGAAGCGTCGCTCCTTGATCCCGCTTCGCTGGAAGATCCACTCGTCGCTCGTCGTCATGAGCTTCGCGAGATCGTCGTTGGTGACGACGCGGCTCGGGACGTAGCTGCCTACACCGAGAATGGTCGATCTAGCCATGCGGAGACATACTGAGCCGCGCGGGGGCGCTTCGTCAAACGGGCGAGGTCACGGTTCGCAGGGTGGGAACGCGTTCGCACAGGCGGCGTAGTTGCCTTGAACGACGAGCGACGCGTCGCCGTGCTCGCTCGTGTACGTGCCCGAAAACGTGCCGGTTGCTCGCCGTCCGTTCGACGGATCGGGGTCGATCGTTCCCGAGCGCAATAACCAGGTTTGACCAGTTTCGTCGATGTACTCTCCGACGAGCGGGCCGCGGTCGAGATCGACGGCGATGTAAACGCACGGTGGCCCCGAGTTCGGCCCGGCGCACGCCGAGACGCGGTAGATTCGCCCACAGTCGTTGTGAGCGAGCTGCACGGTCGTCTCGTCGCAAAAGAGAAGGAGCTCGAGCGGCTCCGTCAGATGAAGCGTCCGTGAGCCGACCGTGGCGTCGAGGAAATAGTCTCCCGGCGGGCACCGACAGTCCGGCGACAAGAGTGCGTCGGAGACGGCGTCGCGAGCGGCATCGAAGGGCGCGTCGAGTGACGAGTCGACGGAAGCGTCGCGTGAGCCATCGGACGCGCCCTTGGTCGCACCATCGAGCGAGGCGTCGCCGAGCGGCCGTTCCGCGCTTCCGTCACCCGCGTCGCTCGCTGGTTCACCCGAGTCGTGCGACGGGCGCGGCGGCTTTTGCGATCCCGCCGAAGCGTCTCGTCCGGCGTCGTTCGGCGCGCGCTCGGCCGGGCCGGGTTCTCGCTCGCGCCCACCGCATGATGACGCCAGCACGCCGAGCACGACGCACACAATCGAGACGGCGCCCCACCCCACCGCGATCGGCCGTCTCCTTCGCCGAGCGCCGTGCACCGGGCGACTCTGCCACGGGCCGTTTCAGCGCGCGAAGAGCGCCGGTCGCGACGGCGTGTCGGTCACCTTCGCGATTTCGCGCTCGAGCCGCCCCGTGAGGAACAAGCCGAACATCTTCAAGTCCGCGAGGACCGCGAGGTCCGGGTGCTCCGGGGACACCGTGTCGTCCTTGGGACTGAGTCGGTGTCCAATGGCTGCTCCGATCATCGCGGGGACCGCGGCGAGCACCAGGAAGAACACCATCCCACAAGCGAGCAGGGCGGCGGCCGTCAAAGCGCTGAGGGCAAGGCCGGCAAAGTGACAGGCGCGGCTCGCGCGGCTGGAGTGCGCGCGGAGGTAGCTCGGCCAGAATTCATTGAATTTCATGTCGTTACGATTGTTCATGGTTCGTCTCCATCATGACAGCTCCCGTTGGAGCATCGATGACAGAGACATTAGTAACCGTAACAGTATCCACTGTCAAGCACGAACCGGCGAATGTTCGATTGAATGGGGCACCCGGTTCGGCAGGGCCGCCGCGGAGAAGTCAGCGGCGTGTCTCAGACGCCTGCGTCTCTCAGGGCGCCACCCAAAATTCCTGAGTAAATAGAAAGACTTTCGGCGCCTCGACCGTCCGACGGCTCAGCTCCCTTCGTGAATGTCGAACCCGTACGAATGGACCGGGCCCTGCGCGGTGACGTGGATGGTCGTGTCGTTCACGCGGGAAAACCCGAGGCTCACGGTCTTGTCGTAGGGGGTTTCGAGGGTGAGCGTGCCGGCTTCGGGGAC
>Ga0265320_10000800_pt1 | contig 23903 bp, 23 predicted proteins | sample 4827metaG_FD_202087 | JGI IMG/M metagenome (GOLD analysis project Ga0265320, IMG submission 202087) | Rhizosphere microbial communities from Carex aquatilis grown in University of Washington, Seatle, WA, United States - 4-8-27 metaG | ecosystem: Host-associated > Plants > Roots > Rhizosphere >...
CGTCGGCATCGGTGGCGCCGGAAAGCGTCCAGCGAAGATCCGTCGAGGGGCTGAGATCGGAGCGGGCGAGCACGCGGGCGTCGAGCATCCACGCCGGGTTTTGTCGAGTGAGCTCGAGCACGACCGCGTGAGCACCCGGGGCGAGGTCGAGCGGAACGGGGTCCCACGCGAGCCCGCGCGCGTGCGGGCGGGCTCGGGTGAACACGACCTTGCCGTCGACGGTCGCGACGACCGCGCCGTCCACGGAAAGGAGCAGCCAGCCGTGGAACGGCGTGTCGACGACGAGCGAGCCCGCAACGACGGCGTGCGACGTCGTTTTTCCGGCCGCGCGCGCGACGTCGAGTGAGCCGATGCCGCCATCGGCGATGGACCAGCGAATGTATTTCGTCGCGTCGCTCAGCGGACCCGCGGAGCGGGGCCGTAGCGACGCGACATCGAGCGGCGTGCCGGCAGGCAACGCCGCGACGAGCCACGCGCCGACGTAGCCGTCCGGCGACGTCGCGAGTGACACGTCGGCGAAGGCCGGCTTCTGAACGAGCACGACGAGCAACGCCAGAGTCAACGCCGCCCCGCGACGACCCGCGTGCCCCCAAAAAATAAAGGACGGACGAGGGGCTCGTCGCGGGCGGCTCTCGCTCGCTCGCGCCCCATCGTTACGCACGAGGAGTTGCCCCCTCGTCGCGTTTCACGTCGGTTCTTCCCCCGCGGGCGAACGTGGGGTCGGCGGCGCGCCCTTGTCCTTGTCGGACTCGTTGCGCTTCACGCGCACGCGAGCGCGAATGTCCGGCGTCGCGCCGAGACGCGAGTCGTTCGGAATGAAGCGGACCTCGGTCTTGACCTCGAACGACAGCGTCGTGAGGACGCGCGCGATCTCGTCGGCGAAGTTCGTGTGCTCCAGAAAATCGCGAATCTCTTTCGCGGCGACGCGGTAGAGGCCGGTCTTGGTCTCGTCGAGCTGCGCGAGCACGAGCATGAGCACCTCCTTCGGAAGCTTCAGTTCCGAGAGGAGATTTCGGACATTTTCGGGTCCCTCGGCAATTTTCTCGAGGCCGTTCTCGAGGAACCGCTTGATGAGCTCGGGCAAGAGCCGCTCGAGTCGCCGGCGCGCGCGCTCCGCCGCGTCGCCACGCGCCGAGGGGGGAGCTTCACTCTGCACCGCAACGGAGTACCCTGGCGCGGTGCGTCAGTCAAACGCCGCGGCGCTCTGCGCGATAAACGTCGTCCTCTGCGGTTGTCACAACGGCGCGCCGGTCGAGCGAAAACTGACCGCCGCGGCGACTTCTGCCGAATCGGTCCCCGCGATTCCATCGGCGTCCGCGTCGTCGTCCGGCGTCGCGCTCTCACCCGTCGCGAGCTCGGTGCGACCAGGTGCGTTGCCGGTCGCGGCATCCGCGTCGGCGCGAAGCACGTTCTCGGTTCCTTCCGCGTTGCCCCTTCGCGGAGGTTTGTCGGTGAGCTGTTACGATCGCTTCGCGCCCGGCGCGGCGCCGCACGTCGACGTCGTTCGGCTCGGGGTGTCTTGCGGACCCGAAAACGGGCTGTCACTCGTCGGGCGCGTGCAGGGCACCGTCGACGAAGCGCGCACGAAGCCGGCGGCGTACCAATGGACCGCCGACCGCGGCGACTGCTTCCGAGTCTTCGCCGTCGCAGCGGCGCCGGTCGACGACCTCGAGGTGGAAGTGGTGGTCGTCGCGCCCCACGCCGAGCGCGTGTCGCTCACGAACCAGAGCCAGCGATGGGTCGTCATCGACGAAGATGGGCCCTTTTGTGCGCAGCACGCGGGCACCTACGAGGCCAGATTTTCGACGCACAGCGGCCACGGCGCGTTCGCCGCCGCGGTTTGGAAGGGCGCGCGCATGCTCGCCGCGGCGCCGAATCGTATTAAGCTCTGACGCGCATGACCGATCCGATTTACGCCGTTCGCCGAGCGCGAGCTCTGGAGCTCATCGGCCCCGGGGTGCTCGTCATTTTTTCCGCGCCCCAGGCCATCCGGAACAACGACGTCGAGCACGAGTACCGTCAAGACTCCGACTTCTACTACCTTACCGGGTTCGACGAGCCCGAGTCGGTCTTGGTGCTCAGCACGGTGTATCCGGAGCAGTATGCGCTGTTCGTCCGTCCGCGCGACCCGGAGCGCGAAGTGTGGGACGGAGCGCGCGCCGGGGTCGACGGAGCGAAGAGCGAATTTGGCGCGAAAGCGGCGTACCCGATCGCGGAGCTCGCAGAAAAACTTCCGGATTGGCTCGAAAATGCCGAGCGTCTCTTTTACCGGATCGGCCGCGATCGCGCGGCGGACGAGCGCGTGCTCGGCGCCATCGATCGGACGCGACCGCGGTCGCGCCGCGGAGCGTCCTATCCGACGGAAATCATCGATCCCGCCACGGTGATCCACGAGCTTCGCCGCCTGAAGGAACCGACGGAAATCGATCTCATGCAGCGCGCGATCGACATCACGCGCGACGCGCACCTCGCCGCGATGGCGCTCGCGCGCCCCGGCATGTACGAGTACGAGGTCGAGGCGTTGCTGCGGAGTGAATTTCGACGGCAAGGCGCGGAGCGGCCCGCGTACGGACCGATCGTCGGCTCGGGACCGAACGCGACGGTGCTTCACTACGTGAAGAACGATCGCAAGATGGCCGACGGAGACTTGCTCCTCATCGATGCGGGGTCCGAGTACGGTTACTACGCCGCCGACGTGACGCGGACGTTCCCGGTCAGCGGACGCTTCACGCCGCCGCAGCGCGCGATCTACGAGATCGTGCTCCGGGCGCAAGAGGCGAGTATCGCCGAGAGCAAACCCGAAAAGACGCTCGACGACGTGCATCAGGCCAGCGTCCGCGTGATCGCCGAGGGACTCGTCGCGCTCGGCATCGTGAAGGGTCCGGTCGACGCCGCGATTTCGGAAGAGCGCTACAAGCGCTACTTCATGCACAAGACGAGTCACTACCTCGGCATGGACGTGCACGACGTGGGGCGTTACTTCGTGGCCGGCAAGCACCGGCCGCTCGAGCCCGGCGTGGTGCTCACCGTCGAACCGGGGATCTACGTTTCGGCTCACGACGAGGACGCTCCCCCCGAGTATCGCGGCATCGGCGTCCGCATCGAGGACGACGTGCTCGTGACGCCGGAAGGCCGACGCGTGCTCAGCGACTCCATTCCGAAACGCGTGGCGGACGTCGAGCTTGCGTGCGGAAGCTGATCTGCGGTGCGATCGCGACGGCGATCGCCGTCGCTCTACCTGTGAGGCATGACGCCAAGGGCGCGGAGCCCGATTCGAGCGGCCGCGCGCCGCCCGAGGACGAGGGGCCCGAAGCGAGCGAAACGCCGTTACCGGCCCGAACGGCGTTCCATCTGTTCGGCGGCCTCGCCGTCGGCAAAGGACTCCGGTTCAACAATCCGTATCGCCTGCAGACCGAGCTCGGCGATTCGGCGAAGTCGCTCTCGCTCACCGCGAGCTTCCTCGACGCCTACGCCGCCGCCACGCTGAACACGCGCGGCAAGGTGTCGCAGGGGATCGCGCTCCACGCCTCGTTCGCGCTCGACGGAGTGCCTCAAGAAGTACTCACGCCGTCGTACGTCTTCTTCTATCGCCCGGTGCCGCGCTGGGGCCTCGTCGGGCGCGCCGGTATCCCCATCGTGATCGAGCCGGACGCGAGCGCCGGTTTCGAATTGTCGGGCGGAGGGATCTTCTATTTGACGGCGGCGCTCGGCATCACGGCCGATCTCGTCGGTGATCTGTTCTTCGGCGCGGCGACGCCGGACACGCCGCGCACGACGATCCCCATCGCGTCGCTCCAGCTCGGCGTCGTTTACGACTACGAGGTCCTGTGAAACGGTCGAGATCGCGACGGCTGGGGCTCATCGGCGTCGTGCTCTTGTCGCTCGCGCCGGTGCCGGGCGACATCGGTGCGTGCGGTCAACCCGTGCAAGAGCTCGACGCGACGAAGTTCTTCGAGTCGAAGGAAGCCGTCGATTGCGAACGCTGCGACCAATGCGGCATCGACGACAAGACGTGCACCGCGGCGTGCGACGGCTTCACGCCGACTTCGACGGCATTTCCGGTGGGCTGCGTTCCCGTGGTTCACGACGGCGAAGTCTGTCTCCGCGCGCTCCTGTACGCGTCGTGCAGCGACTACGGCGCGTACGTCGCCGATTCGCATCCTACCGTTCCCACCGAGTGCAACTTCTGCCCGGGAGTACGTCCGTGAGGTTCGGGCCGGCTCCCGCCGCGCGCTTTCCGGCGTTCGCGATCGCTGCCGTCGCTCTGTCGAGCTGCGCCGAGATCGAACGCCGCACGACGTCGTCACCCGACGAGTACGTCCAGTATCGGCGATTTCGCGTCGCCCGAACCGTCGAGCGGAAGCTCGCGGCGAGCTACGACTATTTGAATCGGCATCCGCAGGGCGCGTGGCGCGACGAGATCGAGAAATGGTTTTCGCTCGCCGAGCCCGCTTACGTGAAAGTCGCGTGGGACGACCCTTCGCGGCTCCGGCTCTTCTTGAAGGTCGTCCCCGACGGCGCCGATTCGGGCAAGGCCGTCGAGCGCCTCGTCGAGCTCGAGATGACGGAGGAGTTCCGGGCGCGCGGCGAGCGCGCGTTCGAGGCGCACGCGAACGAGCTCGAGCATCGGCTCGCGACCGCGGAAGCGAATCGGCGGGCCTTCGTGTCCGGAGTCGGGGGATGGGTGCGGCGCATCGCCGCCATTCGAAAATGGGGCGGCCGCACGTCGGAGCTCGACTCCGACTTCGTTTACGCCTACCGGCTCACGGAACCCGCCGCGCGTTGCGACGAGGACGGTTGCATCAAGACCGTCTCGCAGCCGTACGACATTCCCGAGGGCAAAACCCAGAGCTCCCGCGTGGCCGTCTACGACGTCGGGCTTCAGCTCGCGCACGGCGGAGTCCAGGGCGCGTGGATCACGGGTCCGGATCTCTTCACGCGCCTCGGCGAAGCCGTCCGCGTCGCAGCAGTGCCCGAGACCGATCTCGTCGCGCGCGCCGAAGCGATCGGACAAGCCACGCAACTCATCGCGCTCTCCGTCGAGCGCGTCCTTCCTGCGGCGCGCTGCTCCGCCGACGCCGTGAGCCCCGTCGTGCTCCATCGCGCCTGTGACGGCGTGGACCTGCAAGTCGTCTCCGCCGTGAACCTCGGCGAAGAAGACCGCATCATCGTCGAACCCGTCACTGCGCCCGCGAGCGCGCCGCCGGCGCCGCCCACGTCCGCGACTCCCTAGTTCTCTATTGCGGCCCCGCGCCGGCTCGGACGGCGGCTTCGACGGTGGACGCGTCGTCGAGGGTTGCGGTGTACGGCGGGGTGAACTCCGTGCCGGAACCGAGGTCGTCTTTCGAGCCGGTCGTGTTCTGGAAGCTGTTGCCGCTCGAGTGAATGACGCCCGTGCCGTCGGTCGAGTAACTCTTGATCGGGTCGGCGACGCCGATGAAGACGTTGTTCTCGTTCCGGATGTTCACGCCGTTGCCGACGCCGATGCAGTAGTCGTTGCCGGTCGCGGTGTAGAGGTTGTTGAAGAGGTGCACCTGCCCGAATCGCGCGCGCGGCATGCGCTCGACGACGTTGTCGGCCCACCAGCTGTGGTGGAACGTGATGCGGAGATGCCCCGTGTCCTCGGCGCCGTTGTCGTCGCTGTGCCCGATGAGATCCGAAAATTGGTGGCCGCCCGCGGCTCCCGCGGGGTCGGTGCGCCTGCCCGAGTAGTGGAACTTGGTCCACGAAATCGTCACGTAGTCCGTCGCGTGCGTCAGATCGAGATTGCCGTCGGAACCGTCGGAAATGTCGTCGTGATCGAACCAGATGTGGTGCGCGGCGCCCTGCACCGTGATGGCGTCCTTGCCGCCCGAGCAATCGCTCGGGTTGTCCGTGCAGTTGTAGCCGACCACGGTGAGGTTTCTGACGATCACGTTCACCGACTTGTTGATCGAGATGTATCCGTGGATCGATCCGCCGCAGAGGCCGACGACCGTCTTGTTCGAGCCGACCGTGACGTTGCCGGAGATCGTGCCGGTGACTTGCACGATCGCCGCGTTGGTTCCCTTGAGGGCGTCGTTCAGGTCGGACAGTGACGACACGGTCGTCGTGGGGCCGCCGTCGCCGCCAGTCGTCGTCGTGACGGTGCCGTCCGAGACGGAGGCCCACCCGATCAGCGGACTCGGCGCGGGCGGTGTCGTGCACGAGCCGGTGCTTCCGCCGGAACCGCCACTTCCGCCGGATGCGTTCGTCCCACCGGTGTTCGTGCCGCCCGTGCTCGCTCCGCCCGACGAGGATTCGCCGCCAGTCGAAGTGTCGCCGCCGGTGTTCGCACCGCCGCTCGACGCGTTGCCGCCACTCGATGGTGCGCCGCCGCTCGAGGTGTTGCCGCCGGAACCGTCGGATGCAGAAGAGACGCCGCCCGTCGTCGTGTCGCCTCCGGTTCCGGTCGAGGTCGCGCCGCCGCTCGACGAGCCGCCCCCCGTGCTCGACGTCGTGTCGCCGCCGGTAGCGCCGCTCAGGGAACCCCCACTCCCCATGGCAGTTTCACCGCCGGATCCGCCGGGTTCGAAGTCGCTCGGCGACGGCCCCGTCGACGGCGAGGAACTACAGGCGAAGATTCCGGCGATCGAGAGCGCGACGGAACAGGACAAAGGCATTCGCGCGCCGCGGGGCCCGATTCGTGATGACGTCTCCATCTTGTGAACCGTAAATGCGCGAGGGAGGTGAATCGATCACTCGTCCGGCACAATCCCACTCTTCGTGAGCTCGCCGCCGGCGCACGGAGTCGGGTACAACGGCGAAACTCCAGTTGAGCTGTTCTTGCGACCATAGCCCGTGGAGACAGCGCGCTCGACGCGCGACGCTCATCCTCGGGCTTTCGACGACGGGGTTCGCCGCGTGGACGTCGACCGCGTTCGCCGATGGGTTGCCTGCGCCGTCTGCGTTCGCGGACGCGCCGTCGCTCACGTACGCGGCGCCGGCCGATTGCCCCGATCGCGACGAATTCGTGCGCCGCGTCGAGTCGCGCACGCGCTCGGGTTCGCTCGCGCCGGCCGATCCGTCGTCGGTCGCTCGCCTCGACGTCGCGGTGCACGACCTTCCCGGACACGTCGCGGCCGAGATCGTCGTGACCGACGATCGCGGTCTCGCCGCGTCGCGGCGGATCGACGCGCCGACGTGCAGCGAAGCCGTCGACGCCATCGCGCTGATCACCGCCGTCACGTTGGATCCCGCCGCGCGTCCGGCGGCCACGACGCCGCCGGTTCCCGAGCCCGTCGCGCCCGAACCTACGCCCTCGCCGTCGACGCGAGCTCGCGGGCCGTCGCGCGTTCATCTTCGCCTCTCGGCCGCGCCGACGTTGTCCAGCGCGCCGAGTCCGAGCGTCCGAGTCGGGGCCGAAGGCGCGGTGAGCGCGCTCTTCGAACTCGGAGCACCGTGGGGTCTGCTTTCTTGGGTGGGCGCCCGTTTCGGCGCGGCCGTCGGCGACACGACGAACGAAGGGCGCGCGTCGTTCCAATCGTGGGCGCTCGTGGCTGCCCTGTGTCCCGCGTACGAACATCGTGCCTGGTTGCTGCAGGCGTGCGCGACCGTCGAGGAAGGCCGTGTGTCCGCGACCGGCAGCGACACCGAGAACCCGAAGCACACCGATCGCCCGTGGACGGCGGTGGGGCCGGGGGCAAGCGTCGAATGGGCCGTCGTTCCGCCGCTTTCGCTCGGGGTCGACGCCGAAGCGCTGTTCCCGCTGGTCCGCGACCATTTTCTCTTGGGTTCCGAGGCGGTGTATCGCGTCCCGGCCGTCGCGCCGCGCGCGGGAGTGCGCGTCATTCTTCGTTTTTGGTGATCGAATCCGGCCGGTCGCGCATCATCCCCGCGTGGCCTTGAGTCTCTCGATGGCGGGCGCGCCCCCGCTGGTGACGGTGAACCGCACCGAGCGGCTCGAGCGACTCTTGCAGAGCGACTACCGGCTCATCTGGCGGCTGCTCCGGCGTCTCGGGGTGCCGGCGGACCACGCCGGCGATGCGACACAGCAAGTCTTTCTCATCGCCGCCGAGCGCCTCGACGACATCGAGCAAGATCGCGAGCGGGCGTTCGCCTTCGGTACGGCCATCCGCGTCGCGCAGTCGTTTCGCCGCCGCGCTGCGCGCGAATCGCTCGACGACGCGAGCGAGGCGCATCCGTCGATGGTGCCCGGCGCCGACGAGCTGTCCGACCAAAAGCGGGCGCGCGAGCTCCTCGATCGGGTGCTCGGCGAAATGTCGCTCGAGCTCCGCACCGTGTTCGTCCTCTTCGAGCTCGAAGGGTTGACGTCGCCGGAGATCGTCGAGCTCGTGGGTGTCCCGCTCGGCACGGTGGCGTCGCGGCTCCGTCGCGCGCGCGAACGGTTCCACGAATTGGTCGCGATACACGGCCGTCCCTCCGAGAAGGCGCAGCCGACGGGAAGACGCACGCCATGAGCGAACCTTCACGACTCCTCGATCGCGGCGCGTCCGACGACGAGCTCCGGCTGCTGCTCGCGGGCGCAGCGGAAGAGCCGCCCGCCGACGGCCTGGCAAAGCTCGCCGCGTCGTTGAACGTCGTGCTCGCGCCGACGATGGCGAGTGGCGCCAAGCTCGGCGCGCGCTCGCCCTGGCGAAGTCTGACGTCGAAGCTCGCCGCGAAGTGGGTCGCCGTCACGGTGGCGACGACCGCAGTCGTCGCTGGTGCCCTCCTCGCGCACCGCGCCTCGTCGCAACACGGCGTCGAACGAAACGATGCCACGCCGGACGCCGTTCACGCCAGAACCGCGGAAACGCTGGCAGACGACACCTACGATGTCGCGCACGGCGCCGCGCACTCGGGCAGCACGACGCGCTCGACGTCGCCGACCGTGCAGGACGCAGTCATCGCGGGCGGCGCGACGCCGCAAAACGGAGCCGCGACGCCGCAAAACGGAGCCGCGACGACTGCGGCGTCGTCGCAAAACGGAGCCGCGACGACTGCGGCGTCGTCGCAAAACGGAGCCGCGACGACTGCGGCGTCGTCGCAAAACGGAGCCGCGACGACTGCGGCGTCGTCGCAAAACGGGCGCGGTGCGAACGCGGCGGTGCCAGCGCGCGCGACGACCCTTGCCGAGCGCACTTCGCGTGCGAAAGGGACGGCTAGCGCCTCCGCCGAGCCCACGGTGACCGGGGTGTCGTCGACGACGCCGAGCGTCCCCACCGAGGCACGCCACGAAGAACCGAGTGCCACCAAATCGATCGCGGGCGAGATCGCCGCGCTCGACGGCGTGCGCGCTCGCTTGAGCGGGTCGGACGCCGAAGGGGCGTTGCGCGCCATCGACGACTATCGTCGCGATTATCCCGAAGGCGCTCTCGGCCAGGAAGCGGCGCTGCTTCGCATCGACGCGCTGGTCGCGAGCGGTAACATCGCGCGGGCGCGCTCCGCCGCGGAACGGTTCCTTCGCGACCATCCGGGAACCCCCCACGAGAAACGCCTCCGGACCTTGATCGGCGGGTCGTGACGGCGCGACGCGCGACGGCGCTCGTGCTCGTTGCGCTGGTCACGACGCCGAGTTGCGGCGGCGAAGCGGTGTCCCTCGGCGACGGGCGAATCGCGTCGCGAACGCCGCCGGCACGCGACGCCGGGTCGTCCGGTGGCGACGCCGGCTCGAACGACGCGGGATCGGCAGGGGATGCGACATCGAATGACGCGGGATCGAACGAGGACGCGTCCACGTCCGGTCCGCCGTTTGCGGCTCCGGTCGCGATCGACGCCATCTCCGGCTCGGACACCAAGGACGACGATCCGTCGCTCACGTCGGATCTGACACTGATTTACTTCGACTCGACGCGCGACGGCGGGCAAGGCAAGGAAGACATCTGGAGCGCGTCGCGCGACGCGGCCGGCGATGCCTGGGGAAACGTCGCCGCGGTCACCGAGCTGAACACTGCCGATCGCGAAACCGGCATCGCGCTCGACGCCGACGGTCTCGAAATCTGGTTCAGCAGCAATCGCTCGGAGTCCGAGGGCGGCCTCGACGTGTTCCACGCGACGCGGGCGAGCCGGACCGACACCTGGTCGGCGCCCGAGCGGGTCGCCGAGCTCAGTACGTCGGGCGACGATCTGGTGAGCGCCGTCGCCGACCAAGACCGCACGCTCGTGCTCGCGCGGCGCGACAACGACTCCGACGACTACGATCTCTATCTCGCGACGCGCGCGTCGACGGCCGATCCGTGGAACGCCGCTGCGCCGATCACCGAGCTCAACACGAGCTCCGCAGAGTCGGACGGCTTTCTCGCCGAGGCCGACAGCGATCTCCTCTTCACGCGCTCGGAGAACATCTGGATCGCGACGCGCCCGACGCTCACGTCGCCGTTCGGCAAGCCCGTTCGCGTCGACGCGTTGAACAGCTCGAAGGACGATCGCGACGTGTGGGCAAGCGACGATCTGAGCTACGTCGTTTTTTCGTCGGACCGTTCCGGCAGCTATCGCCTCTACGAAGCGTCGCGCTGAACTAGGCGCGCACGCGAAGCGCGCCGGGCGCGATCCAGGCTTTGAGCGGAAGCTGTCCCGGCGTCTCGCCGTCGAGATCGACGAACACCGGTTGTCGATCGATGGCGGCCGCCTCGACCACCGAGGCGCGCGCCGTGCGTATCTTCTCCAGCCCCAGATGACTGCCGCGGTAGAGGTCCGGCGTGTTGCGCATGGATTCGAAGAACGTCAGGTCGCCGATCGCGACGACATCGAGGAGCCCGTCGGACGGCAGCGCCTCCGGCGCGATGTGCATCCCGCCCCCGAAGTACTGTCCATTCGCGATCGCCGTCGAAACGATGCGTCCCTCGTGCCACGGGCGCCCATCGAGGCGTATGGTCACGGGTGCGTTTCGGTACGTGCTCATGGCCCGAACGGTGGCGAGCGCGAATGCAGCTCTGCCACCCATCCACTTCGGGCTGCGATTCACGATGCGGTCGATGGCGCCCGACACGCCGAAACTCGTGATGTTGACGAACGCCTTGCGCGACGTCTCCCCGCGTTCCGTCGTGACCTCGACGATGCCGAGGTCGAGCGGTCGCGGTTCGGTTTCTACCAGGCGCCGGACGGCGCCGAGGAGATCCGTTCCGAGGCCGAAAGTCCTACGAAAATCGCCTCCGGTGCCCGAGGGAATGAGCCCGAGCGCGGGTCCGGCGAGGGGGTTTCCGGACCCGTCGAGGTACGCCTGGCAGACCTCGTTCAGGGTCCCGTCGCCGCCCATGACCGCGACGACGTCGATGCCGTCCTCCCGCGCCCGGTGAGCGAGCGCGGTCGCGTCCCCCGCCGCGCGAGTCGTCACGACGTCATGTTGGACTCCCGCAGCGGACAAGGCCCGGCTAAGATTGGGAACCTGGCGACCCGCAGAGCCCGCACCGGCCTTGGGGTTCACGATAACGCGAATTTTCATGACCAAGATTGAGACTCGTCCAAAAAATGGTTCCCGCTCTTCATGCTCCGCACGCTGGTGGAGACGGTCCGGTGACAAAGATCGCCCAAGCGTCTTGAACCCGCTAGGGCGAGGCTATATCTTGCTCGCCTCTAGGGGATTGAGCCCTGGCCGCAAGGTTACCTAGAGAGGCCGGGACCATATGGCGATCGACGACCGTTGCAAGCTCTTCGTAGCGGGCTTGCCCGATTCGATCTCCGAAGCGGTGCTTCGGCAGTTGTTCGAGGCCACCGGCGGAACGGTGGTCGACGTCAGTGTGCCGCGCGATCGGGCCACCGGGCGACCGCGCGGCTTCGGTTTCGTCACGCTCACGACGGAAGACGAGGCGCGATCCGCCAGGGAATCGCTCGACGGATCGATGCAGTCGGGCCGCTCGATCTCGGTGCGTCCGTTTCAAGCCGCACCGCCGAAGCGCCCGGACGGAACCGCTGGACCTCGCAGCGACGCGCCGCCCGATCGGAACGCGGGCCCTCCGGAAGATCGCACGCTTTATCTCGGCAATCTGCCGTACGACACGAGCAGCGTCGAGGTCGAGCAGATGCTCGAGCGCGCCGGCGTGGCTCAAGTGGTGCGCGTGAATTTGCCGCTCGATCCCGGCGGGCGACCGCGCGGGTTCGGGTTCGTCACGCTCGGCAGTGCGGAAGCGGCGCAAGGTGCCGTCGATGCGTTGCGCGAAGCGGAGCTGAAGGGACGTCGCGTCTCGGCGAGTATCGCGCACGCACGCGGTGAGCGTCCGGCGCGTCCACCGGGCGGCGGCCCCGGACGACCGATGTCGCCGGGTGGATTTCCACCGCGGCCTTCGGCGCCGCGCTGGGCACCCGATGAATTTCGTCCTCCTGATGCGCCGCCGCCGCTTCCTGGCGATGAGACCGACGATCGCAAGAGCGGCGATCGACGTCGGGGTCCGGGTCCCAAGGACACCAAGAAGAAAAAGGGAAAGCCCGCAGAGCGCGAGCGCACCCGTCGCGACGGCGAGGGCCTGCGTGGTCCGCGCGCTCGCGACAAGTACGGCGCCGACGACGACTGACGACCTTGTGTCGTCCGACGTGCCGGTTCTGCTTGCAGGCAACCCCGGCCCGTGTGAGGCTCGGCCGCCGTTTCAACGTGAGCAGATTGCAGGCTTCACCGCTTTCGATCTTGCATGTTTCCGACGGCGACTTTTTCGGCTGATTTCCGTGGCTTAGGTCACTGATTCGCAAGCTGGTCCGTTGGCCAGCTTCCTCGACGGCACGAATTGCATGGCTCAGGCGGACCGTGTTACGAACAGCGCCGACTTCGGGACCGGTTGGTCTCGTGGGTGCTTTCCCGCGTTTCGCCGCGCTACTCGGAGTGAGCTCGAATGATCTTCGATTGGCTGTACGGCCTTTTCTCGAATGACCTCGCCATCGACCTGGGGACGGCGACGACGCTCATTTACGTGAGAGGCAAGGGCATCGTCAGCTGCGAGCCTTCCGTCGTCGCTGTGCAACGCGACGCGCGCGGCGAAAAGAGTGTCCTCGCCGTCGGGCGCGAAGCCAAGGAAATGCTCGGCCGTACGCCGGGAAATATCCAGGCGATCCGCCCGCTCCGAGATGGAGTCATCGCGGACTTCGAGATCACCGAAGCCATGCTCCGTTATTTCATCACGCGCGCGCACAACCGGCGCACCTTGGTGAAGCCGCGCATCATCATCTGCGTGCCGTTCGGGATCACCGAGGTCGAGAAGCGGGCCGTGAAGGAGAGCGCCGAGAGCGCCGGTGCACGCGAGGTCTACTTGATCGAGGAGCCCATGGCGGCCGCGATCGGCGCGGGTCTCCCGATCACCGAGCCGAGTGGCAACATGGTCGTCGATATCGGCGGAGGCACGACCGAGGTCGCGGTCATCTCGCTCGCCGGAATCGTGTACTCGCAGAGCGTCCGCGTCGGCGGCGACAAGATGGACGATGCGATCGTCGCCTACATGAAGCGCAAGTACAACCTCGCCATCGGCGAGCAGACGGCCGAGCGCATCAAGATGACGATCGGCAATGCGTATCCGCTCGACGAGCAGCTGACGATGGAAGTGAAGGGCCGCGATATGGTCGCCGGCATTCCGAAGACCGTCGTCGTCAATTCGGACGAGGTGCGCGAAGCGCTCGCCGAGCCGATGAACGCGATCGTCGAAGCGGTACTGCTCGCGCTCGAGAAGACCCCGCCCGAGCTCGCGGCCGACATCGTCGACAAGGGCGTCGTGCTCACCGGCGGCGGCGCGCTGCTCAAGAACATCGACGTGCTCCTTCGCGAGGAGACCGGCCTCCCGGTAATGGTCGGCGACGATCCGATCAGCGCCGTCGTGCTCGGCAGCGGCAAAACCCTCGACCACATCGAACTTCTCAAGGAAGTCGCGATCGGGTGATTGTTCTTGGGGGGCGTGCCCGCCCCCCTCGCCCCTTCGGGGCGGTCCCCCTGGTATTCGCTTCGCTCAAAGTAACCGCGGCGTCGAGCTGCGAGTGTTCCGCGTCGAACCGCACCGTAAGCACTAAAAAACCCGCGCCGACCTCGCCGTCAGGTGCAATAACGAGCCGTTCTTCCGACGAGCAGGCCCTCGTGAACCGTTTCAGACGCTACCGCGACATCGTCCTCGTCGTTCTGCTGCTCGCCGTACCGTTCTTTTTTCTTCGGTCGAGCATCAGGAATCCCGAAGACCTGAACGCGATCGATCGGACGCTCCTCCGCGTCTCGGCGCCGGTCGAGTACGCGGCGGCCGCGCTCGCCCGGGTGGCGTCGAACGTGCTCAGCGGCTACGTCTACCTGGTCGACGTGAAGGCGGACGACAACAAACTCGCCTATGAAAACGCGCGCCTCCGCGGCGACGTGCGGCGGCTCTCGGCCGCCGAGACCGAAAATCGGCGCCTCCGCCGGCTCCTCACGTTGCGCGAAACCGCGAAGGCCGAAACCGTGAGCGCCGTCGTGATCGGCAAAGACATCACCGAGTTTTTCCGTGTCGCGCACGTCGTGCTCGACAATTCCGCCCCGGGGATCCGGCCGAACATGCCCGTCGTGTCGCTCGATGGAGTCGTCGGCACCGTGTCCCGCATCGCGGGCGACCGCGTCGACGTCGATCTCACGGTAGACAGCGGCTTCGGCGTCGACGTCGTCGTCGAGCGAACCGGCGCGCGCGGCTTCGTCCGCGGGGTCGGCGATCTGCAACGCTACAAGGTGAGCGTCGAGTACGTGCAGCGCACCGACGAGGTCGAGCAGGGCGACGTCCTCGTCACGAGCGGCTTCGGTTGCCGCTTCCCGAAAGGTATTCCCGTCGCGCGCGTCACCGATGTCGTGAAGCGCGACTTCGGCATTTACCAGCAGGTCGAGGCCGAGCCGACCGTGGACTTTTCGCGACTCGACGAGGTGCTCGTCGTGCTGACCGACACCAAGGACTGCACGACGCCGACCCAGCGGAAAAAGCACTGAGGCCCGGATGCGCAACGCAGCTTTTCTCGCCATGGCGCTCGTCCTCATCCTGTTCCAGGCGAACGTCCATCTCGTCCTCGGGCCGCTCGGCCTCCGCGGCTGGGCGCCGAGCGCGATCTTGCCGCTCGTGATTTTCCTCGGCGTGCACGAACCCTCGATGGCGAAGGGCGCCGTCCTCGCGTTCGTCATCGGGCACGCGCTCGACCTGTTCGCGTCGGCGCCGCTCGGCCTCTTCACGTTCCTCTACGTCGCGCTCTGGTGGCTCGCTCGCGTGGTCGGCGTGCGCCTCGCCGCGCAGACGGTGCCGACGCAGATGGCGCTCGCGTTCGGGTTTTCGCTCGCCGAGAGCCTCATCGTCCTCGTGCTGCTCGTCGTGTTCGGCGCCGATCCGTCGCGCCCCGTCGAGCTCGTGACCATCGTCGTGCCGCGGGCCGTGGCGACCGCTCTCGTCGCGCCGATCGTGTTCCGCATCGCCGAGCGGCTCCATCAGACCGCGCAAGCGACGCCGCGGGCGACCGAGGTGTCGTCGTGAATTTTTGGGTGGGGGCACCCGCCGCGCCACGGGCGTCGGAGACGCCGTCGTGAGCTTCCTGGTGCAGCGCTCCGACGTGGGCGAGTTCCGCCGGCGCTATCGCTGGCTCGTCATCGCCGTCATCGCGGCGTTCGGCATCCTCGTCGGAAAACTCGTTCAGCTCCAGGTGCTCGAGGTCGAGCTGCATCGCGCGCAGGCGCGGCGCAACATCACCGGCGAGATCCGGCTCGCGACGACCCGCGGCGTCATCCGCGACGCGTACGGCAAGGTGCTCGCCGCGAATCGTCCCTCGTACAACGTGTACGTCGTCCCCGAGGTGTTCGACCCGAAGCTGTGGCCCACCGTCGCCCAGCTCATGGCCCTCGACGACACCGAGAGCAAGGTGCTTTCGGATCGAATCATCGAGGCGCAAGCGGCGTCGTCGACCAAGCGGAGCCAGCAAATCCTTCTCAAGGTGGACGTGGATCGCAACGTCGTGGCGGCGCTGAAGACGCACGAAGACGATCTGCCCGGCGTTCAGGTCGTCCCGGTACCCGTGCGCTACTACCCGTTCGGCCCCATCGGCGCGCACCTCGTCGGGTACATGCGCGAGATCGATCCGGACACGCTGTCGCGCGAAGAGGACCAGGGCTACCGGGCCGGCGATCGCATCGGTGCCGTCGGCATCGAGCGGCGTTGGGAGAGCTATCTGCGCGGCGAACGCGGCCTGAAGAAAGTCGTTCACTGGCAGCGCGCGCACGGCAATCGCGAGGACATGGAGAAGCGGTACCTCGACGAGCCGCGCACCGTCGATCCGATCCCCGGTCGCGACATCACACTCACCGTCGATGTCGAGTTGATCCAGGCCATCGACCGCGCGATGCGCGGACAGCTCGCCGGCGCGGTCGTCGTCATCGACGTGCGTACCGGGCGCATCCTCGCCGAGCTCTCGAAACCGAGCTTCGACAACAACGTCGTGTCCGGCGGCGAAGGCACCGACGCGGTCCGCGAGGCCTTCCAAAAGCTGTACGCTGATCCGCTCAAACCAACCCTCGACAAGACCGTTTCCGCGGCGTACCCGCCCGGCTCCACGTACAAGCCGTTCAGCGCGCTCGCCGGCATGGCCGAGCACCTGATTTCACCGAGCTCGCACGTCGATTGCCACGGGGGCTACGAGTTCGGAAAGCGCTTCTTCCGCTGCACCGGCGTCCACAAGACCGTCGACCTCTATCAAGCCATCGTCCAGAGCTGCAACACGTTCTTCTACACGCTCGGCGAGCAGATCCACATCGATCGCCTCGCCGAGATCGGGCTCGCCTTCGGCCTCGGGGTGAAGACGGGCGTCGGAGTGAACCCCGAATCTCGCGGACGCATGCCGACCCGGGCCTGGTACACGCGCCATCAGAAGGGTGCGTTCCGCGGCGGTTTCACCCTGCTCGCCGCGATCGGCCAAGGCGCGTCGACCGTCACCGTCATGCAGCTCGCGCTCGCGTACGCCGCGCTCGCGAACGGCGGCACGCTCTATCAACCGCAGGTCGTGCGCAGCATCGAGACGAGTGACGGCACGATCGTCCAGGAATTCCCGCCGCGCGTCCGGCGCATCCTCGACATCGATCCGGCGCGTCTCGAGTTCATCCATCACGCGCTCCACGGCGTCGTTACCGAAAAGAAGGGCACCGCGTACGCCCAGCGCTTGCCCGAAGTCGACATGTCGGGGAAGACCGGCACCGCGCAGGTGAGCCACGTCACGCCGAAAGGCGTCGACCCCGATCGGCTCTGGTACTTCAACCGTGACCACGCTTGGTTCGCCGGTTACGCGCCGTCCGAATCGCCCGAGATCGCCATCGTCGTGCTCGTCGAGCACGGCGGCGGCGGTGGCGCCAACGCCGTGCCCGTCGGCATGCGCGTCGTGCGCGATTGGCAACGCCTCAAAGCAGAACGCCTCGGCGCGCAAGCCGACGCCACGCAAAAATCGGTGAGCAAGGGGGGCACTCCCTGATGCTCGGAGGCGGGGTGCGGGAGCGCCTCGACTGGCCTCTGTTTCTCGGCGTCGTGTTCGTCGCGATCGCCGGCGTCGTGAATCTGTACAGCGCGACGAGCCCGTACATGGGCATCGCCGGGCGCGAAGGCATCGCCGACGTCTACGTCTCGCAAGTCTACTGGCTCGTCGTCGGTGGGCTCCTTGCGATCGTTCTTTCGGCCATCGACTATCGCTTCTTCGAACGGCTCGCGTACATTCTCTACGCCTGCGGCATCGTCGCGCTGCTTCTCGTGTGGGTACTCGGCGCCGACATCCGCGGCTCGTCGCGATGGATCCAGCTCGGCAGCTTCGCCTTCCAGCCGAGCGAGTTCATGAAGATCCTGCTCATCCTCGCGATCGCCCGCTACCTCGCGGACGAGCCGAAGGCCGAGCCCCGCACCCTCGTGGACCTCGCGCCGCCTTTGCTCATCATGGCGGTCCCCACGGCCCTGGTGATGGCCCAACCCGATCTCGGTACCGGCGTCGTCTACGCGCTCACCGTCTTCGCGATGCTCGCCATCACCAAGATCCGACGCTCGAGCCTCGCCTGGGCATTCGGCTCACTCGGAACGGTCGCGTTCGTGATGTGGAAATTCGGGCTCCGCGACTACCAGCGTCTCAGGATTCAAAGCTTCATCGATCCGGAAGCCGACAAGACGGGCGCGGGCTGGCACGCCTTCCAATCGAAGACGGCGATCGGTGACGGCGGGTTCCTCGGGTCGGGATACCGCGAAGGGACGCAGAACCAATTTGGGTTCCTGCCGGATCAGTTCTCCGATTTTCCGTTCGCGGTGTTCGCGGAGGACTGGGGATTCGTGGGGTCGTTGGCGCTGCTCGGGCTGTATTGTTTCTTGTGTATTTGGGCGATCAACGTGGCGTCGCAGGCGAAAGACAGATTCGGCGCAGCGGTCGCGGTCGGTGTGGGGGCCAATTTGTTTTGGCAGGTGTTCTTCAACGTCGGGATGGCACTGGGACTCGTGCCGGTGGTCGGGATTACGCTGCCGTTGTTTTCCTACGGAGGGTCGAGCGTGATCACGACGCTGTCGGGATTCGGGTTGTTGATGAGCATCTCGATTCGACGGTAAACGGAAGCAGCCGGAAATTGCCCTGCCTGCTCGCGGGGCCTTCGGGTGACTATTTGCGCGGTCGGGACGCGGTGTTTGGTCCGGAGTGCGCTCGAATGAAATACCGCTGCAGTTCCCTGGTTCTATTCGTCGTTGGTTTTTTGGTTGGTTGCGGCGGGCCGCCGCCCGTTGACTCTGCCGCGGAGGCCGCGAGCAATCACCGAGCGATCGAGGAGCTCGAGCGGGATCTCGTGAAAGCGCACACCCCTGTCGTGAGCGCTTGCGACGATCCGAGTCGGTCGATCCATTCGGAACACGCGGAAGTTTGGGGAAAGGACGATGCGCCGCCCGGATTGCGGTCCGGCGAGGTGGAGACGTTTCTGTGTCGACACCGAGAGAGTCTCGAACGCGCGTGCTGGGACGAGAAGTTCGCGGATTGGCAGCGGAGCGAGATCGAGTACGGATTGGTGGTCGATCCGAGCGGCGCGGTGCTCGACGGAGTCGGGGGCGACCCCGGCGCTCCGGCGACGGCGGCACTCGAGCGGCACGCGGAAAAAGTGAGCAGCCCGGAGCTCGCGCGCTGCATCGAAGGCGTCGTGGATTCGTGGACGTTTCCACGAGCGACGATGCCGACCTGGATGCGATTGAGTCTGCGTCTGCCGGAGTAGGGGGTGCGGACGCCTGCGGTGTCGGTCTTCGCGTTCATCGTCGCGACGTCGGTACCCTTTTCGCGGCGACCGACGGCGGCGCGGACGCAGCAGACGCAGGCGGACCATCGCTCACGCCCGCCGAGTTCACCGCCCAGGCGGCGCAGGCGGTTTGTGCCCAGCAGGGCGCGTGTTGCACGCGGGCGCATCTCCCTTCCGACGTAGCGGCCTGCGTCGCCTACGCAAAAACGTCGATCCCCGCGAGCGGGAACTTCGGGCTTCCCGGTGAACATACGCGCTTCGACCCTCGAAATGCCGAGCTCTGCCTCGCGAGCATCGCGAGCGTTTACGCGACCACCTGCAATCTCTTTCGACTCCCGCCGAAGGTCTGCGCGCCGGTGTACGTCGGCACTCTGTCCGCCGGCATGGCTTGCCAAAGCTCCGCCGACTGCACGCCCCCCGGCTATTGCGGCCCAACGGGCCGTTGTGTGGGAGTCGTCCGAGGCAAAGCCGGCGATGGTTGTCAGGGAGCGTGCGTCACGGAACCGCCGGGTTGGATCTCGTGCGACGCTGTTGGCAAGTGAGCGGTCGACGGCGGGGCGAGCACGTGTTTCGACAGCGACGGCTTGTTCTGCACGAGCACCGGCACATGCAAGCGGTTTCTCGACGTGGGTGTGCCGTGCACCAACGCCGAACCGGACAGCCTTTGTCGTGCCGGCGCCTATTGCTTCCAATCCGACCGGAGCCGACGCGGGTGGCCGTCGGCCCGGCGTTGCGGACGCGGCTCCCCCGAACGATCAGGCGTCACGTGGGATCGGCGCATTGAACGGAGGTTGCGGTTGCACGCTCGCCGAGGGGCGCCAGGGTGCTCACGCGTCGATCGGGTGGCTCGCCCTCGCGATTTGTTTCGCGCGGCGCCGCGCGGCAAGGCGAGTTCGAGCCTTACGCTCAAAGTTTAGGCAGTTCGGCCAAGAGTCACTCACGGACAGGCGCTTCGCATCGCAACGATCGCGCGGCCACGAACGCGAGCGCGCCGAGCACGACGAGGTGAAGCACGTGGAGCCCGAGCTCGCTCTTCGGTGCTTGTTCGACGTGATCGAGGTGGGCGCCGGCGTGAAAGGCGAGCGCAACCGCCATACTGCGGTTCGAGCGCTCGAACACCCACGCGATGAGTAGCGAGTAGAGCGGGAGCTCGAGCATGCCGAGTCCGAAGACGAACGGGTCGAATGCCGCAGCTTGGGACGTGATGCTGTACATCAAGTGCCAAACCCCCCACGCGACACCGAGACCGAGGGAGCCGCGAACGATCCCGAAGCGTGCGACCATCCGCGGATAGGCGAATCCGCGCCACCCGAACTCTTCACCGAGCGGAAACACGATGAGCGCGGCGAGCTGCTCGGCGTGAACCGGTGGATGAAACCATGCGGCTGGACGGCCGCCGAGGCAGGCATAGAGCGTCGTCGCCATCAGATGGATGACGAACGGCGCGGCGAGCGCGAGCGCGACCCAGCCCGGATTCGTCCGAAAGCGACCGAACAGGGCGCCGAGGCGTCTCTCCGGAACCACGAAAACGAGCGCTGCGAGAAGGGGACCGAACGCGCTGAGTCCGGCGCACGCGACGGCGAGCGGCGAGGGAGCGTCGTGACGCATCCAGGCCACGGCCGTGGGCAATCCGAGTAGCCACGTGAGTGCGCACGCGACGGAGAAAAAACCGCAAGTGACGGACATGCTCGCGTCGCTTCGAGATGAATGCAGAGGCGTGGCGTGTGAACGGTGCTCCATTCGCGATGCGACAAGCCCGGCGGACAGAAGTTTCGACCTGGCGCGCCGTATCAGGACAATGGCGCGGCCTATCAGTTCGACGTTTGGTTTGCTCTCCCGTTCGCGATAGCTGTTGGGAGCGCGCTCGCGGTTGGTCCCTCTTTGTTCTCCTCGATGAGACGCCGTGTCGTCTCGCAAAAGAGTCGACGAGAAAATTCCGCGAAGAGGTTGCCTGCCAGTCGCGCCGGCCGGTGACTTGAGCTCTGTACGCGACGGGTGCAGCGCGAACATCGCTGCGCGTGTCCATCGACGCGGAAGGTCTCTCATGTTGCATTCATTGACGCGAAGCGCGGCGGTCGCCGCGGGCATCGGGCTCTTGTTCGGATGCGGCTCCCAAAGTAACGATGGAACAGCCTCGGGCGCGGGCGGGTTTGTCGGCGGAACGGGGGGCTCGTCCGCGGGTGGTGCTGGGATCGTTGGCGTCGGCGGGATCGTCGGGGTCGGCGGTGACGGGATCGTCGGGGTCGGCGGTGACCTCGGCGTTGGAGGAGCCGGCGCGAGCGGTGGTCTGGGATCGGGTGGCACCGGCACCGGAAACGGGGGCGCGTTCGGGGGAGGCGCCTTCCCGGGTTTCCCGGCCGACGGTGGACCGAGCTGTCCTGCGACCGCGCCCGCGAACAACTCGACGTGCGGTCAAGGCATTGCTCGGTGCACTTACACCGGTCAAACGTGTTTCTGCTTCAACGGCAACTGGCGTTGTCAGACCGCCGCGTCGATGAATTGCCCGAGAACTCGGCCGCAAAGTGGTTCTGCCTGTACGGCTCCGGAAGGAACGAGTTGTTCGTACGGTCGGCGCAACGCCACGGCGTGCACGTGCACCAGCGGAGCGTGGGACTGCCCAGCGACGGCGCGGCCCGACGGTGGCACCGGACCCCGGTTCCCCCCGCCGCGCGACGGCGGCGGACCCTAGTTGGCGGCGCTGCGGGCAGCGCCGTCACATTGCCCGTTCGCGTCGATAGCGCCGTTGCCGCATTGGGGATTGCACCCCGACGTGTCGTACCGGCAGTCCCAACGCCACAACGGCTCTGACAAGTCGAGAGGTCGTATTGGCACGTGGGCAAGCACGAGAGCTACAAACACACCCCATCTTTGCAGATGCCGGTTCGCATCACGGAACCGCCGCTTCCCGTTCCGTAGTTGGCCCAATAGACGGCCGAGGCATTGACGGCGATCGCCGACGGATGGTCGGCGCCGGCGACGGTGGTCACCGTGCCGCCGAGCACGCTGACCTCGAGAATTTGATTGACGCTCATCCAGTAGACATTGCCGCGATCGAGCGCGATGCCCGTGGGGGGAGTGGCAGCGAGCAGCGTGGCGGCAAGCGTCGTGACCGTGCCTCCGGCGATCGGTACCTCGAGCAGGGTGTTCAATATTGCCCCGTCGGAAGAACGATGAGTGATGCCCATCCAGTAGACGTTTTGTGCGTCCACGGCGATGGCCGATGGGCTGAACAAGTGCGACACGAGTGTGGTCGGAGTTCCACTTGCGATGGGCACCTTGACGATCGACGCGCTCGCGCTGCTTGACCCGCCACCTGCAGTGGCCCAGTACACGTTCGTAGCATCGAGGGCGAGAACGTAAGGCGCGTCGCCGGACGCCAGAGTCGTCGGGGTTCCCCCTGCTTTCGGCACTTTCATGACGGACGCGCCGTTGGCCCAATACGCATTCACGGAGTCGACGACGATGGAGCGCGCTCCGTTCTGTCCGGACGCGATCGGGACCGCTGCGCCGCCTTGGATCGGGATCCTCGAGACCGTAGTGGTGGTGGTCCAATAGACGTTCGTGGCGTCCACCGCGAGACTCACCGGCTGGTCTACGCCGGCGACGAGCGTGAAGGGGTTCGCGCCGCTCAATTTCGCCTCGAGCACGTTGCCACCGTTCGTGCTGCCGCTGCCCGCGTCGATCCAATAGATGTTCGCGGCGTCGATCGCCATCGCGATGGGCTGGGCCTGGACGCCGACCAGAGAAACGGGTGCGCAGGGCGTGCCGCACGACGCGTGTGCGTCGCTTGCATTGCCCGCGTCGACGCTCGTGCCGCCGCCGTTTGCCGTGCTGGAGTCGATGCTCGTGCCACCGGTTTCACCCGTGCTGGCGTCGATGCTCGTGCCACCGGTTCCACCCGTGCTGGCGTCACCGGTACGGCCGCCCGTGCTGGCGTCACTGGTACGGCCGCCCGTGTTGGGCGCGCCGCCGGTATTGCTGCTCGCGCCGCCCGAGCCGGTCGCACCACCAGTGCTACCGGCGCCGCCGGTCGCGGTGGCGCCACCGGTGTTCGCTACACCTCCGGTGTTGGTGGTACCCCCGGTGCTCGCAGCGCCCCCGGTGCTCGTCGTCCCGCCGCTGTTCGTGACACCGCCTGCATTCGCGTTGCCGCCGACACCGAGCGCCGAAGAGTCGCGTCCGGCATCGAACGCGTTGCCGCCCGATCCTGCGCGGCCATCCGACGCGCCGCCCCCGGTGCTCGCGCCGGCGTCGGAGCCCGCTGGTCCGTTGCCGTTCGAACAGGCGCCGGTGCTTCCACCGGTGATGCCGATCAGCCCACAGATCGAGATCAATCGTCGAAGCGTGAGCCGCATCATTCCCCTCCGTCGCGTTCAGTCGATCTTGAACAAGTCGTCCAGGTCGTCTCGGGTGAGCTTCTTCGCGCCGCCGGCGTCTTCGCTGAGGACGGAGGCGACGAGGTCCTTCTTCTTTTGCTTGAGCTCGAGGATCTTCTCTTCGATCGTTCCAGCGGCGACGAGTCGGTAGACGGTGACGACCTTGCTCTGGCCGATACGATGCGCGCGGTCGGAGGCTTGGTCTTCGACGGCGGGGTTCCACCAGGGGTCGAAGTGAACGACGGTGTCCGCGGCGGTGAGGTTCAGGCCCGACCCGCCGGCTTTGAGGCTGATGAGGAACACCGGGATCGTCGGATCGGTCTGGAATCGGTCGATCCGCTCCGCGCGATCCATGGTGCTGCCGTCGAGGTACA
>Ga0265320_10000801_pt1 | contig 23887 bp, 24 predicted proteins | sample 4827metaG_FD_202087 | JGI IMG/M metagenome (GOLD analysis project Ga0265320, IMG submission 202087) | Rhizosphere microbial communities from Carex aquatilis grown in University of Washington, Seatle, WA, United States - 4-8-27 metaG | ecosystem: Host-associated > Plants > Roots > Rhizosphere >...
CCGCGATCTCGACGGTGGCACCCAAGCCCGCGGCGAGCATCATCAGGCCCATGATGGAGCGGGCGTTCACCGATTGGCCGTCCTTGGTGAGCGTGATCTCGGATTGAAAGCGCGCCGCGGCTTCCACCAATTTGGCGGAGGCCCGGGCATGCAGGCCGCGCTTGTTGGGAATGCGGGCGACGGCGGTGCGCCGCGTGGACGCGCTCATTCCTTGACGATACCTGCAAGATCGGCCGAGCCCGCGCGCATGTATTTGCGCCCGGCTTCGATCGCCTGACGCACCGCCTCGTCCAAGGGCAGCTTGGTGCGCACATCGATCAGCTTGATGAGGCTGGGAAGGTTCACGCCGGCCAGCACCTCGATCTTGCCGCGTTCCAGGACGGTCAGCGCCAGATTGCAGGGCGTGCCGCCGAACATGTCGGTGGCGATCACCACGCCGCGGCCGACATCGACGGAATTCGCCGCCGCCGCGATCTCGCGCTGACGACGTTCGATGTCGTCTTCCGGACCGATGCACACCGCGCGCAGATGGGTTTGCGGGCCGACCATGTGCTCCATCGCGGCGATGAATTCCTGCGCGAGGCGGCCGTGGGTGACGAGTACGATGCCGATCATGGAAGGCCTCAGATATGGGTGGAACGATAGCAAGGTTCAAGAGGCGCGGAAGACCTCAAATGCGCTTGACAGCGGCGGTGCGGCGCTTGACAGCGGGCCGGTGCCTTCCATCGGGAAGCAGGCCCAGCGCCAGAGCGATCTTATCCCCGACGGAGGTTTCGAAGGCGTTGAGCGCGATCAAGGGCGGCTGGGCGGATTGCCGCAGCGACAATGGCTTTGGCGGCGCATAGGAACCGGATTCCGGCATTCGCGAAACGGGCGCCGACAGATCGACCACGAGCGCGATGGGCGCGCGGGCGGCGTGCCGGATGTTCACGAGGCCCAGGCCGCGCACTTCGAGCATTCCGGCGATCGTCTGGGGCGCGCGCGCCGTCAACCTGCCGCGTTCGACGAAAAGATCGCAGCGGTCGTCGGCGACGAGCACGGCGCCGCGCCCGATCAGGCGAAGGGCAAGGTCGGACTTGCCCGAACCGCTCTTGCCCAAAAGCAGCACGCCCTTGCCGCCGAGGCGCACGCAGCTGGCATGAATGTTCACGGATTTCATGCGGCGCGCGCCAAGGGCAGTTCGACGATGAAGCGCGCGCCGCCGCCCTCGCGGTTCTCCGCCCAGACGCGGCCGCCCGCGGACTCGGTGATCTGGCGCGCGATGGAGAGGCCCAGGCCGGAATTGGCGCCGAAATGGGCGTGCGGCCGCTCGGTATAGAAACGCTCGAAGATCGTCTCGAGATTGTCGGGCGGCATGCCCGGGCCTTCGTCTTCCACCGTGACGCGCGCCCAGCCGGATTGCGCGCGCGCCGCGACGACGACCTTGCCGCCTTCCTTGCTGAAGGACACGGCGTTGTCGATGAGATTGCGGAACACCTGTCCCAGCCGCTCGTCGCGGCCGAGCACGGATGCCGATGGCGGTAGTTCGATGTCGAGCGAGACGTTGATGCCGCGCGAGATTTCGGTGAAGCGATAGACCTCGACGATGGTTTCGAGCAGATGCGCCAGGTCGACGCGTTCGGAGGTCTCACGGCTGAGTTCGGCATCGAGGCGCGAGGCATCGGAGATGTCGGTGATCAGCCGGTCGATGCGCTTGACGTCGTTGCGCACGATGCCCATCAGCCGCGCGCGCTGCTCGTCGGTTGTCGCGCGGGTCAGCATCTCGACCGCGCTTTTGAGCGAGGTGAGCGGATTCTTCAGTTCGTGCGCCACGTCCGCGGCGAACCGCTCGATGGCGTCGATCCGGTCGTAGAGCGCGCGCGTCATGCCGGACAGGCTGCGCGCCAGATCGCCGACCTCGTCGCCGCGCTCCTCCATGGTGGGAATGGTGGCGCGCCCGGCATGGCCGCCCCGCACCTCGTCGGCGGCGCGCGCCAGCCGCTGGATCGGCTCGGCGATGAAGCGCGCCAGGAAGAGCGAGGAGATCACCATCACCGCGACGGCGACCAGGAACACCTGGATCAGCGTGGCGCGTTCCTCGCGCAGGATGTCGTCGATGTCGCCACCTTCGGTGGAGACCAGCAGCACGCCGTAGATCGCCTTGAAACGCTGGATCGGCACCGCGACGGACAGGACGAGCTTGTTGCGCTCGTCGACGCGTTCGGCGGTGGCGCTGTCGCCGCCGAGCGCCGTGGTGACTTCGCCGTAGACGCGGCCGTCGTCGCCGGCCTCGAAATAGGGATCCAGGCGGGTGAAGGGCCGCACGCCCATCACGCCTTCATAGAGCCGGGTGAGATCGTCCTTGAAGCGGTCCCACCAATCGATCGGGGGCAGATCCTGAATCTGCACCACATTGCGCGCCAACAGGTACCGCGAATCGACCAGCAACCGGCCGTTGGTGTCGTAAAGCCGGGCGCGCAGGCGCGACGGCGCGATAAGCTGGCGCAGCAGGGGCTTGGCCTGGCTGACATAGACGATGTGATTGACGTCGTCGGTCGAATACTCGGCCAGGGTGGAGGCGACGATCTCGGCCTGCTGCTTGATGCCGCTGACCCGCTCCTCGACCAGGCTGGCGCGGTTCCACTGCACGGCAAGCACGCCGGCGATCAGCACGACCAGGGCGAAGCCGTTGAACAGGATGATGCGGCGCGACAGGGCCGAGAAGCGCGAGCGCTGCGGGAGCAGATTCATTTTAACACGCCACGCCGGCGTCACGCCTCGCGATAGCGATAGCCGACGCCATAGAGCGTTTCGATGGCGTCGAAATCGTCATCCACCACCTTAAACTTCTTGCGCAAGCGCTTGATGTGGCTGTCGATCGTTCGGTCGTCGACATAGACCTGGTCGTCATAGGCTGCGTCCATCAGGCTGTCACGGCTCTTCACGAAGCCGGGCCGCTGCGCCAGCGCCTGGAGAATGAGAAACTCGGTCACCGTCAGCCGCACGGGCTTGCCGTCCCAGGTGCATTCGTGGCGCTGCGGGTCGAGCACCAGCTTGCCGCGCACCAGCGCTTCCTTCTTGCCCTCCGGCCCCGGAGCCACACCCTTGATCGCGTCGGCGCGGCGCAGCACGGCCTTGACGCGTTCGAGCAGGAGGCGCTGCGAGAAAGGCTTGCGGATGTAGTCGTCGGCGCCGGCATTGAGGCCCATCAGCTCGTCGATTTCCTCGTCCTTGGAGGTGAGGAAGATCACCGGCAGGTCGGCGGTCTGGCGCAGGCGGCGCAGCAGCTCCAGCCCGTCCATCCGCGGCATTTTGATATCCAGGATGGCGAGGTCGGGCGGATTGGCGGTCAGCGCTGTAAGCGCCGAGGCGCCATCGGAGAAGGTGCGGACATGATAGCCCTCCTGCTCCAGCAGCATGCTGACCGAGGCCAGGATGTTCTTGTCGTCGTCGACGAGCGCGATGTTCGCCATGATTCGTGAGCCCTTGCGACGTCGGGCAGTATAAGGTGCCGGGAGGCAAAGCAAAGCGGTCATCCCATGAGCCAGAACAGCTTCGATCCGCGCCGGTTCCGCTCCACCGTGCCGTTCTATGCGCGCTATCGGCTGGGCTATCCCGATGCGCTCATCGCTCGCGTCGCCGCGTTCGCGGGGCTCAGGGCCGATGACGCCGTGATGGATCTGGGCTGCGGGCCGGGATTGCTCGCGGTGCCGCTGGCGCGGCTTGGATTTGGGGTGATCGCCGTCGATCCGGAGCCCGACATGGTCGCGGCGTGCCGCGCGGCGGCGGACGAGGCCGGCGTGAGGATCGACGTGCGACAGGCCAGTTCCTTCGACCTGCCGGCGGATATCGGGTCACTGAAATTGGTGACGATGGGCCGGTCCTTCCACTGGATGGACCGCGCGGCGACACTCGCCGAGCTGGACCGGCGCGTGACGGCGGACGGCGCGCTCGCCTTCTTCGCCGATTCTCATCCGGTCACGGCCGAGAACCGCTGGCGCACGATCCTGGCGGAGATCGGCGAGCGTTATGGCCGGGGGCAGGCGCCGCATGTGCGGCGGCGTCGCGACCCCAGCTATCGCAGTCCGCATGCGTTGCTGCTGGATTCGCCGTTCCCGCGCATCGCGGGGCTGAGCGAATTCATCCGGCGCGACATCAGCGCGGACGACATCGTCGGCCTGGCGCTGTCGCAATCGGTGACCTCGCCCGACCAACTGGGTGACAAGGCGGCGGCGTTCGAAGCGGATTTGCGCGCGGCGCTGGCGCAGATCGCGCCCGACGGGCGCTTCACCGAGATCGCGGAGTTGAACGCACTGGTGGCGCGGCGGGCGTGATTGCCGTCACAGCAACGCGACGAATTCCTCGACGGTCAGGCCGGCTTGGCGAATGACGGCGCGCAGCGTGCCCGGCTTCAGATCGTGGCTGCCGTGGACGGGAACGACAACCGTTCTCGACCGATCGCCCGGATGCGTCAGCAGGTGATGGCTGCCGGAAATGCGCGCTGTGACAAAGCCGGCTTTATGCAAGGCCTGAATGGCACGGCGACCGCCAATTGCCGGCAGACGCGCGGACATTCATGCCGCTATGGTTATGAGGCGAACTTCCGGCGGCGCATCCGACGGAATGGCAATGCCTTGGTCGCGCCGATACGACAGAACCAGACGGATGGCCTCTTCGGCGTGCGCGAGCGCCTCGGCTTCCGTGTCGCCTTCCGTAATCACTTCGGGGAGGGCAGGAACCAGCACCGTGAAGCCGCCGCCTTCCTGGGGCTCAAGCACCACGGAGAAGTTATAGCTGGTAGCCATGGCGCGTCCTTCGTCTAAACGAACTCGACCTTCAGGATCTCGTACGAGCGCGAGCCGCCGGGAGCCGAGACCTCGACGGTGTCGCCCTTGCCCTTGCCGATCAGCGCGCGCGCGATCGGCGAGGACAGCGAGATCCTGCCGCGCTTCACGTCGCTCTCCACGTCGCCGACGATCTGATATTTGCGCTTTTCGTCGGAGTCCTCGTCGACCAGCGTGACGGTGGCGCCGAACTTGACGGTCGAGCCGCTCATCTTGGAGACGTCGATCACCTCGGCGCGGCCGATCTGGTCCTCGAGTTCCATGACGCGGCCTTCGATGAAGCTCTGACGCTCCTTGGCGGCGTGGTATTCCGCATTTTCCGACAGATCGCCATGGGCGCGCGCTTCGGCGATCGCCTTGATGATCTCGTGGCGTTCCACGTTCTTCAGGTGGTTGATCTCGTCTTCGAGGGCCTTGTAGCCCGCGGCGGTCATAGGAATACGTTCCATGTCACGGTCGTCCTGTGGTCGGCAAAGAAGCTCCGCCCGGTCCCGCCTTTGGCGGGAGTGCCGGCTGCGGTAGTGTTGGGGATTTCTCTAAATCCTTGTTACGCCTACGTTTTCTCGTCCCATACGAGGGCGCCAACCTGTTATAGTAAGATTGCACCCAGGCGACTGCAAGGGCAACAACGCGCAAGGGTTACGCGTAGGCCTGCAGGGGGCGAACGCCAAGCTCGCCCTGGCGCAGTGCGGCGATGGCCTCGGCCGCGGCCGCGGCGCCCGCGATGGTCGTGTAGTAGGGCACCTTCAGCGTGAGCGCGGTGCGCCGGATCGACATCGAATCCGCGAGCGCCCGGGCGCCGTCGGTGGTGTTGAACACCAGATGGATCTCGCCGTTCTTGAGCGCGTCCACGACATGGGGCCGGCCCTCCAGCACCTTGTTGATGCGCTTGACCGGAAGGCCGGCGGCGGCCAGCGCGTCGGCTGTGCCGCGCGTGGCGACAAGCTCGAAGCCGAGTTCGACGAGGCGGCGCGCGGGCTCGATGGCGAGCGCCTTGTCGGCGTCGCGCACCGAGACGAAGACGCTGCCGCTTTGCGGAAGCTTCAGGCCGGCGCCGATCTGGCTCTTGGCGAAAGCGCGGCCGAAGGTGGCGTCCAGGCCCATGACTTCGCCGGTCGAGCGCATCTCCGGTCCCAGGATCGGATCGACGCCGGGAAAGCGCGCGAAAGGCATCACCGCTTCCTTGACCGAGACGTGCGGCGACTTGGACGGCGTCAGATCGAAGGCGGAAAGCTTCTCGCCGGCCATGACGCGCGCCGCGATCGCGGCGACGGGCAGGCCGATCGCCTTGGCGACGAAGGGCACCGTGCGGCTGGCGCGCGGATTGACCTCGAGCACGAAGATGTCGTCGCCCTGGATGGCATATTGCACATTCATCAGCCCACGGACTTTCAAGGCGCGGGCCAGCGCCTCGGTTTGCCGCTCGATCTCCCTGAGGATGGAGGGCTTGAGAGAATGGGGTGGCAGGGTGCAGGCGGAGTCGCCCGAATGCACACCCGCCTCCTCGATGTGTTCCATGATGCCGGCGATGAAGACGGCGCCGTCATGGTCGCAGATCGCATCGACGTCGACCTCGGTGGCGCGGTGCAGGAAAGCATCGATCAGGACCGGATTCTCGCCCGAGATGCGGAACAGATCGCCCGACTGCACTTGCGCCTTCAGGCTCGTTTCGTCGGCGCAGACCACCATGCCGCGACCGCCCAGCACATAGGACGGCCGCAGGATCACCGGATAGCCGACCTGCTTGGCCGCGGCGATGGTGTCGGCGGCGGTCAGCGCGGTGGCGTTGCGCGGCTGCTTGAGGGCAAGGTCGTTGAGCAGCACCTGGAAGCGCTTACGGTCTTCGGCGAGGTCGATGGCGTCGGCGGAGGTGCCGAGGATCGGCACGCCTTCCTCGACCAGCGTGTTGGCGAGCTTGAGTGGAGTCTGGCCGCCGAACTGCACGATCACGCCGGCCAGCGTGCCCTTCGACTGCTCGACGCGCACGATCTCCAGCACGTCTTCGGCGGTGAGCGGTTCGAAATAGAGCCGGTCGGAGGTGTCGTAGTCGGTCGATACGGTCTCCGGATTGCAGTTGATCATGATCGTCTCGAAGCCCTGGGCGGACAGTGAGAAGGCGGCGTGGCAGCAGCAGTAGTCGAACTCGATGCCCTGGCCGATGCGGTTCGGTCCGCCGCCCAGGATGATGATCTTCTTCTTGTCGCTGGGCTTGGCCTCGCACTCCGCCGCGCCGCCGAACGGCGTCTCGTAGGTCGAGTACATGTAAGGCGTCAGCGCCGCGAATTCGGCGGCGCAGGTGTCGATGCGCTTGAAGACGGGGCGCACGCCCAGCGCGATGCGGGCCGCGCGCACCTCTTTGGGAGTCTTGCCGGTCAGCGTTGCCAGCCGCGCATCGGAGAAGCCCATCTGCTTGAGCATGCGCAGCGCCGAGGCCTGCGTCGGCAGGCCGGTGTGGCGGACGGTCTCCTCCATGGAGACGATGGCTTCGATCTCGCTCAGGAACCACGGGTCGTAGCGCGTGATGCGTTCGATCTCGGCCATCGGGAAGCCCAGCCGCATCGCCTGCGCGGTCAGGCGCAGCCGGTCAGGCGTGGCGCGGCCGAGTGCGGCGCGGATGGCGTTGGGATCGTTCTCGAGTTCGATCTCGTCGAGGCCGGTGAGACCGGTCTCCATCGAGCGCAGTGCCTTCTGCAGCGACTCCGCGAAGGTGCGGCCGATCGACATCGCCTCGCCGACCGATTTCATCGACGTGGTAAGCAGGGGTTCCGCGCCGGGGAATTTCTCGAAAGCAAAGCGCGGGATCTTGGTGACGACGTAGTCGATGGTCGGCTCGAAGCTGGCGGGCGTCGCCTTGGTGATGTCGTTCTGCAATTCGTCGAGCGTGTAGCCGACGGCGAGCCGCGCCGCGACCTTGGCGATGGGAAAGCCCGTCGCCTTCGAAGCAAGCGCCGAAGAACGCGACACCCGCGGGTTCATCTCGATGATGACCATGCGCCCGTCCGCCGGATTGACCGCGAACTGCACGTTGGAGCCGCCGGTCTCCACCCCGATCTCGCGCAGCACCGCGATCGAGGCGTTGCGCATGCGCTGATATTCCTTGTCGGTCAGCGTCAGGGCCGGGGCGACGGTGATGGAATCGCCGGTGTGCACGCCCATCGGATCGACGTTCTCGATGGAGCAGATGATGATGGCGTTGTCGGCTCTGTCGCGCACCACCTCCATCTCGAATTCCTTCCAGCCGAGCACCGATTCCTCGATCAGCACTTCGTTGGTCGGCGAGGCGTCGAGGCCGCGCTGCACGATGTCGATGAACTCGTCCTTGTTGTAGGCGATGCCGCCGCCGGTGCCGCCCAGCGTGAAGGAGGGCCGGATCACGGCGGGCAGGCCGACCAGGGCCAGCGCCTCCTTGACCCGCGCCGCGGATTCCGCCGCCAGCTCCATGATCGCCGCGCCCTTGGAGTCGTAAAGGAAGTCGCCGTTCTGGTCCTTCTTGTGGCGCAGTTCGCCCTTGAGGGTGACGCCCTTGGGCACTTCCAGGCCGATGCCGATCATCGCCTTGCGGAACAGTTCGCGATCCTCGGCCTTGTCGATCGCCGCCGCCGAGGCGCCGATCAGTTCGACGCCGTAGCGCTCCAGCGTGCCGCGCTTGCGCAGGCTGAGCGCGGTGTTGAGCGCGGTCTGCCCGCCCATGGTCGGCAGCAGCGCGAAGACCCGGCCCTCGGGCACGTTCGCCTTCTCGCGCGCGATGATCTGCTCGACGACTTCGGGGGTGATCGGTTCGATATAAGTGGCGTCGGCCATGCCGGGATCGGTCATGATCGTGGCCGGGTTGGAATTGACCAGCACCACGCGATAGCCCTCGGCGCGGAGCGCCTTGCAGGCCTGAACGCCGGAATAGTCGAATTCACAGGCCTGGCCGATGACGATGGGCCCCGCGCCGATGATCAGGACCGTGTGGATGTCGGCACGCTTCGGCATACTTTATCTCGGTTTGCCCTGGGCCTATCGGCCCAGGTGGCTCGGGCGCGCAAACGGACGGGCGCGGGAGCGCGCTTTTGCTCGGTCAGCTTGCAGGTTAAGGGGATCGTTTAACCGCGGGCGCCGCCCGGGGCAACCCGATTCCGCGAATTGTACCCAGCCCAGGCTGCGACATGACGGGTGGCCGCGTTCCGAAAGGACAACCAAAGTTCAGATGAAGAAATGACTGAATTCCGGGCGTGGTTTGTACGGAATTCACAAAATACTAGAGTAATCGGCCCGATATATTGATAGGATGTCCCAATAGAATCTCGTTTCACTGAGGGGGACATCATGAAGGCCAACCGCGCCTGGGTCGAACGCAATCTCGGTTTTGATCCCATTGCCGCGCCGCCGCCGGCGGATACGATGGCGTTCGCGGGCGCGGCGCGCGGAAAAGCCTCCAAGCCCGAGGATTTCCAGCGCGACATCATCGACTTCGATTCGGAAGGTCCGGAGGGCCGCGCCTTCCTTGCCTTCAGCACGGCCACCGGCCTGTCCCGCTTCACGGACATCCCCTGGCCCAAGGCGCTCGCGCCCAAGACAGCGAAGAAACCCAAGGGCACCGGCAAGGGGCCCTTGCCGCGCGCCGACGTGCTGGTCGTGACCTGGACGGTCGATGAGGGCCATGCGCTCAGCCGCGTCCTCACGCCGGGCAAGGATTCGCGCAACGACTACATCCCCTACACGCACAATTACGCGACCATCTCCAAGAAGATGCGGCGCGGCTGTCCCGCGACCGAAGCCAAGCGGCTGGGCACCTATTGGACGACGAGCATCGGCGGAAAGTCGGTCGTCATCTTCAAGTCGGACTCGCACATGTCGCAGGACGGCCCGAAGCTGGCGAACATCGACGTGTGGACGCAGATCATCCAGGAGGTTCGGCCCAAGCTCGTCATCACCACCGGCACGGCCGGCGGCATCGGTACTGAGGTCGAGGTGGGCGACGTGGTGTGCAGTCCGATCGTCCGGTTCGATTGCCTGAGGCCCTTCAAGAACAAACCGTTCGCGAAAGCGCACTATTCGAGCAAGGCGGCGAACACCAAATATTTCGCGGCCGCCAAGAAGTTGTTCGCCGCCAATGCGGCGCAACTGCCCAAGGACAACAAGCGGTCGCCGAAAATCCTGCGCGTCGGGCCGACGCAGCTCACATCGTCCGTCGTCACGACGGACTTTTTCGGCTTCGACACGTCGGACAACCGCTACAAGCTGCAGGGGCTCGGCAGAGTGTCGGAGATGGGCGACGCCATTCTGGGTCTGGTGGCGCAGCAACTCGGCGACGCAGCGCCGAACTGGCTCGCGATCCGCAACGTCTCGGACCCGCAGATCGACGCCAAGGGCCGCACGGAGAGCGAGCAGGCCAAGATCGCGGCGCAGATCTACAAGGGATATGGGCGCTGGAGCTCGGTGTGCAGCGCGATCGTCTGCTGGGCTTCCATCGCCGCGCTGTAAATTGCCGTCTCAGCTGCGCCAGCGCAGCGTGCGCGGCTTGACCGGATTGACGAAGGGCTGGCCGGTGCGAACCGAGTCGGCCCAGGCTTTCTTCAGCCGGTGGTACCACATGGCCGGCATGTCCGAGTCCTGGATCAGCATCAGCGAGGGATTGAACTTCAGGCCTTCCTTCTGCAACTCGACCATGCGCCGGTCGTCGCCGAGGAAGGTGGGGCCGAGCGCCACGAAGAACGGCTTGATGAAGCCGAGCCAGGCCGGCCAGTAGAAGACTTGCGTCACCTCGGTCGTGTCGGCGTCGCGCGGCGTGCAGGCGGTGAAGCCCACCACCGCGATCTTGCGGCCGAACAGCGTGCCGGTGATGTTCTCGAAGCGGACCGACGGCAGCTCGAAGGTGATCTCGGTCGAGACGTCGGCGCCGAGAACGGCGTACATCGGCTTGGACGGCTTGTGCCGCGTCATCACGAAACCGTTGGCCAGCGGCGCGTAGTTCTTGGCCTTCTCGCGCAACGACACGCGCCACCACCAGCGGCCATGGACGTAAGGCGCGTGCGCCGGATCCATCAGGCCGATCACGGCGTGATCGATGGCGCAGTGGAAAATCTGGCTCTCGTGCCAGCGCGGCTTCGCGTTCGGCACCTGTATGCGCGGCGGCTCGCCGATAGGCGGCTGCTTCTCGTGGCCGGGCTCGGGCATATAGACCCAGATGAGGCCATCCTGCTCGCGCACCGGATAGGCGCGCACCTTGACGTTGCCGGCTTCGATCGCCTCGCCGCCGACGAGCGAGGGAATGAGCGCGCACACGCCGTCGGTCTTGAAGCGCCAGCCGTGATAGGGGCATTCGACCGTGTTGTCGGAGAGAACCTTGCCGGCCGAGAGCGGTACGCCGCGATGCGGGCAGATGTCGCGCAACGCGAAGGCCTTGCCGTCGCGGTCGCGGCCGATCAGCACCGGCTCGCCCAGCAGCAACTCGCGGCGCAGGCCCGCCTTGCCGAGTTTCGACGAGAGGCACGCCATGTACCAGCAGTCGCGCAGGAACGGCGGCACCGAGTCCGCGCTCGCGGCCGGCACGGCGGCTTCGGCCGTCACGGCTGGCCCGGCGCCGGCGCGGATGGCGGCTTGGTCAAGCTGTCGAGCGTGGTCATGAAAAGCTGGCCCTTGTAAGCGGGTAGCTTATACGCCCATCCCGACGCCCGCGCATTGATCTGGGCCGCTTTTGCCGCGGCGTCGGTCGTGCTGGGCGCGGCGGTCTCGGCCGACAATGTCGCCCAATATTCGGTGCCGCGCTGCGTCACATGCGCCGTCACGCGCAGGCCGTCGAAGGTCCTGGTGATCAGCCGCGTGGTGGTCGCGGGGTCGTTGAAGTCCAGGTTCTGCGCCCGCGTCACGTCGTCGAAACCGAAATCGGCCAGCGCGGCGGCGACGCCGTCGCCGATCGCCGGATCGGCCGGCGGCTTGCCGCCGGGCAGGGGCGCCAGCGCGAAGTCTGGGTCGGACGGCTTGGTGCGCGACAGCGTGTAAGATGCGCCGCCGGCCGGATCGACATCGACTTCCTGGATCTGCGAGCGGTCGATCTCGACGACATGCTTCTCGAGCCAATCGGACAGCGCGGCGCGCGGATCGAGCACCGAACGCACCAGCCAGCTCTGGTTCTCGCCGACTCGGCGCACGAAAAGGCCGGCGGCGCCGGCCGGATCGCCGATGTCCTCGCTCTTGCCCGCGACGACGGCGGCCAGTTCGCGGCCCTTGTCGTCGGCGACCGAGATGAGGACGCCGTCGCCCGCGGGCGGCGTGTCGAGGTTCACATAGTGCAGCCAGTCGGCGCGCGCGGTCTTGGGCTCGATGGTCTGCAGCGCCGCCAGGCCGACGCGGGTGCGCTGCACCAGTTCGTAGGACGCCGGATAGTCGTCGCGCTGCGGCACGATCCAGCCGCCCTTCACCGGATCGAACACGACGTCGAAGGCACCCGTCTTCGAGACGACGTGGATGCGCGCGATGCTTCCGACCTTGGCCGCCAATCCGGGCAGGAATTCGGTCGGCGCCGGCGGGCCTGCGCTCAGGGCCGATTGGCGCCAGACGGCGCCCATCGCCAGCAGCAGGCAGACCAGCGCGACAACGGCCAGCACCGCGAGATTGCGGCGGCGCGGATCGGCGAAAAGCGTATCGAGCGACATCGCGGTCCTCATGCGGCAAGGGCGCGGGCGCGGCGGCGCCGGCGCAGCACGGCGAGCAGGATCGCAAAGCCGGCGACCAGGATGGGAACGAGCGCGATGTTCACGAAGGCCAGCACGTCGCCCAGCGCATCGACATCCTTGCGCAACCTGTGCTGCACGTCGCGCAGCTGGGTGCGCGTGTCGATCAGCTCGCGCTTGACGTGATCGATCTCGCCCTGCTGCGCCGGGGTCAGGCCCGCGGCCTGGCCAGGCTGCCCAGACGCGCCGCCGGTCTGCTCCAGATCGTGCAGCCGCTGCTTGTCGCGCGTCAGGCTCGCCTGCAGCGCCTCGGCGCGCTGCTGCAGGTCGGCTTGTGCGCGGGCCTGCATGTCCTGCACCACGGTGAAGGGCCGGTCGTTGCTGGCGCGGGTGCGCAGCGAGATCAGATCGCTCGATCCCATCAGATTCTCGACCGCGTTCAGCACGAAGGCGCCGTTGTCGGCGATGGGGGCCGCGACCTGCTTGCCGAAGGCGGTTTCGACATGCACCCAGAAGCGATCCTGGAAGAGATCGGTGTCGGCCATCACGATGACGTTGATCGGGCCGTTCGACTGCTTGATCTGGGGCGGCAGGAGCGGCGGCGGCGCCTGGCCGGCGGTCGTCAGCGGTGCGGGCGGGCCCGCGGGGAAGGCGGTCCTGGCGGGACCGGAAACGCGCGCGGCGATGGTCAGGCTCTCGCCGGTCGGATGGACCGCGCCGAGCAGATCCTGCGGCCGCACATAGTTGACCGACTCCGCATCCAGCAGGGCCGCGTCGTCGCTGGAATGGATCAGCGCCGTGAAGCTTGTCGTCGCGCCTTTGAGCGGAAACAACGCGCCGGCGGTGGCAAGGTTCATCGACTGCATCGAGGCGGTGACGATGTCCTTGGGATCGAACTGATCCTTGGTCAGGTGCAGCCACACCGGATAGGCGATCACCGGGCTGACCGGATCGTTGGAGATCTGCACCTGGCGCGCCAGCGTGCGGTCGGCCACCACCTTGTCGGGGGCATAGCCCACGCCCCAGGCGCGGAAGAGCTGCGGCAGGTCGGAGGTCGGCTGCCCGCCGCCGCGCGGATCCATCCCGCCGCCCGCCTGCGCCATCTGCGAGCTCGGATCGACGAAAATCAGCGCACGGCCGCCGCGCAGCACGAACTGGTCGATGGCATAGAGCGCCGCGGCGCTCAGATTGTTGGGATGCACGACCATCAGCACCGAAACGTCGGGCGGAATCATGTTGGCGGAAGGATCGAGCGCGCGCGTGTCGTAGGTCTGCGATAGGGCGGCGTAGATCACATTGGGCTGCGACGCGCCCGACAGCTCCGCCTGCAGGCCGCCGCCTTCCAGCGGCAGGCTTGAGAGCACGCCCAGCACGTTCTTGTGCGGCTGCGACAGATCGTAGAGCAGGGTCGAGATGTCGAGCTCCAGATAGGGTTCTCGGTCGGCGTTGAAGTAGGGGATCGTCTCCTTGCCGTCGATGCTGTTGGTGGCGACGAGGCCGAAATAGACGCTTTCGCCGGTGTCGGTCTGCGCGCCGGTCAGGCCGTTCGCGGTCGCTTCGTCTTCCGCCGCGCTGAAGGGTTCGGGATCGATCTCCTGCAGGACGATCTTGCCGTGGCTGAGCGCGGCGTATTCCTGCAGAAGGTCGTGGACGCGCGTCGCATAGGCCTGGACGCTGGCGAACTGCGCGGCCGTCGCCTTCGAGAAATAGAATTTGAGCGTGATGGTCTCTGGGATCTTGGCGACGATGTTGCGCGTGCCGTCCGCGAGCGTGAACTGGCCGTTCTCGGTCAGATCGATTCGCGAGGTGGTGATGAAAAGGTTGGCCGCGATGTTGACGCAGACGAAAATGACGATCGCGAGGGCGAGCGCGCTCAAGGCGTAGACGCGGCGGGACAACGGCTTCATCGGTTCAGCCGCTCTTCTTCAGATCGACGACGACGACATTCGCCGTCAGGAACAGCGCGATCAGGGTCAGGAAATAGATCAGGTCGCGCGCGTCGATCACGCCCTGAGTGATCGCGGCGAAATTGGTGAGGAAGCTGAAGGACGAAATCGTGTTGACCAGCACCAGCGGCGCCCAGGCGCGGAAGAAGTCGAGCACCAGCGAGGAGCCGGAGACCGCGAAGAGAAAGCACACCACCACCGTGACGACGAAGGCGATCACCTGATTGGCCGTCGTGGCCGAGATGCAGGCGCCGATGGCGAGATAGGCGCCGGCCATCAGCAGGCTTCCGGCATAAGAGGCGACGATGACGCCGTTGTCGGGGCTGCCGAGGAAATTCACCGTCAGCCAGATCGGGAAGGTCAGCGCCAGCGCCACCGCGACGAACGCCCAGGCGGCGAGGAACTTGCCCACCACCGTCGCCCAGAGCGGCACGGGCAGGGTGAGCAGCAGCTCCATCGTGCCGCTGCGCCGCTCCTCGGCCCACAGCCGCATGGAGATGGCGGGCACCAGGAAGAGATAGAGCCAGGGGTGATAGCTGAAGAACACCGACAGATCGGCGATGTTGTTGTCGAAGAAGCGCCCGACATAGAAGGTGAAGGTGCCCATCGCGAGCAGGAAGATCACGATGAAGACGTAGGCGAGCGGCGTCGCGAAGTAGGTGGCGAATTCGCGCTTGAAGATCGGCCAGACCTGATTCATGCGGCGGCGGTCCTGGAGCGGGTGGCGTCGGACGTGGTGATGGCGCGGAACACCTCGTCGAGACGGCCGGGCTCGGCATAGAGCTCCTTCACGTCCCAACGTTCGCGCACCGCCAGCGCGCTGACGTCCTCGATGGGGAGCGCGCCGTTCCTGGGGAAGGTGGTGATCTCGACCGTGCCGTCGGCGCGATCCGCCGTCTCCACGGCCGCGACCGTGGGACAATTCTTGAGCTTGGCGACCGCCTGTTCGCGCAGCGCGGCGGGAACCACCAGCGTCGCGGCGTTGTGATAGCGCGAGCGCGCCAGCAACTGCGCCGGCGTGCCATCGGCGACGATGCGGCCGCGATCGATGATCACGGCACGGGTGCAGATCGCACCGACCTCTTCGAGCAGATGGGTGGAGATGATGATCGCCTTTTCCGCCGCCATGCCGCGGATCAGCGTGCGCACCGCATGCTTCTGGTTGGGGTCGAGGCCATCCGTCGGCTCGTCCATGATGAGTACAGGCGGATCGTGCAGGATGGCTTGCGCCAGGCCGACGCGGCGCTTGAAGCCCTTTGACAGCGTTTCGATCGGCTGGTCGAGCACGCCTTCGAGCTCGGTCTTGGCGATGGCGGCATCGACGCGCTCCTTCGCCCGCGCGGCGCGAAAGCCGCGCACCTCGGCGATGAAGGTGAGGAACTGCCGCGCCGTCATGTCGCCATAGGCGGGGGCGCCCTCGGGCAGATAGCCGATGGAGGCCTGGGCGGCGCGCTCGTCCGTCTCGACGTCATGGCCGCAGATGCGCACCCGGCCGGCGCTCGGCGCCAGAAAGCCGGTGATCATCTTCATGGTGGTGGATTTGCCGGCGCCATTGGGGCCCAGAAAGCCCAGAACCTCGCCCTTGGCGACGGAGAGCGACAGGTTCGCGACGGCGGTGTAGGGGCCGAAGCGCCGGGTCAATCCCTCGATCTCGATCATGTCGCCTGGTGTGCAGAAAGCCGTGGTTTGCTTAGAGAAATCGCGGCTTTCCTGCAAGGAGGGCGGGCTTAATCTTCGATAACAGCAACGTGGGGCTTGACTGAGTTGAACGATCAATCAAATATGGGCCATGGCTGAAGACACCAAAGAACGGCTGGTGACGACCGCGATGCGGCTCTTTTTCGAAAAGGGCTACGAGTCGTCGAGCGTGGCGGACATCCTGCGCGGCGCGGGCGCCAACAGCGGCAGCCTCTATCATTTCTTTCCCACCAAGCAGGACCTGCTGATCGAGGTGCTGCGCCGCTATCGCGACGGCATCGGGCCGATGTTGCTCGAACCGGCATGGCGCGGCGTCGCCGATCCCATCGCGCGCGTGTTCGCGCTGCTGGCCCGCTATCGCCAGGCGCTGGTCGACAGCGACTGCTTCTACGGCTGTCCGATCGGCAATCTGGCGCTGGAGATCCACGAGCCCGATCCGCCAGTGCGCGATCTGCTGGCGGTGAATTTCGACGGCTGGGTGAGCGCGATCGAGACCTGCTACCGCGAAGCCGGCGACCGGCTGCCGCGCGACCTCGACCGCCACGGCCTGGCGATCTTTACGCTGACCACGATGGAGGGCGGCGTGATGCAGTCGCGCACCCATCGCAACCTTCAGGCCTTTGACCGTTCGGTGGCGATGCTGCGCGACTACGTCACGCGGCTGGAAAGAACCGCAGAAGAGGAGAAACATAGATGAGATATCTCGCCCTATCGCTGTTCGTGCTGGCCACGCCCGCGCTGGCCGCCGCGCTGGCCGCCACGCCGGCCGTCAAGGACACGTCCTATCGCGCCGCCGATGGAACGCGCGTGCAACAGCTTGAAGTCGTCGTCAACGCGCCACCGCAAAAGGTCTGGGCGGCGCTCACCACCGACGCCGGGTTCATGGGCTGGGCGGCGCCGGTCGCGCACGTCACGCTCGCCAATGACGGCATGATCGAGGCGTCCTATCGCTTGAGCGCCAAGCTGGGAGATCCGGACAACATCAAGAACCGCATCGTCGCCTATGTCCCGAACCGCATGCTGACGCTGCACAACGAGCATGTGCCCAAGGGCGCGCCGTTCAAGCCGGAGGTGATCGGCAAGATCCGGACCGTCATCCTCCTCGACGATCTGGGCGACGGCCGCACCAGGGTGACGGAATCCGGCGTCGGCTATGGCGAGGGCGCCGATTTCGACGACATGTACGCGCACTTTCGCGATGGCAATGGCGAGGAATTCACCGCGCTCGCCCGCTATCTCGAGGCCGGTCCGACGGACTGGAAGGCCATGGCAGCGCGGATGACGGCGTCGGTCGGCGCCAAGAACTGAAACGTCCTGGGAAGGGGAAAACAAGATGCTTGATTCAAGATCGCTGACGACCGCGACGGTCATCGGCACGGTGCTGCAGCTTGCGATGGTGATCGCGGGGCACTTCGTTCCCTATGTCAGGGACCATGTCTTCATGTTCGGCGGCATGGGCATCTCGGCGCTCGCCGGACTGCTCTATGGCCGCGCCGCGTCGGGCTTCGGCGCGGCCGCGCTCGGCGGAGCCGTTGCGGGCGCGGTGTGCGCCCTGATCGGCATCGCGGTCTCGGTATTTCTGGGCGACACGGCGGCGATGATCCTGGCGTTCGGCACGATCAGCTCCGCGGTCGCCGGTGCGATCGGCGGCATCGTCGGCCGCCTGATCGGCGGAACCCGCGGCGCAAGCGCCTGAGGCCGGCGCCGCGGAACCGCCACGATTGGCTCCTTAGATGCGGCGGAAGCCTCATCGGGAGCCGGCGTGTTCGACGGCAAGCTGTTGCAGCGCGCGGCCATCACCGGCATCGCGCTGGAAGTGACGATGGTCGTGCTCGGCCACTATGTGGCGTGGATAAGAGTGAACGCCTTCGAATTCGCCGGCCTGATGATCGCGGGCCTGGTGGGACTTTTCTACGCGCGCGATTTCGCCAAGGGTTACGCGAAAGGCGCCTTCGGCGGCGCGATCGCGGGCGGCACGGCCGGCCTGATCGGCATATGCGCCGCCAACATCCTGCGCGACATGGCGCTTCTCGCCCTGCCGGTCGGGACGGCGATCACCGCGCTGACCGGCGCGGTCGGCGGATTGTTCGGCCAGATGGCCGCGAACATCCGCGATCTCAACGCCTAGAGGGCGCGAAGTCGACTGGCTCGGAAACGATCGTGCGCTGGCAGCGGACTTGATTTGCGCCCGCCCACCCCGTCAACTCGCGCACGATCCCCGAACGCGAGAGACGCACGCATGGGCAGCTTTGTGAAGGCCACCGACGATCTGATCGCCTATCTGAGCGCGATGGGCGCGCGCGAGACGCCGGCGCAGGTGCGCTGCCGCGAGGAGACGCAGCGCCATCCCGCCGCGATCATGCAGATATCGCCGGAGCAGAGCGCCTTCATGCAGGTCCTGGCCAAGCTGATCGGCGCCAAGCGCTATCTCGAGGTCGGCGTCTTCACGGGCTATAGCGCGCTCGCCGTCGCGCTGGCGCTGCCCAAGGACGGCCGGGTCGTGGCGCTCGACATCAGCAAGGAGTTCACCGATCTGGCGCGCGGCTATTGGCGTGAGGCCGGCGTCGACGACCGGATCGACCTGCGGCTCGGCCCCGCGCTCGATGCGATGGACAAGATGATCGCCGGCGGCGAGGCGCCGTTCGATTTCGTCTTCATCGATGCCGACAAGACGGGCTATGACGCCTACTATGAGCGGGCGCTCACGCTGGTGCGAAAGGGCGGGTTGATCGCGATCGACAACATGCTGTTCTTCGGGCGGGTCTCGGATCTAAGCCACAACGACGAGAACACGGTGGCGGTGCGCGCGCTCAACGAGAAGATTCATGCCGATCCGCGCGTCGATATCGCGCTGACCTCGGTCGGCGACGGGGTGATGCTGGCGATCAAGCGCTAAATTCGCCCTTGCGACAATCGGGTGACAGGCCCACACTTGGCGCAATGGCGGAAGAGCCCATAGCATTCCTCCGTGCGTCGTCGCCGGCCGCGCGGACGGACTATCAAGGCGGACAGAGGCCGGCCGGCACGCAGGTGCGTTTCGACCGCGGCGAACTCAACCGGATACTCACGCTCTACGGCAGAATGGTTGCGGCCGGCGAGTGGCGCGACTACGCGATCGACTTCCTCGACGACGTCGCGGTGTTCTCCGTCTTCCGGCGCACCAGCGAGATGGCGCTGTTCCGGGTGGAGAAGCGTCCGAAGCTGCGCGCCGCCCAAGGCATGTACGCGGTGATCGCCGCCAGCGGGCACATTCTCAAGCGCGGCCATGACCTGACCCAGGTGCTGCGCGTCTTCGACAAGAAGTTGATCAAGGCGTTGGCGGCGGACGCGTAACTTGTCTGTCATCCCGGCCAAGCGCTGCGTCAGCAGCGCGCCGAGCCGGGACCCATCGGGACATCTGCTTTATGGGTCCCGGATCGCTCCGCTGCGCTCCGCGTCCGGGATGACAGTCTCTGAAAACAAAAAAGCCCCGGTGTTTCCACCGGGGCTTTTTGTTCGAACGGGCGGGCCTCAGCGGCGGTTGCCCATCAGCCTCAGGATCATCAGGAACAGGTTGATGAAGTCGAGGTAAAGCTTGAGCGCGCCGAAGATCGCCTTCTTGCCCGCCGTCGCGCTGTCGTCGCTCTCGGCATAGGCGTTCTTGATCCATTGCGTGTCGTAGGCGGTGAGGCCGGTGAACACCAGCACGCCGATCACCGAAACGATCCACATCAACATCGACGACTGCACGAACATATTCACGAGGGAGGCGATGACGATTCCGATCAGGCCCATGAAGAGAAACGAGCCGAAGCCGGTCAGATCGCTCCGCGTCGTGTAGCCCCAAAGGCTCATCGCGCCGAACGTCGCCGCGGTGATGAAGAACACTTCCGCGATGCTGGCCTGGGTGTAGACCACGAAGAGCGAAGCGAAGGTCAGCCCGACCACGGCGGCATAGGCAAGGAAACTGACCTGTGCCGTCATCACGCTCATGCGCTGGATGCGGAAGCTGAGGAACAGTACCAGCCCGAGCGATGCCGCGATCAGCACCCACATCAGCGGTCCGTTAAACAGCGCAACGCCGAAGCCCGTCAGCAGGACGCCATTTGGCAGGCGCGCGGCCGCGGCTGCCGGATCGGTCGTGACGGCAGCGGCATACCCGGCAAATGCGGTGATGCCGGTGAGCCCAAGGCCCAGAAGCATATAATTGTAGACGCGCAGCATGTAGCTGCGCAGGCCCGCGTCCACCAGGCCGGCGGTGCTCGTCTGGCTACGCAACACGCGGTTGTCGAAGTCAGCCATGGTTCTCAAATCCTTTTCTGCCGGCAGCTTGGCCGGCGCACGCAGTATATCGTGTTTCGCCCCACCTGTTACAAGGGTGCAACAGCCTGGGTTTGCTGCCGAATCATGACGGTTTACGGCGCACGCAAGCGCTCGGCCGGCTTGGCCGCCAGTGCGCCCCACGCACCGGCCAGGCCTAGCAGCAGGGTCGCCGCGCCGCCGCCGAGCACGGTGAGCAGGGCGGCGCCCGCGTCGAAAGCCAGGGGGACCTGCAAGACCGTCTCGCAGATCAGGCTTGCCGCCAGCGTGCCGGCGCCAAGCGCGAGCACGCCGGTCAGAATGCCGGTGGCGCCATATTCCACGACATAGACCATCGCGATCCTGGCGCGCGTCGCGCCCAGCACTTTGAGCACGGTGGCGTCGTAGAGGCGGCCGCGGCTTCCCGCCGCGACGGCGCCCGCCAGAACCAGCAGGCCCGACAGGATGGTCAGAAGGCTCGCAGCGCGCACGCCGTCGCTGAGTTCCTGGAGCAGCCCGTCGACCTGCGCGATGGCGTCCTTGACGCGGATGGCGGAGATGTTGGGGAAGGCGTCGGTCACGGCGCGATAGAGCGGCTCCTCGTCGCGGTCGTCGACTCGCACGGTGGCGAGGAAGGAATGTGGCGCGTGCGCGATGGGCTCGGGCGACATCACGATGATGAAGTTCTGCCCGCCGGTGGTGAAATCGACTTTGCGCAGATTGGCGATGCGCGCCGCGATCTCGCGGCCGAGCACGTTCAGCGTCAGCGTGTCGCCGAGCTTGAGCCCCATGCCCTGGGCCAGTTCGGCGTCGAAGGAGACCAGCGGCGGACCGGCATAATCGGCCGGCCACCAGGCCCCTTCGGTGATCACGCTGCCCTGCGGCGGCGTGGCGGCATAGGTGATGCCGCGGTCGCCGGCGAGCGCCCATTTGGCGTCGGGCGCCACCTTGGCGTCTTTCGACGCGACGCCCTTCAGCGAGACGATCCGCCCGCGGATCATCGGGGTGCGCTTGTAGTCGCGCTCGGATTTGAAGCGATGTATCGCGGCGTCGAAGCGCGCCGCCTCGTCCGGCTGGATGTCGACGAAGAAGAAACTGGGCGCGGTGCCCGGCAGCCGGTCCTCCACCTGGGCGGCAATGGTGCGGTCGAGCAGGCTGACGGTCGCGAGCAGTGTCAGGCCCAGCCCAAGCGCCGTCACCACGCCGGTCGTCGCGGCGCCGGGCCGCGTCAGATTGGCGAGCGCGAGACGCAGCGTCGGCGAACGCGGCCGGGGCAGGCGGCGCAGCAGCCAGCGGAACGCGCCCGCGATGACGCGCAACAGGATCAGTCCGCCCGCCACGCCCGCCAGGAATTCGGCGGCAAACTCCGGCGCGGGTGCCAGGGCAAGCGCGAGCGCCACCACGAGCGCTCCGGCAACGCCCGCGCCGAGCAGATAGGGCAGCGCGCCGCGTGCATCGGCCGGCGCCACCAGATCGCGGAACAGACTCGCCGGCGCGATCCGCCGCGCGCGGGCGAGCGGCGGCACGGCGCAGGCGATCGCGGAGAGCAGGCCGAACGCCGCGGCGAACAGCAGCGGCCGTCCGTACAGCGCGATATGCGCCGGCACCGGCAAGTCCTTGCCGTACGCGGCGCCGACACCGAAGGGCAGGGTCGCGCCCAGGATCAAGCCGATCGCCACGGCGAAGACCGCCACGGCCATCACTTGCGCGAAAAAGATCGCGAAGATCAGGCCGCCGTCGGCGCCGAGCGATTTGAAGATCGCGATCTCGTCGCGCTTGCGATCAAGGAACGCGCTTACCGCCTGGCCCGCGCCGACGCCGCCGACGGCGAGCGCCGTCAGTCCCACCAGCGTCAGGAACATCGTCACCTGTTCGACGAAGCGGCGCAGGCCGGGCGCGGCGTCGGAGCGGTCGCGGATGTCCCAGCCGCCGTCGGGAAACGCCGCTATGGCGTCGTGCTTGAAGGCCTTGATGTCGGCGCTCGGCGGCATCACGACGTGATAATTGTAGTCGATCAGGCTGCCCAGCGTGACGAGGCCGGTGCGCGGCAGCGCGGCGGTGGAAACGAGAATGTGCGGACCGAGGCTGAAGCCGCCCGAAATGCGGTCGGGCTCGCCGGCGAGAACGGCGGTCACGCGAAAGCGCTGCGTGCCGATGCGGATGAGGCCGCCGGGCTTCAGGTTCAGCCGGTCGAGCAGGGTCTGTTCCGCCACAGCCCCGCACGCGGATGCGTCGCAGGCGAGCGCCTTGCGCAGATCGATAGCCGGCGACAGCGCCACCGCGCCGAAGAAGGGATAGGCGCCGTCCACCGCCTTGAGCTCCACGAGCTGGCGCTCGTCCACGCGGCCGTTCTTCAGCGCATAGGCCATCGCGCGCAGCGACACCGTCTGCGAGACGCGGCCGCGTTCGGCGAGCCAGGCCAGCTCGTCGGCGGTTGCCTCGCGGTGCACGAGATGCACGACGACGTCGCCGCCCAAGAGCGTGCGGCCTTGCTCGGCAAGCCCCGTCAGGAACGCGGCGGAGAGCGACTCCACGCCGGCGATCGCGGCGACGCCGAGCACCAGGCAGGCGACGAAGATGCGAAAGCCGGCCAAGCGCTGGCGCATCTCGCGCCGCGCGATGCGCAAGGCGAGCGCGATCCGGCTCATGCGGCCTCACCCTTCGCCGAGTTCGGGGTGAGGACATTTTCCAATCTCCTCATGCCGAGCCTGTCGAGGCATCGTCGGCCACGATCCGGCCATCGGCGAGGCGCACGATGCGCTGGCAACGCCGGGCCAGCGACTCCTCGTGGGTGACCAGAAACAGCGTCGTCCGCGCCCGCGCCTGGAGCGCGAAGAGCAGATCGGCGATCTCCTTGCCCGTCGCACCGTCGAGATTGCCGGTCGGCTCGTCGGCGAACAGAACCTGCGGCTGCGGCGCGGTGGCGCGCGCCAGCGCCACGCGCTGCTGCTCGCCGCCGGAAAGCTGGCCCGGATAGTGATCGTGCCGGCCGCCAAGGCCGACGGCGCCAAGTTCGTCGCGCGCGCGATCGAACGCGTCTTGGACGCCGGCCAGCTCAAGCGGCACGGCGACGTTCTCGAGCGCCGTCATCGTGGGAATGAGATGGAAGGATTGGAACACGATGCCGATGCGGCCGCGGCGAAAGCGCGCCAGTCCGTCCTCGCCCATGCGCGTGATGTCCGTGCCCGTGATGGTGACGCGGCCCGACGTCGCCGTCTCCAGGCCGGCCGCGACCATCAGCAGCGACGACTTGCCCGAACCCGAGGGGCCGAGCAGGGCCAGCGCCTGACCCGCCGGCACGGCGAGCGTCACGCCGTTCAGGATGTTCACCGGCCCGGCGACGCTGGACAGCGTCAGCCTCACATCTTCCAAAACGATGGCGTCTGGGGGATTGTGCATCGATGACTCGGGCGAGACCTTACAGGCGATATGGGATGGGTGCCGCCCGTTGCAATAGCGCATTGTCACCTCCCCCTTGTGGGGA
>Ga0265320_10000802_pt1 | contig 23872 bp, 22 predicted proteins | sample 4827metaG_FD_202087 | JGI IMG/M metagenome (GOLD analysis project Ga0265320, IMG submission 202087) | Rhizosphere microbial communities from Carex aquatilis grown in University of Washington, Seatle, WA, United States - 4-8-27 metaG | ecosystem: Host-associated > Plants > Roots > Rhizosphere >...
GCACCCTCGTCGACAAGATCGCGGCCTTGAGACGCCAGATCGCCCTCGATCTGGGCATCGTGGTGCCACCGGTTCATATCCGCGACAACCTGCAACTCGCCGCCGGCGCCTACCGCTTCGTGCTCCTCGGAACGGAGATCGCCAAAGGATTGACGCGCGCCGGGCGACTCCTCGCGATGGATGCGTCAGGTACCGCGCCGCCGATCGACGGCGAAGTGACGCGCGATCCGGCGTTCGGCACCGCCGCGAGGTGGATCCCGTTCCGCGATCGCGACCTCGCCGAAGCCCTCGGATACACGGTCGTCGATCATCCGACCATCATTGCGACGCATCTCGCCGAGGTCGTCCGCACGCACGCCCACAATTTGCTCGGCCGCGCGGAGATGCAGCACCTCTTCGAGGTCTTCGGACGCACCACGCCGAAGCTCGTCGATGACCTGGTACCGAACTTGCTCCCATTCTCCGATGTCATGAAGGTCTTGCGCAACTTGCTCCGCGAATCGATCTCGATCCGCGACCTTCGCACCATCCTCGAGACGATGGTGGAGCTCGCGCCGCAGACGCGCGACCCGGAGCAGCTCACCGAACACCTGCGTCAGCGCCTCTCGCGTCAGATCACCGCGGCCTTCACCGGTGCCGACGGCGCCTTGTCGGCGCTGGTGCTTTCGCCCCCGGTGGAAGACATGTTCCGCCGTTCCCTCCGCGAGATCGCGACGGGGACCGGCGGCGCGCTCGACCCCGAGGCGGCGCGGAAACTCGGGCTGTCCCTCGAAGCGTCCGTGCGACGCATGCAATCGAGCGGACGCGCCCCCTGCGTGGTGACGAGCCCCGACGTTCGTCGCTACTTGAGAGCATTTGCGGAACGGCGCTGCGCGAATCTGGCCGTTCTCTCGTTCCGAGAGATCGAACCCGACGCGCAGATCCGTCCTTTCGAAACCGTGACGTTGGTCCCCGCTGAAGGCGCGGCATAGCCGGAGGTACGTTGGTGCAGCATCAGACTTTTCGTGGAACGAACGTTCAAGAGGCCCTGTCTCAGGTTCGTGCGACGCTCGGACCGAACGCGATCATCGAGTCCACGCGTCAGGTCACGAACGGCCAGAACGGCATGCTCGGCCGGACCATGGTCGAGGTGACGGCGAAGCCCCCGGGCGAGCCTCGGCGTCCGTTCGCGAACGCGTCGCGGTTCGATCCGGCCGCCTTCACCACGCCCGCGCCCACCGCGACGCGCGCGCTCCCGCGGCAACAGCCGAAGCCGGAGCCGAAGAAGCCCCCGGTGAACCTCGGCATCGACGCGTCGTATCTCGAGCGCGAGCTCGGCCTCTTGCGCTCGATGCTCGAGGAATTGAACGCGGCTCGTCCGCCCCGTGACCGTGCGCTCAACATGCTGCACGCGGCGGGTATCGAAGGCCGCCTCGCCAAGGAGCTCGCGAGCGGGCTCTCCCGCGGCAAGAAGAAGAGCCCCGAGTCGATCCGCGCGATGCTGCTCAGCCGGATCGCGGAGCGCCTTCGCATCGAGCCGACCATCATGCGCCGGCCGGGAAAGAAGCTCATCGTGTGCGTCGGTCCGACGGGCGTCGGCAAGACCACGACGCTCGCGAAGATCGCCGCGCGCGCTCGCCTCGAGCTCGGCCAGACGGCGAGCGTGATCACGCTCGACACCTTCCGCGTCGGCGCCGTCGAACAATGGCAGCGCTACGCTTCGCTCATGGGGCTCCCGCTCCAGGTCGTCGAAGACAAGGACGGCTTTCACGCCGCCGCGCGAGCGAGCCGCTCCGATCTTCTGCTCGTCGACACGACGGGGCGCTCGAATTCGTCCGGCGGATGGATCTTGCCGGAGTGCATCGCGGGCGTCGAAAACCGCGAGGTCCATGTCTTGCTCGTGCTGCCGGCTTGGCTCCGCGCGAACGACGTCGAGCGCATCGTCACGCAATACGGCGCTCCTGGTCCGACCGGTCTCGTCGTAACGAAGCTCGATGAAGCGGGCTCCGCGGGCGGCGTCCTTCACGCCGCGCTCGCGAAGAATCTCCCCGTCACGTTCCTCTGCAACGGCCCGTGCGTTCCCGAGGACATCCGCGAGGCAACGCTCGATGCGTTCCTCGAGGCTGCCCTGCCGAGTGAATCGTGATCGAATCTCAGCAACTGGGTAAAACCATGATCGACCCGACGCCCCCCAACCCGGCACGACGAGAAGCGTACGAAAGGTACTTGCCGCTCGTCCGCCGCATCGCGATGCGCATCGCCCGAGGGCTCCCCCCGAGCGTGAGCATGGACGACGTCATCTCCGCGGGTTGGGTCGGCATGGCAGAGGCCATGACTCGTCGCGCCGAGTCGATGGACGACAGCCACTTCGAGGCGTACGCCTCGTACCGAATCCGCGGCGCGATCCTCGACTACCTGCGTTCGCTCGACCCGCTGTCGCGAAAACTCCGCGGCGCCTCTCGTCGCATCACCGACGCGGCGCGCGATCTGTCGGCGCGGCTCGGCCGCTTGCCGGAAGAGGACGAAATCGCCAACGAGCTCGGCGTGAGCTTGAGCGAGTACCAGGGCTTGCTCGGCAACATCGCCGAGGCAGGGCTGGTGCGGCTCGAGCTGACTCACATCGAGGACATCGACGGCGCGCACCCGTCGCCGGAAGCGACCGCGTCGCGCAACGAAATCGTCTCGGCGCTGTCGGAAGCCATCGAGAATCTACCCGAGCGGCTCAAGCTCGTCCTCGGCCTCTACTACCAGGAAGACTGCAGCTTCCGCGAGATCGGCGAGGTGCTGGGCGTGACCGAATCGCGATCGTGTCAGCTCCACGCCGAAGCGGTCCATCTTCTGCGCGCCGTCCTCGAAGGTGCCAAGGTTCAATCGAAGAAACCCGTTCTCGTCGGTCGCGGCACGAAAAAGGCCGACCGATGACCGCGAGGAACCCAGTTTTGTAAACAAGCATCATTCGATGCACGTGAAGGATTCGGACATGAAAATCAAAAGTGATCGTTTCGGTACCATCGAGCTCGGCTCGAACGACGTCATCTGCTTTCCGTCGGGCCTCATCGGCTTCGCCGGCGAGACGGAGTTCGCCCTCATTCCCCACACCGGGTCGAACGTCGTGGCTTGGCTGCACTCGGTCAAGAACGGCGCCTTCGCGCTTCCGGTCGTCTCCGCGCACGGGCTCGGGCAAGGCTACCCGGACGTCCCGTTGAAGGAGACCGCGGAACGAGCGGGCCTCGGCGAGAACTCCGAGGAGCTCGCCGTCATGGCCGTGCTCTCCGCGCCTGCCGGACGCCCCGCGACCGTCAATCTCCTCGCCCCGATCATCGTCAACTCGACGACTCGCACCGGAGCGCAGATCGTGCTCGAGGGCTCGCGCTACACGACGCACGAGTCGTTCGTCCTCGCCAAGGAAAGCGACGCGGCCGCCGACGCGAAGTCTGCCTGAGCGCCCGCCGCGCTCGGTCGTCCTTCCGCGAACGCTTTACGGGAGCGCGACCGGGGCCGCGAAGTATGAGCTGACGGCGTCCTTGAACTGATCGCCGTCCGTGTCGATATACGTCTGATTGCCGGCACCCGTGCCGAACACCGCGCCGACTCCGCCGGCCGCGATGAAGTCGTTCACGTGGCCGAAGATGTACTTCACGCGGTTGTCTCGGTAGTGACCGGGCGTGCCGCCCGGCGTATCGCTCGGAACCCCGAACGGCGTTTGCCACCAGAGCATCGGCCGCTTCACGCCGTCGGTCATCGCCTTCACCCAGGTGAGATGGTTCTGGAAGTCGGTGTCGCTCCAGTAGTAACCGCTGCCGCCGCGCTGACAATTCGGGTCCGTGCCGGCCTCGTAGCAACCGGCGTCGCGATCCAACGTGTCGGTCGTCATGAAGTCGGCGTCGCCCGCGCCGATCGCGACGAGGAAGCTCGCAATCTTCGCCGGATCGCCGTTCGCCCACGCGGACGCGTGAAAGCCGACCACGACCTTGGGCGCGTACTTTCGCGCGAGGAGCACCAGGCACTTGCCGAGCCCGACGAGATCGTCGGTGAGGCTCGCGCAATCCGGCGCGTGCGCCGTCACGTGCACGGCGAGCTTCGACGGATCGCCGTTCGTGGCTGCTTGCTGGGTGAAACCCCAAAAATCCGGCTCGAAGTTGACCATCGCCGGCCCGTCGAACATCGCGAGGCGCTGGAACATGAGCTTCTGCGTGTCCCAATACTCGCCCATGTACGTGTCGTCGGTGAGCACGGCCAGGTTGTTTTCGCCTTTGGCAGCCATGCCGTAGGTGGTGAACATCGGGATGACGCCGTGGCTCTTCGCCGAGTCGGTGAGAATGTTCACGAACGAGCCGTCGGTGTTCCAATCGGGCCAACCCGCGCCGTTCATCCCGCTCAATCCCGTCAGGTAGGCGTAGTGCACGTCGAGGGTCGTCCCGAGCGTGTAGGCGCCGTCCATGTCGTGGTCGTTGTTGAGGTCGTTGCCCATGCCGATCAGAAAGTGCGAGCGGCCGAGCTTCGCCGCGAGCGCCTTGGCGCTCGGCGTGCCCACGTTCACGGTCGTCGTGCCGCCGGCTCCAGTCGTCGCGCCTCCGGTGCTGGACGAGCTGCCCCCGTTCGACCCTCCGCCGGCGCCCGCCGAACTTCCGCCGCTCGACGTCCCTGCGCTAGCGCCGTCGCCACTCGACGTCCCCCCGTTCGACGCGCCGCCCGTAGACGACGCGCCCCCATCACTCGACGAGGCGCCGGCGCTCGAGCCCTCGCCTTTGTTGCTGGAGCACCCAAGAGCCGCGGCGAGGGCGAAAAAAGGAACGGCGTGGGTTCGAATGGCACGAATCGGCGAGGAGAGACGCTTCATGGATGTTCCTTCCGTCCGATGGAAGACAATCCCTCGAGTATTGCCCGGGCCGCGCCCGAGGAACAGCGCTCAAATCGTGGCTTCTGCCCGTGAGAGCGGCGGGAGGCCGAGCGGGATCTCGACGACGAACTCGGACCCGCGTCCCTCTTCGCTCCTCACGCGGATCGTCCCGTCGTGCGCGTCGACGATCTGCCGCACCACCCAGAGCCCGATGCCGAATCCACCGTAATGTTGCGCGGGTACGGCTCGCTCGAAGCGTCCAAAGATCCGATCTTGTTCCGTAGGTAGGATACCGATGCCTTCATCGGCCACGACGAGCCGCGCGCGCCCCTCGGAAGCCGTCAATTCGACTCGGATCGGGCGCCCTCGCCCGTACTTCAACGCGTTCGAGAGGAGGTTCACGACCACCGTCTCGAGACGCAGCGGATCCCAGGAGCCGATCACCGGTGCATCGGCGACCAAGGTGACCTCGGAGCCCGAGCGCTCGACGGATTCACCGAGCCGAACCAGCACCGCTTTGACGGCCTCGCGAAAGTCGGTGCGCGAGCGCGACAGCAAGAGGCGTCCCGACGTGATCAACGTGACGTCGAGCAGATTGTCCACGAGCAGGATCAATCGATCGATCTGCCGCGAGAGCACTTTCACCTTGGGCTCGAGCGTCGGAACCGGAATGGCCTCCGCCTTCCCGTCGATGAATCGCTGCAGCGCGCCGACCTGAAGCACGATGGACGCGAGCGGCGTCTTGAGCTCGTGCGACGCGATCGAGAGAAACTCGTCGCGCGCTTGAACCGCGAGCCGCAGATCGTCGAGGAGCTCCTTTCGCTTGGTGCTGTCTCGAAACACGACGGAATAGCCGCGAAGGCGCTTTCCGTCGTTGATCGTGTTGACGCTGCAGCTCGCCCAGAAGCGGCCGCCGTCCTTCGTCACGCGCCAGTCTTCCGCTTCCGAAACGCCGTGGTCGCGGGCCCGGGCGAGCTCTTCGTCCGGTTTTCGATCTGCCCGATCGCCGACCTGGAAGAACAAGGCGTAATGCTGCCCGAGCACTTCGGCTTCGGTGTAGCCGGTGATGCGCGCCGCCCCGCCGTTCCAGCTCGCGACGCGCCCCTCTTCGTCGAGCATGAAGATGGCATGGTCCTGGACGTTCTCGACGATCAGCCGGTAGCGCTCCTCGGCGTGTTGCAGCGCCTCGAGGGCGCGCGCGTGCTCGCGCCGGACGGCCGCGTCGGCGAGCTCGCGCCGGACCGCCTCGCCGAGGCGCTTCAGGTTGTCCTTGCGGAAATAATCCTGAGCCCCCGCCTTCATCGCCTCGACCGCGACCTCTTCCCCGATGCACCCCGAAACGATGATGAACGGGACGTCGAGGCGCGCGCGGCGGACCTCCTGGAGCGCCTCGGTTCCGGAAAACGACGGCATCCGAAAGTCCGAAAGCACCAGATCCCACGATTCCTCGCCGAGGCGCTTCACGAGGCCCTCGCGGTCGTCGACGCGCGTCGTGATCGGCTCGTAGCCCGCCCGGCGAAGTTCGCGCTCCGCGAGCGTCACGTCCTCCACGCAATCCTCGACCATGAGGACTCGAATCGCTTCTCGGTTCTGAATCATCGGACGCCTCGCACCTCTCGGCGGCTTTTATGGTCTCGAATGCGGGTCAGCATAACCCGGACCCGCGTCGACGCGACTCGGCAGAGCGAACGACGCTCGGTCCTCGACGCGGCCTGGGGCCAAAAGACCCAGGTTCTTCGTGTTGGATCGGCGAAGTCGCCCGGAATACGTTGTCGGGATGGTGGGCAGCGGCGCTGAAGTTCCCGGGCCACGCATCCTGATCGTCGACGACGACGCGGAGCTCTTGCGCGCGTACACGCGCTTGCTGACGAAAGCAGGCTTCCGCATCGACCCCGCGGCGGACGGCGCTGCAGCGACGGTGCTCCTGGCGAAGACGCGCTACGACGCCGTCGTCAGCGACATCGCGATGCCGGGCATGGACGGGATTCAATTGCTCCGCAAGGTCCGCGAGCGCGACACCGACGTGCCCGTCATTCTCGTCACGGCCACGCCGTCGCTCGAGACGGCGATCCGCGCGGTGGAATACGGCGCGCTCCGCTATCTCGTGAAACCCGTCGGACCCACGGTGCTCGAAGAAGCGGTGCGCCGTGCGGTCCGGCTCCACGAACTCGCGCGCGTGAAGCGCGAAGTAGTCGAGCGCGTCGCGACGCCGGAAATGCGTCTCAGCGATCGTCCGAGTCTCGAGCTCGGGTTCGAGAATGCACTCGCGACGCTATGGATGGCGTATCAGCCGATCACCTCGCCCGCCGGAGCTATCTTCGGATACGAGGCGTTGCTGCGCTGTCACGAGCCGACGTTGCCGAGCCCGGGAGCGATCATCGCGGCGGCCGAGCGGCTCGGTCAGCTGAACGAGCTCGGACGCGCGATTCGGGCGAACGTCGCGTCGCTCCTCGACCGGCGTCCGGACCTCACCGCGTTCGTGAACCTGCACACGAAGGATCTCGCCGACGAGGAGCTATACGGTCTCACTTCGCCGCTCCTCGCGCATGCGCCCCGCGTCGTGCTCGAGATCACCGAGCGCGCCGCGCTCGATCAGATCCGCGACGTGCCGAGCAAGGTCGAACGGCTCCGCAAGAAGGGGTTCCGGATCGCGATCGACGATCTGGGCGCCGGGTACGCCGGCCTGACGAGCTTCGCGCAGCTCATCCCCGAAATCGTGAAGCTCGACATCAGCTTGGTCCACGGCATCGACGGCGATCCCATCCGCCAAAAACTGGTCTTGGCCATGACCCGCCTCTGCCACGACATGGATCTCATCGTCGTCGCCGAAGGCATCGAGACCCAGGGCGAACGCGACCTCCTCGTCGAGCTCGGCTGCGACCTCATGCAGGGCTTTTTGCTCGGACGGCCCGAGCCGCTCGACTAGTGAATCGACGCACTAGCGCCCGATCAGAGAACTTCCCCGGCCCTCGCCGAAGCCGGTGCGTCGGCTTCGACGAAGTCCAGATCGCGCCCGAACGTCTCGTCGAGGCCGAACAGAGCGATGGCCGCGACGACGAGCGTCGCGGCGGCGACCGACGCCGCGCTCCCGACCGTGCCGAGCGGCCCCTTGAGCGACTGAAAAACGAACGTCATCGGGACGACCGCGCCGCGCACGAAATTCGGCACGGTCGTCGTCGCCGTCGCGCGCAGATTCGTACCGAATTGCTCGGAAGCGACGGTCACGAACACGGCCCAGTACCCCGTCGCCGCGCCGAGCGCGCCGCAGCACGCATAGAGCGCGGTGAGCGACGAGCGCCCCCAGGTGAAATACACGACGATGCCGCTCGCCGTCAGGAACAGGAAGAGCGCGAGCACCTTCTTTCGACTTCGGAGCATCTGGCTCAAAAACCCGCTCCCGAAATCTCCCGACGACGCGCCGACGTAGAAAAACAATACCGCGCGCCCCGGGTCCACGGCCGCCGTCATGCCCATCGCCTTCGCCATCTCCGGCGACAGGCCGACCAGGATGCTCAACGTGAACCAGATCGGCATTCCGACGAGGATGATGCTCAGATAGCGACGCAAGGAAGGCCCGTGGGAAAAGAGCCGGAAGAAGTTGCCGCGTTCGACGTCCTTCTGCTTCACGCCCTCGAACATGCCGGACTCGTAGAGTCCGACTCGGAGCAAGAGAAGACCGAGCCCGAGTGCGCCGCCGACGAAATAGGCGACGCGCCAGTCGAACTCCGCGCCGACGAGCGACGCCACGACTGCCCCCAACAATCCGATCGCGGCGATGACCGTCGTGCCCCAGCCGCGTCGCTCTCGGCTCATGATCTCGCTGACCAACGTGACGCCCGCGCCGAGCTCACCGGCGAGGCCGATCCCGGCGAGGAGACGCAAGACGGCGTAGTCGGCGACGCCGTGCACGAAGCCGTTCGCGATGTTCGCGACGGAGTAGAGGAAGATCGAGCCGAACAGCACCGAGACGCGGCCGCGCTTGTCGCCGAGCACGCCCCACAGGATGCCGCCCGCGAGCATGCCGATCATCTGCATGTTCAAGAGGAGGACGCCCTTGTCGAGGATCTGCTCTTTCGGGATCCCGAGCCCGCGCAGGCTCTTCACTCGCACGATCAGGAACAGGATCAGATCGTAGATGTCGACGAAGTAGCCGAGCGCCGCGACCAGGACGGCAAATGCAATCGAGCGACTCGAGCCTCGGGCCCCTGTTCGTTCCACCGCGGGCATTTTGAGCGCGTTTGACCCGCGCGTGCCAGGAAAACCTACGTTTGCGCGCGCTTCACGAGGTCGCTCACGAGCTCGCTCATGAGGGGCGAGTGCACGTAGCGCTCGCCGGTGTCGTGCACGACGGCGACGACGAGCTTGCCTTCCATGTCGGGACGCGCGGCAATTTTCAGGGCGGCCGCGAGCGTCGCTCCCGACGAAATACCGGCCAAAATGCCCTCTTCGCGCGCGAGTTTGCGTGCTTGGTCGAGGGCTTCGTCTTCGCGAACGGCGATGACCTCGTCGATGATTGCCCGGTTCAGGATCGGCGGAACGAACCCCGCGCCGATGCCTTGAATGAGGTGATGCCGGGGCTTCCCGCCGGAGAGCACGGCGGCGTTTTCGGGCTCGACCGCGACGATGCGCACCGACGGCTTCTTCGCCTTCAGGACCTCGCCGACGCCGGTGATGGTGCCGCCCGTGCCGACGCCGCAGACGAAGGCGTCGACCTCGCCGTGGGTGTCCTCCCAAATTTCGAGCGCCGTGGTGCGCCGGTGCACCTCGGGGTTCGCCGGATTTTCGAACTGGCGGAGCTGAACCGCGCCCTTGATTTGCTGTTCGAGCTCGTTGGCGCGCACGACGGCGGAGCGCATGAGCGACCCCGGCGTGAGCACCACGTCCGCGCCGAGGTAGCGCAGAAGCACGATGCGCTCTTCCGACATGCGCTCGGGCATGGTGAGGATGAGCCGGTAGCCTTTGGCGGCCGCGACGAACGCGAGTGCGATGCCGGTGTTGCCGCTCGTGCTCTCGACGATGGTCGCGCCGGGGCCGAGCACACCGCGCCGCTCCGCGTCTTCGACGAGCGCGACGCCGATGCGATCTTTGACGCTGCCGCACGGGTTCCGCGACTCGAGCTTGACGACGATCCGCCCGGGGAGATCCTTGCCGATCCGTTCGAGTCCGACGAGCGGCGTACGGCCGAACGTGTCCGCGACGCTGGGGAAAATCATATCGAGTAGTCCTCGACGAACACCTTCGCCTCTCGCAGATCGACGAGCACGCGATCTCCGGCTTCGATGCCGATCGAATCGACCTCGACCTTCGACATCTGCACGGTCATCGGTTCGCCGTCCGCGAGCTCGAGCGACACTTTTACCTGCGCGCCGATGCGCGTGAGACGCTCGACTCTGGCCACCGACACCGAATCCTCCTCGGGCTCCGCTTTGACGAGGCGAATGTCGTGGGGACGGACGAAGGCGTGCACCGAAGCCCCCTCCGCGGTTCCCGCCGGCGCTTCGACGGACATCGACCCGACCTCGGCCATACCGAAGCGCACCGAACCGCGGAGCACGTTCGCACCGCCGAGAAACGAGGCGACGAAGGGCGTCTTCGGCCGATCGTAGAGCTCGTGCGGCGTGCCGGTCTGGACGACTTTTCCTTCGGAAAGAAGCACGACGTGCTCGGACAGCTCGAACGCCTCTTCTTGATCGTGCGTGACGAGGACCGTGGTCACCTTGGTTTTTTTCTGAAACTCGAGGAGCCACTGCCGGAGCTCCACGCGGACCCGCGCGTCGAGCGCGCCGAACGGCTCGTCGAGGAGGAGCACCGCCGGATCGGTCGCCAGCGCCCGAGCGAGCGCGATGCGTTGCCGTTGTCCGCCGGAGAGCTGCGACGGAAAACGGGCGCTCGTCCCCGAGAGCTGCACGAGCTTCAGCAACTCTTCGACGCGGGCTTTGACGTCCGCTTCGGACCGACCGCGAACGCGCATGCCGAACGCGACGTTTTCGAACACCGAGAGGTGGCGAAAGAGCGCGTAGCTCTGGAACACGAAGCCGACGTTTCGCTTGCCGGGCGACACCCGCGTCACGTCCTTGCCGGCGATGAGCACGCGCCCCGAATCGGGCTCTTCGAGTCCGGCGATGAGCCGGAGCAGGGTGGACTTGCCCGAGCCCGAAGGCCCGAGGAGCGTCGTGATCTCGCCCTCGCGCGCCGAAAACGACGCGCTCTCCACGGCGGCCGCGCCGTCGCTCCGCCCGAAGCGCTTCGTCATGTCCTCGACGGCAACGGTCACGACGGTGTGCTCCCGACGGTCGCGGAAAGGGAGTGCTCGCCGAGCGGCGCACGCTCGGCCGCGTCGGATCGGGCGTGAGCCGCCCACTCGGCGATTTTCTTGATGAACAACGTCACCAGCGCAAGCATGGCGAGCAAGGACGCCACCGCGAACGCGGCAACGAAGTTGTACTCGTTGTAAAGAATCTCGACGTGCAGCGGCATCGTGTTCGTCTCGCCGCGAATATGCCCTGAAACGACGGAAACGGCCCCGAATTCGCCCATCGCGCGCGCATTGCACAGGATGATGCCGTAGAGGAGCCCCCAACGCACTTTCTTCAGGGTCACGCGAAAGAGGATCTGCCACCCGCTTGCGCCGAGCGTGAGCGCCGCTTCTTCTTCGTCGTTCCCCTGCGACTGCATGACCGCGAGCACTTCGCGGGCGACCATCGGGAAGGTGACGAAGATCGTGGCGAGGACGATCCCGGGGACGGCGAAGATGATGCGAACGTCGTGGGCGGAGAGCCAAGGACCGAGCCAACCCTGAGCGCCGAACAACAGCACGAACACCAGACCAGCGATCACGGGAGAGACGCTGAACGGCAGATCGACGAGGGTGAGCAGGATATTTTTGCCGGGAAATTCGTACTTGGCGAAGAGCCACGCCGCGGCCACGCCGAAGACGAGGTTCAGCGGCACCGCGATGCCAGCGGCGAGCAAGGTGAGCTCGATCGCCGAGACCGTTTCCGGATCCGAGAGCGCCGTGACATACGCGCCGAACCCTTTCGCGAACGCGGACGCGAACACCGTGACCAGTGGCGCGATAAGGAAGATCCCCAGGAACGAGAGCGCGCCGAAGATGAGGGCGCCGCGAAGGAGCCGGCCCTCGCGCACACGGTGACGGCGCTCGGTCGAGCGTCCGAACGTCCCGGCTACGCCGCCGCTCACGTTTCGGCTCTCCTTGCCCAACGAGAGAGCAGGTTCACCAACAGGAGCAGCAAGAACGACGCGCCGAGCATCACCGACGCGATCGCCGTCGCGCCCGTGTAGTCGTACTGCTCGAGCTTCGTCACGATCAGGACCGGCGCGATCTCGGTCCGCCGCGGCATGTTTCCCGAAATGAACACGACCGACCCGTACTCGCCGAGCGCGCGCGCCAGAGCCAGCGCGAACCCGGTGAGGAGCGACGGCAGCAGCGCCGGAAAGATCACCCGGGCAAAGGTCTGAAAGCGCGTTGCCCCGAGGATCGCGGCCGCCTCTTCCACGTCGTCGTCGAGGTCTTCGAGGACGGGTTGCACCGTGCGCACCACGAAGGGAATGCCGACGAAGGTGAGGGCGATGATGATGCCGAGCGGCGTGAACGCCGCCCGCACGCCGACGCGACCGAGCATCGACCCAAGCACGCCGTTCTCGGCGTAGACCGTCGTGAGCGCGATGCCCGCGACGGCGGTCGGCAATGCGAACGGCAAGTCCACCAGCGCGTCGACGATCGATTTACCGGGAAACTCGTAGCGCACGAGCACCCAGGCCAGCATGAGCCCGAAGACCGCGTTCAACGACGCGCCCGCGAGCGAGGTGTAGAGGCTGAGCCAATACGCCGAGAGCGCGCGCGTCTCGGTCGCCGAACGATACAGATCCACGAGCCCGACCGAGCTCGCCTTCAAAATGAGCGCGCCGAGCGGCAAGAGCACGATGAAGCCGAGATAGAACACGGTGTACCCGAGGCTCAGGCCGAAGCCCGGCAGTACACCGCGTCGTCGAAGAAACATGGCTGCCTACTGGGGCGCGTAAATCTCGTCGAACACGCCGTGGTCGTCGAAATGCCGCTTCTGAGTCTTGTCCCACCCGCCGAACATCTCGTCGACGGTGAACAGCGGCACCGCCGGGAAATCCGCTTCGTGGCGCTTGGCGACGTCCGGATCGCGCGGGCGGTAGTAGTGCTTGGCGACGATTTCCTGGCCCTGAGCGCTGTAAAGGTACTTGAGGTATTCCTCGGCGACCGCCCGCGTCCCGTGCTTGTCGACGTACTTGTCGACGACGGTGACCGGGGGTTCGGCGAGGATCGTCACCGATGGCATCACGATGGTGAACTTGTCGGCGCCGAGCTCCTTCACGGCGAGGAGCGCCTCGTTCTCCCAGGTGACGAGCACGTCACCGATGCCGCGCTCGACGAACGTCGTCGTCGAGCCGCGCGCGCCGGAATCGAGGACCGGGACGTTCTTGTAGACCTTGGTCACGAAGTCTTTCGCCTTTGCGTCGTCGCCGCCGTTCTTCTTCAGAGCGTACCCCCACGCGGCGAGATAGTTCCAGCGCGCTCCGCCCGACATCTTCGGGTTCGGCGTGATGACCTTCACGTCGGGGCGAATCAGATCGTCCCAGTCCTTGATGTTCTTCGGGTTCCCCTTGCGCACCAGGAGCACGATCGTCGAGGTGTACGGCGCGCTGTTGTTCGGGAGCCGAGATTGCCAGTTGTCGGGGATGAGCTTCGCCTTCGTCCCGAGCGCGCCCACGTCGTAGGCGAGCCCGAGCGTCGCCACGTCGGCTTCGAGCCCGTCGATGATCGCGCGCGCTTGCTTGCCCGAGCCACCGTGAGACTGCTTGACGGTCACCGTGACGCCGGTCTTTGCCTTGTAATAGGTCGCGAACGCCGTGTTGTAGTCGGCGTACAGCTCGCGCGTCGGATCGTACGAGACGTTGAGCAACGTCGCCGTCGCCGCGGCGGCAGGACCGCCGGTCGCGCCGGCAGCGTCGCTTTCGTGTTTTCCGCAACCCGCGAGCATCACCCAAGCGAGAACCAACCCCACCCGACCGAAGAAGGAGCGAATCATGACGAACGGAGGCCTTTCGAGAGCGCTGGCGCCCTCAGATGAAGTAGCGGAGCACAGGCGGCCCCTCTTTCGTCGCGCGATCCACGCGCTCGATGAGATCGGCGAGCGTGGTGCTCTCGAGGATTTTCACCGACGCTTCGTACAGATCCTGCAAGACCAAGCGCACACCGCATGTCGCTTCGTCGCGACATCCCTCGCAGTGCCGGTAGTTGGTGCGACTCAAACACGGCACCGGCGCAATCGGTCCGTCGAGGACGCGCAGCACGCCCGCGAGCGCAATCTTGTCCGGCGACGTCGCGAGAAAGTACCCCCCGCTGCGACCCTTCCGCGAGTGCACGAATCCGTGCTGCTTCAACTCGGCGAGGATGAGCTCCAGGAACTTTCGCGGAATGTCCTCCTTCTCCGCGATCTCGGCGATGAGGACCGGTTCGTCGGGCGGCGCGTTCGCCAGGTACGCGAGCGCCTTCAGCGCGTACTTGGTCTTCATCGTGATCATGCGAGAATCTCGTCCGTCCGCCGCCCGTGGAACCGAAAGGACTCACGCACCCGACCTGGCAGCGCGAAATCTTCTGTAAATTCGGGCAATTGAGCATGTCCTATTATTCCGATAGGCGTTGCTTTTGTAGCGACGTCCCTGCTTCTCGTCAATCGATTCGCTCAGCAGACGCCGGCCAGACCCGTTGTTAGTCTGCGAGAGGATGCGTGGTTTTCGTCGATGCACGGTCGGAGTCGGCGTCACGTGGGTGCTCGCCGTCGCCGGCTGTGGTTCGAACGGGTCCACCCCCCGCGCGTCCGACGGCGGCGCGACCGGCGGACGGCCTTCCGCGGAAGAAGCGTCGGCAGGCGGCGCGGGTGGAACGACGGCGAGCGCCGGTGGCAGCGCGGTGAGTAGCGGAGGCGCCGGCGGCAGCGCGACGAGTAGCGGAGGCGCAGCCGCTCTCGATGGCGCCATCGATTGCACCAAGAATCGGTCACCGGGCATCGCGGTCAACTCCGGCACGATCAGCTTCGTGCTCGACGGCAAGTCGGTGAGCGGCGGGGGTCAGATCCTGTGGGACGGCGCGCTGAACCACGCGACGTTGACGCTCGCGGATGGAGCGTCGCTCGTGTTGGTGTTTCCCGGATGCTCGCCGACGGCGCTCACGTTCCCTCCTCCGCCGGCCACGATATCGATCACGTATTCGACCCCACGCGGCGTGAAGTGGGAATGCTCGTATCTCGACCCGTCGCTCGCCGGAGCGACGTGCACGATCGACGTGACGAAATACGGAGCAGCGTCCGACTCCGCGGTCACCGGAACATTTTCGGGCACGCTGGTGCTCACGGAAGGCGCGGCCGACAGCGGCGTCCAGGTGGTGTCGGATGGTGTGTTCTTCATGCAACGGCCGTAACGTGCGGTTTTATTCGACCTCCGTCGTTTCGCTTCCCTCTCGGCACCGCTTCGGCGAGTATCGCGTGGGAGTTCATCGATGAGCGAGGAGCGGAAAACCGTTGCCGAAGAGGAAGCTCTTGCGGACAACCGGCGCCGGCATCACCGCTTCTCGGTCGAGGCGGACATCACGCTCGAGAGCGACCACAATTTCTACGCCGGGTTCGTCGAAAACCTGTCGGTGTCCGGCATCTTCATCGCGACGCACAAGCTCAGGAAAATCGGCGAGCAGCTCGAGTTCTCGCTCCGTCTCGGCGATTCGGAAGAGACCCTGCATGGCGTCGGAGAGGTGCGATGGATCCGGCAATACTCCGAAACGAGCGACACGCCGCCGGGCATGGGGCTCCGTTTCATCGAGCTCGCGCAGGAATCCCAACAGAAGATCGATTCGTTCCTTCAAAATCGTGAGCCGCTCTTCTTCGACGACGACCTTTCGACCTGAGCGCGGACTCGAGCGCCGCCGGGCGGAAGCGGAGTGCTGACGGCTCTTCCGCAACCCGAGCTCGTCTGGGGCATCTTCACGCGTCTCGTGGGCGTCGTTTACGTCGTCGCGTTCGCGTCGATGTTCGGACAGATCACGGCGTTGGTCGGCGACGTCGGGGTCATGCCGGTCGGGCTCAAGCTCGCGGCGATGCGGCGCGACTTCCCCGGCATCCGGCGCTTTCTGTATTTTCCGTCGCTGCTCTGGATTTCCCACGGCGATCGCGCCCTGCAAGGGCTCGTCGTCCTCGGCACGCTGTCGGGCGTGGCGGTCGTCTACGGCGGTCCCGCGTCGTTCCCGGGCATCCTGGTCGGCTACGTCGTCTTCTTGTCGCTCGACGTCGCGCTCCGGCTGAGCTTCCCGTGGGAATGCGTCTTCTTCGAAATGGCCGCCTTCGGGCTGTTTCTGCCGGCAACACTCCCCTTGCCGGCGCTCGCGGCGACCGCCGCGCCCGCGCCGGCGATCGCCTGGGCGTTTCGGATCTTGCTCTTCCGCGTCGTATTCGGATTCGGAAAGTTCAAGTTCCTCGGAACCACGAGCCAGGACACCGGCTACCTGAAAGGATTCTTGATCAACCAGCCGCTCCCGACGGTAGTGGCCTGGTTCGGACAGAAGCTCCCGCTCTGGGCCCTGAAGCTCGGCTTGCTCTCGCTCTTCGCCGTGGAGATCCCCGGCGCGGCGCTCACGCTCGTTCCGAACTGGGTCGGCCTCGTCGGGGGCGCGGGCGTCGCGGGCTTGATGGTCGTGATCAACCTGAGCGGCAACTTCGGATACTTCAACTGGATCGTGCTCGCGCTGGTCGTGCCCTTGCTCGACGTGCACACGGCGTCGTCGCTCGGGGTCACGACGTTCTTCGACCCACGCGGCCCGCTCTTCACGAACCTGTTCGTCGGCCTCCACACGCTCGGCGCACTCCTCTATTTTCCGTTCAACTCGTACGTGAGCCAGAGCTGGCCGCGCTGGCCGCTGTGGCTCGCCATCCGACCGGGATTTCTCGCAACTCCGGTCGCGCTTCTCCGCGTCATCGAACCGCTCCGGCTACTGCATTCGTTCGGCGTGTTTCCGCCGCGGAGCATGGCGCCGGTGCGCAACGTCGCGGTCATCGAGATCAGCGACGATGGCGAGACGTGGCACGAGCTCGAGTACCGCTTCGCCATGACACGCCCCGAGCATCGGCCGCGGTTCATGGCGCCGTACATGGCTCGCTGGGATCAGACGCTGATCTACGAGAGCTACGGCACGACGGAGTATTCGCTTGCGTACGCCGTCGCGAACTCCGGCATGCCGTACGGACACGCGGCGTTCTCCGACGCGGAGTGCCTGCTCCAGCGCATTCTCGAGGGTCACTTCTACGAAGGCGTCCTGTTCAAACCGAACACCTTCGGACGCACCGACCCGCCGCGGTTCGCCCGGATGCGGACCTACGTGATGGTCCCGACATCGCTCGAAGAGCGCGCGAAGACCGGCAAGTGGTGGTCCCGTGAGCTCATCGGACCTCACTACCCCGCGCGCGAACGGAATCCGTTGTTCTGGCAACTTTGGTTGCCGGAGCCCGAGCTCTTCGACGTCGACGACGTGGTGTGGCGCGGGCGAACGCCGCTCTCGGCCCTGCTCCGGCGCGCCGCGAACGGCGCGTCCCTCGCCGAGTGCGTCGTTGCGGGTCCCGGCGACCCGGATCCGGTGACGGCTCACGACGTCGAACGGTTCTGGGCCGAATTTTTTCCGCTGGCTCGCACCGCCGAGCGCGGCGCTTGGACGCACCTCGAAGAGGTCGCGGTCGAGCTCCGCCGTCGGTTCTCCGCGGTCGAGCTCCGGCGTTTCGAGCGCGTGCTCCGCCGGCTTGCGCTTGCGCTCGAGACGCGACTCGGTCCGTCGTTCTCGTCGCGGACCCCTGCCCCTTTTCCCACCCACTACGAATTTTCACTCTTCATCGACGACGTCGTCGCCGACGGCCGCGAGGCGCTCCAAGCCGCCTTCGAGCGACCCGAATCGGCGCTCGCGCGCGTGCCGTCGTTCACGCTCGAACGGGGCCTTTACTTGACCGCCCTCTTCCGGCTCGAGCGCCTGGTATGGGAAGCGCACAAGATCCGTCTCCTCGACTCCATTCTGGTTCGAGCTGGCGAGCGCTTTCCCACGTCGGCCCGCGCCGCTCAGGAGCGCAAAATGGAAGCGAGCCTGTCCAACGTCTGGGGCGTGTCGCGACTCACGCCGTTCTTGCGCGCGCGCTTCCGCCAATCGGTGTTCGACGGAGGCACCCTCGAGGCGTACCCGCAATTCATCGAGCTCCCGACGGGCGAAATACGCATGCTCTGAGCGCGTCGATATTTTCGCGGTAACCAAGTTCGCCTGGGCGACGAACGCTCGCGTGCAGCGCGGCACGCCAAAGCAGAAACCGGACGAGTCACCAAGCCCTTCGTGCAAATCATGACGCCCCGCGTGACTGGACCGACACGAAATTCTCCTCTATAGATCCGTTCAGACCTCGATGCGTTCCACTTCTCATCTCTTCGTTGCCGTTGCCGCGCTCGTCGCGTTGGCAGGCACGACGGCGTGTGGCTCGTCGAAATCGGGCAATGGTGGAGAAGGCTCGTCGGGCAGCGGCGGCCTCGCGGCCGGCGGTACCTTCGAAGGCTCGGGCGGCGCGGTCGTGAGCTCGGGCGGCGCGCTCGGCATGGGTGGCATCCTGGGCTCGGGCGGCCTCATCGGTTCCGGCGGTCTCGTCGGCTCGGGGGGCGTGCTCGGCTCCGGCGGCCTCATCGGTTCCGGCGGCACGCTCACGGGTTCGGGCGGGATGCTTGCGGGTTCTGGGGGCACCTTGGCCGGCACGGGCGGTACGGGTCCGTCGAGCGGTGGCGTGGGTCCTGGGAGCGGCGGTGCAATGAGCACTGGCGGCGCTCAGGGGACCGGCGGCACCACGACGACCGGATCGTATCCCCCCGGTCCGTACGGCGACGCCGTCGGCCAATACCTCGCCGATCTGAAGCTTCAGGGTTACCTCAACCCAACCGGCATGGGGCTCGCGAATGCGCAGCCGTTCGTGCAGTACTCGATGGATGAGCTCCGAGCGAGCACGGTGCCCTACGCACTCGTGCACGTCTCGGAATTCTTCTGACCCGGCTGCCAACACGCGGCCCGGGATTTGGCTGCGAACGGACTGGGACAAGGCATCATCGACGCCGGCGGCGCCGTCATCGAGATCCTGGGCACCTACGGCTTTGCGACGACGCCTGCGCCCACGCACGCCCAGCTCGACGCCTGGGTGAACGCGTACGACTTGAACATCTCGACGTTCATCGACGCCGATAGCGCTCCCGGGCAAACGATCACCGCGTTCATGGTCCGCGAGACCACCGTCATCGTGAAGGTCCCGAGCATGCAGATCGTGTGGGTCGATCACGGGGACATCACCGGAACGACTCCATCGAGCATCAACGCCGCCGCGACCGAGATGCACATGCTGCTCGGCAAGTAAGTCCGCGCAGCGCAAGAATCGCTGAAGCTATCCTGACAGCTTCAGAGCGGCCGGCGCTCGGGTGGCGACCATTGGTAGAGCCAGGTTTCGGTCAAGGTGCGACCGTCCTTGCGAAGCACCAGGCGAACGTCGATGGGCTCGGGCTTCATGTCGTCCGGGACCAGATCGAACTCGACGCGGTAGCCCTTGAGCTCGGCGATCGGGTGCGCACTGACGAGCTCGACCTTGCCGCGCGACGGCGTGGCGACCGCTTCGACGTGCGCGCCGGCTCCGAGCTCGGAGAGCGATTTCCCCGCGAAATCCACCACGAATCGCCACGAGAAGTAGCGCTTCTTCTCGCCCACGTTGCCCCCGGGCCCGGTGCGCGAGGCAACCACCGCGGCGAGCGGCGACGTCGCGACCGTCTTCGAGCCCCAATGGAGACGGTACGCGAAGAGCAGCTCTTCCCCGGGCGACGGCTTCTTCTCGGGGTTCCAGAACGCGACGATGTTGTCGCTGGTCTCGTCGATCGTCGGGAGTTCGACGAGCTCGACCGATCCTTTGCCCCATCCCGATTTCGGCTCGACCCAGAGGCTTGGTCGTCGCTCGTAGAAGAACGCGTCGTCCTGGTAGTGATCGAACGACCGATCGCGCTGCAGCAGGCCGAAGCCGCGCGGATTGTCGTCCTGGAAGGCGTTGAAGCGGAGGGTCTGCGGGTTCACCAACGGGCGCCAGATCCATTCGTTCGCGCCGGTCCAGAGCGACAGCCCGTCCGAGTCGTGAACCTCGGGGCGCCAATCGTTGACGACCCGGTGATCGTTTTCGCCGTATTGAAACATACTCGTCAGGGGCGCCACGCCGAGCCGCTCGATCGGTTTTCTCGGATAGAGCGCCGCATCGACGTCCATCACGAGCACCGGACCGACGTGCACCTCGAAGCGATAGGCACCGGTGACGCTGGGCGAGTCGAGCAACGCGGAGATCACCACGCTATCGGCGCCGGGCGCGGGTCTCTCGAACCAGAACGACGTGAAGACTGGAAATTCCTCCGGCTTCGTCATCCCGCAATCGACGGCAAGACCGCGCGCCGAAACGCCGAACTGCATCTCGGCCCCCACCGCGCGAAAGTAGCTGGCTCCGAGAAATGCGACCACGTCGCGGGCCAGATCTCGCGACGTGAACAACCGGAAACCGGAAAACCCCAGGCCCTGCGCGATCGCGGGATCGAGTCCACTGCCGCTGTAGTCGAAGAGCGACGGCTCGAAAGGGATCTCACGCGCGCGGCCGTCGACGAGCTCGAACATCGCGACGGGCGCCGTGTACGAAAGGCCGGGGTGGAAGAAATTCACCGCGAAGTTTCGGTGATCGGACGCCCAGAGCGCGCGTTCCTTCCGGTAACGGATCGATTGGTATTGTCGCCAGTCGAGCGCTTTGACGGCGTCGGGGACACGCGACTCGATCGGGCGATACGCCGCGCCCGCGAGCGCGCGGGCCTGACCCTTCAACGCGGCATAGTCGAACGGCCGACCCTGATTGGCCCCCCGCGGTGCCGCTTCGGCGTCTCGCATCCACGCATTTCCTTTGGTGACACCGAGTGCGGCGAGCGCTCCGGCGCTTTTCAAGAAGTGGCGACGCTGCATCTTTCGGTCTGGGGTCACCCCAACGCGCCCGGCGAGCTTAACCTCATGGAGATCCTACCGCCAAGCGAGACCGTCGAAGCGTGTAAACTCCGTCGGAGTGCGACCGAGCGAACCGCTTTCCCACGACGATCCGAACCACGCAGCCACCGCGAGTGACATTTCGCCACTCTCCGTCTACCTGCCGCCATCGCTGCGCTACCTCGAACCGATGCGCGTCGTTCCCGGCGAGCCGATGGAGCACGCGCCGTTCGAGTACGATCTGGTCGAGGCGCTGCGCCCGCGGATCGTCGTGGACGTCGGTGCTGGGGCCGCCGCGTCGTTCTCGATCCTGTGCCAGTCGATCCGAGACCACGACGTCCCCGCGACCGCCTACGCGATCGACACGTGGGACGACGACGCGGGCAAGGCCGAAGACGACGAGCGTCGCTGGAGCGCGGTCAACCATTTCTTGCACACGTATTTTCGGGGCGTCGCGTACATCTTGAAAATGCCGATCGCCGACGCGACCGCACACTTTCGCCTCGGCTCCATCGGCTTGCTTCGGATCGACGCGGCCCGCGCCGGCATTCCGCTCGCCGATCTACTCGCCGCCTGGATGCCGTTCCTTTCGCCCGAAGGGGTGCTCCTCTGCCCGGGCGTCAGCGACGCGTCGCGCCCCGATCTCGGCAACGACTTCGCTCGCGCCACGAGCGGCTTCACGACGTGCACGTTCGCGCTCGGTCGCGGCCTCGGCGTGGCGCGCGCGGCGTCGGCCGTCGAACGCCCGGAGCTCCTCCGGCTGTTGGCTCGCGAGCCGGGCGAGCTCGCGCGCTTCTACGCGCACGCTTCGACGCATCATGCGTTCCGGCGCGAAGTGCTCACGCAGAAGTTCGATCTATCGCGCAAGAAGCCAGGCAAATGACGTCGCAAGCGCCGCGCTTGTCGTTCGTCGTCGTCGTGTACGCGATTCCGCGACAAGCCGAGAACACCCTCTTCAGCCTGTCCCCCGCGTATCAGCGCCACGTCCGAGCGGACGACTACGAGGTCATCGTGGTCGAGAACCGCTCCGCGACGCTTCTCGGCGAAGATCGCGTGAAGGCGGCGGGGCCCAATTTTCGCTACGTCCTTCGCGACGAGCCCGGCGTCTCTCCGGTCCGGGCGTTGAACGAAGGCGTCGCGCTCGCTCGGGCCCCCCACGTGGCGCTCATGATCGACGGCGCGCGCCTCCTGACGCCCCGAGTCGTGGAACATGCCCTCCTCGCCCTCCGGATCTCCGATCGCGTCGTCGTGGCCGTCCCCGGTTACCACCTCGGAAAGGAGCCGCAGCATCTCGCAGCGCGCGCCGGCTACGACGAGACGGCCGAGCTCGAGCTCCTCGAGCGCTCGGCGTGGCGGACCGACGGCTACGCCTTGTTCGGCGTCGCGTGCTTCGACGAGACCAACGAGAACGGCTTTCTGAATCCAATGATCGAAAGCACCTGCCTCATCTGTTCGAGAGCCGCCTATGCCGAGACCGGCGGCGCGGACCCGAGGTTTTCGTCGCGCGGCGGCGGAATCGTCAACCTGGACCTCTTCGACCGCCTGTGTCGCGCCCCGGACACGACGTACGTCGTGCTTCCCGGAGAGGGGGCGATTCACCAATTCCACGGCGGCGTGACGTCGTCGAGCGACGGAGAGAGAGAGCTCCGGCTCGCCGACTTCCGCGCCGAATACGAAGCCCTCCGCGGGCACCCGTACACGAACCACGACCGCGAACCGCTCCTCGTCGGGGTCATCGCAGGTCAGGGGCAGCCCTTTCTGCATCGAGCGGCGGACCTCGGGCGGCTTCGCCACCTGATGCGAGCGAAGGACGGTCAACCCGAGTGGAATCCGTGACGCGCCGCCTTGAAACTATTTGCGGGTGCCCGGCGTAGACTCTGAACATGAGTCGTTCGCTCTCATGGATCTTTCTCGGAGTTTGCTTCCTCGGCTGCCAGGCCGCCAACGCCGAAGAGCAGCGTAGCGCTGCGTCACAAGCCGCCGCGCATCACGTGGGCACCGACCCCGGCGGCGTCGGGTACGGAACCCCCCTCAAACCGAAGCCGGGGCACGAGCTGGCGGCGTTCGCCGCGGGTTGCTTCTGGGGCGTCGAGGACGCCTTCCGGAAAGTTCCCGGAGTGACGGCAACCGCCGTCGGCTACACGGGTGGCCACACCAAGGACCCAACGTATCCGCGGGTATGCGCGCACGACACCGGACACGCCGAAACGGTCCTCGCGGAATTCGACCCGAAGCAGGTCACCTACGACCGGCTGCTCGACATTTTTTTCATGATTCACGACCCGACCACGTTGAATTTCCAGGGCCCGGACTACGGTGATCAATACCGCAGCGAGATTTTCACGTTCTCGCCCGCGCAAGATGCCGCCGCGCGGCAAGCGATCAAGCGCGCCCAGAAGAAGAACGGCGATCCGATCGTGACGGCGATCGCACCCCTCGGCGCGTTCTACAAGGCGGAAGGCTATCATCAACAGTACGCCGAGCGGACCGGCAGCCATGGTTGTCCGATTCGCAGCTTTTCGACGTCGATCTGAGTCGAGCCTCATCCCGGCGATCGCTTGCCACGCCGCCCGAGAGGGCTTTAAATCCAAGGAGGGATGGGAAGCACGGCGACAATCGACCCGTGGCTGACGGCGCGTCTGCTGGATGCATTGCCGGAGCCGTCGGTGCTGCTCGATGCGGATGGACAAATCGCGGTCGCCAACGTCGTCGCCGAGCGAGCAATGGGGGTCGCGCGAGACGCGCTGACGGGACGCGCGTTCGGCGAAGTGTTCCTGGCGAAGTCCGAGCGCAGGCGTCACCACGAAGCGCTGCTGCGCGGCCTCGCGGCAAACCTGCCCGTTCTCTGTGAACGGGAGCTCGTTCAAGTGCAGCGCGCCGACGGCTCGGAAGCGCCTGCCGCACTGACCATGAAACGCCTCGACCGATACGTCGTGGCCGTCCTCTCGCCCCTC
>Ga0265320_10000805_pt1 | contig 23814 bp, 16 predicted proteins | sample 4827metaG_FD_202087 | JGI IMG/M metagenome (GOLD analysis project Ga0265320, IMG submission 202087) | Rhizosphere microbial communities from Carex aquatilis grown in University of Washington, Seatle, WA, United States - 4-8-27 metaG | ecosystem: Host-associated > Plants > Roots > Rhizosphere >...
TGAGAGTGCCCGTCCAAAGTGCCTGATTGCTCGCGGTCACGACGTAGACGTCGACCTTTGAAACGCGACTGTCAAAACGCGTGGCCAGACCCGGGTCGTACGAAGAAATGAAATTGCCTCCCATGTTCTGCCACTGCGCCTCGGCGTCGTGGCAAAAGAACTGCACGCCGAACACACCCATCGCGACCACAAACCATTTCTATCTCGTCATTGCCGTCTCCCCTTTCTCTGTTACCCACTCTGCGTCCGCTGAATCCATTGGCGGCCCGATCCGGGGCGCTCGCAATGGTGGACGTGCAGGGTATCGCCCCTCCTTGCGCAACTCGTCAAGTCCAACTTTCACAAAATGCCGTGTGAAACAGAACCGTCGCGACGCATTTGTTGGACGTCCACGTTGACGATTTTTGGGCCGAGCTTTTGTGTCAGACTGGCCGCGTGTTCCACGCTGTCACGCGATCGGCGACGATAGCCGCCACGCTGCTGGCAATCGCCTCAGGAGCCGCCTGCTCGGCAGGGGGAAGCGGGTCCGCGACCTGCCCCAACGACTATCCCAGCGCCTGCCCGACGCCCGCGCCCTCGTTCGCCAATGACGTCTCGCCGTTGATTCACGCCAATTGCACGCCCTGCCACGGCGCCGGCCAGCAGATCCCGACGCTGGACACCTACGACGACGTCATGCGCGCCGCCACGATGATCTCGATGCAGGTGTTCCAGTGCCGCATGCCGCCCGCGCCCCGCGCGCCGCTCACGTCGCAACAGCGCCAGATCATCCTCGGCTGGCTGGTGTGCGGCGCGAAGGAGTGAGACTAAGGGACGTCGTAGTAGAACGCGACGTGCCCGTGGGGTGAGTCGTCGAGGATGTCGGCGCAGTTTTCGTAGAAATGGAACCGCACGACCCAGCGGCCCGACTTGTCGAACTTGATCGGCTTCATCACGTACTTGCCACTGCCTGCCGGGGTCTCAGTGGTCACGGTGCCATTGTTGGGGATCACGTGGAACTGGTCATCCGATAGGTACGATTCGAGGACGACGTCCGCGCTGGTCGCGGGCGTGTTGTCCGCCAGGTGAGTCACGGTGATGTTGAAGGTGACGGTGGCGTTCACCGCCACCGGCGTCGTCGTGAACGACGCGTGGTACTTGCAATCGTCATCGTCGGCCACGGAGCCGAAGTGAACGGGCAGTTCCTCCACGCCGCCGTCGTCGGCCGCCCCACCGTCGTCCGACGATCCCGCGTCGACCGACGTCACATTGCACGACGCCTGGTTCACCACGATGGGTGTCATCCCCATGCAGTGGTTGTCGGCGTCCCCTGCGACGATGCCGGCGCCGCCGTCCACCACCGCCGGGGTGGAGGTGGAGCTGCACGCGACGCCCAGCAAGGACAGCGGAAACAGCAGCGACGCGCGGATGACACAAACGGACCTTGGCGACATGGAAACCTCCGGTGGCGCACAATCTAACGCCGCCGCATCCCGTCGGTGCTGCATCAAATTTTCGCAGCAAAAAGGTGAGCTGCGCACCCCGGCACGTTTTGCGGCTGCGAATTTATTACGCACGTCGGGACCGTTGTGCGCTGGTTAGACTCAGCGCCATGCAAACCAGGCCCGCCTCGCGAAAGATGATGTTGGCGAACGGCGTCGCGGGGCGCGCGGCGGCGATCATCGCCGGACTGATCGGGCTCGGCTCCGTCACCGCCGGCTGCGGCGGCTCACCGCCGCCCACGCCCGAAGTGCCGGCGTCGTTCCCGTCGCAGGCGCTGGCCGCCGTCGATTCGTCCGCGGGCACGCTGCACCTCGAGCTGCGCACCGTCCCCGATCCGCTCGTGCGCGGTCAGAACGTCGGGCAGCTGACCGTCACCGACAGCACCGGCCAGCCGATCGATGGGCTGACGATCGCCGTTCGGCCGTGGATGCCGTCGCACGGTCACGGAACGTCGGTCAATCCTCAGACCATCGACAACGGCGACGGCGTTTACATATTGAACCCGCTCTATCTGTTCATGGCCGGCGAATGGGAGCTCCAGATGTCGTTCCAGGGGGCCGTCAATGACACCGCCACGACGACCGTCGAGATCCCCTGACGCCCGCAGCGCGGCGCTGCTCGTCGCGTTCGCGTGCGGCGCGATCGCCGCGGCGGCGCCGCGCGCCGCGCACGCGCAGGCCTGCTGCGTCGGCACCGGCCTGGTGACGCCGGCGCGCTTGCGCATGTTCGAGGACTACGCCGTCGGCGTGCAGACCAGCGTGCGTAACGTGATGGGCTCGTTCTTCCCCAACGGCAGCTACGTCGCATCACCCGCGGGCGACAGCGAAGTCGATCTCGAGCAGGACTTACTCGCGGCGACGCGCATCGGCCGGCACTTCCAGGCCGCGCTCAAGCTCCCGTTCGTCGAGACCGGCCGCCACGAGACCGGCGTGTCGGCGTTCGGCGGCGGCCTCGGCGACGTCGCGGCGAACCTGCGTTACGACATCACCTTTGCCGGCGACGACCCGCGGCTGCCCGGCATCGCCGTGCTGGCCGGACTGTCGGCGCCGACCGGGCGTACCGTCGAGGACTCGGGCGATCCGACCAGCGCCACCGGCCTGGGATCGGCGGAGCCAAACCTCGGCTTCGCCGTCGAGCAGGTGCGTGGCCGAGCGTTCCTGTCGCTGACCGGCTTCGTCTCGAAGCAACTGTCGCGCACCGTGGACGGCGTCCAGGAGTCGTTCGGCCTGCGCTTGACCGGAGTCCTCGCCGGCGGCTACGCGTTCGCCAACGAAGTCACGCTGGGCGGCTTCGTCACCGGAATGCACCGCAATGACGAGGCGCTGGTCACCGGCGGCGCGGCCATTGCCCTGCCATTCGGCGATTACTGGCGCGTGCAAGGGACGCTGTCGGGCGACCTGCCGTTTTCCGGCTGGGGCCGCAACCGCCCAACCGGCGCCGGTATCACGGCCTCGCTGTTGCGCGTCTGGCTCTGACGCCCGCTGCCGCTGGGCGCGTCAGTTTTCCTTGTCGCCGGCGCTGCCTTCTTCTTCGGCTGGCGGCGCGCTCTTCGCTGCTTTCGCCGGCGCCGAGGGCTCCTTCTCGTCTTCGGCGACCGCGCCGCTGACGCCGTCGAGCACCAGCTCGATGCCGCCGCCGAAGATGATGAAGCGATCGGTCGCCCCGCCGGCCACCAGCGTCGCGCCGGTCGCCGGGTTGGCCGACAGACCGTACTGCCGGAAGTCGATGCCGACGCGCGCGCCGAGGATCTTGGTGAAGCGGTAGGCGACCGACGCGGTGACGTCGATCGCGTTGCCGGTCGTGCCCGGGAAGTAGGCCGCCGACTTGATCTCGCCGGCCCCCTTTCCAGCGTCGGTCAGCAGGAGGAACGCGACGCCGAGATCCGCGGAGATCTGCGGCGTGAAGTCAGCGCGGCTACCGACGCCGAAGCGCAGGAACTTGTAGGCGACCGACGGAATCATCGGCGCCGTGCCGCTCTGGGTGGTGAGCTTGAACGCCTGCGCGCCGTACGCGACCGACAGATAGGGCGCGAAGACGCTCACCGGCCAGCGAAACTTCGCGCCGGCGAGGTAGTCCTGGAATGACGTGGTCAGCTTGGTCGCGCCACTGTTGGCCGTCGAATTCACGCCGAATCCCTGGTTGAATCCGCCGAACACACCGATACGCGATGCAACGCCCGAGCCGGTGAACGCGGCCGGATAGGCCTCGAGCCAGACCGAGGCCTCTGGCCCAGCCCCGAGCGAATACGGCGCGAGCGTGCCCGACATGTCCTGATGCCAGGCCAGCGAGCGGTTGACGCCGTTCGCGCCGATCCCGAGCGTCAGCGCCGGCAGCACCGCGCCTTCCGAGCCGCCTTCCTCGGCGGGTTCGGCGGGCCTCGCCTTGGCCTTCGGTTCTTCCGGCGCGGCCTCGGCCTCGGGCGCCGCCGCCGCCGCCGCCTTCGTCTTTTTCCGCGGCCGCTCCTCGGCGGCCGGCGGCGCCGCTTCCTCCGCTGCTTCCTCGGGAGGTGGCGGAGCTTCCTCTGCGATCACCGCCTTGGTCTTCGCGCCCGCCGGCGGCTTGCCCTGGCGCACCGCCGGTCCCAGCTGGCGCCAGAAGGTGCTGCCGACGAGCGCGGCGATCTTCTTCGGGTTGGCGCCGGCGAAGGAATCCTCGCCCAGCACCGCGCCGTCGGCGCCGTTGCGGACGGTCAGCGACGCCTTCTTCTTGCTGAGCTCGCCGCTGACGAACGCCGAAATATTCAGCTCCTTCGCGACGGCGTGCAACCCGCTGTCGCTGTCGAGCGACACGCCGAGCCCGCTGGCCGAGCTCTCGAGCTGTTCGGTCCCCACGACCTGGAATCCGTTCGACTTCAACGTCGCGGAGATCTTGGCCCGCACGACGCCCTCGCCGGCGCCGCGCAAGGCGAGGACACCCACGCGCGCCTTGCCGGCGGCCGACGCTGTGTTTCCGATGGCGAAGAAACCGACGATTGCGGCCATCGCGATCGCTGCACGTGTTTTGGTCATGGTCATGGTCCGACGCTGTTGACGAGCCCATTGGCCCAGGCTTGGAGACAATCGAGATCCTCCTGCTGGAGCTGTGCGCCCTCGAGCGGCATCGGACTGCCGCAAAGACCCGGGCTCGCATTGATCTTGTCGATGAGAATTCCTGTGGCCGGCAGCGTTCCGCGATTCAGCAAGTTGCCCTTTCCGGCGCACATCGCACCGTTGGTGGCCGTTGCCGTCGCCGTGGGCTTGCCGACCAACCGCTGCGCGACACCGTCGGACTCCAAGTCGAGGCCCGCGGTGAATGCAGACGTGCCCGGCGAGTGACAGGTGGTGCAGTTCTCTTCGAGAACCAGCATCGAATGGTCGCAGCTCAGCGGTACCGAGGCGGCGTCTCCGCCGTCGTGAGAGCCGGAGCTGCCGCCGCTACCACTGCTTCCGCCGCTGCCACCGGCGTCCGGCGTGGTGCCTCCACTGCTGGAACAGCCGCCGAGCAACGAGACCGAAGCCAGCAGAACCAGAACGGCGCCGTTGCGGGCCCACATGCGTCGACAGCATAGTCAGGGCCCTTTCGCTGACAACAGAAAAATCAGGAGCGCCCGTCGAGCGTGCTCTCGCGCGCCTCGGGAAAGAACGCGCGACAAAGCTCGAAAAACGTGAGCCACTTCTTGTATGCAGCCCGATCCATTGACGGTTTGAGCGCCGCGCGCGCGCCAACGTCAGCGCTGACGCTGGCCGCCGCCGTAACCGGTGAGCTCGAGGTAGCCCTCGCCGGAGATCGCCGCACCGTCGGCGGTGCCCGAAAGCGACACCGCGCCCTCCCAGTAGAGGACCGCCAGGCGTAGCTCCTGATCGACGAGCAGAGGGCGAACGACCAGGTGGATTTTCTCATCGGGAACGTCCAGCCCAAACGACACCGGGTAGCGGGCGCCCGACTGCGCGCTGGTCCAGACATCGATCGGCGTCAGTGCAAATCGATCCGCGGCGTACGAGCGGACGCCGCGCTCGCGCGCCGCTGAGGGTGGCGCGATCACGGTGATGCGGCTCGCGGCGGTCGCCTTCTCGTCGGCGTCGCGCAGGCGATACATCATGAGGTCGCGTCCGTCGGAGAGGTGCACGCCCAGCCAGTCCCACCCGCGCACGGCGGCGCCGAGCGCACCGGTCGACCATTCGCGATCCATCCAGCTCTGCCCCAGGACCGTGAAGCTGACCGCGAGGCCGGGCGAAGCGGCGCTGGCCGCCGGCAGCGTCACGTGACCGCGCGTCGCGAGCGACGCGCGTGAGTAGTAGTAAGACGCATTTCCCGGCGCCGGACCCTTCACGCTCAGGCCGCGGTCGCCCTCGGCGATCGGCTGCCCGATGCCGGCACCCTCCGCGCCGACATCGAGCTCGATCGCCGCGCCGTCGTCGTCGCGCGCCGACAGGTGCACGGGCAAGGGACCGCCGATCGCCGGCCCGTCCATGCGCCAGTCGTCGACCCAGACCGCGAACGGCTGCGCACGGGCGCCCGCCAGCGCGAGACCGTCGCGCGCGAACCGCTCGTGGGCGTGGAACCGCGGATCGCCGGTCGCATCGCTGCCGCCGCCGCGCGCGCCATCGACGTCCGTGATCGCGAAGTGCCCCATGTACACGTCGCGCGTCGCCCAGGCCGATGCGCGCGGTGTCGCGCGCGGCGCCAGCGCCTGACGAAAGATCGTCATCTCGTAGCCGAAGCGACGGGCGCCCGCGCCGTCCGGCGTGTGCAACACGCCCGTGAAGTACCACCACTCGCTGCGAAACCCGGCGTGGGACCCGTCGTCGTCGGGAAACACGAACGGACGCGGGGCGAGCGCGCGCTCGTAGCCGTCGTCGGCGGTGACGCCCAGCAGCGCCGACAGCGACAACCGCCCGCGCGGCCCCGGTTCGGGAGCAGCCGACGGCGACAGGGCGCGCTGCCCGCAGGCGGCGATCGCGAGCGCCGCCGCGAAGGCGAGGGCCAGGACGTCGAGCCGCCTCATTCGTCGCGCAGCGCCTCCGCGGGCGACGTGCGCGCCGCGCGCCAGGCGGGAAACAACCCCGAGACCACACCGGCCGCCGCCCCGAGCAGCGGCGCCGTCATCAGCGTGCGCGCGTCGAAGAGGATCGGCATGGTCCAGCCGAACGAGCGCTGGTTGATCACGAACACCAGCACCGCCGCCAGCACCGCGCCCAGCGGCACCGCCAGCGCGCCGGCCAGCGCGCCGAGCACGCCGGTCTCGAGCAACGAGATCTCGACCACCTGCGCCGGCGTGGCACCGAGCGCGCGCAACGTCGCGAGCTCGCGCCCCCGCTCGAGCGCGACCGCCATCAGCGCGCCGGCGACGCCGAAGCACGCGACGATGAGCGCGAAGATCCGTAAGACCCGCGTGATCTCGAACGTGCGATCGAAGACGCGCAAGCTCATCTCGCGCAACGTCCGGTTGGACCGCACCAGCACCACGTCGTCGGCGTCGAGCCGCGCGCGCACCTCGGCGATCAACTGATCCGCCGACACGCCCGCCGCGCCGTACAGCGAAACCGCCGTCACCTCGCGATCGTCGAAGTATCGGTCGTAGGTGCGCCGGCTCAGCATCACGGCGCCCGCGTCGCTGCCGTAGTCGCGGTAGATCCCGGCGACGCGGAAGGCGTGCGGTCCGCGATCGGTCGGCAGCACGACGCTGTCGCCGATGCGCGCGCGCCGCTTGTACGCGTAGGGCTCCGACACCAGCAGCGCTTCGTCGTCGACGAAGCGCCGCCAGGCGTCGGCCGGATCGCCGGCGATGACGAGCTCGGTCAGCGCGTGACCGGGCGGCGAAGCGGGCGCCGAGAGCAGCATCGGGCCCTCGGGCGTGTCGATGGTGATCACCCGGTTCGATCCCATGGCCCCGAGCCCGGGCAACGCCCGCAGGCGCGCGACCAGCGAGGCGGGCAACGTCGCGTCGGGGCGTGCGCTCACCAGCGACGGAGCCGACACGTAGACGTCGGCGCGCAGGGTCGCCTCCAGCCACTGCTCGACGCTGCGGCGAAAGCTGACCACCATGAGGCTGACGCCGGTGGTCACCGCCAGGGCCAGCGCCAGCGCCGCCGTCGCGACCCCGGTGCGGCTGAGCCCGGCGGCGATGCTGCGCGCCGCGAGACGCCCGGTCGCGCCACGCACGACGCCGAGCACGCCGCTGGCCGCGCGCGCCCCGACCAGCACCACCGCCGGTGCCAAACCCGCGCACCCGGTGAGCAGCGCCAGCAGCGCCGCGAGCGCGACCGGCACGCTGCGCCCCGAGACCAGCAACGCCACCGCCGACACCGCGGCCAGCAAGGCGCCCGCGAGCGCCAGGCGCGGCGAGCGCGCCCGTGCGCGCGCTTCCAGCACCGACCGGTGCATCGCCGCGTGCGGATCGGTGCGAGCCGCGTCGCGTGCCGACGGCCAGGCCGAGGCCACGGATGCCAGCACGCCCAGGCTGAAGCCGCGCGCCAGCGGCCCGAGGGCGATCGGCACCTCGGTGACCGACACCGCGAAGTAGAGGTCGCTGACCGCGCGCGCGGTCAGCCGCACCAGGCCGCGAGACAGCAGGACGCCGACCAGCAACCCGACGGTGCTCCCGACGATGCCCAGCGCCAGCGCCTCGAGCATCAAATTTCGGCCGAGCTCGGCGCGCGAGACGCCGAGCGTGCGCAGGATGGCGAGCAAGCGCCTGCGCTGGATCACCGAGAAGCTCATGGTGTTGTAAATGAGGAACCCGCCGACCAGCAGACCGAGCAGGCTCAACGCCGTCAGGTTCAGATCGAACGCGCGCGTGAGCTGCGCCAGTGTGCCCGCGCGCGCCGCGACCGGGGTGATGTGCAGGCCCGCTGGTAGCCGCCGCTCGATCCAGCGCAGCGCGGCCGCCTCGCGCTCCGGCTCCGCCGGCAAGATCGCGTCGACGTGCGCGAGGCGCCCGACCGTTCCGGTCAGCTCCTGCGCCGTCGCGACGTCGATGATCGCCACGCCGTCGAGCGCACGCCGCGCCGCCTCGTCGGCGGGCGCGGCGACGCTGACCACCGTCAAGTGCGCGCGCCGCGCGCCCAGGCGCAGCGCCACCCGGTCCCCGACGCTCACGCCGAGGCGCGCCGCGGTCGCCGCCGACAGGATCGCCGCGCCGGGTTCGAGCATCAGCGCCGACGCGGTCGCGGGCGCGAAGCTGCCACCGCTCGCGGGCGCCAGGGTCGCGCCCGACGCCGCCGCCGGGAGGCCCAGCGGCCGGAAAGGACCTTCGACGAACGGATCGACGCCGACGAGCTGCAGCAGCCCGCCGCCCGCTTCCGGCACGCCGGCGCCGCCCGCGAACGGCGCGAGCGCGATGCCGGGCGGTCGATCCGCCGCCTGCCGCAGCCGCCGATAAACCGCCTCGTCGACCCCCGACGGCCCGCCCGCGATCTGGTGGGTCGCGCGCCCGGTGACCGACTCGCTCGACAGCGCGAACGCACGGCGCACGCTGGCGTTGGCGATGTCGATGCCGACCGCGAGCGCCACGCCGAGCGCGATGCCCAGGACCGCCAGCGCGAGCTGAAGCGGGTGTCGGCGAAAATGGCGCGCGCCCGCGCGCGCAACCAGGTCGAAGCCGAAGCGGCTCATGCGCGCGGCGCCGCGCCCGACGGCGCCACCGAAGCGCCGTCCGACCCCAGGCCCGACGCCGGCGCGAGCCGGCCGTCCTTCATCACCAGCACGCGGTCGGCGGCTCGCCCAACTTCGTCGCTGTGGGTCACCAGGATCACCGTCGTTCCCCGCTGGCGCGACAGCTCGACGAACATGCCCAGAACCAGCCGGCCGGTCTCGGCGTCGAGCGCGCCGGTCGGCTCGTCGGCCAGCACGACCGCAGGGGCGTTGACCAGCGCGCGCGCGATCGCGACCCGCTGCTGCTCGCCGCCCGACAGGTGGTCGGGATACTCGGCACCCCGGTCGCCGAGCTCGACCGCCTGGAGCAGGCGCCTCGCCTCGGTGCGCGCGGCGCCGGCGCGCGCGCCGGCGAGCTCGAGCGGCAGGCGGACGTTTTCTTCGACCGTCAGCGTGGAGATCAGGTTGAAGAACTGGAAAACGAACCCGATTCGCTTGCGCCGGAACAATGTGCGCGAGCGCTCGTCCAGCGCCGAGACCTCGCAGCCGTCGATGACGATGCGCCCTCCGTCGGGGCGGTCGATGCCGGCGATCAGGTTGAGCAGCGTCGACTTGCCCGAGCCGCTCCGGCCGAGCAGCGCCACCAGCTCGCCGCCCGCGACGTCGAACGATAGCCCGCGCAGCACTTCGCGGGTGCGCCCCCCCTCTGAGAAGGCGCGTCTGACATCGGTGACCGAGACGGCTGCCATGCGCGGCGCATCCTACTTCGCCGCGCGCGGCGGCGCCGGCCCGTCCGTGAGCGGCGCGCGCGAATTCGACCTCAACTTCGACTTGAAAAACCATGACCAACGCATGATTTTGCTTAGGCAATTCGAGATCACGTCTCCGGCTCCATCCAGCAGTTGCCCGGCGCAGCCTCGGACGCGTCAAACTAGTCGCGGGGGCAACCATGTTCGCCGAGCTGATCGTGATCCTGGCATTGGTCCTGGCGAACGGCGTGCTGTCGGGTGCCGAGATCGCCGTCGTCTCGCTGCGCCGCACGCGCGTCGAGCAGCTGCTCTACGAAAAGCGCGCTGGAGCCGATGCGCTGGCCGGGCTGCGCGCGCAGCCGGAGCGCTTTCTGGCCACGGTTCAGATCGGCATCACCGTCATCTCCACCACGGCGGCGGCGTTCGGCGGTTCGACCCTGGCGCGGCACCTCGTGCCTCTGATCGCGCGCGTCCACTGGCTGGCCTCGGAAGCCCAGCCGATCGCCCTCGGCATCGTGGTGGCCGCGATCTCGTTCCTGTCGCTGGTGCTGGGCGAGCTCGTACCGAAGTCGCTGGCGCTGCGCGTGGGCGAGACCTACGCGCTCATCATGGCCCGGCCGCTGCGCTGGTTGTCCTCCGCAACCAATCCACTGGTCGTGCTGCTCACGGCGACGTCGAACCTGATCCTGAAACCGTTCCGCGACCGCACGAACTTCATGGAGGCGCGCCTGTCGCGCGAAGAGCTGCAGCTGCTGGTCGACGAGGCGGCCAAGACCGGCACGCTCGACCAGCACGCGGGCGAGATCGCATCGCGCGCGATCGCCTTCGATCAGGTGGCGCTGGCCGACGTCGCGATCCCGCGCAATCGCATCGACGCCCTGCCCCGCAACGCGAGCGCCGAGCAGATCCGGCGCTTCATGCTCGAGGAGCGGCGGTCGCGCATCCCGGTCTACGTGGGGACGCTCGACAACCTGGTCGGCTACGTGAGCGCCAAGGACATCGTTTCGATCGCCTGGGAGGGAAAGCTGGTCGTGCTCGAGGACCTGCTGCGCCCCCTGAAGATGTTCGCCGAGACCACGCCGGCGATCGACGTGCTGCGCTCGATGCGGCGCGAGCGGCATCGCATCGCCGCCGCGGTCGACGAGCACGGAGTGGTCACCGGCCTGGTGACGTTCGAGGACCTGGTCGAGGAGCTGGTCGGCGACGTTTTCAGCGAGCACGAGGAGACGCGTCCGGAGATCGTCCCCGCGGCCGACGGCTCGGCCACCGTTCGCGGCGACGTCCCGCTGCGCGAGGTCAACCGCGCGCTCGGGCTGTCGCTGCCCGAGACCGACGGTGCCAGCACCGTGGCCGGCCTGGCCACTCAGCTGGCGGGCGGCTTGCCCAACCGCCGCGCGCGCCTGGCCGCCCACGACGGCACGGTGCTGGAGGTCGTCGACGTCGGCGCGCGCGTGGTGCGCAGCGTGCGCCTGATCCCGCCGCCCGCGCGCGACGTCCAACCCGGTTGACGTAGCCAGCGGGTCGGATCGTCGGCCGTCGTCCAAGCGGACGGCAACGGCCCATTCACTGCCAGCCGATGTCGTCGACGAAGACGCGGCCGGTCCAGATGCGATCCTTGCCGATGGCGTAGACCTGGACGGCGAGATGCTCGACGCGATCGACGGGTGAGCTTCCCCCCTCGAACAGGCGGTTCTCGCGCTCGAAGCGGTGCGAGAGCGTCCACCAGCGCCCGGTCCTGAGATCCGGCGTGTAACCGCCACCGACCCACTTTGGCTCGACCGCGCCCGCGTGACCCGGCGGCGAGTCCACGGCGAAGATCTGCGCGCCGAAGCGCAGATCGGGCGGGCCCTCGACGAAGACGTGCACGGTCACGGTCTTGCCGCTGAGATCGACCGCGGCCGGCAGGTCGACCAGCACTTCGCCCGCATGACGCGGGCGATCGCCGAAGCGATTCGGCGCGCCGGCGAGATCGAAGCGCGCCTCGACGCGCAGCGAGCCGGCCCCGCACCAGGATCGGCCGCGATCGAGCGCGGGGCGGCTGAACGCGAGCGCGTACGCCGACGCCAGCTCGACGCCTTCGATCGCGCGGTCGAACCGGATCTGCGGTGCGACCTCGAGGCAGGCCGAGCCGCCCGCCGCGAGCTTCGACTCCGGCGGCAGCGCCGGCGCGCGAGGTGCGGAATCAGGCTCATGCGACGGCGCCGGCATCGACGGCCCGAGCGCCGCGAGCGACGGCGTGGCCAGGCGGGGCGGCTCGGTCGGCGGGCGTACCAGCGCGTCGTCGACGAGTGGAGGCTCCGGCGGCTCCAGCGACGCACTGGACGCGCGACCGGGTCGCACCCGTGACGGGGCTCCGCGCTCGTCGGCGGCGCGCGGCGGCGCGGCGGGCGGCGTCGATGCTTCCGGCCCGTCGCCCGCGCGCGACGGCGCTTCGTGCGGGCGATCGTCGTCCCTCTGCGGCCTCGCCTCGCCTGCCCTCGCCGGGACCTCTTCTGGTGGCGCGTCGGGCTCGACCACCGAGAGCGCGCCGCGATCGAGATCGGCGACCAGCCGCTGCCCGGCGCGCAACGACAGCCCCTCGCCCGCCAGCGCGCCGCGCACGATCACCGAGCCCGCGTGCAGATCGACGACCAGCGTCGGCCGCGGCGCCCCCGACCAATCGACGTCGAACGACGTACCGGTGACCGCGATCTCGAACGGGCCGGCGGCGACGCGCCACCGCGCGCGCGCGCGGTGAACGACGTCGAACCGCGCGTGCCCGCGCTCGACCACGACCTGCGCGCCCCGGGCGTCGCGCATCGCGACGCGCGCGGCGCTGGCGCCGCCGAGCGCGACCCGCGTTCCGTCGGAGAATTGCAGCGCCGCCGGCCGGCCCACGCCGGTCTCGATCGAGCCGCCCGGCCCGATCGAGCCACCCTGCACGTCGAAGCGCAGCGGCGGCGCGTGCAGCGCGACGAGCGCCACCGCGCCCAGCGCCGCGGCGATGACCAGCGACGCAACCAGCGGGCGGCGGCGTGCGAGCGCGCGCCCCTGCCCGAGCCAGGCCGCCTGCAAGCGCGTGCGAGCGGCGGACGGAAGGGCGAGATCGACCTCGGGAAAGGCGCGCGCGACCAGGGTACCCGCGGCTCGGCACCGATCGTCGTCGGTGATCTCCTCGTCTTTCATCCGCTCGACTCTCCGCCCGAGGCTCGCTTTGCGATCGAGTTCACGTAGGGCGCGAGCAGCGGATCGCGGCTCATCTTGGCGCCCAGGCGCTTGGTCAGGCGCGCGAGCCGGCGCTTGGCCGTCGCCAGCGTCATGCCGTGCGCGGCCGCGACGTCGGCGACCTCCATCCGCTCGGCGAAACGCGCGGTGAACAGCGAGCGATCCTCGGCGCTCAGGCGCTCGAGCACCGCGTAGAGGTGCGCGGTCGCCTCACGCGCCTCGGGATCCCAGGACAGCGGTCCGGCGATGTCGGGCAGGTCCCCCGAGGACGTCAGCCCGATCCACCGGCGCACGCGCGCGCGGCGGGCCTCGTTGCGCCCGACGCCGAGCGCGATCGAGATCAGGAACCCGCGCAGCGCCGGCGGGTCGCGCAGCTCGTCGATGCGCTTGAAGAAGCGAAGGAACACCTCCTGGCACAGGTCCTGGACATCACCCGCCGGCCCCAGAAAACGGCTCACGATGCGGCGCACGAGCGGTCCATAGGCACGCGCGGCCTCGATCGCCGCGCGCGGCTCGCGCATCCGCAGCGCCGCCGCCAGCGCAGCGTCGTCCCCCGCCGCGAGCTGGGGGCGCGTCGCCTGCATCCTCATACCGGCGGGCTGCGCGATGGGTCCATGTCGTGCCTCCATCCGGGTAGAGTCTCCAGCACTCGGCGGCGGCGCACAATTGTTAATCTGGCTGGAATCTCGAGAGGGTTTCCAGACCCTCCACACCGCTATCCGGTCGAGGCGGCGCGCTGGGGCGCCGCCAGCGCCGATTCGGGCAAGTCGGCGACGCCCTTGGCCAGGCGGGCCTCCATCACGTTGGGGATCTTTTGTGCCAGGCGGTGGGCCTCTTCGAATTTCTGGCTCGCCTCGACGAAGCGGCCGCGGCGCGCCAGCCAGCGCGCCTCGATGTCGGCCACCTCGATCGGCTCCTGCTCGACCGAGAACTTCTCGGCGCGCGCGCGCAGGTCGACCCACTCCTGGTCGCTGGCGTCGCGCGTGAAGAGATCCACCATGGTCAAGAGCACGTCCTCCGACGGCATCAGCAGCCCGTCGGTCGTGCCGCTCGCCGCCAGGCGCTCCTGGTGGCTTCGGATCTCCTGCACCCACGACCGCGCGAGCTCGTGGTTTCCCTCGAACGCCAGGAGGCGCGTCTGCAAGAGACGCGCGACCGGCCGCCCGACGCCGCTGAAGCGCCGGTTCTCGAGCTCGACGGCCAGGTTGACGTGCGGCCACGCCGCTGCCGGGTCGCCCGCCTGGTAGTACATCTCGCCCAGGTTGTACGAGCCCATGAACGTCGTCGTCGCCAGGCCCAGCTCGCGCGCGATGTGGATGCACTCGCGCGTGTCCTGGATCGCGCGCGCGAGATCGCGGTGGGCGATCCAGATCTGCCGCCGGTTGAGCAGCGCGACCGCGACGTGCACGCGGTCGCCGTGGTCCTCGCAAAGCGCGATCACGCGCTCGAACGCCAGCTCGGCGCGCTGGGTCTGGCCGTACCAGGGCAAGAGATCGCCGAGCAGCAACAGCGAGACCACCAGCGTCTCGTAGCCGTCGTCGCCGAGCTTCGCCGCCAGCTCCACCGCCTGCCTCAGCTTCTCCACCGCCTCCTTGCGCTCGGAGAAGCGCCACATCGCGCGCCCCTGGCCCAGCAGCACGCGCGCCGCGATCAGCCGCGCCGAATGCTCGCCGCCGGCCGGGTTCGCCAGCGCCGCAGCCAGCGTCTCGGCCTCGCCGATCAGCGCGCGCGACTTGCGGTACTCGTCTGTCCAGTCGAACGCCGTCGACTCGTCGAGCACGATCTCGACCTCGGCCTGAAAATCGCCGGTCCTGCGCGCCGCTTCGCGCGCCAGCGCGAGATCGTCGATGGCGTCGTAGCGGCTCACGCGGTAGCGCATGAGGCCGCGCCCGCGCCACGCGGTCATGCGGCGCCGATCGTCGTCCTCGGGCAGCAGCTGCAGCGCCTGGCTGTACAGCGACTCCGCCTCGAGGTACGCGTGGCGGCTGCGCGCGCGCTCCGCCAGCTGCAGATAGAGCGCCGAGGCCTCGTCGCGCAGGCCGGCCTTGGCGGCGTGGAACGCCAGCCGCGGCAGGCGCTCGCTCTCTGACATCACATCGCCGGCGCCGCGATAGAAACGAAAAGCCGCGCTGTGCACCTGCGCGCGCATCGCCTCGGTCGTCGCGCCGCGCACCGCATCGCGCACCATCGCGTGGCGGAAGCCGATGATGTCGCGGCGGTGCAGGATCAGGAGACCCATGCCGATCAACTTGCGCGTGGCCACGCGCGGATCCATCGGGAAATCCGCCCCCAGGCCGTCGCGATCCAGCTCGGTGAGCACCGCCTCGATCTCCATCTCGGAGAACTCCGAGCCGAGCAGCGCCGCCAGCTGCGCGTGCGCGACCAGGTCCGGCGGCAGCCGCCCGAGCTCGCGCTCCGCGAGCCACTCGACCAGCGGCAGGTCGGGCAGCTGCTCGAGCTCGTCCGAGGCCAGGAACCAGGCGCCGCCCTTCGGGTTGCGGCGCACGAACCCGTCACGCTTGAGGCCGCGCACGAGCTCGGTGAGCAAGAGCGGGCTGCCCTGCGTTCCCGACACCAGCTTCTCCAGCGTGTGCGCGGGGATGTTCTCCGCCGGGTGGAGCAGCCGGCGACACAGCTCGATCGCGGCCTGCGGATCGAGCGGGCCCAGCGTCACGCGCAGGCGCGCCGCGGAGCGCTCGGCCCACGACGGGCGCCCGTTCTCGAACACGGGGCGCGCCAGCACGCAGGCCCACAGCGGCGCCGCCGCCTCTGCCAGCGTCGCGTATTCGATGGCGTCGGTGGTCGCCTGGTCGGCGTACTGGCCGTCGTCGACGATCAGGATCAGCGGGCGCACGCTCGCGAGCCGCCGCAACGCCTCGCCGGCGCTGCGCACCACCATCGCGCGCAAGACGCCGGGCGCGGCGCCGAGCGCGCGCAGCGGCGGGGCGTCGGGCGCGAGCCAGCCGAGCGCCATCGCCGCCGACGGCCACAGTGACCGGCCCAGCTTCTCGCTGAGCAGCGCCTGGCCGTGGTCGTCGGGCATGATCGACGGCAAGTCGAGGCAGCGGCGCAGCAACGAGCGCAGGCTGCGATCCGGATCGCCGTCCATCGGCTCGCGCGCGCGCAGCTCGACGATCGTGACCTCGCCGACGCGCTCGCGCAGCGCGCGCACCATGGTCGCGCAGAAGTGGGTCTTGCCGTGGCCGGCGTCGGCGATCACCGTGGCGATGGTTGGCACGGGCGCGGCGCCGCGGATCGCGGCGTCGGCGCTGGCCACCAGCTGATCGATCACGTCGCCGCGTCCGACCAGCGGCACCGCCGCCTCGCGCATGACCGTCGCCGAATCGGTGATGTCGTCGCGCGGCGCCAGCACGCGGATCACGTCGCGGTTGGGCAGCGGCTCTTGATGAACATCCTCGGCCGACGTCGCCAGGGCGCGCGTGATGTAGACCCCGTTGGGATCGATCTCGGTGACGAGCTGCTCGAGCTTGCCGAACGCGCTGCTGACGAAGCGTTCGCTGCCGTCGGCGCGCCGCTGCACGGTCACGGTGGCGATGTCCAGCAGCGCGCGCGCCGCCAGCCCGCGCCCGAGCAGCGACTCGGCGGCACGCAGCGCGCGGCGCACGGGATTCTCCGCGGTCTTCTGCCCGAACACGGCGACGGCGCTGGCCTTGCCGACCTGCGCGAGGTCGCCGCCGATCGCCGCCAGCGCCCCCTTGAGGCGGCCGGCGTCGGAGACGCCCTGCAGCAGGAGCACAGCCATGGGCCGGCGCTGGTTCGCGCTCTTCTTCTTGGCCGGCGCGCGCGCGGACGTCGGTGCCGCCGACGCGGCCGCCGGCTCGGTGCGCTGCGATCGCGCAACGGCGCTCGCGAACTTCTCGGCCAGCGCCTCGACCGACTCGAAGCGGCGCTCGGGATCCTTGGCCAGGCAGCGCAGCACGACTTCTTCGATCGGCGCCGGTGTCGGCACCATCTCCGACGGGCGCGGCGGCCGGCGATAGAGGTGGCTCTGCTGGACCTCGGCGGCATTGCCCCAGAACGGCGTGCGGCCGGTGATCATCTCGTACAGCATCACGCCCAGCGCGTAGACGTCGATGCGCCCGTCGATCGCCACGCCCGGCTCGCACTGCTCGGGCGCCATGTACTCGGGCGTGCCGACGATCTCGCCGGTGTTGGTCGACTCGCTGCCGCGGGCGCGGTCGCGCAGGCCGGCGACGCTCTCGACCAGGCCGAAGTCGAAGATGCGGGCCACGCAGCGGCCGTCGATGACCGCGCTCATGAAGACGTTCTCGGGCTTGAGGTCGCGGTGCACGAGGCCGCGCGCGTGCACGGCTCGAATCGCCTCGAGCAGCGCGGTACCGCGCGCCGCGAGCTCGTCGAATGGCATCCCGTCCTGCAAGGCCGCCAGCCGGTCGGACAGGATCGGCAGCGTCACCAGCTCCATCGCCACGTACGATCGGCCGTCCGGCAACAGGCCCGACGCCAGGAACGCGGGCACGTGCGGCGGGCCCACCATGCGCAGCGCGACCGCCTCGCGGTGCAGGCGCTGACTACCGAAGCCGTCGATGGCTGCGACCTTGAGCGCGAGCGCGGTACCGTCGTCGGTGTGGGCGAGATAGACGGCGCCGAACCCGCCACGACCGAGCAATCGTCCCATGCGGTATCCGGGAAGCTCGGGCGGCGGCTCAGGCACCGGCGCCGCGATCGATGGATCGTTCACGGCCGGCGCGGCGGCCGGCTCGACGGCGCAGCCGGAATGGGCGCCTGCCCAGCGCCGCCCGCAACCGAGACACCGTGGCCCCCCGGGGTTCACAGAAGCGGATCATCGTCAGAACGACGTGCCGCTTGAACGGCGGCGTCAGAAGACGTGTGCCGTTGTGCGCGGGCGTTGACGCCCACTGGGCGCTACATGTACGCAGCGGCCACGCCGGCCGGCTCAGGCCGCGAGCGGCAGCTCGACGACGAAGAGCGTGCCGGCGCCGGTGCGCTCGATCTTGATCTCGCCGCGCGCGGTGCGTGCGAGCTCGCGCACGACGTCCAGGCTCAGCCCGCGTCCGCGTGTTGCGCCTGCGGCCGCCGCTCCAACCGCAGAATCCCCGAGGCGTGCGACGCCCGGCCCCCCCTCCTCGATCGCGACGCCGCCCGAGCGTTCGTTAGAGAAGGTCGTCACCTTGATGCGGTTGTCCTGTGGCGCGCCGGGAAGGATCTCTTCCATCGCATTGATGAGCAGGTTCACCACGATCTGACTCACGCGCGTGGGGTCAGCCGCGACGCGCGCCTTCACGCCCAGGTTCAGCTCCAGCGTCGCACGCTTGCGTGCTTGTGCGCGCACGATCGCCGCCGCCGCTTCGACCACGCGCTCGAGGCTGGTGACCGCCGTCGTCGGCACCGCCGAAACGTCGCCGTGCCTGAAGTGAGTGATGCGATCGATCAAAGTATCGGCGGCCAGCGCCGCGTCGGCCAGCGCCTCCTCGAGCTCGCTGAACCGCGCCTTCACGACCTCGGGCGCGGGCGCGCCCGACAGCGCCTCGCGCAGCCACGGCAGCGCGCCGACGCCGAAGGTCAGGTTGTCGCGCACAGCCATCGCCGGGTTCGTGAGGTCGTGGAGCACGTGCCCGACCACGAACGACGACGTCGACAGCTGCTCCCAGGTGAGCAGCCGCGCCTGCAGCTCCTTGGTGAACGACCCGAGATGAAACGCGTCGATCGCCATCTTCAGCGTCTTCACCATCTCCTGCTCGGTCCAGGGCTTGGTGATGTAACGGCTGATGCGCCCGTCGTTGATCCCGCTCGTCAGCGTGGTCACGTCGGTGTAGGCGGTGACGATCATGCGAATGACCTCGGGAAAGCGCTCCTGCGCGACCGTGCACAGCTGCACGCCCGAGAGCCCGCGATCCATACGCTGATCGGCGAGCAGCACCGCCACGCGCCCGGTCTCCAGGATCTGCAGCGCCTCGTCGCTGTTCGACGCGGTCAGGATCAGGAAGCGATCCTCGAGCAGGTAGCGGAACGAGATCAGGTTCGCGACGTCGTCGTCGACGTAGAGGATCGGAAAGGCCTTGTAGTCCATGCGCTCGCTCGCCGCCCGAATCTAGGACCGCACCAGGGGCAGCCTGACCGTCAGGGTCGTGCCGATGCCGACCTCGGAGAAGACTTCGACCGTGCCCTTGGCCGATCCAACGATGTCGCGCACGATGGCGAGCCCGAGGCCTTCGTTCTCGGGCTTGGTCGAGAAGCGCGGATCGAAGAGGCGATCGCGCACCTCGGCGGGGATGCCGACGCCGTTGTCGCTGACGCTGATCACCGCTTCGTCGTCGGTGGCCTCGACGGAGACGCTGATGCGGTGCCGCTCGCGCGGGCGGTCTCCGCGCGCCTGCGCGGCGTTGATGAGCAGCTGCATGATCACCGTACCCAGCGCCGAGGCCTCCATGCGCACCGACGGCGCGCCCCGCACCTGGACCTCGAGCGAGCCGTCGCGCTCGATCTCGGAGCGCAGGATACGCACCATCGCGTCGACGGCGCGCACGACGTCGCAGCGCGCGGCCAGCGCCGATTTGATGGTCGATCCGTCGCGCAGCCGGCGGCTGAGGCCGCCGAGCCGTTCCAGGTCCGCCAGCGCCGCGCCGTGCGTGCGCTTGGCGGCGATCAGAAGCTCGGAGAAGCGCGACGGGCCCGACCGATCCGAGAGCCCGGCCTGGATCAAGTCACCCACGTGCTCCAGGCTCGCTGCCAGCTTCTCGTGCAGGACGGTCAGCTCGTCAGCCAGCTCGGCGCGCACCACCTGCGCCGTCGCCTGGTTACCCGAGCGAATGACCCGGATCTCCATGTCCTTCACCGTCCGCTGCAGGTGAAAGAAGTCGATCGCCGTCCGCAGCGCCTCGACCAGCTCCTCCTCGGAGTGCGGCTTCGAGAGGTAGCGCCGGATCTGCCCGCGGTTCACGGCGTCGATGGCGGCGTGCAGATCGGCGTAGGCGGTGATGAGGATCCGCACCGTGTCGGGCCGCAGCTCGCGCGCCTTGGCGCACAGCTCGGTGCCGGTCATCGCCGGCATCCGCTGGTCTGTGAGCAGGACAGCGATCTGTTCGCTGTCGAGAAGCTTCAACGCCTCGCCGGGATCCGATGTCGTGAGCAAGGTGAAGCGATCGTCGAGGAGGTAACGCATCCCCTGCAGATTCGTCACCTCGTCGTCGACGTAGAGGATCGGGTACGCCTGATAGTCCATGCCGCTCATGTTTCAGTTGATGGCGGACGATGTGCGGGGGCCACCAGCTTCGGCGCGGCGCTGGGCCGCCGCCGTTGGAATGCGCACGCGAAAGAGCGCGCCGCCCAGACTCGAGGTCGAGACCGAGATCTCGCCGCCGTGATCCATGACCACCTTGCGCGCGATGTAGAGACCAAGCCCCGTGCCGTCCGTCGAACGCGTGGTCGCGAACGGTTCGAAGATCCAGCGGCGGCGATCCTCGGGCACGCCGGGACCGGAGTCGGCGACTTCGAAGATGAAGTCATCTGACTCGCGCGCGGCGCGAACCTCGACGCGTCCTGATGATCCGACGGCACGCAGCGCATTATCGATGAGATTCATGAAGACGTAATTCATTTCTCCAGGTCTTCCGGAAAGCTCGACCGCAGAGTCGACCTCGACCGCGATCTTCACGTCGGGCGGTAGCTTGGTGGACAGCAAACGGACGGCGGATTCTAAACCCTTCGCTGGCTGGAAGTCGCCCCCATCCGGACGTTCGATCCGCGAAAGATCCAGTAAGTCCTGGGTGTACTTCTCGATGCGCTCGATGCACTCGGCGATGAGCGCGAACATCGCGGCCGTCGTCGACGGGGACGTCGACGTGGGCGCCGACTCCATGGGTACCTTTCGCTGCAGGGCGACCGCCGTGTTCTTGAGCGCAGACAATGGGTTGCGCACCTGGTGCGCCACCGAGGCCGCCAGCACGCCCAGCGAAACCAGGCGCTCGCGGTGGGCCATCTCGTGGAGCATCCGGCGGGCGACCAGGTGGGCTTCGAGGCGCGCCAGCAGCTCGCGCGGGTGAAACGGCTTGGCGATGTAGTCGCTGGCGCCGGCGTCGAACCCCTCGACCATCCGGTCCAGGTGCCGGCGCGCCGTGACCAGGATGATGGGCAAGAGCCCGGTGTCGGGCGAGGCGCGCAGGCGGCGGCAGAGCTCGGTGCCGTCGAGCCGGGGCATGGCGATGTCGCTGACGACGGCGTCGGGGCGGCGCTTGCGCACCAGCTCCAGCCCCTCCTCACCGTCGGACGCGACCTCGACCCGGTAGCGCGCCGACAGCGTCTCGGCGATGAAGACCCGCAGCTCGTCGTCGTCCTCGATGACCATCACCAGCGGGCTCTCCGGGGTCGGCCCATTCCAGACGCGCTGGGTGCGCTGGGGCGACGGCGTCCCCAGGGCCGGGATCTCGGCGCTGGGCGCGCGGGGGAGCAACACCGCCGGGGTGGCGTCATCGACGAGGGGGCGCGGCAACGTGAGAGTGAACACGGTGCCCTTGCCGACTTCGCTGGCCACGGTGAGCGTTCCGCCGTGCAGGCGCACCGCCTCGCGCGCGATCGTCAGGCCCAGGCCGCTGCCGCCGCGCCGCTCGCGCGGCGTGCCCGCCTGCACGAAACGCTCGAAGATGTGGGGCAGCTCATCCTTGGCGATTCCCGGGCCGTCGTCCTCGACATCGATGACCGCGCCCTCGGGCGCGTCGCGCGCGACGATCCGGATCGAGGTGCGCGCGAAGCGGGTCGCGTTCGCCACCAGGTTCATCAACGCCGAATCGATCCAGCCCGCGTCGATCGCCATCGGCCGCACCTCGATCGCTCCGGCGTCGATGCGCAGGCGCCGCTTCGCCGCCTCGCCCGAGAACTTGGCCACGATGTTCTCGACCAGGTTGCGCAGGTCGGTGGGGACGCGGGTGATCTCGACGCGGCCGGCCTGGATCTTCTCGACGTCGAGCAGCTGGTCGATGAGACGGCGCAGCTGCAGCGCATTGCGCTGGATCGTCTCCAGCGACCGGCGCTCGCGCGCGTCCAGGCCCACCACGCTCAGCAGCGTATCGACCGGCGCCAGGATCAACGTCAGCGGCGTGCGCAGATCGTGCGAGATGTTGGCGTAGAAATTCCGCTCTGCCTGCTCGAGCGAGCGGACCTCTTCCAGGGTGGATGCCAGCTTCTGGTTGACCTCGCGGATCTCGGTCGTGCGTTCCTCGACCTTGCGCTCGACCTCGGCCTTGGCTTCGGTCAGCTGTGCGAACCGCTCCTCGTGCGCGCGCGCGCTCACCACCAGCGCTTCATTGGTGTCGGCCAGGTCCGACGCCTGGGCCGCCGCCTGACGCCGCAGCTCGGCGGCGCGGGCCATCGACCAGCCGGCCACGCCGGCGAGGGCGGCCCCGATCGCCATTGCCGCGTGATGCCCGCCCAGCGCCGCGAACGTGAGGGCGCCGGCGGGCGCCCCCAGCACCAGCGCCAGCCGCGACACCCATCGCCCACCGTAGTCGCGCCAGCTGAGCTCGTAGCGGCAGCACGCGCCGCCCTTGTGCAAGCAGATCGGATGATCGACCTCGGCAGGCGGAACGTCGAACATCAGCGGCAGCGCGGCCAGTTGCGCGCCGCGCGCGTAGCACACATAGGGGCCTCGCTCGAGCGGCGCCTCTGGCCGCGGGCGATACTCAAGAGACACGAAGCCCCGCCGCGCCTCGACCAGGGTCATCAGGCCGACCTTGTTGAACCGCCCCGTCGCCTGCGCGACCTGGCGGTAGGCGAAGAGCGGATCGCCGACGGCGCGGAACAGCGGGCGCAAGATGCCCGCGTAGCGAGGCGACACCGCGAGCCGGCCGCAGCGATCGAACATTCCCAGGTCCTCGCCGGCGGCGATCAGCGCCTCGAACAGATTCTCGCAGAAGCGCAGCGAGACCCAGGCGGTCTCGTCGCGCAGCTGTGCCTCGGTCACGCCCAGGAGCGCGAACAGCTCCGCAACCTGGTCACGGCCGAGCTTCGCTTGCGCGTCGTCGAGGAAAGGACGCAGGAACAGAGAGTGGACTTCGCTGAGGAAGACCGAGTCTTCCGTCAACGCTTGCTGCCTCCGAGCGCCACCACGGTGGTCATCCCGAAAGCCGACGGATTTTCGGCCCAGCTCTCGATGGCGGCGTCCGCGGCCGCGACGGCGCCGGGATCGAGCAGATCTCCGTCGATCCCGTCGACAACCGGCGCCAGCACGATGCGCGCGAACGGGCGGCGGCCGACGGTGACGCTGTCGACGACGATCGCGCGCAACGCCAGATCGGCGAAGCCGGCGCCCGCAAACAGCGACCGCAGCCGGCGGCCGATGAAGGGGTCGGCCCCGCGCCGCTGAAACGTGGTCTCGCGCGCAACGAGTGCGCGCGAGAATGCGTCGGGGCGCGGATGCAGCACCAGCGCGCCGTCGTCGCTGTCGATGACGATCGCGCGGCCCCCGGGGCGCAGCACGCGGAACATCTCCGCGAAGGCCACCTCGGGCTGCGCGACGTGCCGGATCACCAGCCGAGCGAAGACCGCATCGAACACCTCCGACGGATACGGCAGCTGCTCCACCATCGCGCCGGCGACCGACATGACGGCGCTCGCCTTGTCCAGCATGGTCCGATCGCGATCGACGCCGAGAATGGTCAATCCCGGCCGCGACCGGATGAGGCGAGCCGCCACGGCACCCGGACCGCATCCGATATCGAGGATCCGCCCTTGCTCGGGCAGGCCCAGCGCGCGCAAGGCCTCTTCCTCGGCGGCGGCCAGCACCATCGCCTGCTGCGTCAGCCGCGCCATCTCC
>Ga0265320_10000807_pt1 | contig 23799 bp, 26 predicted proteins | sample 4827metaG_FD_202087 | JGI IMG/M metagenome (GOLD analysis project Ga0265320, IMG submission 202087) | Rhizosphere microbial communities from Carex aquatilis grown in University of Washington, Seatle, WA, United States - 4-8-27 metaG | ecosystem: Host-associated > Plants > Roots > Rhizosphere >...
TGCCTATCTCGTGCCGGCTCTCGCGGTCGTGCTGCTGCTCTTCAAATTCCTGGTATTCGATGCGCCGCTTCTGAAAGTGGAAAACGTCATTCTCGGCTCCTGGTCGCATGGCACGGATTCGCCGGACTTGGGGCAGACCTTCGCCGAACGGCTGCAGCATGGAACGGAGTCCCTGGTCAGCGCGCGTACGGAGCGGCTTTGGAGCGAGATCGTGTGCAGCCGCATCGGCGACAGCATCGGGCCGACCAAGGTCAACGTGCCCAACGTGACGTGCCTGCCGGGTGGGCTGGCGGCCAACCAACATGCCTTGAACGGCGAGTTCCTGGCGCAACTCTGGCTCATGTCGCTCATCGCAATCCTTGCCCTCGCGATTTTGCGATCGGCGGCGGCGCAGCATTTCATGCTGGCCCTGGCCGTGCTGTCGCTGCTCTATGCCCTGACGCTGCCTTACGCGTTCGGCAAGCTCATGAAGTCGACATATTACGAGTATGGCCGGGTCCGTCTCGCGCCGACCATGGCCGTGCCCGCTGATCAACTTCGGCCCCAGCCCAATTCGACGCCGGCCCAGTCCGGCGGCGCAGCCACGTCGGCGACCGGCGCAGGCGCGCAGCAGCAGATGACCCAGGCGCTTGCCGTTCCGCTTCGCGCGCTGATCTTGTCGCGCGGTTCGGCATCTACCGATCTTCTGGTCGCCAAGCGCCGGTCGTGCGGCACGCAACCGGGCACGTCGGAGCGCGTGAGCCAGTCTTCGCTCTCGCCCTCGCAGGTGCTGTCGATCGAGGAGATCTACCGGCAGGACGTGATCACCTGGGCCACGCTGCATCAGCATGCCTGCCAGGCCGGCAATCCCGCGCATGGGCGAAAGCAATAGCTCTCCCGCGATCGTCAGGCGCTCTCGAAGCCCTCGAGCACGTTGACGGTGATCGCGGCGAGGGCGCCCAGATTGTAGCCGCCCTCGAACTGAAACAGCGTCGGAAGCTTGAGGCGCGCAATCCGCTCGCCCAGGCGCAGATAGTCGCTCGCCGTCAGCTTGAATAGGGAAATCGGATCGGCTTCGAACGTGTCCAGGCCGAGCGACACCAGAAGGACGTCCGGACCGAACGCCGCGATACGCGCAAACGCGGCGTCGAGCGCGGCCGAATAGGCGTCCCACGCGCTGTACATGGGCAGCGGCAGGTTGAGATTGGCGCCCTCGCCGGCGCCGGTGCCGATCTCGTCGGCGAAGCCCAGGAAATGCGGATAGGCGAACGTCGGATCGCCATGGATCGAGCAGAACAGCACATCGCTCCGGCCGTAGAAGATGCTCTGCGTGCCGTTGCCATGGTGGTAATCGACATCGAGGATCGCCGGCCGCAGTCCCCGATCGCACAGCCACTGCGCCGCGACGGCGACGCTGTTCAGATAGCAATAGCCGCCGAACACGTCGGCGCCGGCATGATGGCCGGGCGGGCGCGCCAGCGCGAAGGCGGCGCGTTCGCCCTCCTTCAGCGTCTGCGCCGCCGCGAGCGCGCAATTGACCGCGGCCAACGCGGCGCTCCACGTACCTTTGACGATCGGCGTCGCCGTATCGAACGCATAGGTGCCCAGGCGCGCCTCGATATCACCGTCGAAGCGGTCGCGCAGGCCGCGCGCCGGCCAGGCGGAGGGGATGGCGGGCGGCGCGTCCTCGCCATAGCGCTTGCGCCACAGCGCGCTGGCCTCGCCGAGGAACGTGATCAGGCCGGCGTCGTGGACACGGCCGATCGGTGCCAAGCCGAAATCGATGGGCGCGAGCACCGGGCCGATGGCACGGCGCTCGACTTCGGCCTTCACGCGTTCGACCCGCGCCGGTATCTCGACGGCGGGATTGAGACGGCCGCCCTCGAACTCCTCGGGCGGGGCATGGTCCAGATGGGCGGTGGAATAGAAGACCTTCATGAACCCATTTGTAGCATGATCGCGCCGGCGGCGATCGCACCCGCGGCAGCCCAGCGGCGCGGCGTCATGTGCTCGCCCAGGAACGTCATGGCGAGCGCCGTGCCGAACAGCACGCTGGTTTCGCGCAACGCCGCGAGTTGCGCCGTGGCGCCGTAGCGATAGGCGAGCATGGCCGAGCCATAGCTCACGATGGAAAGGGCGGCCGTCACGACGCCCAGCCGCCATTGCCGTCTGGCCTCGATGACCACCGCGTGGCCACGAATGCCCGGCGCCGTCAGCAGCACGGATGCGCCATGCGCCACGAAGAACCACAGCACATAAGTGAAGGGGTTGGTCACCGCATGCACGCCGTTGGCATCGATCAGGGTGTAGCAGCCGATGGTCAAGCCGGTTCCCAGCGCGAAGCCGAGGCCTTTAAGCGCGCCGTCGGTCGTCCGGTGCGAGAGGCCGATGGCGATCACGCCGCCGCAGATCAGCGCGATGCCGGCGAGTTCGATCGGCGGCACATGCTGTCGCAGCAGCAAGATCGCGCCGAGCGCGGTGAACAACGGGCCGGTGCCCCGCGCCACGGGATAGACTGCCGAGAACGCCGCGCTCTCATAGGATCTCACGAGGAGAAGCTCGTATAGGGCATGCACCAGTGCCGTGCCGCAGAGGAACCAGATGGCCCGCCCGCTCGGCAGCGGCAGGAAGAACAGCGCCGGCGTCACCAGGACGGCCGAGAACACGCCGATCAGCAGCCGCATCGCATACTTGTCCGCGGCGCGCTTGGTCAGCACGTTGACGACGGCATGCACCGCGGCGGATAGAAGGATGAGAAGAAGGGCGACGCTCACGCAAAGACCTTATAATGTGCGCGCGCCCGCGCAATACTGCGTCGTGCATTGTGGCGCCGTCGGGGAAACATGAGATCGCTGAACGAAGATCTGGTCGGCATTCCGGGTGGGGCGGCGCGGCTTCAGACCCCCGCGCTCGTCATCGATCTCGACATCTTCGAGCGCAATCTTGCCCGCATGACAGAGCATGCCGGGGCGTCGGGTGTCGCCTTGCGGCCCCACGCCAAGACGCACAAATCGGTGGAGATCGCGCGCCGCCAGATCGCGGCCGGCGCGCTCGGGGTGTGCTGCGCCAAGCTCGGCGAGGCGGAGGCGTTGGCGGCGGGCGGCATCGCATCGATCCTCGTCACGTCGCCCGTGGTGACCGATGCGGGTATCGCCCGGGTCATCGCGCTCAACGCGCGCATCGATGAATTGATCGTCGTATGCGACAACGCCGAAATCGCGGCAAAGCTCGACGCGGCGGCGCACGCCGGCGGCAAGACGCTCGGCGTGCTGGTCGATATCGATCCCGGCATGGGCCGCACGGGCATCGCGCCTGCCGACGCGCCGGCGCTGGTCGCGCAAGTCACGGCGGCGAAGGGCCTCAGCTTTCGCGGTCTGCAATGCTATGCCGGCCACGCCCAGCATCTGGAGTCGCCGAACGAGCGGCGCGCGCTTTCGCTGCATGTCATGAAGGAACTGGGCGAACTGCGCGACGCACTCGTCAAGGCCGGCCGCCCGCCCAAGATTGTCTCCGGCGGCGGCACCGGCACCTTCGACATCGATCCCGACGCGCGCGTGCTGACCGAACTTCAGGTCGGCTCCTATGTCTTCATGGACAAGCAATACAACGAGGTGTGGGAAAAGCCCGGCGATCGCCCGCCGTTCGAAACATCCCTTTACGTTCAGGCGACGGTGATCAGCGCCAACCGCGCCGGCCTCGCCACCACCGATGCCGGGTTCAAGGCCTTCGCCACCGACGCGGGCCCGCCGATGCTCAAGAGCGGTGCGCCCGACGGCGCGGTTTATTTCTTTTTCGGCGACGAGCAGGGTGGCATCACCTATCCCAGGGACGGCACGCATCTGAAGCCGGGCGACGTCGTGCGCTGCGTCGTTCCGCATTGCGATCCGACGGTCAATCTCTACGACTGCTATCACGCGGTGCGCGGCGCCACACTCGAAGCGATCTGGCCGATCGAAGGGCGCGGACGCTCCGCCTGAAGATGAACGGCTTCCTGAAGGGCGCGTTCATGTGCGGTTCAGGCACTCGGCGCCAAATTCGGCCTCGGCAATCGATCCAAACGAGGTGAACCATGAAACTCTTGAAGAAAGCGGCACTCGGCGCGCTGCTGTTGGCCGGCGCAACGGCGCTCTCCGCGGCGCCCGCGGCGGCGCACGTCTCGATCGGCATCGGCATCGGAGGCCCGGGCTATTACGGCGGGGGCTATCCGCCGGCCTATTGCGATCCTTACAGCCGCTGGTACGACCCCTATCGCTGCGAGGAATTCGACGACTACGACTACTATGACGGCCCGGTGTTCATCGACGGCCTCTGGCTGAACGGCGGCTTCCGCTCGCGTTACTACGGCGGTCACCGCCAGTTCTACTACCACGGCGGATGGCATGGCGGCTCGGGCTGGCATGACAACTCCTTCCACCACGGCGGCGGCCACTGGAGCGGCGGCCACGGCGGTGGCAGTGGCGGACACAGCGGTGGTCATTGGGGCCACCACCACTAATACGGTCTTGGCATGAAGCGGACGGCTTGCGAGCGCAAAACTCGCAGGCCGTCACTTTTTTGGCTGCCACGCGCCGCCACGCCCGCGACGGGCGCGAGCATTTTCGCGACCGATAGCCGCGCCTTTGGGACACTTTCGAACGCATCGCGGGCGTCCTTCGCAACGCCGGTCGATTGAATGTGCCGTCGTGCATCGATATTTTCGCGCCGGATTGAGACGCGCCCGCTGGCGCCACCAAGAGGCCACTCCCATGCGCGTCGGCGTGCCGAAGGAAATCAAGAACCACGAATATCGCGTCGGCATGACGCCGCCCGCCGTGCGCGAGCTCACGTCGCGCGGACATGAGGTGTTCGTCGAAACCCAGGCCGGCGAAGGCATCGGCCTGCACGACGAGATGTACGCCCGCGTCGGCGCGAAGATCGTCAGCACGGCCGCCGATGTATTCGCCGCCGCCGACATGATCGTGAAGGTGAAGGAGCCGCAGCCGGTCGAGATCGCGCGGCTTCGCCCCGGCCAGGTGCTGTTCACCTATCTCCACCTCGCGCCCGATCCCGAGCAGACGCAGGGCCTGCTGAAGAGCGGCGCCATCTGCATCGCCTATGAGACCGTCACCGACGCGCGCGGCGGCCTGCCGTTGCTGGCGCCGATGAGCGAGGTGGCGGGGCGCATGTCGATCCAGGCCGGCGCGCACTGCCTGGAGATCGCGCAGGGCGGCCGCGGCCAGTTGCTCGGCGGCGTGCCGGGCGTGCCCGCGGCGAAGGTCGTCGTGCTGGGCGGCGGCGTGGTCGGCACCAATGCGGCGCGCATGGCCATGGGCCTGGAAGCGCATGTCATCGTGCTCGATCTGTCGCTCGGCCGGCTTCAGGCGCTGGACGAACAGTTCGGTTCGCGCATGCACACTCTGTTCTCGACCATCGATGCGATCGAAGAGCAGGTGGTGAGCGCCGATCTTGTGATCGGCGGCGTGCTGCTGCCGGGCGCCGCGGCACCCAAGCTCATCACGCGCAAGATGGTCAGCCAGATGAAGAAAGGGTCGGTCATCGTCGACGTCGCCATCGACCAGGGCGGCTGCTCCGAGACTTCGCACGCCACCACGCATGCCGACCCGACCTATGTGGTCGACGGCGTGGTGCATTACTGCGTCGCCAACATGCCGGGCGCGGTGGCGCGCACATCGACCTTCGCGCTCAACAACGCAACGCTCCCGTTCACGATCGCATTGGCGCAGCAGGGCGCGGAGAAGGCGATGGCCGCGAACAAGCACCTCCTCGCGGGCCTCAACGTCTACAAGAACACGCTGACCTACAAGGCGGTCGCGGAGGCGCAAGGTCTGCCGTTCCAGAGTGCGCAGAGCGTGCTGGGTCTTTAGCCGGGTTGCTTACTGCTGTCCCGCCTTGAGTTGCTTGGTCCGGTCTTTTGTCAGCGTCGTCAGGCAGCCGGAATAGACCAGTGGATAGATGCTGCCGCCCTCGTTCTGCGCGCTTTCATAGGTGCATTCGGCGTCGCGGAACTTGATCCATTCGCGCTGCGCGGCGTGCAACAGGTCGCGCGAATGGGCGTCGAGACCGGCGATCGTCTTGCGGTATGTCGCGTTCAGCACCGCATCGGCCGCGCGATAATCTTTGTCGGCGCAGATGTTCATGTCGTTCTGGTTCATCGCATTGTTGCAGTCGATGCCGTCGGCCTCGTCGGCACGCGCCGGCGCCAGCGCCAGAAGCGCCAGCGCGATCAGTCCCGTCGCCATGCCCCTCATGCCAGCGTGCCTCCGTCGATGACGATCGACTGACCCGTCATCCACGATCCCGCCTTGGAGGCGAGAAACACGGCGGCGCCGGCGATGTCGTCCGGCTCGCCCAGGCGGCGCAGCGGCGTGCCGGAGCTGGCGCGCTTCTCGCCCTCGGGCGTGTCCCACAGCGCGCGCGCGAAATCGGTCTTGACGAGGCCCGGCGCGATGCAGTTGACGCGGATGTTGTGCGGCCCGTTCTCCAGCGCGAGATTGCGTGCCAGCTGCAGATCGGCCGCCTTGGAGATGCAATAGGTGCCGATCGCCGTGGAGCCGCGATAGCCGCCGATCGACGACACGATGATGATCGCGCCGTCCTTCCTTTCGATCATGTCGGGCAGCACCATCTGCGCCAGCCAATGGTTGGACTTGATGTTGGCGCTCAGGATCTTGTCGAACGCCGAATCGTCGATCGCGGACATCGGGCCGTAGGCCGGGTTGATCGCCGCATTGCACACCAGCACGTCTATCTTGCCGAGCTGCTTGCGGGTCTCATCGACCAGCGCCTGGAGCTGTTCCTTGTAGTTGATATTGGCCGGGATCGGCACCGCCCGCTTTGCGCCGCGCGCCTGGTTGATGTCGTTCGCCACCTTCTCGCAGGCGTCGGCCTTGCGGCTCGAGACCACGACTTTCGCCCCATGTTCGGCCATGCGGTGCGCGATGGCCTCACCGATGCCCTTGGTCGAGCCGGTGATCAGCGCGACCTTTCCCGTCAGATCGAACAGCGTCATTTTTTGTTTCCCCGCGTTATGGAATGGCGTTGGCCTTTCTTAGCAGGGCAGGCCAAACATCCGCCACCTTCGCCGCGTCGAATCCACGGCCGCCGTTCGAGGAAATTGAACTTCGCATGCGCAAATTGAGCCCGTTCCTTCCGTTACTGGTCTTGGCGCTTTGCGCCTGCGGCGGTGGCCCAAGGCCGATCTACGAGCCGTCGCCTCTTCCGCCGGAGCGGGCGGCGCACGAGACCCAGCGTCCACCGGCCGCGAGGCCGTCAACGCCCGGTGCCGTGCCCGCGGCGGCTGTGGCTCCGGCGCTGGCTGGTCCGCTCACAGTCGCGAAAGTCGAGCCTTATATGGACGCGCTCGAGATGGAGATCCGCCGGCACGTGCATGCGCGCGGCATCGTCACGGCACGGCAAGGCAATCTGATCGATGTCGTCATCGAAAACGATCTGCTGTTCGCCGGCGATGGCGGTGTGGCGGGCGACAATGTGCTTGAGCCGCTGGCGGCGATCCTGCGCGGCTATGCCCATACCGCAGTTGCGGTGAGCGGTTATACCGACACCGTCGGTACACCCGAACAGAATCTCGCGGTCTCGCAGAAGCGGGCACGCGCCGTCGCCGATGCCCTGGTCCATGAGGGCGTGCCGGCGGCGCGCGTTTCCGCGCAAGGCTTCGGCGAGACGCATCTGAGAGTGCGCACCGGCGACGACAAGAAAGAACCGCGCAACCGGCGCATTGAAATCCAACTGCGGCCGATGCCGGGATAGACCGGAGCGGCGCGGAACGCCGTAAACCAGGCGCGGGCCCTTGCGGCGCCGCGCAAAGTCGTGTGTGCTGCAAGCATATTCGTCACCGGGAGAAACATTCCATGAAATTCCGTACACTGATGATGACGACGGTCCTTGTCGCGGCGCCGGCACTCGCGGCGGATGCGCCGCCGCCGGTCCCCATGCTCATCCGCGGCGTCATCGCCAGCTTCGACGGAAAGTCCGTGACGATCGACAAGACGGACGGTACCGCGATCACCGGCGCGGTCGGTCCCTCGACGATCTACTCGGCGGTCGAACCGCGGCGCTTCGATCAGATCAAGGCGACCGATTTCGTCGGTATCACCGCCGTGCCCGGACCGAACGACACGCTCAAGGCCGAGGAGATCCATATCCTTCCCGTGCATGTCGGCGAGGGATCCTATCCCTGGGATCATCATCCCGACGGCGCCAAGACCGCCGGCAGCATGACGAACGGCACGGTTGCGGTGGTCCACAGCGCGCCGACGACCGCGGGCAGCATGACCAACGGCACGGTCACCGCGTCGGCGGGCTGGTCGCTCAAAGTGACCTATCGCGGTTCCGATACGGTGAACGGCAAATGCGTCGGCCACGCCCCGGCTGCGCCGACCGGCGGCTGCACGGGCGTCGCCGCGGTGGCGGTCACGCCGTCGACGCAGATCGTCGCCATCGTTCCGGCCAAGCCGACCGATCCCAAGGCCGGTCTTACGGTGGTCGCGTTCGGCGCCACGCTTGCCGATGGCAAGACAGTCGTGGGCAATGTGGTCCTCGAAAAGAACGGCACCAAACCGCCGATGTAGGGTCAGCGCGCCAGCGCCTTGTCGATTTCCGCGTTCATCGCGGCGTCGTCCGGCGTGGTGCGCGGGCCGAACACGCCGGCGATCGAGCCGTCCTTGTTGATCAGATATTTGTGGAAGTTCCATTTGGGCGCGGCATCCTCGCCCAGTTCGCCGGCCAGCCATTTGTACAGCGGATGCGCCCCGGCCCCGATGACGTCTTCCTTCGCCGTCATCGGAAAGTCCACGCCGAAGCGGGTTTCGCAGAAGGTTTTGATCTCGCCCTCCGTGCCCGGCTCCTGGCCTCCGAAATTGTTCGCCGGCACGCCGAGCACGACCAGGCCCTGATCCTTCTTTGCTTTCCACAGCGCCTCGAGACCTTGATATTGCGGTGTCAGCCCGCACTGGCTGGCGACATTCACCACCAGGACGGCCTTGCCCTTGAACGACGACATCGGCAGGGCGCCGCCGTCGATCGAGCGGAATTGGAAATCGTATGCCGTGGTCATGTCGGCCTCCGCGTCTGCGCGCTCCAGCTTATGCCTTATCGCCGCTCCAGGAACAGTCCCAGGCCAAACCCGATCAGCACGCTCCCCGCCAGCCCATCCAGCGCGCGTTTGACGGAAGACCGCTGGACCCAGCGCGCCAGCGGCCGCATCAAGGTCGTCAGCAGCCAGAACCACGTCAAACCTTCCAGGACGTGAATGCCGGCCAAAAGCATGGAGAACGCGGTCACGTTCACGCCGGCCGGTACGAACAGGGGGAGGAACGTCACGTAGAACACGCCCACCTTGGGATTGAGCAGATTGGTGAGGAGGCCGCGCACGAACCAGGACCGCCGGGTCGGCGCGGCGGGCGCATCCGATTGCGGCTCCGCCTTCGGCTTGGCGAAGGCACCGGCAAGCATGCGCGCGCCCAGCCACAGCATATAAAGCGCGCCGACAACCCGCAGCGAATCATAGGCAAGGCGCGACGCCGCGAGGAGGGCGCCGATGCCCACCGAGGCCGCAAAGCCCCAGATCAACACACCTAGGTTGATTCCGAGCGCCGCCCGCATGCCTTGGCGCGACCCTTCGACCGCCGTCGTGCGAAGCACCAGGGCGGTATCGAGACCTGGCGTGACGGTCAAAAGCCCGGCCGCCAGCGTAAAGGCCAAAAGCGCGTGCGGTACGTCCATCTTTACCCCCTGTTAACGGTCGAAGTCTGACAGACGCCGCGATTGTTTGGTTAAGCAATTTGAAATACCCGCCCTGCAAAACTTGCCTAGCCAAGGACAGCAGAGTTTTTCATGACGCGCGCCCTCATCGTCGCAACCTATCTCATGGCCTGCGCCACCGCCGCCACGGCGATCTTCATGGTCGCCGGCCTGCCGACCGGGCTGCTGACCGGCGTCGTGCTGGTGCTCGGCTGCACGCAGATCCATGCCGGCCTTGGCCGCCGCCGCGACAAGCGCGTCGCCGATCGCGAGATCGCGGGCCTCAAGCGCGTCAGCTTCCATTTCGAGCAGGCGCTGACCGATACGCGCGCCAAGATGGACGACCTGTCGAAGGCGATCGAGGCCAAGACCTCGGCCCAGAACAAGAAGATCGTCGCGGAGCTTCAGGTGCTCGAGACCCTGATGCGAGAGTTCGCGAGCAAGGTATCGAACAGCGCCAAAAAGGAAGCGGCCGTGGAGCGCGCGCCCGTCCCGCGCCAGGGCCCGGCCGGCGCCTATATCGGCGCGCTGGGCGACGCACCCATGCTGGAGACGATCCGCGCCTCGCTCGAGCAGAATCGGGTCGATCTCTATCTGCAGCCGATCGTGAGCCTGCCGCAGCGCAAGCTGCGCTTCTACGAGGCACTGTCGCGCCTGCGCTCGGAAGACGGCAAGGTCATCATGCCCGAGCAATACATCAAGGTCGCCGCGCCCGCCGGATTGATGTCGGTGGTCGACAACCTGCTCCTGTTCCGCTGCGTGCAGATCGTGCGCCGCCTCACGCAGAAGCAGCGCGATGTCGGCGTGTTCTGCAACATCTCCGGCGACACGCTGACCGACACCGAGTTCTTTCCGCAATTCCTCGAATACATGCATCACAACCGCGACCTGGCCGGTCACATCGTCTTCGAATTCTCGCAGGATGCGGTGACCAAGGCCGGCGCGCCGGGCGAGGCCAATCTCACCTATCTCGCCAGTCTCGGCTTTGCACTGTCGATGGATCACGTCACGTCGCTGGCGCTCGATTTCGCGAAGCTCAAGAAGATCGGCTTCCGCTACATCAAGGTGCGCGCCCATACGCTGGCCTATGGCATGACTGGGGCCCAGGCCTCGGTCGCGGCCGAAGACCTCAAGAAGCTGCTCGAGCGCAACGGCCTCAATCTGATCGCCGAGCGCGTCGAGGACGAGAAGACCGTGGTCCAGCTTCTGGACTACGGCGTCGACTACGCCCAGGGCTATCTCTTCGGCGAGCCGCGCGCGGTGCGAGAGGAAACCTTGAAGGCGGTGGAACGGGACGCCGCCGTCGTGCCGCTGCGCAAGGCCGGGTAGTCACGCCGCATTGACCGCCGCCGCATCGCATGGCACGGCATGCCGCATGGCCTCACTGCAATTGCTCGAGCATCTCGCCGACATCGCGCCGCGCTACGACGCGCTGATCTGCGACGTCTGGGGCGTGCTGCACAATGGCGCCAAGGCGCATTTGCCGGCCTGCACCGCGCTCAAGGCCTTCCGGGAGCGTCATGGTCGGGTGATCCTGCTCTCCAACGCCCCCCGGCCGCCGTCCGATCTTGAAATCCAGTTCGAGCGCCTCGGTGTGCCGCTCGATTGCTACGACACCATCGTCACATCGGGCGGCGCCGCGCGCGAGGACCTGGTGCGGCGGGCCGCACGTGGCGGTCTTGCGATGCTGCATCTGGGGCCGGAGCGCGACCGCGGCCTTTACGAGGGCATCGATATCGAACTGGCCGACCTGGCGCATGCCGAGATCGTGCTGTGCACCGGGCCTTATGACGACGAAGTCGAGGGCCCGGACGACTACAAGGAAATCCTGGCGGCGTTCAAGGCGCGCGAACTCACAATGCTGTGCGCCAATCCCGACTACGTCGTGCAGCGCGGCGGCAAGCTCGTCTATTGCGCCGGTTCGCTGGCGCAGGCCTATCAGAAGATCGGCGGCGACGTCGTTTACTATGGCAAGCCGCATCTTCCCATCTACGATCACGTGCGCGCGGTGGCGGGCGGCGCGCGGCGCTTTCTCGCCATCGGCGATGGGCTCGCCACCGACATCAAGGGCGCCAATGCCGCCGGTCTCGACTGCCTGTTCGTCGCGGACGGCATCCATGGCGAGGACGTGGCGGAGTTTACCGAACGCCATCTTGACGCGCTGTTCGCCCAGCACGGCGCCCATGCCGGAGCGGCGATGCGGGCGCTTGTCTGGTAGCCTGCCGAGCCGATAGAAGATTGCGGCATCCAGGATCGGCCCATGAGCTATTACATCGACGATTTGAAGCCCGGCATGTCGGAGAGCTTCGCCAAGACCGTCACCGCGCGCGACATCGAACTGTTCGGCGAGGTCTCGGGCGACGTCAATCCCGTCCACTTCGACGAGGAATTCGCCGCCAAGACGCCCTTCAAGGGCCGCATCGCGCATGGCGTGCTGAGCGCGTCCTATATCTCGACCGTGCTGGGTATGAAGATGCCCGGGCCGGGGACGATCTTCATGTCGCTGACCACGCGCTTCAAGGCGCCGGTGCGGATCGGCGATACCGTCACCGCGACATGCACCGTGCGCGAGGTGAATGCCGAGAAGCGGCGCGTCGTGTTCGACTGCGTCTGCAAGGTCGGCGATATGACGGTGATCGACGGCGAGGCCATGGTGATGGCGCCGGCGCGCCCCAAGGCCTGATGCGCATCTTCCGCCACGTGTCCGACGTGCCCGACGCCTTGAAGGGCGCGGTCGTGGCGATCGGAAATTTCGACGGCGTGCATCTTGGCCACCAAGCGCTGATCGGCGAGGCGCGACGCATGGCGGAAGAGCGCCATGCCCCGTTCGGCGTGCTCGCCTTCGAGCCGCATCCGCAGGAATTCTTCCGGCCTTCGGCGGAATCGTTCCGGCTGACGCCGTTTCGCGCCAAGGCGCGCCTGATTGCGGCGCTGGGCGCCGACGCGCTCTTTGCCTTGCACTTCGACGCCGCGCTGGCGGCCAAGAGCGCACAGGACTTCGTCATGGACGTGCTGGTCGACGGCCTTGGCGTCGGCGCGGTGGTGGTGGGGCGCGACTTTCAGTTCGGCAAGGGCCGCGCCGGCGACGCCACTGTGCTCGTCTATATGGGCGAGATGGAAGGCTTCGGCGTCACCTTGTTCGATCCGGTGCTGGCGCCGGGCAGCGGCAAGATCTCCTCGACGGAGATCCGCGAGGCGCTGAAGGCTGGACGGCCCGACGTCGCGACGCACCTGCTCGGCCATCCGTGGAGCGTGGAAGGCCGGGTCGAGCACGGCGACAAGCGCGGCCGCACGATCGGCTATCCCACCGCCAATATGCGGTTGACCGACTGTCTGACCCCGGCCTTCGGCATCTATGCCGTGCGGATCAGGGTATTCGAGGAAGACCGCGTCCTCGGCTCGCATGACGGCGTCGCCAGTTTCGGCATTCGGCCGATGTTCGAGACGAAAGTTCCGCTGCTTGAAACCTTTCTGTTCGATTTCGCGGGCGACCTTTACGGCAAGCACATCGCGGTCGAGCTGATCGCTTATCTGCGCCCGGAGGCCAAATTCGCCTCGATCGAGGCCCTGACCGCCCAGATGGCCAAGGACGAACAGGCGGCGCGCCAGATTCTCGGCCAAAAGTAACAGGCGAATTTCTGCTGCCGGAACTTGCCGTTCCTGGTACGTTCTGAGCGGAGATTCGACCCATGGCAAAGAGCGTCGGCCTTTACGGCATCAAGAACTGCGACACGATGAAGAAGGCGCGCGCCTGGCTGGACGAGCGCGGCATCGCCTATGCCTTTCACGACTACAAGATGCAGGACATCGATCGCGCCACGCTGAACCGTTGGATCGACGCGCTCGGTTGGGAAACGGTCCTCAATCGCGCGGGCAGAACCTTTCGCGATCTGCCCGATGCGAAGAAGAAAGCTCTCGACAAGGGCAGGGCGATCGAACTGATGCTGGCGCAGCCGTCGATGATCAAGCGACCCATTCTCGACATCGCGGGAACGTTCGTCGCCGGCTTCAAGCCGGATCTCTACGCAACGGTTTTCGCGAAGCGATGATGCGCGATCCTATTTCATGCACAGGAAAATGCGCGGTGCGCGGACATGGAATTAACCTGTGAGCAACAGTGCCGCGCGCTTGCCGCGCGAAGGCCAGATCGCTTGATTCGGCCCCCGCGCGCGGCGCGGCGTCTCGCGGACCCAGAAGAACAATAAGATATGGAACAGGAAGTTTACCGCCACGTCCCCTACGACATCGAAGTCGAGCAGGCTCTGCTCGGCGCGATCCTGGTGGACAATCAGGCGATCGAGCGCGTCACCGCGATCCTGAAGTCGGAGGATTTCTACGATCCGCTGCATGCGCGCCTGTTCGAGGTGATGCTCACGGCGTCGGAACGCGGCGGCATGGTCCTGACGCCGTTGACGCTGCACGCCGCGATGAAGGCCGATCCCGGCCTGATGGAAGTCGGCGGCCACGCCTATCTCGCGGGCCTCGCCCAGGCCGCCCCCGCGATCCCCAACGTGCGCGATCTCGCGCGCATCCTGCACGATCTGTCGGTGCGCCGCGCGCTGATCGGCATCGGCGAGGACATCGTCAATACGGCGTATGAGGCGCCGCACGACAAGCCGCCCAAGGCCCAGATCGAGGAGGCGGAGAAGGCGCTCTATCGCGTCAGCGAAAGCTCGAAATACGGCTCCGGTCCGATCGATTTCGCCGAAAGCCTGCGCCGCACCGTGGAACTGGCGGAGAAGGCACAGGCGCGCGGGGGACGCATCTCGGGCCTCGCCACGGGCTTTGCCGACATCGACCTGTTGCTCGGCGGCCTGCAGCCGTCCGACCTCATCATCCTCGCGGGGCGCCCGGGCATGGGAAAGACCTCGCTCGCGACCAACATGGCGTTCCACACCGCGCGCGCCTATGTCCGCGATCTGGAGAGCGGCGCCGAGGTGCCGAGCGGCGCGCCGGTCCTGTTCTTCTCCCTGGAAATGGCGGCGCAGCAGCTCTCGGCCCGTATCCTGTCGGAGCAGACCGAGATCGAGATGTGGAAGATCCGCAACGGCCGGTTCACCGACGGCGAGTGGGAGAAATTCGTACTCGCCATGCAGGATCTTTCCACGCTGCCGCTCTTCATCGACGACACCGGCGGCATCTCGGTGGCGCAGATCGCGGCGCGTGCCCGGCGCCTGAAGCGCGAGAAGAATATCGGCTGCATCATGATCGACCACATCCAACTTGTCGCCGGCACCGGCCGCCCCGAGAACCGGGTGCAGGAACTCACCGAGATTTCAAAGAGCCTGAAGGTGCTGGCCAAGGAACTCGACGTGCCGATTGTGGCCCTGTCGCAGCTTTCGCGTTCGGTCGACTCGCGTGACGACAAGCGGCCCGTGCTGTCCGATCTTCGCGAATCCGGCTCGATCGAGCAGGATGCCGACGTCGTGATGTTCGTCTACCGCGAGGAATATTACCTAAAGACGCGCGAGCCCGATCCGGCGTCGCCCGACCATGTCAAATGGCTCGAGAAGTGCGAACGCGCCACCAACCGCGCCGAGGTCATCGTCGAAAAGCACCGTCACGGCGCCACCAACAAGATCGACCTGCAGTTCAATTCCCAGTTCACGCGATTCTCGAATCTCGCGTCGGACGACATGCGCGGCTAGTGCCGCCGATCCTTGTCCGGGCAGTCGGCATCGTAACCGTGCCAGGGATGCATCCGCGCGCCGTCGCGGGCGGACGTTTCATAGTGCACCGGCGTGCCCGCGGCAGCGCCCCCGCCATGCGTGCGGCCATAGCCATCGACCCAGCCGCGCTCCACCACGCGATAGCCGTCGCCCGATCCGCCGGCGGACGCACCGGCATACGCATAGGCGTCCGCGCCGCCCGAACTCTCGCCACCGCTTTCGCCCGTCGAATAGGACCGGCTGCTGCTGCGATAGTCATAGGTCTCGACGGACAGTTCGGAATATTCGCGGCGCCAGGCATAACCATGCCTGTCGCCCTGGCTGTAGCTGGCGGCGCGATAGTGCCGGCGATGCCGCGACAGGGGACCCTCGCTGCCCCGCATGTCCGGTGTGCCGGGGATAGCCCGCGTCGGCGTCGCGCAATTGCACTCCACCTTCGCCTCGCGGGGCGTGCCGGTGTTGATGTCGCATCCCGAGACCGCCAGAACGGCCATCGCCGTGAACGCCGCCAAAGCCAAACGCATGATGCATCCTTCCGCGGCGGGTTCGAGGCGCCGCGCCGTCGTCCGCGCATTATGGCCTGGACGCTCGGGCGGCAAATCCGATTTCGCGCGCCTCGGTTAACGCGAGAAATGGGCCTCGACTCGCACGAAATCCGCCCGGCGGCGCGCCAGCCTCATGATCTGGCTGGGCAGAAGGCGCAGGTCGTAATAGGTCCGCACGAATTTGCGCTTGACGAAGCGCCAGCTGAAGTCGCGCAGGCCCGCGCGCCATTCGTCGATGTCGGTGCGCCCGCCGATGGCCTCCGACTGCCGCGCGATGGCGGGCGTGAGCTGATAGGGGCGGAGCAGCGCGGCCAGCGGCGAATTGTTCGGATTGAACAGCATGTGATCGACGGGCACCGTCCAGCGCTCCGGCCAGGTCAGCAAGCGGCTCGCGACCGCGCGCGACAGGATATAGGCCGCGGCGCCGGTGTGGCGCGACAGCATCCTGCCGATCTGGCGGCCTTCGCCCGCGTCGACCATCTCGCCGAGAAGCACGCGCTGGCTCTCGGGACCGTAGTGTTCGATCTTCAGGAGCTCGACGCCCTCGGGTATCCAGGATGGGTCGGTCAGGAGGGGCGCACCCTCGGGGTCCAGCGCCACGTCGTCCTCGAGGATGAGGCCGTAGGGCTCGCCGGTCGACAAGAACATGCTCCACGCGCGCATATGGCTCAGCGTGCAGCACTTGTCGCCCTTCGGAATCGGGCCGAGCGGACCGTCCGGCGCGAAGCTGCGGTCGGCCACGGCATCGGGCATGTTCTTCGCATCGACCGCGAAGACAAGTTGAACCGGGATACCCAGTCGGGATAATTGCTCGGTCATCTTGCGCCTGCGGTCGGTCCGGCGCGTAAGATTGATCAGAAATGCCTGCATCGTTGTGGGGCCCTCCGACGCTCATTCCCAACCCCCATTCAACGCCCTGGCTCCCTCATTCCTTCGAGCGGATTGCGACATTGTTTGCTTCCGGTTTAGACCGCGACATGTTGAGACATCTTTTTTCAGAGAAGCCGCAGCGCGCGCGCCTTGGCGCAAATGTTTGCAGCGGCTGCGGCGTAACAATTCTCGATGACGCGACAACCTCGGGACCTCCGATTCGCGGTGACATCGCGACGTGCAACGCATGACTCTCTTCGGTCCGCGCGCCGTCATCGCGTCGTCCGTCCGCACCGCGCGCCGGATCGATCGCATCGCGATCGCCGCGCCCGACGACTTTGTCGTCTGCGGACGGCACAGGATCGCGCGCGAACAGGCAGCCGATGTCGCGCCCTTGCCGTACTGCCTGGATATTCCTCGCGGCCGCGCCCTGTATGTCGGCGGCGTCGATATCCATGGGGCGCAGACGGCGCCGTTCTACTATCTCCACTTGCGGCGCAGCGCGCGCTGCGTCGTCTCGGCGCCGTGGGAAGCGCTGCCGCTGAACGGTGCGGATCGATCGGCGCCGATCTTCCTGTTCTCGCCGGGCCGCTGCGGTTCCACGCTGGTGAGCCGGCTGCTCTCCGCCGCCGGCGCGCCAAATGTCTCCGAGCCGGACTACTATACGCAGGCGACGTCCGCGGTCTGCGCCAGCCGGTTCAATCCGTGGCGCGAGCGCGTCCGCCAGGTCGTCGCGGCGATGGGGAGCGACCTCGCGGCGGCGCTCGGCGCCGCGCAACCGCCGGTCGTCAAGCTGCGCGCCGAATCGTGCCGCGCGCCCGATCTGCTCGTCGCGCCCACCGAGCGGCGCACGCTCTTCATGACCCGCGACTTCGAGTCCTGGGCGAGGTCGAACGCCCGCGCCTTCCGCAATCCGGCGGCCAAGTCGGTGCGCAAATTCCTGACGGCGCTGCGCTGCGCGGCCTGGCTGCGCGCCAACAGCGACTGCCTCGTGCTGGCTTACGACGACTTGATGGCCGATCCGTCAGGCGTCGCGGCGGGGCTCGGCCGCTTCCTCGGCCGCGAAATTCCCGCCACCGCGGTCTTGTCAACCATGAAAGAAGATTCACAAGACGACACGCCGTTAAGGAAAGGCGGACGCGTCGATCGGCCGGGCTGGGAACGACAGTTCGACGAAACCATGGCGCTATGGAATTCTGCTAAAGTCGGAACCTTACGCGATAGGCTTGCGGCGGGCGAAGGGCGCGCCGGTTAGGGCGCCAGGCATCAAACGGGACCTTGTGTGACCGACAGCACGGCCGAGTCAGACACCTTCGCCGGAATCGCGGCCGCGCATCCCCTGATGGTCGCCGGCGCCGACCAGGATGCGCGCCGCACCAGGACCCGCAGGGCGATCGCGATCTCCGCGATGATCGTGGTCCACCTGTTGGGGATCGTGCTGATCGCCAACAGCAACAAATTGCCGGCCATCGAGAAGATCCGCGTCACCTTGCCCGAAGCCATCACCTGGATTCCGCTCGAGCAGCAAACCACGCGCCCGTTGCGCAAGATCGACCATCCGGCACAAGAGACCGCACCGGTTCAAATCACAGCGCCGATCACCTTGCCGCCGCCGCGCCACAAGGAACTGGAGCCGCCGGTGGCCGGCGGCATGGAAGGCGTCGGCCGCTCGCTGGCTTGCGGCGCGTCGAGCTATGAGAACCTGCCGGCGGCGCAGCGCGAGCGCTGCCTGCGCCACCCTTGGGCTTATGTGAAGCGGCCGGACGGCACCATCGTCCTGGACGTACCCAAGAAGGAGCCGCCCCCGACGGCCGTAGACATCTATCGCCACGAGCAGCAGACCGCGCCGCCATGCCCACTTCTCACCAATGTGCCCTGCCTGGGCAGAGTCCTGCATGGCGATCCTTCGCTGGGCGGGCCGCAGCCGTTCTGAGCGCCGCAAAGCCTGCGGCGCGGCCGCCTTTGACGCCGACCCGGCCCACCGGCATTGTCCGATCCATGAGCGAGCCGGACTACGAAACAGCGCGTCTGACCGTAAGGTTGGACGCGATCGTGGCGAACTACCGCCTGTGCCAGCGGCTGATCGGTCCGGCGGCCGTCGCCGGCGTGGTGAAGGCGGACGCCTATGGCCTTGGCGCCGAGCCGGTGTCGCGCGCCCTGGCCGCGGCCGGCGCCGACACGTTCTTCGTGGCCCGGCTGGAAGAAGGCGTGAGACTTCGCAAGGTCCTGCCCGACGCGCGCATCTATGTCCTCGACGGCGCGGCGCCCGATACGGTGCCGGCCTTGCTCAGCCATCGGTTGACGCCGGTCCTCAATTCGCTGGCCGAGATCGCCGGCTGGAACGCGGCGGCGCAGTCGACGCGCAGCCAGCTCGAATGCGCCATCCATATCGATACCGGCATGAGCCGGCTGGGCCTTCCGGGAGAAGAACTCTCGCGGCTCGCCGCCGATCACAAGAAGCGTCTGGAGGGCCTGCGCGTCGTGCTGTGGGTGAGCCATCTCGCCTGCGCCGACGATCCGGAGGCGAAGATGAATCGCGTCCAGCTCGATCGCTTCAAGACCGCGCTCGCCATGCTGCCGCCGGCGCCGGCCAGCCTCGCCTCGTCCGGCGGCGTGCTGCTCGGCAAGGACTACGCCTTCGACACGGTGCGTCCCGGCATCGGCGTCTATGGCGGCAATGTACAGAACGCACCGCAAAATCCTTTCCAGGTCGCGGCCGTCTTGAGCGGCCGGGTGCTGCAGCTTCGGCGAATTGACAGGGGTGACAGCGTTGGATACGGAGCCACCTATCGGGCGAAGCGGCCGACGGTGATTGCCACCGTCGCATTGGGCTATGCGGACGGGTTGATGCGGGCCATCGGCAATCGCGGAGTTGCGGCCATCGCGGGCGCGCGCGCGCCGGTGGTCGGCCGCGTCTCGATGGACCTCGTCACGCTGGACGCGAGCGAGGTGCCGGCCGAGGCGCTTTCGACCGACGCGGTGGCCGAGTTCTTCGGCGACACCATCGCGCTCGACGACGTGGCGCGCGCCGCCGACACCGCGGCCTACGAAATCCTCACCGCCATCGCGCCGCGGGTGCCGCGGCATTATCGGGGCCAGGCATCATGAACATCTTCGCGCCGATCGGGCGCGCGCTTCTCCTCCTGCTGGCGCAGATCGGGCGCCTCAGCATGTTCACCTGGTCGGCGGTGACCGGCGTGTTCCGCCCGCCGATCTATTGGTGGCACATCTTCCAGCAATTTCTCCGCATCGGCTATTTCTCGCTGCCGGTCGTGGGATTGACCGCGTTCTTCACCGGCGGCGCGCTCGCCCTGCAGATCTACATGGGCGGCAACCGCTACGGGGCGGAGGCGATCGTGCCGCAGATCGTGGTGCTCGGCATCACGCGCGAGCTGGGTCCGGTGATCGCCGGCCTGATGGTGGCCGGCCGCGTCGCCGCCGCGATCGCCGCCGAGATCGGCACGATGCGCGTGACCGAGCAGATCGACGCGCTGACCACGCTGGCGACCAATCCGATCAAATATCTCGTGGTGCCGCGGCTGCTGGCGGCGGTGATCTCCATGCCCATCCTCGTTGCCATCGCCGACATCATCGGCGTGTTCGGCGGCTATGTCGTCGCGACGCAGTCGCTGGATTTCTCCGGCGGCATCTATCTGAAGAACACCGTCGACTTCATGACCGATCAGGACGTGATGAGCGGCCTCTACAAGGCGGCGGCCTTCGGCTTCATCATCGCGCTGATGGGCTGCTACAACGGCTTTCATTCCAAGGGCGGGGCGCAGGGCGTGGGCGCGGCGACGACCAACGCGGTGGTCTCGTCCTCGATCCTGATCCTCGCCGCGAACTACGTCCTCACCTCCGTGCTGTTCAGCAAATGACCCCGAAGATCGAGCTCAAGGGCGTCAAGAAGCGCTTCGGACCGAAGGTCGTGCTGGACGGCGTCGATCTCGTGCTCGAGCCCGGCCAGTCGCTGGTGGTGATCGGCGGCTCGGGCACCGGCAAGTCGGTGACCATCAAATGCGTGCTCGGCATCCTGACGCCCGACGCGGGCCAGATCCTGGTCGACGGCAAGGACGTCACCCATCTGCGCGGGCGCGGCCGCGACGAGATGCTCAAGAAGTTCGGCATGCTGTTCCAGGGCGCGGCGCTGTTCGACTCCCTGACCGTCTGGGAGAACGTGGCGTTCGGCCTGATCCAGGGCCGCGGCATGGCGCGCCGAAAGGCCAAGGACATCGCGATCCAGAAGCTCGCCAAGGTGGGCATGGGCGCCGAGGTCGCCAATCTGGCGCCGTCCGAACTGTCGGGCGGCATGCAGAAGCGCGTCGGTCTGGCGCGCGCCATCGCCGCCGATCCCGAAATCATCTTCTTCGACGAGCCGACCACGGGCCTGGATCCGATCATGGCCGACGTCATCAACAACCTCATCGTGGACACGGTGAAGGACGTCGGCGCCACGACCTTGTCGATCACCCATGACATGACGAGCGCGCGCAGGATCGCCGACAAGATCGCCATGCTCTACAAGGGCAAGATCATCTGGCACGGCCCGACCAAGCAGATCGATACGAGCGGTAACGCCTTCGTCGACCAGTTCATCCACGGCCGCGCGGAGGGGCCGATCAAGATGGAAGTGCGGGGCTGACGTGTTGACATTTGTTTACACATCGCCTAGATAGTCCGTGAGCAGGTCTCGGCACCCCACAAGGAGATCGAGGCCGCGGTGGCTTATGCGGAAGCGCGCGGCTGGCGCTGGCGAAAGGGCCACGGTCATTGCTGGGGCAGACTGCTGTGCCCGAAGAACGACCGTGACGGTTGCCAGCTCTCGGTCTGGTCGACGCCGAAGAACCCGCAGAACCACGCCAATGCCGTTCGGCGAGCCGTCGAACGCTGCACGCATGCACATGGTGAGGGACGATGAAGACGCATGAATTCACCATCATCGCTTCGGGTCTGGACCCGCAGGCCGACGATTTCGAAGATCGGTTCTACGAAGCCGGCTGCGACGACGCCACGATTTCGTTCCAGAAAGGCGCGATCATCCTCGAATTCGCGCGTGAGGCACCGACCTTCGCCAAGGCGCTGGTTTCCGCCTTCGCCGATGTGCAGCGCGCCGGCGCGAAGGTCGAACGCATCGAACCGGATAATCTGGTGAGCCTGTCCGATATCGCGGCCCGCACCGGCCTCTCGCGCGCGGCGATTTCGCTCTATGGCAAAGGCGAGCGCGGGCAGGGGTTTCCGGCGCCCGTTGCGCGCGTCACGTCGGAAAGCCCTTTGTGGGATTGGGTCGATGTATCGTCATGGATGGTTCAGCAAGGCAAATTGCCGGCAGACAATGTGACGGTGGCGCGGATTGTTAGAGAGGCCAATCTCGTGGCCCAATTGCGCGATCTCAAGCCCGGCCAGATGATAAAGCAATTGGAGAAAAGCGCCGCGGAACTCGACCGCGCCGATGGCCCGATAAAGATGAAAGTGAAGGCGTAGGTCACAATATGAAGTTGAATTTGCACGCCGCAATCGTCTGGCTGTCACTCTTTCTGACGGTGCCTTCCTATGCGGAGAGCCATCAAACTTTCAAAGACCTCTGGATCGCCGCCACCACACAGCCGGGGAGCAAGACCCAGGAATTTGCCGACTTTCTGATGGTGACGAGTGCGGATGGTTTGACGATTACTTATTTTACCAAACCCAATCATCCGGCTTATCCAGGTGTGATCACGCGGACGTTAACGGAAAAGAACGGCGCGATGTATGTGGAAGAGCACGGTCAGTCTTTTGCCTCCGATGCCGCGCAGCCCGCTTTTCAGGCCTGGTTGGCGCAGTTTCAAGAACTGGACAGGCAGATGAAAGAATACGCCACCTCGCATCATTAGATGGGGCAGGGGCACCAGTTGCTCTAGCTATCTGCGCCTTTCGGCCTTGACGGGCCTGCTATACTCGAATCATGGCCCGCTCCTCCGCTTCCTTCGTCTGTCAGTCCTGCGGCGCAAGCTCCGGCAAATGGGCCGGGCGCTGCGAGGCGTGCGGCGGGTGGAACACCATCACGGAAGAGGGCGCGCCTGCCCCCATCGGCGCCGGCGCCGCCAAGCGCGTGAAAGGCCGCCGCTTCGCGCTGGAAGATCTCAAGACCGAAGACGCCGCGCCGCCGCGCCGCGTGACCGGCGTCGCCGAATTCGACCGCGTCGCCGGCGGCGGCATCGTGCCGGGCTCGGCCCTTCTGATCGGCGGCGATCCGGGCGTCGGCAAATCCACCCTCATCCTTCAGGCGCTGGCGTCCTATGCCGCGCGGGGCGGCCGCGCCGTCTACATCTCCGGCGAGGAGGCGATGGCGCAGGTCCGCCTGCGCGCCGCGCGCATGGGCCTCTCGGACTCGCCGGTCGCGCTCGGCGCCGCCACCAATATCGAGGATATCCTGGCGACCCTCGAAGCCGAGAAGCGGCCCGACATCGTCGCCATCGATTCGATCCAGACGATCTGGACCGGCGCGCTGGAAGCAGCCCCCGGCACCATCGCGCAGGTGCGCACCGCTTCCTTCGACCTGGTGCGCTATGCCAAGGCGAGCGGCGCCGCCGTCATCCTGGTCGGCCATGTCACCAAGGACGGCCAGATCGCCGGCCCCAAGGCGGTCGAGCATCTGGTCGACGCGGTGCTCTATTTCGAGGGCGAGCGCGGCCATCATTTCCGCGTGCTGCGCGCGGTCAAGAACCGCTTCGGCCCGACCGACGAGATCGGCGTGTTCGAAATGACCGGCAAGGGCCTGGCCGAAGTCGCCAACCCGTCCGCGCTGTTCCTGGGCGACCGCAATTCGACCTCGCCCGGCACCGCGGTGTTCGCGGGCCTGGAAGGCACGCGGCCGCTCCTGGTCGAGATCCAGGCCCTGGTCGCCGCCGCCGGCTATGGCAGCCCGCGCCGCGCCGTGGTGGGCTGGGACACCGGCCGCCTCGCCATGATCCTGGCCGTGCTCGACGCGCGCGGCGGGG
>Ga0265320_10000809_pt1 | contig 23740 bp, 19 predicted proteins | sample 4827metaG_FD_202087 | JGI IMG/M metagenome (GOLD analysis project Ga0265320, IMG submission 202087) | Rhizosphere microbial communities from Carex aquatilis grown in University of Washington, Seatle, WA, United States - 4-8-27 metaG | ecosystem: Host-associated > Plants > Roots > Rhizosphere >...
GCCGAAGGCATTTCCATCCGCAATCTTTCGGGCATTCTTGAAAAAGTGGGCGATTACGCCGCTTACACCAAGAACCCCGATGAGCTTTCCGAACATGCCCGCCGGGCGCTGGGCTCACAGCTGACCAAGCCGTTTCAAACCGAGAACGGCGGCTTGCGCGCCATCACGATTGACCCGCAGCTCGAACAGCAACTGGCCCTGGGCGTGCGGCAATCACCCACGGAAGTGGCGCTGGTCATTGAACCCAAACTGGCCCGGCACGTCATTGACGCGCTCACCCGGTTTGTGCAGCAGATGCTTTCCGCCGGTCATCCGCCGGTGGTGTTGTGCGCGCCGCAGTTGCGGCTGGCCTTCCGGCGTTTCTTCGAAAATACGTTCAGCGATCTCGCCGTGCTTTCGTATGCGGAAATCCCGGCGCGGATGCAGGTCCAGAACGCGGCGGTGATCCCCAGCCTCGATTGACGAACCGAATGAGAAACATTCAACATTCAATCCCGCAATGCGGGACCGAACATCCAATTTTTTCACGTTGCGTGAAGACCGATGGTTGGACGTTGAGCGTTGAATGTTGGTTGTTGAATGTTTTTCCCAGATGAAACTCGTTCCCTTTGTCGCCGAAAACGCCGAGGCCGCGCTGGCGCAAATCCACGAGCAGTTGGGTCCGGATGCCGTGGTGGTGAGCGTGCGGCGATTGCCGGCTTACGGCATCTCACGGCTTTGGCATCACACCGGGAACATTGAAGTGGTGGCCTGCATTTCTGAAGAGGAACCCCGGCACAAAGTTCACACGGTTCCGCCGGGCGAGGATGCTTATGTGCCTTTCGCCGAGAAAGTTGAACCCGTGGCGCCGACCACTCTCACGTTGCGCCGTTGGCGGAGCATCACCTGGCTGGAATCACTGGGCTTGTTGCCGGCCTTTGCCGATCAACTGGAACAAAAAGTTACTGCCTTGCATGGGGAGGAGCCTCCCCCGATGCCGATTGCCGAGTGGTCCGCCGTTCGCAACGTTCTGGCGAATTTCTGGCATCCGGCACGGCAGGTGATGGAAGGCACGGGCCGGCCACACGTGTTTGTGGGCCCGCCCGGATCAGGAAAAACCACCGTGTTATGCAAATGGATGACCCTGGCGGTTCTGGCCGAGAATCAAAAGGCGCAGGTCTGGCGGCTCGACGGGGAAAGCGCGAATACCGCTGAATTTCTCACGTTGCACGGCGAAATGATTGGCGTGCCGGTTGACCGCTTCTGGCGGGCGCCGGATGAGCCCGTGGACCTGCTATTTGTGGATTTGCCCGGAGTCGAAACGTGCAACCCCAACGCCATTTCCAACTTGCGGATCCAGGTGGGCGCATTGCCACAGCCGCACGTGCACCTGGTGCTCAACGCCGCCTGCGAAACTTCCATCCTGTTTGAACAAATTCATGCTTTTGCCGCCCTCGCGCCGGAGGATGTCATCTTTACGCATCTGGACGAGGAACGCCGGCGCGTGAAATTGTGGAATTTTGTATTGGGCACAAATTGCTCATTGAGCTTCCTCAACGCCGGGCAAAAAATTCCCGGCGAATTTCATCGCGCCGAGTCGGCTTTGCTTTTCCCCTGCGAAAATCGCCGGTGAACATTGGGTTTCTTCGTTCCCGTCCGCCGCAAAATTCCTGCTGGCAAACCTTCTGCTAAAGGACGTTCAAACGCACATGAAGTCTTTCATGATTCTCGGGTCCGTCATTGGTTTTCTCATCGGCGCCGGCTTTAGTCTGGCCAGCGACTGTCCCTGGTCCACCGCCCTGTGGCGGGCTTCGGCTGCCGCCCTGATGGTGGCCCTGCTGGCCCGCTGGTGGGGCCGCGTCTGGTTGCAGGGGCTACAGGAGGCCATTGAACAGCGCCGTCATCTGCGTTCCATCCCTGCGGTTAATCCCAAGTCCAACGCTAAAATATGAGTACTCTCACTTGCGAATCGCCCAAAACCAACGCCTTGGTCACCGCCGCACCGCCCTCGGCCCAGGAACTCTGGCAGCGCTACCACAAACAGGCCGATATTTCCACCGAGAACGCCCTGGTCGAACAGTATCTGCCCCTCGTCGCCTCCGTCCTTGGCCGCCTGTCCATGACTCTGCCCGAACATGTCAGTCATGATGATCTTCACAGCGCCGGCCTGGTCGGATTGCTTCAGGCGCTGCGTAATTTCGACCCCACCTGCGGTTCATCCTTTGAAACTTATGCGCGATTCCGGGTCCGGGGCGCGATGCTGGATGAACTGCGGCGCATGGACTGGGTGCCGCGCACCATCCACGAAAAGGCGCGTAGAATCCAGGAAGTGATGGCGCGGGTCGAACAAAAACTGGGCCGTGCCCCAACCGAAGCGCAGATGGCCAAGGCGCTGGAGATATCGGTGGACGAATACAACGAGTTGCTCAATGAGGTCCGGCCGGCGGCGTTTGTCTGTCTGGATTCCGTGGGTTCCTCCGAGGATGGGGACACCGGCAGTTTGTACGAAGTGATCGCGGACACGTCGGAGGAAAATCCGGTGGAACAGGTTTCGCAACGGGAACTCAAACAGGTCATTTTCGAACGACTGAAGGAATTGCCCGAAATCCAACGCAAGGTGCTTGCGCTCTATTACGTTGAAGACCTGCATCTCCGTGAAATCGCCGAAGTCTTCGGGCTGACCGAGTCGCGCATTTGCCAGATTCATTCCCAGGCCATCCTGGCCATCCGCTCCTATGTGCAACGCTTTGAATCCGGTCTGGTCAAACGACCCGCAACCGCCCGGCGCACATGATCATCATTTTCGGCGCCATTGCGGTCGTCGTTTGTGTCTTCGGCGGCTTCCTCATGGAAGGCGGACGCCTGGAGGTGATCCTGCATGCCGCACTAAATGAAGCGATCATCATCGCCGGTGGCGCGGCCGGTTCCCTCATCATCATGTCGCCCAAAAAAGTGCTGCTGGACATCGTCAAGGGAATCATGGTCGCGCTCAAGGGCGCACCGCATAACCGGGCTTCCTATGAAGATTTGTTGAAGGTGCTTTACGAATTGTTCCTGCTGGGCCGGCGCAACGGAATGATCGCGCTGGAAGAACATGTTCTGGAACCCAAAAACAGCAGCATTTTCAAAAAGAATCCGCTTTTTGCCGGCAACCAGCACGCGGTGGAATTTCTCTGCGGCGCGCTCCGGCCGATCATTGACGGCAAAATCAAGCCGGACCAGCTCCGGTTGCTGCTGGATGCGCAGATCGAACGGCTGGAACAGGAACATCACGCACCCGTCTCCGTGCTGCAAAAAACCGGCGATGCCATGCCGGGTTTCGGCATTGTGGCGGCGGTGCTGGGCATCGTCATCACCATGGCCTCCATTTCCGGGCCGGTCGAACAAATCGGGGAACACGTCGCCGCCGCGCTCGTCGGGACTTTCCTGGGCATCCTGCTCGCCTACGGTTTCATGGGGCCGCTGGCCACCAACCTGGAATTTGTCGGAGCGGCGGAACTGGATTACACGAAGTGCATCTCGGCGTGTGTCATCGGCTTTGCCGGCGGCATGGCGCCGGTTACGGCGGTGGAACTGGGCCGGCGCGGCCTGAGCAGCGAAATGCGACCCACCGCGGATGAAATGGAACAGATGTTCAAGGCGCTCAAAACCGCCAAATAGGGTTTCACATGGCCAAAAAAGAACAAGCACACCATGGCGGTTCGTGGAAGGTCGCCTACGCCGACTTCGTCACGGCCATGATGGCCCTGTTCCTCTGTCTCTGGCTCACGTCACAAGACCAGAAGATCAAGGATGCGGTCGAACGCGCCTTCAAAAACCCTTTCTCCTCCGTCACCAAGGAATCCACCGGCATCATTCCAAACAAGGACGCGTCCAGCACCTACAAGCAGCAAGGCCGCTTCAGTTCCATCTCCGCCGTGGAAATGGAAACCATGCGCCGGCTGAGCGAGGATCTGGCCAAACTCCTCAAAACGAAGGATGAGGACCAGAGCAGTGTTCAAATTGACCTGACGCCGGACGGCCTGCTCATCAATATTTTTGACCGCACACACAAACCCATTTTCAATCCTGACACGGATGTGTTCACGGATTACGGTGCGTGGGTTTTCAGCACGCTGGCCTGGGAAATCTCGCGTTTCACGACATTTCACATCGAACTCGAGGGCCATACCGAGGCCAATTCGCAAACCGGCCGCGAAATGCACAGCAAGTGGGAGCTTTCCAGCGAACGCGCCAACGCCGCACGCCGCAAGCTCGTTCAAAGCGGCGTTGCCATCACCCAGGTCTGCAAGGTTTCCGGGTACGCCGACACCGTGCCCATGCCCGGTTTCGCGCCGGATGCCGAAGTCAACCGGCGCGTGACGGTCATGCTCAAACTAAAGGATTCCGTGGATTCACTCCCGGCTTCCGCTTCCGCCAACCCGCCCAATGACACTCCTGCGAACTGAATCATTCATACCGCTGACCAACTTGCCGGCTTCCAGCGAACGCCGGGAATTTCGCGTCACCGTCGTCCCCAAAACCGGGGAAAGCCGGCCGTTGCCATCCCTGGAGCAGCCGATGCCACCGCCACCGGGGTCCGGGTCAACCGGGGGAAAAAATTGCGAACCGCACGTGTCGCTCCAGAGCGACGGCGACCGGGTCACCAATATCCGCATTCAATGCGCCTGCGGCCAGGTCATGGATCTGGCCTGTGTTTACGAACCCACCCCCAAACCCGCATGAAAAGTTGCCCGGCAATTTCTGCTGCCAGTCCCGGAATCTTTTGCCAGCCCGGGATGGGTGGATGGGTAAAAACGTTCAAAAACCGGCATGGCACATCCGCTGCTAAACCACTTCGTGTATGGAAGTAAGTCTTTACCAAGCCGCCGCCGCGATGAATGCAACCGAACGGTGGCAGGAAATGATTTCAGATAATCTGGCCACCGCTTCCATGCCCGGAGCCCGCAAGCGGGACATCTCATTTTCCGCCGTTCAGGCCGGCCTCGCTTCCACGGCGCCCAACTTCGCGAGCTCGGGCTACGTCATCCCGGCCGCCAATGCCGCGACCAATTTTCAGCAGGGTGAATTGCATCCCACCGGCAATGCCATGGACCTCGCCCTGGAAGGTCCCGGTTTTTTTTCCGTCCAGATGCCTGACGGCCAGCGGGCATACACGCGCACCGGTGAAATTCAACTCAATTCCCAGGGCCAGCTTGTCACCCCGCAGGGTTTTCCCGTGCTGGGCGACAACGGCCCGATTCAATTTGATTCCGGCAGCTCCGCCCCGATCACCATTTCCACCACCGGCGAAGTCAGCCAGGGTGCCGACCAGAAGGGGAAACTCAAAATCGCCGAATTCAACAAACCCAACCTGCTCACTGCCATGGGTGGTGGTTTGTTTCGCGCCGACGATCCGGCCTTGAAAACCACCGGCGGCGCGGCCACGCACGTGCGCCAGGGTTTTCTCGAAAATGCAAACAGTTCACCCACTGCGGAAATGGCCAGTCTCATCACCGCCATGCGGATGTTCGAGTCCAACCAAAAAGTGCTCCAGATGCAAAGCGACCGCATGACCCGCGAAATCAGCGACTTGGGCAATCCCGGTTGAAATTAATTACCAATTTGATTTATGCTTCGCGCCCTCTATTCCGCCGCCGCCGGGATGCAATCCCAGCAGATGAACCTGGACAACATTTCCAACAACCTGGCGAACGTCAACACCACCGGGTTCAAGAAAAGCAAGCTGGAGTTCCAGGATCTGCTTTACCAGACCACCCGCGCCGCCGGCTCCGAACAGGGTGGCGGCAGCCAGTTGCCCTCCGGCCTGCAAATCGGCCAGGGCTCGATCCCCGTCGCCACCCAGCGCATCTTCACCGCCGGCGATTTGACGCAAACCGGGGAAAAGCTGGATGTCGCGATCCAGGGCGATGGTTTTTTTCAGGTCCAGATGCCCGACGGCACGCTGGCCTACACGCGCGATGGCGCGCTGAAGACCGACTCGTCCGGCCGCATTGTCAACAGCGACGGTTACCCGATCCAGGGCGGTTTTCAACCCGTGCCCGCCGGCACCACAAACATCAATATTTCATCCACCGGCGCGGTGACCTACGCCACCGCGAGCGGCTCGACCAATTCCCAGGTGCAGATCGTCCGTTTCAACAATCCTGGCGGTCTCGAAGCCCAGGGCCATAATCTTTACAAGGAGACCTCGGCCTCCGGCACACCGGAGCTCGGCGAACCCGGGCAGAACGGTTTTGGCCAGCTCCAACAGGGTTATCTGGAACTTTCCAACGTCAGTGTCGTCGAGGAAATGGTCAATCTCATCCTCGCCCAGCGCGCTTATGAGGTGAATTCCAAGGCCGTGCAGGCCGCCGACGAAATGATGCAAACCAGCAACAACCTCCAACGTTGAGATTTGAGATGACAACCTCCAACCGTCAATCATCAACCGCCAACGCCCCCTGGTGCGGTAGTCGCGCCTTCTTTGGCTGTTCGATGTTGACGGTTGAAGGTTGGATGTTGCTTTTCACCGTCATTTGCCTGGGCGGAGGTTTCGTCAACGAACTGCGCGCGGGCGAGACCTCGACGATTCCAACCAATGCGGTCGCCACGCGGATCCTGAACGAATCCGATGTGCTCGCCCTGCTGGCCGCCACGCTCCAGCGCGATTACGTGAAGGACCGCGGTGTGTTGGAACTGAATTTCAAGCAACCCTGGTCCGCGCCCACATTGCCGGACGAACCGCTCACGGTGAAAATCCTCGAATTGCCGACGGTCGGAGTCACCCCTTCCTTCATCATCCGCTTCCAACTGTGCACGCCGCGCGAAAGTCTCGGGACCTGGCAGGTCACGGTGCAGGCGCACGTCTGGCGCGATGTCTGGGTGGCCCATTCCAATCTCATGCGCGGTGAGCCCGTCAAAGGGGCGGACATGGTGTACGAACGTTGCGACGTGCTGAAGGTGCGCGAGGTTTTGGCCGAATTTTCCGCCGACGATCCCAATCTCGAACTGGCCGAGCCCGTGGCTTCGGGCGTTCCATTGCTGGCGCGGGCCGTCAAACCCAAGGCCGTCATTCACCGTGGACAGGTTGCCAATGCGCTCGTACAAGACGGGACGTTGAGCATCACCACCAAGGTGGAGGTGCTGGAAGACGGCGCGCCCGGCCAGGTGATTCACGCCCGCAATCCCATTTCCCGCCGCAATTTGACCGGGCAGGTGCTCGACGGTCAGACCATTTTAATTTCATTATGAACATCCAAGAAAATTTTCGCCCATGGCACATTCTGATCGTTGCCTTGATCCTGTTGTTCCCCGCCATCGCCCGGCCGCAATCGCTCTGGCACGACACGTCCTCCAAGTCCATGTTTGCCGACAAGCGCGCCTCCGGGATCGGCGATATCATCACCATACTGGTCCAGGAAAACAGCACGGCGAGCAAGAACAACGAAACCAAGACGGAACGGAATTCCAGCCTGAGCGCGGCCATTACTTCGTTCCTTTACAGTCCCGGCGCCAGCAGCCTGCTGGCCAAGGGCGGCCAATTGCCGGCATTGGCGTATAATTCGGACAGCAAACACGACGGCAGCGGCAGCATCAATAATTCCGAAAATGTCATCGCCAAGATCGCGGTGCGGATTGTGGACGTGCTGCCCAATAATAATTTTGTCATCGAAGGCAAACGGGAAACCGCCTTCAGCGGTGAACGCCAAACCATCGTCCTCCGCGGCGTGGTCCGGTCGGATGACGTAAGTTCCTTGAACACGGTATTCAGTTTCAACGTCTCCGATGCCACCATCCAGATCATCGGCAAAGGCACGGTCACCGACAGCCAGCGCAAAGGGTGGTTCACCCGTATCTGGGACAAACTCAATCCCTTTTGAACCATGCCCCTCGTACCGCGAAATTTGAAACCGAAGAACGCAAGTGCTGAGGCGCGAACGCCTGACCATGCATTGAAAAAGAACATTCAACATTCAACCTTGAACGTCCAATGCCCCAGGAACGGTCGCCTGGCCGCGTTGAGCGTTGAACGTTCGATGTTGAATGTTGAATGTTTCAAACTGCTGGCCTTTTTAATTGCCTTCATTTTCACGCTCTCCGCCTCCGCCGGGGGTGTTCGCGTCCGCGACCTGGTGATGGTTGCTGGCGCGCGCGACAACCAGTTGATCGGCTATGGCCTGGTCGCCGGTCTCGCCGGCGATGGCGACAAGGATCCCGTTTACACCAAGCAGACCATCGCCAACATGCTCCAGCGTTATGGGATCAATGTGTCGGCCACAACCCTCTCGGCCAAAAATGTCGCGGTGGTCATGATTACCGCCGATATCCCGGCGTTCGCCAAACCCGGTGCCCGTATTGACGTGCAGGTGTCCTCGATGGGGGACGCCAAGTCGCTTCAGGGCGGCGTGTTGTTGCAAACGCCGTTGCTTGGTGCGGACAACAAGGTTTATGCCGTGGCACAGGGCCCGATTTCCGTCGGTGGATTTTCCGCCGGGCCGGGCGGCGGCGGCGGCGCGACCGTCACCAAGAACCACCCGACCGTGGCCACCATCATCGGCGGCGCACTGGTTGAGCGCGAGATCCAGACTTCGATTGTCCGGGACAACACCGTTGAATTTTTGTTGCGCGACCCGAACTTCACCTCGGCCGTGCTCATGGCGGATGCCATCAACGAAGTGTTCACCAATTCCGCGCACGCGCTGGATTCCACTTCCGTGCAGGTTCGCCTGCCCGCCGGCGCCGAGAGCGCCCCGGTGGACTTTATCGCCCGGCTGGAGAGCATTGAAGTCACCCCCGATACGCCTGCCCGCATCATCCTCAATGAGCGCACCGGCACGATCGTCGCCACCGCCAGCATCCATATTTCCAGTTGCGCCGTTTCCCAGGGCAGCATCACCATCAACGTGGCCTCGACCCTGGGCGTGTCGCAACCGAATCCTTTCAGCGACAAGGGGCGGACGATCGTCACGCCGACCACGACCACCGAGGTCACGGAAAACAAATCCGCCATCGTCACGCTGCCCGAACTGCCGACGGTGGACAAGGTGGCCGCGGCCCTGAATGCGTTGGGCGTGACGCCGCGCGACATGATGGCCATTTTCCAGACGATGAAACAGGCCGGCGCCCTGCAAGCCGAACTCGTCATTCGTTGATATGAATGTGACCCCTTTCCAACGCCAGATCGTCGCCTCGGACATCGCGCCCGAACAACTCGCGGGAAATCCGCGTTTGACCGAGAAACAGAAGATTGCCGAAGCCAGCCGGCAGTTTGAAGCCGTGCTCTTGCGGCAAATTCTCGGGGACGCGCAAAAGACCGTCATTCCCTCGGAATTTTCGGACAATTCCACCGCGGCGGGAATTTATCAGGATCTCATCACCAAGACGCTGGCGGACAACATTTCAAAATCCGGCGCCTTCGGTCTGGCCCGGACGTTTGCACAACAATTGAATCATCCGGACGGCATCAATTCGAAGTCCAGTCACGGCAGCACCCCGGTGGATGCAAGTAAATCCTCGCCGCCCAGTCACCATACCATTTCCTTTTCTGTTAAAAACCCATGAATGTCTTGCTCCCCAACCTCATTGAGGCCCTGCGCGAAGAATTGAAGCAATACGGCGAAATGCTCGCCCGGCTCGATCATCAGCAAAACGTGGTGATGCGCCGCCAATCCGAGGATATCCTCCCGAGTGTTGCCGCCATCAACCGCCAGGCCGACATCATCGCCGCCACCCGGGCCGAACGCGAGCAGTGCCAGCGCCAGGTCGCGCACCAGTTGAATCTGCCGGAAAGCGCGGCCTTTGCCGCCATCGTGCCGTTGTTGCCGGCGGATTACCGTCCGTTGTTGCACGCGCTTGTCGAGGAGAACAATGAATTGCTCGTCCGCGTCCAGCAACGCGCCCGGCAAAATCACCTGTTGTTGAGTCACGCGGTCGAACTCATGCAACGGCTCATCAATGTCATTTTCCCCGGCGCCAGCCCGACCACTTATGACGGAGCCGGTCAGGTGCCGGAAATCAGTTTGCCGCAACATTCGCTCTACGAAGCCGTCGGTTGAATAATCATATGCTTGGACTATTTGGCACACTCAATCTGGCTGCGCGCTCACTGCAAACGCAGATGACCGGCGTGGAAGTCTCGGGACAAAATCTCGCCAACGTCAACACCACCGGTTACTCGCGCCAGCGCGTCGATATCCAGACCGGCCCGGATGTCACGACCGGCATCGGGCCGGAAGGCACCGGCGCCAACGCCGTGGCCATCCAGCAGCTCGTCAATTCGCTGCTCAATAACCAGATTCAGGGCCAGCAGAGCGTCAACGGCTACTGGAATGCGCAACAGAGCGCCCTGCTGAGCGCCCAGACGAACCTCAATGAATTTCTGAACGGTACCGGCAGTTCGAGCAGCACCTCTTCTTCCGCCGACAGCACCACCAGTTCCGGGCTGTCCAGCCAGTTGAGCGGACTGTTCAACGCGTTCCAAAGCCTGGCCGCCTCGCCCACCTCGATGACGGCGCGGCAGGCGGTCCTCAATCAGGCGCAAAACCTCGCCTCCACGTTCAACCAGGTGGACAACCAGCTTAACGCGCTCGGCGATTCGCTCAACACGTCTTTGACCAACGATGTGAGTTCGGCAAACCAGTTGCTTTCCGACATCGCCAGCCTGAACGGTCAAATTTCCTCCGCCTCATTCAATGGTGGCACGGCCAACGACCTGATGGATGCCCGCGAGCAGGACTTGGAGAACTTGTCCACCTTGGTGAACGTCCAAACCAGCACCGGCACGGGGAGTTCCGTAAACGTGAGCATCGGAGGCCAGACGCTTGTCTCCAGTAATCAAGTGCTGGACACGCTGCAAACCTACGATGCTGGCAGCGGGCAATTGCTGGTGCAAACCGCCACCGGCGGCGTGCCGTTGACGCTCTCCGGCGGGTCGATTCAGGGAACCATTGACGCCCGGGATGGCACGTTGAAAACACTCCAACTCAATGTCACCTCACTGGCTTATAACCTCATTGTCCAGGTCAATACTATTCACGGCGGCGGATACAGCCTTACCGGCAGTTCCGGTGCGAGTTTTTTTAACGGAACCGGCCCGGGCGACATCACCGTCAATCAATCGCTGGTGGACGATCCGGCTTTGCTCCAGGCCTCCGGCTCGGCAACGGCAACAGGGGACAATAGTGTGGCGTTGGCGCTGGCGCAATTGGCGTCGGTAACCCAGGCCGGCTTGGGCAACCAGACGTTCAGCGATGGCTATACCCAGACGGTCGCCCGCCTTGGTAACGCGCTGCAAACCGCGGACAATCAGGTGGGCAATCAATCAATCGTAACCAATATGCTCCAGACCCAGCGCGATTCCGTCAGCGGGGTGAACGTGGACGAGGAAATGACCAATCTAATGGGCTTTCAGCGAGCCTACGAGGCCTCGGCCCAACTGGTGACCACCGTGGATCAGATGCTGCAAACCGTTATCGGCATGAAGCGTTAAACCAATTTTGACCATGCGCGTTGCCACCAACTCCTATACGGATGCCATGCTCAGCCAGTTCAATCTGCTGACGGCCCGCCAAAACATGTTGCAGCAACAGGCCGCCACCGGCCTGCGCATCTCCTCGGTGTCGGACGATCCGGCCGCGATGCAGTCCACGTTGAAATACCTCTCTGAAAAGTCCGCCCAGACCCAGTACGGCACCAACATCGCCACATTGCAGACCCGCGCCACCTCGATTTACAGTGTGATGCAATCGCTCCAGACGATTTCCAATCGCGCCGGCGAAATTGCCACCTCCGCCGGCAGCCCCACCACCTCGCCGGCGGACCTGGCCAATTACGCCAATCAGGTCAAACAGCTGATCCAGCAGGCCGCGCAGTTGATGAACACCAAGGACGCCGCGTCCGGCCAGTATCTTTTTGGCGGCACCGACTCCGCCCAGACGTCTTATGACACCACACTGGATGCCAATGGCAACGTGATGTCCGTGACCTATAATGGCAATTCCGCCGTCAATCAGGTTGAAATCGCCCCCGGCGTCACCGTATCGGTGGATGTGCCCGGCGAAAATGCCGGGAGCAGCGGCGCGCGCGGATTGATCACCGACGCCACTTCGGGCGCGGATTTTTTCAATCATCTGATCGCCCTGCAGAACAATCTCCTGTCCGGCAACACCGCTGCCATCACCACCACGGACAGCGCCAACCTGCAAAAGGACGAAAACAACCTGCTTTACCAGATCAGCAACAACGGCGCGGTGCAGACGCACCTCAATACCGCCGCCACCTTTGCTGCCAGCCAGTCGTCCGGGCTCGACCAGATGATTTCAAATGCTTCCAGCGCCGACCTCGTCCAGACGATGGTGCAATTGAGCCAGGCGCAAACCGCCTATCAGGCAGCGCTTCAAAGCAGCGCCAAGATCATGCAGCTTTCGATCCTGAATTACCTGCCGTAGCTTCGGGTTCCGTTTTTTTTGCCCATGAACGCCATCCACGAGGAAATTTTCACCCGGTCCCGGGCCAATTTTGCCGGGTGCCCCCGGCCCGAAGCGCTCGTGCCGTCAATTTCCGCCTTTTTTTGCCGGTTTTTTGTGCCCCGGCAGATTTCACCGACCGTGGCACAACCACTGCTAAACACTCATTGACATGAAATGCGCCGAAACAATTGAAGTAGAAACGCCCGCCGCGCCCCCAGGCAACCGGGTGCGTCTGCCCATGGGGCTCCTGGGTTTTGAGCAGATCAAGGATTACGTCCTGCTCGTGAACCCCGCCGAGGAACCCTTTGCGTGGTTGCAGGTCGAGGCCAACGTGTCACTCGCCTTTGTTGTGGTGGATCCCTTTCTGGTCATGCCGGATTACCAGCCGGACATCCCGCAGCAGGATGTGGAGTTTGTCGGGTTGAAAAAACCATCCGATGCGTTGTTGCTCAACATCGTGACGGTTCATGGCCCCAATCGCGCCACGGTAAATTTGAAAGGCCCGATCGTCATCAATCGCCATACGCATGTGGGCAAGCAGGTCATTGTCGCCAACGCTGCCGAATATTCGGTGCAGCATCCGCTGCCCGTCACAGAAACCGCCGCCTAACCATTTCGCACCATGCTCATCCTTTCGAGAAAATCAGGCGAAAGCATTGTGATCGATGGTCGCATCCACGTCAAAATCGTGCGCGTCGAGGGCGACGTCGTCAAAGTGGGCATCGAGGCGCCCGCGGACGTGCCGGTCCACCGCAAGGAAGTTTACGAAGAAATTCAACTGAGCAACCAGCAGGCACTCACCCGGCAGAGTACGCCATTGCCCAAACTGGCCGCGGCCGCCAAGGCCAAGGCCCCGGCAGGCGGCCCGGCAAAAAACCTGAAGGCCTGCGATATAGTGTCAAAATGATTTAGCGGCGAGAGCCGCAACGATGTCAGCGATTATCGTCGGTCGCTAAACGGCGAATGACCGCTGGCTCCTTCCCCGGGCGGACCGGTTTTCCGGTCCGCCCGGCAATTTAAAAAGTCCGATCTGTAGGCAACCTGGAAATGAAGAACCACATTTTCACCAACATTATTGATGTTACGGGCCGGGGATTTTATCCGCTAATCCATATTGATCACGATGAATGTTGCCAATAAGGATTCGGGCGGCCCCATGCAGAACACCCCCACAGAGTTGGCCGTTGTCCGTCCACGGACGTTGAACCTTCAGGCGATTGACCTTTGCAACAGCCGCTGCATCATGTGCAACATTTGGAAGGATGGCCGGCAGGAGCGAATGTCGCTCGATGAATTTCGGCGGGAGTTGGGCCATCCTTTTTACAGTGAAGTCCAACATGTCGGTGTCACCGGCGGTGAGCCGACCTTGCGCAAAGATCTGGCGGCACTCTACAAACTTTTGCCGCAGTGCCTGCCCAAACTCGCCGGGGCTTCCTTCATCACGCACGGTCTGCAGACAGAACGCACGGTTGAAACTTATGCAAAAGTTCACGCGTTCTACCTCGGTCACAATCTCACTTTCAGCGGCATGGTGTCGCTGGACGGCGTCGGTTCCGTGCATGACCGGGTGCGAGGCCGTCCAGGGGCCTTTGCTGCCGCCTCCAGGACTTTATTGCAACTCCAGGCGCGTGATGTCAAAACCATTGCCGCCTGTACCGTTGTCCGCAGCAACGTTTATGGACTTCACGACCTGCTGGACTGGGGCAGGTCGAATGACGTTTATGTCCGCTTCCGCGTTGCGGAGTTTATCCGCCGCCTCTACAACGATTCCTGTGCGAACGAAATCCGCGGGTTCAGCCCGCATGAACTCCGTCACCTGGTTTCATTCTTCCATGTGCTGTTGGGTGAATATGAAACCGAGGAGACCATCCGGAAGACTTACCATTCCATCCTGTCACTGCTTACGGGCGGAGAACGGCTGATCGGTTGCCCGTTTCAAAAGGGCCTGGCCGTCAACGCGGACAGTCGTGGCTGGCTGGCTTGTTGTGCCCCCAAGGCGGATCCTTTCAAACCCGCCTCCGATATTGGCGAAATTCATTCTGTCCTGACCGCCCAGCGCAAGGAAGTCGCCCGCGTGCATTGCGCCAGCTGCATCCATGATTATCACGAGGATTGGAATGAAATCACCGTCAAGGAAATCGCCGGCGCCAAGGCTCGCTGCCGCGAACTGTACGAGGTGGCCGAGGAGCAGCTGACGACTCCGGAAATTCCCGCCGGGCCGTTCAACCTTGCCGGGATGAAACAAATTCTCCTCGCTGGCTGGTATGGAACGGAAACCGCCGGAGATATCGCCATCCTGGAGGGGATCATCAACGAATATCTCGCGGTGAACCCGCAGCTTCGGTTTCAAGTTTTGAGCCTGTTTCCCTATTACACCCGCACCACCATCGCACTCTGGCCGGAAGCGCTGCGTTCGCGGGTGCGCGTGGTTGATTACGCGGGCGAAGCCGCCTGGCAGGCCACCCTGGATTGCGACGCCGTCGTCATGGCGGGCGGACCGCTGATGGACATCGCCGACACCCGTAAAATTCTCTGTCTCTTCAAACGGTTTGCCGACTTGGACAAACCCCGCGTCATTGAAGGCTGCGGCGTCGGGCCGCTCAACAACGCGGAATTCCGTTGGAATGTCATTCGCATTGCCCGTCTGGCCACCAGGATTTCAGTCCGCGACAGTGCTTCCCGGGAAACGCTCCGCTTCTATGGCCTGCGAAAGCCGATAGCAGTACGGCTGGATCCAGCTGTCACCTTCATTCGGAGCCAGGGCATTCATCATCACGGCTCTGAACAAAAAGTGATCCGCTGTTTCCTGCGTGAACTCACCTGCGAATATCCGCAAGCCACCACGTCCGCACAGGCGATGTCGAACATTGAAATGCTGCTGCGGCATCTGCTGGTTTGGTATCCCGAGCACTGCATTGAACTTTGGGCCATGCACCATTTTCCGATTGGGATGGATGACCGCCTCTTCGCCCGGCAACTGGTGAAAGAGATTGGGAATTCACGGATCACCTTTGACTGGGAGCCGCGCACTCCAAAAGAAATCATCACCGCAATGGCGGCGGCCGATTTTTGCGTCTGCATGCGTTTCCACTCCTGCGTCTTCGCCTCGGAAGTTGGAGTGCCGTTCATGGCGATTGACTACACGGACGGCGGCAAGATCAAGGCTTTCTTCGACGACATCCGTCAGGAAAACCGCGTCTGCCGGCTGGCCGACCTGCCGGTACTTGATCAAGATCAATTTGAAGCCAAACTGCGACTCCCGGCAGCGGCGGTTGTGCCTTCAGAAATCACTGCGTCAGTAGCACCTGGAAATAATCCTCCGCGCATCCTCCACCTGATTCAACATTTGATCGGCGGCGGCGGCGCGCGGGCCATGATTTCGCTCGCGAGATACTCGGCCCGCCTGGGCGGGTACGAACATCAATTGGCTTCCCTGGCCGCCGCGGATGCGGTGGGACTCGATCTGGCCCGTCAGGCCGGCCTGCCGGTACTGATTCAGCCTGGCCACGCAGAATTGCAGAAGGCCATGGCCGCTGCGGATATCGTGCTGGTTCATTGGTGGAATAACCCGGATCTTGCAACCTTGTTCCGCCGCGAACTGCCGGCAATGAGACTGGCGACGTGGATCCATGTGGGCGGTTACCATGCTCCACAGGTGTTGACCCCATCGTTGATCGATTTCACCGATCTCAGCGTTGCCTGCAGTCCTCACACCTATGCCCACCCGGTTTTTGCCAATTTGCCGGAAGAGATGCGCCAGCAACGCACGGCCATGGTATTGGCGGGTGCGGAATTCGACCGGCTGCAAGGCCTGACGCCGCGCGCGCACGAGGGATTTCGGGTCGGTTACATCGGCACTGTGGATCCCGTGAAGATGCATTCCGAGTTCGTGAACATGAGCTGTGCCGTCAATGTGCCGGAGGTGAAGTTCATCGTCTGCGGCAATGGCGATCTCGACTGGCTTACCGAGCAGGCCGGAAAACTGGGCCGGAGTGACAGCTTTGATTTTCGTGGACACGTCGAAGATATCCGCAGCGTGTTGGAGACGTTGGATGTCTATGGTTATCCGCTCTGCCCGGAGACTTATGCGGCGGCGGAATTGAATCTGCAGGAAGCCATGTTTGCCGGGGTGCCCGTCGTTACTTTTCCGCATGGCGGCATCGGCAGGCTCATTCAAAATGGCGAGACCGGCATCCTCGTGAATACGACAGAGGAATACGCCCGTGCCATCGAGCGCCTGCACAAAAATCCTGCGGAACGTTCCCGGCTCGGGGCCAACGGCGCCGCTTTTGCCCGCCGGAACTGGGGCGCGGAAAATGCCGCCCGCGAATTCAACCGCCATTTCGCACGGCTGCTGACCCAGGCCAAGCGCACCAGGCAATGGGGCGTTCCACCGGATGCCGACATTTCCAGCCTTCCGCCTTCAATGGCGGATCAGGTTTCCCAACTGGCGATTCATCCCGGCGCACGCATGTTCATCGAATCCCTGGGGGAGGGTGCGCAGCCGTTTCTCGAAAGCCTGACTTCTTCGGAACTCAAAGTCGCGGTCGAGGCCGAAGATCGCATCGCCGGTTTGTCCCGGATAATGCATGACAACGGCATCTTCCCTTACCGCGAAGCTCAGCCCAAGGATCCGTTCCTCCAATTATGGGCCGGCCTCGGTTTTTTTCGCTCCGGCAAAGATAAAGAGGCGTTTGATGCGTTCACGAAGGCGTGGCAGAACGGTTTTACCCACTGGCGTGTCCAATGGTATCGCGCCCTCGCGGCGGAACGCGCGGGCCAACCGGCCGAAGCGGTTGGCGCGCTGAACATTTTGTTTCAAGTCGCCCCCGATTTTGCGCCGGCGCGCGAAATGCAAGGCCGGCTAGGCGCATTCCATCTGGAGCCAGCGTCAAAAACCTCGATGTTGCCGGTTGAAGCCGCCCGGAATTGTGTCGCCCATGCCGAACGGTATTGGCAGGCCGGCGAGCTCTCAATCGCGCGCGAGTGGCTGGTGCGCGCCCTGGATATGGTGCCCCGGCAGTTGGAATTAATGGAGGCCGTGACCGAACTGGACTGTCGCCTCGGAAACCTCGCAACCGCCCGGAATGGATACGAGGCGATTGTCGCGCTGGATCCGCAACGCCAGTCACCCGCACTGGATAAAATCCAAAAGGCGCTTGCTTTGAATAAGGAAAATCACGGGACCGGGCGGCCGGATTCATCGCCCGAGGTAGATACTTTGGTCAGGACGGCGAAAGCCGCGTTGGAGCGTGGTGATTGCCGCCCGGCCATCAGCGCGTTGCAAAGCGCGCATGAAATCAGCCCGCCTCGCATCGGTATTTTGATGGCGCTGGGGAATCTACATTTTCAGGCAGGCGATTTTCTCGCGTCCGTTGCAGCGCTTCAGCAAGCCGCCTCGCTGGCGCCCGCCGAACCTTTTGTGCAGGTGCTTCTCGCTCGCGCTTTTGTGCGGCTGGACCGCGTCCAGGAATTTGAAACCGCCCTCGGCCACGCAATGAAAATCGACCCCGGCTTTGCTCCGGCGCACCGGTTGTTGGGCGATCTGATGCTGGAAAACGGGCAGCTCGCCGGGGCGGCCGAACATTACCGCCTGATGCTGTCCCCATCGGTTTCCGACACCAGCCTGCAACTGGCCCTGGACCGGTGCTTGAAAACTTTCAGCGCTGCCGAAGCCGCCGATCAGTACGCGGCGCTGCGGTTGGCCCGTGCCAATTACGCCGTCCGTGAAACGCTCGCTTTTCTCGATGCGATCGCGCCGGGATCAAACCCGTCGGCTTCCGCCGATATGCCTGCAGCCGCTGGCTTGCCGGTGGCGATACTCAGTGAAGACACCGCCAGGCCGCTCGTTACCGCCATTGTCTCGACTTACAACAGCGAACGGTTCATGGCGGCCTGCATGGAAGACGTGCTGGCGCAGACCATTCAGGACAAACTGGAGATCCTGGTGATCGATAGTGGCTCCCAGGAGAACGAGGGGGCCATCGTCGCGAAGTATCAAGAGAAGCACGCCAATATCCGCTATGTCCGAACGGAACGGGAGCCGCTTTATGTCGCCTGGAACCGGGCGGTGAAGCTGGCGCGCGGCAAATACGTGGTCAACGCCAATACCGACGACTCCCGCCGGCCGGACGCCTTCGAGGTTCTGCTGGCGGCGATGGAAAAATACCCGGATGCGGACCTCGCCTATTCCTATTATGGAATGACCAACAAACCAAATGACCAATTCCCACCGACGTCGGTCTATCGCAATGTCCGGCATGATCCTTATCACCCGGCCCAGCTCCTTTTCTACTGCATCACGGGCTGCCTCCAGTTCTGGAGAAAAACTTCATTGGAGAGAATTAAAGGATTCGACGAGAGTTTGAAGTGTGTCGCGGATTACGAAATCCTGATCCGTTTCATGCGGCAGGGGATGAAACCCATTTTGGTTCCCGAACCCCTCAGTTGCTTTTACATCAACATGCAGGGGCTCTCCTTCGGTTCCACCACGGCGGCCAAGGAGGATGCGGCCATCAAAGACCGCTATCATGGCCTGGTCACTGCGGCCGAGATTTATGACGTGGACCCGGCTAATTCCCGTGAACTGGCCAGGGCCTGGGTCAACCTGGGAAATTTTGCGGCCGCCGTTCCCATTCCCTGGGACGACCATCCGCACCAGTATTACACCTATGCCATCCAGTGCTACCATCAAGCGATGAAATGTGATGAGTCCTCCGAGGCGGTCTGGCACAATCTGGCGGTGATTTCCAACCATCTGGGGCTCACGGAACACTTCTTGAAAACTTTTCGGAACACTCGCAAAGACATTGCCCACATCAATGCCCGGGCGAAAGCAAATCCAACTTTGATCGGCTTTCTCCTCGAACCAAAAGTGGCCGGCTATGTTTACCAACGTGAACGGGCGTTATCGGCACCATTGCCGGAACTCGGGAGCAGGCCGAAGCCGGCAACGCAGGGTTCTGTTTCGGCCGGCGCCGTCTCCCAAGGAAAAATCTCCGTTGCGTGGGAAGGTTCTTTCCTGGATTTTGGAAGCTTGTCCCACGTCAACCGCGAGTTGACCCGCGCGCTGGCCGCTTCCGAAAATGTGCGGCTGCAATGTGTGAATTCCCCGGCTTCAAAAAATGGTGCCTCACCCAAGGCGTTGAAGACGCTGGCGGGCACGCTCGCCAAAAAATCCTCGGCTGATACGCAAATCACCATCCGCCATGCATGGCCGCCGGACTGGCAGCGGCCGGCCAGTGGCAGGCTCGTCGTCATCCAGCCGTGGGAATTTGGCGCGTTGCCGGAGCAATGGGTGAAGGACTCAGCCCAGGTTGATGAATTCTGGGTGCCATCCGAATACGTCCACCGCGTTTATGTCGAGTCCGGCGTACCCGCGGACAAGGTGGTGGTCGTGCCCAATGGCGTGAACTTGCAGGCATTCCATCCCCAGGCCACGGCAATGAAGCTGGCCACGCAAAAGAAATTCAAGCTGCTCTTTGTCGGCGGAACGATCTTCCGCAAGGGGCCGGATCTGTTGCTCAAGGCATTCCTGGATAATTTCACCGCAACGGACGACGTCTGTCTCGTCATCAAGGATTTTGGTGGTGAGACCGTCTATGCGGGACAAACGTTTGAATCACAAATCCGCGCCGCGCAATCGCAGCCAAATGCCCCGGAAATTCTTTATCTCAACGGCGAACTGCCCCCGGACTCCCTGCCGGGCTTGTACACCGCTTGTGATTGCCTGGTGCTGCCGTATCGCGGTGAGGGATTTGGCCTGCCCGTCCTCGAAGCCATGGCGTGTGGTCTGCCGGTCATCGTCACCGCCGGCGGTGCCACCGACGATTTTGTTCGTGATGAATTCGCCTGGCGCATACCTTCCGAACGATGGATTTTTGGGCACGAAGTCAGCGGCTTGAAGCTTGCCGTTGCCGGTTGGTTGCTGAAGCCGGATGGCGCTGCGCTGGGCCGGTTCATGCGTGAAGCCTTTGCGAACCCGGTGGCAACGCGCCAACGTGGACAGCTCGCCGCCCGGCACGCCGGACAATTCTGTTCCTGGCAACATTCCGCCGCCATCGTCGCGCGCCGCATCCGCGAACTCGTCATGCCGCAGCCTTCAGGCTGCGCTCCGGAACGCGGGCTTCACACCGCTTCCGTAAACGAACCGAAGAAACCCGCCAAAACAAAAATCACCCTGCCGCCCTGTGCCCTGGCCGGCCATCTCGCTGGGGCAGGCGAGCTGGTTCGCCAGAAAAAATTCCGGGCTGCGTGGGAGGCTGTGCTGGCGGCCCTCGTCCAACGCCCATTCCATCCCGAGGCCGTTTTGCTGCTGGCGGAAATTGCGCAGATCACCGGTGACGGCCAGACCGCCAAACGGTGCGCCGAACGCTCGCGCCAAATGGCGCCTGATTGGAAACCGGCCAAAAAATTCCTGAACCAGCGCATGAAGGGTGGCACGCACCCGGATTGGTTGAAACTGCCGGACCAACTCCGAACTCCGAACTCCGAACTTCCACCCCGCCTGTCAGTCTGCTTGATCGTGAAAAATGAGGAGAAATTCCTGGCCCAGTGCCTGAAATCCATCCGCGATCTGGCAACGCAAATCGTGGTCGTGGACACCGGCTCGACGGACCGCACGGTGGCAATCGCCAGGGAACATGGAGCGGAGGTTCATGCCTTTGTGTGGTGCGACGATTTTAGCGCCGCGCGCAACGCCGCCCTGGAACACGCCACCGGTGATTGGGTGCTCATGCTGGATGCGGATGAGGAATTGTCCGCCGCTGGCCGTGAAAAGTTGAGGCGGGCGATGAATGATCCGGCCGTCATGGCGTGGCGTCTGCCGATGGTGGATGTGGGCCGCGAGGCGGAAGGTTGTTCCTACGTGCCCCGGCTTTACCGCAATGCGCCGGGACTGTTTTACGTCGGGCGCGTTCACGAGCAGGTTTTCAGCAGCCTCGAAGTGCGTCGCACCGAATGGGGCTTGCAGAACCGTATCGGTGACGCAACGCTCATCCACCATGGCTACACGGCGGAATTGACGCGCGACCGGAACAAGGCGGAGCGCAACCTGCAATTGCTGGAACTCGCCATCGGCGAAATGCCGGACGAACCGCATCTGCTGATGAATCTCGGCCTGGAACTGGCTCGATCCGGACGTGAACCCGAGGCGCTGGTGCGTTATCTGGAAGCTTTTGATATTTTATCGTCGAGACCCGCCACGGAAATTGTCCCCGAACTGCGCGAAACATTGCTGATGCAACTGTCCGCGCGGCTTATGGCGGCGAAAAAGTTTGACGAAGTCGTGCGCGTACTCAACTCGCCGCTGGCCGGAATGAACTCCGGATTGACAGCCTCATTGCATTTCTCGCTTGGCCTGTCGCATCTTGAACTGAGACGGTTCCGTGAAGCCGCCGATCAGATGCGTCAGTGCCTCGCGAAACGCAATCTGCGCAGCCTCGCGCCCATCAACAAGGAGATCAACACCGCCGCGCCACATCATTGCCTGGCCCTGTGCCTCGCGAAATCCGGTGATGCCGCCGCCGCCGAAAAAGCGTTTCAAGACGGCCTGCAGGAAACCGGACATGGCGACGCCTTGCGACTCGATTACGCCAGTTTTCTGGCGGGACAAAACCGTCCCGTGGATGCCCTGCAACGGCTGAATGAAGTGGTTGCCGCGAATGCCCTGCACCTGGGCGCCTGGCAACTGGGTGGACAAATCGCCCTGAGCCGGCCGGAATTTCTGGAGTTTGCGCGCGACTGGACGGCTGAGGCAATGCGGCAGGTGGCGGCAGATGCCGTGATCATTGCGCTTCGCGCCGAAGCATTGATGCTGAGTGAAGACACCGCCGGAGCGCTCGAATTGTGGGAACGGGTCTGGAACAGCATGTCACAACCAGCCGTCCTGGCTGCCCTGATTCTGTGCGAGGCCGTGGAATCGCCGACGACGCATGCGCCGCAGGAAGGGCAGGGGGAGACCGCTGCCAGCTACGCATTCATTGCGTGGTATCAAAAGCTGATTTCGGTGAAGGCATATAAAACGATTGGGCGATTGAACGAGCAGTCGGACAAGCTGTCACGCGCGCTGCCAGGCGCGGCCAAAATCCTCGCCGCGGCCCTCGCCGAGGCGAAGCCGGCTGCCATTGTCGGAGCCTGATCGGACGGTTTTCTTTGCCGTTGTAATTCCCCAATTGCCCGCAATGGAAATCCTGATCCGCACGGAGAGCGAGCATCAGGAAATGGAAAATCGGCAACCCGAACTTTCTTTCATACGCGCTTGCTTGCCGCCTAACGAAAAAAGCAGCTGAGCCACCGCCGACTCGCGAAGTGAACCCCGACTTGTCGCGAAACCCAAGCGCCAATGGCGGTGGGCTCCGGTGGATGGTCAGGTGGCGTTCTCATGGATTCTTATTTGGCAGGTCGCTTTGAATTGGTCGCCACTTTGCATAGCAATACCACACCGACAGAAATAGGAATGGAATCACGCTATAGCCGTAAATTATGATGCCAACAACTGGACCTTTTCCTGGGATGAGCAATAAGGGAAAGAGCAATGAAAGCGCAAACAGAAAATACCATATCTTCGTCAATTTTCGGATGCCATCAAACTTATCCTCAAGAAAGACACGGGGCAGCATAAATACACTGACCCACCCTGCCAAAAGACCCAGTTGGTTCGCGCCGGGATTGTGCCATGGCGAGTTGCCAATTATACCCCATTCTATACAAATCCCGACCATCGCATAGAAAATGGCAGATAGCGTTACTTCCAAACCTTCACGCTTAATAAAGCGCTTCGTAATCCTGAATATCCCATACATAATGGACAACATCACCGCCCAGCCCACCAACGACATCAGGAAAAGCAAAAAGTTCGTCTTCCTGAATATATTAACGATGAGTTCCTGCGGAGCCATAAGAATGAGGCCGAGTGAAACGTATTTTAAGCATTTAACCATGGTTCTTACCCAAGAGCATTTTCACGCCAGGTCATGTGTTCTTGTCGCCATCTGCCACACGTGGAAAGCTGAGCCACCGCCGACTCGCGACATGAACCGCGAGCGGAACTGACCGCGCCAACGGCGACTGGTTGGGCGGCAACATCTTTATCAACATGACGAATGGTGATTCGGAAAAACCAGGGACAATAGCACGAGAACGAGCCAGACAAACAAAATTGCCAGATTAAAAAACAAACCAGCTCGTCTCATTTTCCGGTTCGGCTCATCGCGTGTCCACGATACAAATGCAAAAGCCACCCCGGTCAAGGAAGGTAATGCAACCAGCAAAGCAAATGCAGGCGGAATATACAGGAATGGTGCTATCCAGTC
>Ga0265320_10000810_pt1 | contig 23731 bp, 14 predicted proteins | sample 4827metaG_FD_202087 | JGI IMG/M metagenome (GOLD analysis project Ga0265320, IMG submission 202087) | Rhizosphere microbial communities from Carex aquatilis grown in University of Washington, Seatle, WA, United States - 4-8-27 metaG | ecosystem: Host-associated > Plants > Roots > Rhizosphere >...
ATTGGCCATAAACGATCCAGGGCCTGCCTTCGGGGCCGCGATGGAGTTCGGAGGCGACGCCAAACACCTCGAGGATCCGCTCCGGGGCGAGGACTTCGGCGGGGGTGGCGTCGGCTGCTACGTGGCCGGAGTTGAGGACCACGATGCGGTCGGCGAAGGCGGCGGCGAGGTTGAGGTCGTGCGTCACGGCCACCACGAGCATGCCGCGCCGGCTCAGATCGCGGAGGAGACGGTAGATGGCGACTTGGTGCTGGAGGTCGAGGAAGGTCGTCGGTTCATCGAGCAGAAGGGTCTCGGGCTGTTGCGCCACGGCCGAGGCCAGGATGACGAGCTGGCGCTCTCCGCCGGAGAGCGAGCGGAAATCGCGGTGGCGGAACGGCAGCGTGCCGGTGATGGCGAGCGCACTCTCGACGGCTTCGAGATCGGCGGGCGATTCGAACAGGCCGTCGCAGTGCGGGGTGCGGCCCATCAGGACCACCTGCTCGGCGGTGAAGGGGAACTCGACGCGCAGGCTTTGGGGGATGAACGCCACTTTGCGGGCGAAGGCTCGGCGCGGCCAGTGCTCGGGCTCGATGCCGCGGTATTCGCAGCGGCCGGTGTGGCCGGGGCGGAGGCCGGCCATGATGCCGAGCAGGGTCGATTTTCCGGCTCCGTTGGGGCCGATGATGGTGACCAGTTGGGCGGCGTCGAAGGTCAGGGTGACGGCATCCAGGACCGGCGGGCCGTTGTAGCGCATGCCGGCTTCGCGGAGGGAGTAGAGGGGGGTCATGGGTGGGGCTCCGGGATGCCAAGCGTCGGCTCGAGAGCCGACGCGGCAGGCTGAAGCCTGCGCCACGGAAGAAGAGCTGGATGGGTCACAGGCCGGCCTCGGGGTGGAACATGCGGGCTAGAGCACGGGCGGCGTCGACCACTCGGGGGCCGGGCACCACGAAAATGTCCGAGGCAACGGCGTAGACGCGATGCTCTCTCACGGCGGCCAGGGCCGGGTAGCGGTTCCAGAGCTCCACCACCGCGCGCTTCTGCGCGTCGGTGACGCCGACGGTTTCGGACATCTCGCCCATGTCTACGATGACTTCGGGGTTGCGCGCCAGAAGCTCTTCGAGGGGGATCTTGCCGTAGGCGGCGATGGAGTCGCGGAAGACGTTCTCGCCTCCCGCGATTTCCATGAGCTCGTTGAGGTGGGAGGCACGGCCGGCGGCGATCAGGTCTTCGATGCGGCCTGGCGTGCGGCCCACCAGGAAGAGCACGCGGCGGCGGGGGAGGGGAGCCACCTTCGCTTGAATGGTAGCGAGTTCGGAGCGCATTCGGGCGCACAACGCATCCGCTCTGGCCGGCACTCCCGCGGCTCTTCCGATACGGTGGATGGAATCGTAGATGCCGGCTATGGTGGCGTCGTCGATCTCGATCACGTTGAGATTCAGGGAACGGAGGCGCTCGGCGTGGCGGACTCCCGTCGTCTCCGCGACCACCAGGTCAGGGCGGAGGCCGACGATGGTTTCCAGGCTGGGATGTAGGTAGTCTCCGATTTTCGGCTTCTTCGTTGCCTCGGGCGGGTAGTGGCAGAAGGTTGTGACTCCGACTACTCGGTCGCCCAGGCCTAGGGCGTAGAGGATTTCGGTGATGGAGGGGGCGGTGGAGATGATGCGGTGGGGCGGGTCTGGAGACCCGCTGCAGGCGTGGACGCCTGCCCCACTTGGCTGGGAATGAATGGGGAGTAGGCAGGGGAACAGGCAGAGCAGGCAGGGGAACAGGCAGAGCAGGCGGACGAACGGGCGGGGCAGGCAGAGCCGGCGGATATACACGGGCTTTACCATTCCAGGCGGAGACCTCCGTAGAGACTGCGCGACAGAGCCGGGTAGCCCAATACCTCCGAGTAACTCTGGTTGAGGAGATTGGCGGCTCGCACGAAGGGCTGCAGGTGCTTGTCGATGCGGAAGGAGCCGGTGGCGTAGACGTTCTGGTAGCCTTTGTTGCGCGTTACTCCGAAGACGTAGGGGTCGGGGTCCTGGCGCTCTCCGGCCAGGATGGCTCCGGCCTGCAAGGTCCAGCGGCGCGGCGCGAGGGTGATGGACAGCGTGCCCGAGTTGCCGGGTTGGCGGGCGATCTCCTGGCCGACTCCGAAGAAAGGCGAATCCGGCGTGTTGGAGCTCGTGATGCGGGTCCACATGCGGGTGTATCCGCCGGAGGCGGTGAGCCAGCGAGCGATCTTCATGCGCGAGGAGAATTCGACGCCGCGGGCGCGGCTGGCCTGGATGTTCAGCCAGCTCGGGTAGACATAAACGATCAGGTCCTGGAACGTGTTGGCGAACGCCGCTACCTGTGTTTCGAGGCGGCGCGCGAACCATTCCTGGATCACCCCGACTTCGTAACTGGTGGTCTTCTCCGGACGCAGGGCAGGGTTGCCGAGGGCGTAGGACTCCTTGGAGTAATTCTCGAGCAGGCTCGGCTCGACAATGCCGATGCCGGCGCTGGCGCGCAGATAGGTGGAACCGGCGAGGCGGTAGCTGGCCGCGGCGCGCGGCGTGAACTTGGTGTGGAAGGCGCTGTTCTGCTCGTAGCGCAACCCGGCCGAGAGGAAGAGCCGGCGCGAGATGGCGTATTGCTCTTCGAGGAACACGCTATGGTCGTCGCGGCTGACGTTGCTGCCGCCGATGTCGGCGGCTTGCCGCTCGTACTGGTATCCGAAGACCGCCGCGCCGCCGGTGTGCGTGAGCGTGCCCTGGTAGGCGAAGTCCGTGCGCGAGCTGAGGCTGATGTAAGGATCGGAGGCGTAGATGGATTCGGACTGGGTCACCAGGGTCAGGCCGGGCGGAACGGGCGCGGCGGGATTGGCGAGTCCTTCGAAATAGACCCGGTCGCCCACGTTCTGGACCAGGGCGGCGACGTTGTACGGGCCCTGATCGACGGGCTCGTAGAAGACGTCGTTGGAGCGGTGATATCCGAACGTAATGTGCTGCGCGTAGTGGCGGCCGCGCACGTCATCGACGGAGGCCGAGACCAGGGAATCGCGCGTGGCCTCGCTGCCGTAGTAGTCGACGATGCCGTATCCGATTTGATTGGGCGTGCCGATGTCGGCATCGAAGGTGCGGAAGATGCCGCGCACCTGGGTATCGGGCGAGATGCGGAAGCCGATGTTGGCGGTGCCGCTGGTATTGCGGAAGAAGTCGTTGGAGTACTCGCCGGCGGTGTGAAGCTGATCGGCGGCGAAGGAATAGTCGAGGCGGCCATCGCCGCCGGCGAGGTTGGCGGTCCAGCGGTCGGTCGAGAAACTGCCGCGCTCGTAGGAGACGGAGCCGTGCGGCACGCGATCCTCGGGATCGCCACGCTTGGTGAAGAGCTGAATGACGCCGGAGGCGGCGTCGGCGCCGAACAGCGCGCTTTCGGGGCCGCGCACGACTTCGATGCGATCGATGCCGGTGGTGGTGTCGCCGGCCAGGTTGATGGTGCCGCCGGGGTCGTTCATGGGGACTCCATCGACCAGGACGAGCATGGCGGTGTACTGGCCGCCGCGGCCGTAGACGTCGGTGAGGCTGCCGGGGCGGCCGGACTGCACGACCTGGATTCCGGGGACTTCGCGCAAGGTGTCGCCGAGGGACGGATAGTCCCGAGCCTTGAGATCGGCGGCGGTGATGACGGTGGCGGCGGCGCCGGCCTCGGCGATATCGGTTTCGCGGCGGTTGGCGGTGACCACGACGTGCTCGCTTTGAGGAGCGAGGGCGAGCTGGATGTGCGCCGTGGAGGTTGGAACAAGATCGACCTGTTTCGTTTCAAAGCCGGAGGCGGAGACGGTGGCGCGGCAGGGGCCGGTGATCTCCATCGAAAAATGCCCGGCGGCTTCGGTTTCGGCGGAGAGGCCCGCGCAGGCGACGCGCGCGTGCTGGATGGGCCTACCGGAAGGATCGACAACGACGCCCTCGGAGGCGCACGCCGTGGCGGCGGCAGCGAGGGAAAGAAGAAGGAGCGAATGGACGGTCTTCATCATGAGACGCTCTCCCGCGAGACGTTATTCTCATCAGCGAGGAACCGGTCTCCTGACTTTGCGACAACGGCTTTTACCCGTTACCGGGTTGCGCGGCCTTCCCACTGGATGCAGTGACCGTCGCGCCGATTTCTGTCGCTCACAGTTGCGGGGCAGTGGCGGACTTACACCGCCTTCCCGAGCATTCCACGCGTTTCGTGAGGGCTGACTCCAGCCGTCGATGAGTATAGCAAATGCGCCGGAGGGGATAGCGGCGAGGTGGGGTTGTGCGCGGAGTTCGTCGCTGGCAGTGTCCGGAAGCGAGACTGGGACGGTGTTGCACTTTTTGCCTTCGTTTTTCGTGCGCGGCGCGGTGCGCCGCTGAGTGTAGAAAGGAAACGAGGTCCGACGGCGAAGTAATTCGCGGCCAGTGTCCGAAAACGGGATTAGGACCATGTTGCACTTTTTTGTTTTTGGTTTTTTTGGCGCGGGCGAGGGAAGGGGGTGTCGAAGGCGGCGAAAAATGGTGAACGGCGACAATTAGAATTCGATTTGGAACTTGGGTTCGCGTGGCCTTGGCCTCCGATGCGAAGCATAGCGCGGCGGGGGAAGGCGGAACGGGGGCAAGGCGGCGTAAGTGGTTGACAGGTCGGCGAGAAAAATCTCGGCGGATTGGTGAATTCCAATTCCGCTTGTAGGGAGCCGCGGTAAGCCCAATTCTGGCGTACCGACTCGGCTCGGTTGTGGCGCAAGTCAGCTCTGCTACTGGACCTGGCTCCGCCTGAAGGTGAAAGACCCGGGCGTGGTGCCGTTGATCTCCTGGGTCTTAGCGTCGTATCGTCCGTCGTAGGACACATCATTCCGAAAGCCCGAATACCCGAATCCGAAGGCGTCCGGATCTCTCTTCGAGCCATAGACCAGGCCGACTGGCTGCCCGTATATGCCGGCTCCAGGATCATCGAAACTCGCGATCAGGTGGTCCTTGTCGAACTCCTCCCAGATCTCCTTGGGGGCCGCTGGGTCTCTGGGATTGGGGTTGTCATATACGTGCAGGACACAAGGCGCCGGAGACGGGCCCCAGACCCAGTCGCCCAGGTAGCGAGACGTGCCTTTCTGTGAAGGCCTGTGTAGGAGCAGGGTTATCGAAGCGCCGTCGTGCCGCCAGAGCGCGGTGACTTCGCGATTCTCTCGGCTGAAGGTCAGATCGACATGCCCACCGTTCAACGCCCATTTGTGCTGCGAAAGGGTCTTGCAGTCGAACGACAGGTGATCGGCAGGCGGAGCCGGCCAGGGCAGTTCGCTCTCGGCGAAGGTGCACTCCGCCCCGCCGGAGCGGAGTCCGCCCCTGAACACGAGGCCGCGCGACCCTAAGAAGGTAGATACACCCAGCGCGGACAGCCGATTCTCGCCTTCAACGGAGGGTTCGGCGATCCAGAGGCCGGACGGAGGCGCCGGCGGGGTGCTCCAGGCTGGATGCTGCTGTGCTGCTCCGCCGGACAGGCGACTGGCTGGGATCAAGATCAGCGAGAGAACGAGTAGAGTCTGCGGACAAGCGGTCTGGCAAAGTCTTCTCATGCGACTGTCGCTCCGAGACCCATTATCGGGGCCGATCGACTTTGCAGCAACCCCACGCGGGTCAGTTGCGCGGTATCGACAAGTTCTCGCGACCGTGAGGGGGCGGACTCGCGCCGGAGCGCGCGGGTCCGCTTGCTTACGCGCAGGGTCCGCTCCCTTGCGGTCGCGGCTCGGTAACGAACGCGCGGTTCGGTGCTGATGCCAGATGAGACCGAGCGGCGGGCGGCACACACGGGTTAAACTGGCTGTCGTGACTGGGGGTGCTGGGAATGAAGACTCACCGGTTGTTGCTCCTTTGTGCGTTTGCGGGCGGTCTGGCGGCGGCTACGCCTGACGTTCTCACCTATCACAACGACAACGCTCGCACCGGGCAGCAGTTGAACGAGACCATTCTTACTCCTGCCAACGTCAATTCCAGTACATTTGGCAGGCTGTTCGTGATTTCGGTGGACGGGAAGGTGGATGCGGAGCCTCTCTATGTCGCCGGGATCAGCATCGCTGGCGGCACGCACAACGTGCTGGTCGTCGCCACCGAGCACGACAGCGTTTACGCCTTCGATGCGGACAGCGGCGCCACGTTGTGGCACGTTTCCATGCTGTCGTCGGGCGAGACACCGTCGGACGACCGCGGCTGCAGCCAGGTGACTCCGGAAATCGGGGTAACGTCGACACCGGTCATCGATCTGGGAGCCGGTTCCCACGGCACCGTGTATGTAGTCGCCATGAGCAAGAACGGGGCGGGCCAATATCTCCAGCGGCTGCATGCGCTGGATCTGACCACTGGGGCTGAACAGTTCGGCGGCCCGGTGGCGGTGCAGGCCACTTACCCCGGCACGGGGGATAACAGCTCGGGCGGCAATGTGGTCTTCGATCCCGGGCAATACAAGGACCGGGCCGGCCTGCTGCTGCTGAATGGAGTCGTGTACACAAGCTGGGCGTCCCACTGCGATATTCGTCCTTACACCGCATGGATGATCGGTTACAACGAAAACACTCTGGCGCAGACGACGGTGTTGAACGTCACGCCGAACGGCAACGAAGGCTCGTTCTGGAGTGCGGGCGCCGGTCCGGCGGCCGACGCGAACGGCAACATCTTCGCCCTGGTGGCGAATGGGACTTTCGATACCACGCTCAACGCGAGCGGGTTCCCCAATCGGGCGGACTTCGGCAATACTTTCCTGCATATCTCCACCAGCGGCGGGCACCTGGCCGTGGCCGACTATTTCGCAATGTTCAACGTGGTGGCCGAGAACAATACCGATTTAGATCTGGGTTCCGGGGGCGCGCTGGTGGTGCCCGATATGACCGATAGCATGGGCAGGACTCGTCATCTCGCCGTGGGCGCCGGGAAGGATTCCCACATCTATGTCGCTGACCGCGACAACATGGGCAAGTTCAATCCCGCGAACAACGGCAGCATCTATCAGGACATCGTGGGGGCGCTAAGCGGCCAGGTGTTTTCGATGCCGGCGTACTTTGGAGGCGTCATTTACTACGGCGCGGTCGGCGACACGCTGAAGGCGTTTCCTTTCTCCAGTGCTCTGCTCGCCTCCTCCGCATCCTCCCAAAGCGCAACGACGTTCCAGTATCCCGGCGCTACGCCCAGCATCTCCGCCAACGGGTCCGGCAACGGGATCGTGTGGGCGGCCGAGAACGGCGCCGCGGCGACATTGCACGCCTATGACGCCGCGAACCTCACGAACGAGCTCTATAACAGCAATCAGGCGCCGGGCGGGCGCGACCAGTTTGGCACGGGAAACAAATTCATCACACCGATGATCGCCAACGGCAAGGTCTATGTGGGGACAATCAGCGGGGTCGGCGTCTTTGGGCTGCTGGGCGCCGGCGCGCCCGGGTCATTCGCGCTGTTGTCTCCCGCCAACAAGGCCGGAGGGGTGGCAGTCAGTGCGAGTGTGAGCTGGGGGAGCTCCTCGGGCGCGACCTCTTATGATGTTTACTTCGGGACGTCATCGCCGCCGCCTCTGGCGAGCAACGTTACCAGCCTCAGCTACACTCCGGGGACGCTGAGCGCGAATACGCTCTACTACTGGCAGGTAGTGGCCAGGAACGCGAGCGGCTCGACCGCTTCGGCCATATGGTCGTTCTCTACGCAGGGATCCGTGCCGGCGGCGCCGGTGCTGGTCTCGCCCGCCAACGGGGCCACCGGGGTTTCGCTCACGCCGACCGTCAACTGGAATGCCGCGGCCGGCGCGACTTCTTACGACGTCCACTTCGGAACGGTCTCCCCGCCGCCGCTCGCCACCAACATCACTGGCACCAGCTACACTCCGGGGACGCTGAGCGCGGGTACGGTGTACTACTGGCAGGTGGTGGCTAAGAACGGCAGCGGCTCGACCGCCTCCGCCATATGGTCGTTCACGACGCAGGGATCCGCGCCGCCGGCGCCGGTGCTGATCTCGCCCGCCAACGGGGTCGCCGGGGTTTCGCTCACGCCGACCGTCAACTGGAGCGCGGCGACTGGCGCGACTTCTTACGATGTCCACTTCGGAACGGTCTCCCCGCCGCCGCTTGCCACCAACATCACTGGCACCGGCTACGCCCCGGGGACGCTTAGCGCGGGGACGGTGTACTACTGGCAGGTGGTGGCGAAGAACAGCGGCGGGTCGACCGCGTCAGCCATCTGGTCGTTCACGACGCAGGTTGCGGCGCCGGTGCTGGTCTCGCCTGCGAACGGGGCGACGGGCATTTCGGCGGCTCCGACGCTCAGCTGGAACGGCTCTACCGGGGCGACCTCTTACGACGTGTATTTCGGAACGGCTTCGCCGCCGCCGCTTGTGACCAACACGGCCGGCACCAGCTACGCTCCGGGGACGCTGAGCGGGGGTACGGTGTACTACTGGCAGGTGGCGGCCAGGAATAGCGGCGGCTCCACGACGTCCGCCATCTGGGTGTTCACGACGCAGGTGTCCGGGCCACAGGCGCCGGCGCTGATCGCGCCCGTCAACGGGGCCGCCGGCGTAACGCTCGCGCCGACGCTGAGCTGGAACGCGGCGGCCGGCGCCACTTCGTACGATGTATATTTCGGCGCTGCTTTCCCGCCGCCGCTTGTGACCAACACGGCCGGCACCAGCTACGCTCCGGGAACGCTCAGCGGGGGCACGGTGTACTACTGGCAGGTGGGGGCCAGGAATAGCGGCGGCTCCTCCAAGTCGGCCATATGGATGTTCACGACTCAGATCGGTCCGCCGGCCGCGCCCGCGTTGACCGCGCCCTCCAACGGCGCCGTGAACGTTCCGGCGACTACGGTTCTGGAATGGAGCGCGTCGGCGGGAGCCGTTTCCTACGACGTGTACCTGGGGACATCGCTGCCGCTGCCGCTGGTGACCAATACGAGCGGGACCAGCTATACTCCGCCGCCGCTCAGCGCCGGAACGGTCTACTCCTGGCAGGTTTCGGCCAGGAACAGCGGTGGCGCCAGCCCGTCCGCGACATGGCAATTCACGACAGGGATTGCGGCTCCGGTTTTGGCGGCGCCCGCTAATGGCGCGATCAACGTCTTGCTGACGCCGGTCCTGAGCTGGAGCGCCTCGAGTGGGGCGACTTCTTACGATGTCTACTTCGGGACAGCGGCGTCGCCGCCGCTTGTGACCAACACGACGGGAAACAGCTACGCGCCGGGCACGCTGGCAACTGGTGCGCTGTACTTCTGGCGGGTGACCGCGCGGAACGCGAACGGATCGAGCGCGTCCGGCACATGGTCGTTCACGACGCCATACGCAACGCCGGCGCTGGCGGCTTCGCAGTGGGTTCCGGTGACGCCGTGCCGCGTGGCGGACACGCGCGGGGCAACGGGTCCATTCGCCGGTCCGAGTTTGGCGGGCGGTTCGTCGCGGACCTTCGCGATTCCTCAAAGCGCGTGCGGCATCCCGCCTACGGCGACGGCGTACTCGCTCAACGTGACGGTGGTGCCCTCGGGGCCGTTGTCCTATCTGACGCTATGGCCCGCGGGCGAGACGCAGCCTCTGGTCTCGACTTTGAATTCGTTTGACGGCTCCGTGGTGGCGAACGCGGCCATCGTGCCGGCAGGCGCGGGCGGAGCGGTGAGCGTGTACGCGAGCAACCCCACCGATGTGATCGTGGACATCGACGGGTACTTCGAGACGGCGGGCACGCCGAATGCGCTCGCGTTCTATCCGGCGACGCCGTGCCGGGTGGCGGACACGCGGGGAGCCGCGGGCACCTTCGGTGGTCCCTCGATGGGCGCCGACCAGACGCGCGACTTCCCGATTCCGCTGAGTTCGTGCGCGATTCCTTCGACGGCCGGCGCATACGCGCTGAACGTCACGGTGGTGCCCGACCCGGTGGTGGAGTATCTGGGATACCTTTCAACGTGGCCCGCGGGGCAGGCGCGGCCTTTTGTCTCGACGCTGAATTCGTGGGCCGGCAAGGTGGTGGCCAACGCGGCGCTGGTTCCGGCGGGGAACAGCGGCTCGATCTCGGTGTTTGTCACCAACCAGACCGATGTGATCCTGGACGTCAACGGATACTTCGCGGCGCCGGGGGCCGCGGGTGCGCTTTCGTTCTATCCGGTGGCGCCATGCCGGGTGGCGGACACGCGCAACGCCGCGGGGCCGGCGATGCAGGCTGGAGAGACGCGCGCGTTTGCGGTTTCGGCGGGCGGGTGCGCGGTTCCGGCTGCGGCTGCGGCGTATTCACTGAACGTGACGGCGGTGCCGGAGGGGCCGCTGCAGTACCTGACCGCATGGCCGGCGGGGTCGGCGCGGCCGCTGGTTTCGACGTTGAATTCGTTCGACGGGAGGGTGGTGGCGAATGCGGCGATTGTTCCGGCGGGCGCGAGCGGGGCGATCGATATTTTTGTTACCGACGCGACGCACCTGGTGCTGGATATTGATGGGTATTTCGCGCCGTAGGTTGTCCAGAGGGCAAACCTTAGGACAGGCACCAATTTCGCAAAAGCGGCGAAATTGGGATCCAGTCCCCGGTTTGCGGATTACCCTAGACGTCTAGTTTCCAGGGGGCGCGATACTTTTCGTGAAGCATCGGCCGGGCGGTTTCTTGCGCTACGGTCCAGTTAGTCTCGTCCCAATCCAGGCGGAGTTTCGAACGCATCGCGACGTTGGCCAGGATGCAGACCGACGACGAACGCACGCAGGTTTCGATCTCGCTTGTCGGCCTCTGGCGACTTCTGATGCACTGCAGCCAGTTCTCCCAGTGGGGGACGTTCATGCGGTGCATCTCGGGGTCGTCCTCCCAGACGGTGTCGCCCTTTGCGTGGTCGTTCGGAATCAGACGGCACATGGATCGATTCACGAAGATGGTGGCGTCGGAGCCGTGGATCACAGTGCCCTCGTGTTGGTTCATGGCGAACAGCGGCAGCGGATTGCAGGTTCGACTCTCGCAGCTGGCCAGAAACTTCGGATACAGGAACGTCGCGAGCATGGTGTCGGGCGTCTGGGTGTTGTCCGTGACGTAGAACTTGCTGCCCATGCCATCGATGGTGGTGGGCATCACCTCGTTGAAGCATTGGTGAAGGGGATCGATGAGGTGCACGCCCCAGTCGGTCATCGGGCCGCCCGCGTAATCCCAGAAGTAGCGGAAGGTGGGGAAGCGGGTGGTCTTCACGCCCCAGCGGTTCGCGTTGAATGGAACCTCGGGCGCGGGGCCGAGCCACATGTTCCAATCCAGGTCGGCGGGCGGGGCGCTATCGGGCGGATTGCCCCATCCTTCCTTCTTGGTGATGTCACTTTGAAAGGCGTGACAGAAGGTGACTTCGCCCGGGGCGCCCTCCTTCACCAGTTGGGCGGCCTTTTTGAAATAGCCGCCGGAGCGCTGCATGGTGCCGGCCTGGACGATGCGGTTGTATTTGCGCGCCGCCTGCACCATCTTGCGGCCTTCTTCGATGTAGACGCAGGCAGGCTTCTCGACGTAGACGTCTTTGCCGGCCTTGCAGGCCTCGACGGTCATGTAGGCGTGCCAGTGGTCGGGCGTTGAAATGCAGACGGCGTCGATGGACTTGTCGGCCAGAATGTCGCGGAAATCTTTCACTACTTTCGGCTGGAATCCGCCCTTGCGCGCCTGCGCCTCCGCGCGGTCCGCATGCGGCTGGTAGACGTCGCAGATGGCGGCCGGAACCAGGCCCGGCACTTTCATCGCGTACCCGAGGTTCTCCTCTCCCATGGCGCCGTTGCCGATGAAGCCCACGGCGATGCGATCATTGGCGCCTTTCACGTTGCCGGTGAAAAGCGACGTGGCGAACGCCGTGCTTGCGGCCGTCAGTATTTCCCGGCGGGAACTGGTCATGAGTGCCTCCTGATTCCGAAACCTGAATTATACGCCCGGAGTCGCGGGCGCGGCACACGGTGACACAGTAGAAGGCCGCGGCGCGCGTGGCGAAGTTGAATCCACATGTGTCTGCTGGGGGATAATGTCGACATGCTGAAGTTACAAATGGTGCTTGCGATCTTGACGGCCTGCCTGGGACTCGCCGTCTTACAAGGGCAGAGCGCTCCGTCCACGGTATTGCTGGTTCTTTCGAAGGGCGACCACACGGTCGCGATGGTCGATCCCGCGAGCCTGAAAGTCCTGGCGCGCATGCCCTCCGGACCGGACCCGCACGAGATTGTCGCGGACGCCGATGGGAGACTGGCGTACATCTCGAACTATGGCGGCGCGGGTGGCGCGTACAACACGATTTCGGTGGTCGATCTGGTCGAACACAGGGCGCTGGCGCCGATCGACCTCGGCGCGTTGCGGGGAGCTCACGGACTCGATTTCGCGGGCGGCAAGGTTTGGTTCACGGCGGAGACGAATAAGGTGATCGGCACTTACGATCCCGCAAGCAAGCGAGTGGACTGGGTGCTGGGCACAGGGCAGAACCGGACGCACATGGTCCTGGTTTCAGGAAACCTGAAGCGGATCGTAACTTCCAACGTAAGTTCGGCGACGATGAGTATCATCGATAGGATCATTAGACAAGGGCCTGGGGGTCCGCAGGACGACTGGGACGAGACTGTGGTACCGGTGGGTAAAGGGGACGAGGGATTCGATGTTACTCCCGACGGCAAGGAGATTTGGGCCGCGAACGCGCAGGACGGCACGATTTCCGTTGTCGATGCCGCGGAAAAGAAAGTCGTGGACACGCTGAATGCCGATGTTCGCAGCGCGAACCGGCTCAAATTTACGCCGGATGGATCGTTGGTGTTCGTTTCAAGATTGAATGGCCCGGAGGTGGTGATCCTGGATGCCCGGACGCGCCACGAGGTGAAGCGCGTGAAGATCGGACGCGGCGCGGCGGGGATCCAGATGCAGCCCGACGGCGCGCGCGCGTACGTGGCCTGCACGCCGGACGACTATGTCGCCGTGATCGATCTCAAGTCGCTTGAGGTCGTGGGCCACATCGATGCCGGCAGACAGCCCGACGGCCTGGCTTGGGTGGTCAGGCGCTGAGGCAGGGAGCTATTTCCCGCTGGCCGGGATCAGGTCGAGCAGGCCATTCACGATGCCGTCCTCGGCGCACCCCGGTTTGAGGCGGGAGCCTAACACCTGGAAGGTGTATGCGCCGAACGAGGTATCGTTCGGCACGTAGCCGGAGTTCGCCCTGCCATTGGCGATGGTAACCAGCATGGTGTCGGCGAGCGGTGAGGCGGCCTTGAACTTGAGGCCGATGGCGGTGTAGATCTCCGCGTCGACGCTGGCGACGGCGATGTTGCCGATGCGGATCACGCCGAGGCGGATCTGGACCGGCTCTCCATCCTCATACTTGCCGGGCGTGCCTTCGCGAACGTTGTCGAGGCGGTTGCGTCCCGGGCACGTGATGGTCGTTTGTGCGGCGGAGATGGCCGGCGCCGGATCCAGCCGCGTGGTATTGCTCATCACGCGGATCACTTCTTCGCCGAGCAGCACGCCTTCGCTTTCCATCACCTTTTCCATCGCGTCGAGCACCCGCGGGTCGGCCTTGCGCGACTCGACCTTGGCGTCGCGCAGAGGGGCCTCGACCGGTTCGCGGGTCATCACGCCGCCGGTAATCGTGGCGCCGTAGCGCGAGGCCATCACGTTGGTGGAGGCACGCAGGTAGAGCGGATTCTGATCGCCCGAAGCGCCCTGCGCGAAGACCGCGACGAGCTTGTCGCCGTAGGCCTGTTCGATGTGGCGGGAGGCCGCGCCGCAGAAGTCGGCGCTGATGATGTTGCTGAGGAAGCCGTTGACCGGGTGCATGGCGTAGGTCATGAAGACGGCGATGGGGGCGCCCTCGAGCGATTCGAACTTGAGCACGGCGACGGTTTTGTCGGAGAGTCCGTTCAGGTTCGGGGCCTGCGTCCAGAGGTGGGTGGCGGCGTCGATATTGTCACGGCTCACGTTGAGGTAAGACAGGCCGGTGCCGAAGCCGACGCGCGCGGGCTGGAGCTTGGCCTTGGCTTGTCTTACGGCGTCGAGTATCTGGCCGACGATGGGCGGTGGCGGTGCGTTGGGGTCGGGGGTAGGCGGAGGCCCCGTTTGGCCGGGTCGCCGGAAGGGTTGATCGCCCGGGCCCCAGGCGCTGTGCGTGTGAGTGACCGAGAGCATGATGTTCTCGACGGGGCAGTTCAACTCCGCGGCGATCTGCTTCGCGGCCGCCGCCCAGATGTTTTCCATTAGCATGCCCTGGTCGGCCCCGACCAACGCAGTGCGGGCGGCTCCGTTGTCAAGGACGATGGCGCGCAGGTAGAGCCTTTCGTGGGCGTATTTGCCGGAGGGCGGGTTGGCAGGGTCAGCCGCCGGCGTGATATCGATGCGTGCGGCGCCCACGCGCAGGGTTTGCGCTTTCGACGGAGCGCTTGCGGAGAGCAGGAGCGCCAGCATTGCCGGCGCACAAAAGATACTCTTTCCCAAATTCATACTGACAATTCTCTCAGACTGCTCACGCCGGGCCGGTGTGGACACCGGCAGCAGGACTGAAGTCCTGCCCCACTTCACTGCAGCGCGACGGCGGCCTCGGCGGTGAGCAGCAGGAAGGTGAACGTCTCCTGCAGGTACAGACGAACGACGGCATCGGTATGGCTTGCATAGCCGATGGAGAAGTCCTGGCCGATGTGCAGGTCGAAGTCGCCGCCACGGGTGGTCAGCACGAAAGCGCCGGTAATGGCGGGGGCCCAGACGATCTTGTCGTCCACGAGCCGCTTGACGTGCTCGAGCACGGGGTATCCATGATCGCTGGTCTCGGCAAGCGCGGTGTAGGCGCCGGCGCCGAGCAGCACCGCGTAGGGGCCGTTGACGCCGACCAGGCGGAGCTGACTCAAGGCTTGGGCGATGGCATTTGGATACTCGCGCACGTCGGGGGGAAGCGTCATGGCCGGATTGCTGGTCCCCTGGCGGATGCCAACGATGCCGGCAGCGTCATAGCCCTCGAATACGGCGCCGTCTTCGGCAAAAGCGATCTGGCGCGCGGCCTCCTTCGCCGGTTGCCAATCCGAGTCGTTCGCGCCACGCTCGACGTCGTCGATTGTCTGCCGGTCGAGGTCGAACGGCACACGCAACTCGACCAGGGCCTTCACTTCTCGCTGGCTGGCGACGACGCCGTCGCTCGGCGCAGCGATCGTTCGCAGGTGGCCGGTGCCGATGGCGGAGAGAGCGGTGCCTTCCGGTCCGTGGACGTCGACGACGCGCCTTCCGGCGAGGTAGCGCTTGAGCGTGCGCGACGTTTCCTCTTCGATCAGAGCCCAGGCAGCGTCAGAAACAGGGGCAAGCTCACGATGCAGATTATTCATGGGAGACATCTCCTTTGAGGGAACCGATGTGGAGCGAGCCATCGTTCTCCGAATGGCCAGACGGACGGGGTTCTACGGGCGCCGGGGCGGCGGACGGTTCCACGGCCGTTGGCGGGTCTTCGGTCACGTCCTCCAGAAATGTCGCCGACGGCACGAAGAACAGGTTTCCGGTGACGGCCCGGCTGAAGTCGAGGATCCGGTCGTAGTTGCCGGGCGGCCGTCCGATGAACATGTTCTCGAGCATCTGCTCGATCGTGCGGGGCGAGCGGCTGTAGCCAATGAAATAGGTGCCAAATTCACCGTATCCGGGCCGGCCGAAGGGCATGTTGTCGCGCAGGATCTTGATCTCTTTTCCGTCCTCGACGATAGTGGTGAGGGCGTTGTGGGCCGAGGTTGGCTTTACGGAATCGTCCAACTCGATGTCCGAGAGCTTCGCGCGACCGATGATACGTTCCTGCGCCTCGGTGGACAGCGCATTCCAGCCGTCCAGATCGTGAAGATACTTCTGCACGATGACGTAACTGCCGCCGGCGAACGCGGCGTCCTCGTCACCAATGAGCACGGCATCGATGACCGCGCCGCCCCTCGGATTCTCGGTGCCGTCGACAAAGCCGAGGAGATCGCGATCGTCGAAGAAACGGAATCCCTGCACCTCATCCACGGGCGAAACGGCATTGCCGAGACGTGCCATGATTTGGGTCGCCAGCTCGAAGCACAGATCCATGCGCTTGGCGCGAATGTGGAACAGCAAGTCGCCGGGAGTGGAGACCGCGTGGCGCGCTCCGCCGCGAATTTCACGGAACGGATGCAACTCCGCCGGCCGCGGTTGGCCAAAGAGGCGGTCCCAGGCCTCGGCCCCGAACCCCAACACGCAAGAGAGGCCCGCTTCGATGTCGCGGAATTCCACCGCGCGCAGCAGCGCGGCGAGGTCTGCGCAGAACGCCCGTACGGCGGTGCGATGGGCGGGGCCTGGGTTTAGCGTCGCGACCAGGAAGATGGCCGCGCGGGTGAGTGGTGCGGATACCGGCTGCGGGAGGCCAAGCATGGCACTCGCCGCTTCGGGCCCGCTAATTGGCTGGGATTCCCGCTCCTCGATCCGCCCCTTCATGCTGACAATCGTACCGCAAGAGACTGGCGGGCATCCGCCGCGGATCGCCGGGGGCCGCGACACGGAAGGGAATGCAGTCAAATCGAGGGAATCCGAGCGTAGGGGTACGCCCTGCCGAGCCGCGACCGCAAGGGAGTCCCGATGGCCTGCGGGCCACCGATAGCGATGAAGACGCGGCCGGTGCAGCCGGACGTGCGTAATCGAGGAGCAGGGAGAGCCCATGGCGCTGTTCGCCGTGGAAGGGTTTTGAGCCGACGCAGGGTCCGCTCCCTTGCGGTCGCGGCTCGGCAACGAAGGTTCGGTGGTCTCCACCTAGCGCAGCCGGGTCAGGGCCGCCAGAATTCACTTTCGTGACATCTGCCTTTCATCGTCCTGTAACGATTCGCTGCCACAGTGATCGAAGCAGGGGGCTGCGCGAATCCGCGCACGACGCTGGGCTCTTATCAAGGGAAAGGACTGTTGGTATGAACATCCTCCAAACGAGTAAGGTTGCACTGCTCGCGCTGGCTGCGGCCGGCCTGGTCGCATGCGGCGGAAGCAGAGAAGCGGAATCGGTCAAGCTGCAGGGCGCAGGAGCGAGTTTCCCCGCACCACTGTACATGAAGTGGTTCAAGGCGTATAGCGGCTCCCATCCCAACGTGCAAGTCGATTACCAATCGGTGGGCAGTGGAAGCGGCATCAAGAGCGTCATCGACAAGACGGTCGATTTCGGGGCGAGCGATGCCGCCATGAAGCCCGATGACATCGCCAGGGTGGACGTTGGCGTGCAGTTGCTGCCCATGACGGCCGGCGCCATTGTCCTCACCTACAACCTCAAGGGCGTGCCCGAACTGAAGCTTTCGCGGGCGGCGTATTCGGGCATCTTCCTCGGCAGGGTCAAGAAATGGAATGATCCGCTCATCAAGCAGGCGAATCCAGGGGCTAGCCTTCCCGATGCGCCGATCAACGTCGTCGTGCGGGCCGACGGCAGCGGCACGACCTTCGTCTTCACGAAACATCTGAGCGCCATCAGCTCCGAATTCGCAAAGAGCCCCGGCGTGAACACGCTGCCGAACTGGGCTGTCGGAACGCGCTCGAAAGGCAACGAAGGCGTCACGGCGAGCGTGATGACCACGCCCGGCGCGATCGGGTACATCGAGTATGGGTACGCGCAGAGCCAGAAGCTGCCGATGGCGGTGCTCGAGAACAAATCGGGCGCCTATGTTGCGGCCTCGATCGCATCCGGCCAGGCGGGTCTCGCTTCGGCGCAGCTGCCCGACGATCTGATTGTCTGGGCGTCCGATCCCGATGCCAAGGACGCGTATCCCATCGTGACTTACACATGGCTGCTCTGCTACCGGCAGTATCAGGACAAGAAGAAATTCGAAGTCCTGCAGGATCTGTTGAAGTATTGCCTCGGCGACGGCCAGAAGGATTCCGAGGCCTTGGGCTACATCCCGCTTCCCGCGCCGGTGGCCCAGAAGGTAAGCGCCGCGGTCGCGAACATCAAGCTCGCGCCCAATGCCAGCTAGGGAACGAGGCCGATGACATACGAGATCATCTCGCAACCGCCGTCGCGTTCCCAGCAGGTCGCCGACTCGGTGTTCCGCTGGCTCTGCCGCGGATTCGCGTGGCTGGCGGTCCTGCTGGTTTCGTTCATCGTTCTGAGGATTGCGATGGTGGCCGCACCGGCCGTGCGGCAGTACGGTCTGGGGTTCCTCTCCGGCACCACCTGGGATCCGAACCAGGCGCGTTTTGGGATCCTGCCCGAGATCTGGGGGACGCTGTTTACGTCGCTGCTGGCGCTGGTTGTGGGGACTCTGTTCGGGGTCGCGGCGGCCGTGTTTCTCAGTGAGGGATTTCTGGGCAAGTTCGTCTTCGGCGTCCTGACTGTTCTGGGCATCCAGCTTCATCCGTTCTGGAGCCGGCTGCCGGATCAGCTGGAGAATCTGCTGAAGAACCTGATCGAGCTGCTGGCGGCGATTCCGAGTGTCGTTTACGGATTGTGGGGCTTGTTCGTCGTGATCCCGCTCATCCGGCCGGCCTGCAACTGGCTGCACCTGAAGATGGGCTGGATGCCGCTGTTCGGCACGGATCTGAGCGGGCCGGGCGTGCTGCCCGCGGTGCTGGTGCTCTCGATCATGATCCTGCCGACGATCACGGCCATCAGCCGCGATGCGCTGGTGTCGGTTCCGCCGAAGCTCCGCATGGCTGCTTACGGCCTGGGCGCCACGCGGTGGGAAACGATTCTGGCGGTCATCCTGCCGACGGCCTCGCGCGGGATTTTTGGCGGGGTGGTGCTCGCGTTCGGGCGGGCGCTGGGCGAGACCATGGCGCTGGCCATGCTCGTAGGCAACGCAAATCAGATCAGCATCTCTTTGTTCTCCCCGGCGAACACGCTGGCGGCCCTGCTGGCCAACAGTTTTCCAGAAGCGCACCCCACGGAAGTCCGGGTGCTCATGTATGCGGCGCTGGTGTTGCTCGGGATCACCATGGTGGTAAACATGGCCGGCTCGCTCATTCTTCAGCGGGCCTCGGCGGGGATGGAGGGCGGGAAATGACGCCGGTGTTGGACCGCACGGAACCGAATCCGTTCGAGGGCGTGGACTTTGGCCGCCTGGAAAAATCGCTCCAGAAGCCGCGCACTCTGTTCAGCCTCATCATGAGCGCGGTGGTGACCGGCATGACTCTGCTGGCGTTGATCCCGCTTTTCTCCGTGTTGTGGATGCTGTTCTGGAGAGGCGGCCGCAAGCTCAGCCTGGCGCTGTTCACCCAGTTGCCGCCGGCGCCGCTCGAACAGGGCGGCGGGTTCGGAAATGCGATCGCGGGGACGCTCATCATGGTGGGCCTGGCGGCTCTCGCGAGCGTGCCGGCCGGCATCCTGACCGCCGTTTTTCTCGCGCAGGCGCGGCCCGAGAATCGGCTCGCGAGCGCCACCCGATTCGCTGCCAAGGTTCTGACCGGCTTTCCATCGATTCTGGCGGGCGTGTTCGCATACGGGACTGTGGTGCTGATCACCGGCGGATTCTCCGCGATCGCGGGCGGCCTGGCTCTCGCGATCCTGATGCTGCCTACCGTCACGCTGACTGCTGAGGACGCTCTGCGAATGGTTCCCGAAAAGATGAAGGAGGCGGCCGTCGGCATGGGCGCAACTCAGACGCAGACGGTGTGGATGGTGCTGCTGCCGACCGCCATGCCGGGGATCCTGACGGGCGTCATGCTGGCGGTGGCTCGCGCCGCCGGCGAGACGGCGCCTCTACTCTTCACGGCGCTGTTCAGCAACTACTGGCCGACCCGGGGCGCTCACGTGGCGCTGATGCAGCCGACCGCATCGCTGGCGGTCCTGATCTACAACTTCGCGAGCATGCCTTTCGAAAACCAGGTGGAGATGGCATGGGCGGCAGCGCTGGTTCTGGTGCTGCTGGTTCTGGTGGTGAACCTGGCCGGCCAGAGCCTTTCGCGCCGACAGGTGCAGCAATAGGAGAGTGAGAGATGTCAACGGGTACAGCCGAAGCCAAAGAGCCGCCGGTCGGTCCGGGGGCGGGCGACGGGGTCGTCATCGACTGCAAGATCGACAAGCTGTTTTACGGCAGCTTCAAGGCCGTCCGCGACACTACCATCCCGGTGAAGAAGAACAGGATTACGGCGTTCATCGGGCCGTCCGGCTGCGGCAAGAGCACGGTGTTGCGCTGCCTGAATCGCATGAACGACCTGGTGCGCGGGTTCCGATTCGAGGGCCACGTACGGTATCGAGGCAAGGACATCTACCACCCTTCGATCGATCCGGTGGCGGTGCGGCGCTACATCGGCATGGTGTTCCAGCAGCCGAATCCGTTCGCGACCAGCATCTATAACAACGTTGCGTTCGGCCTGCGTTTGAACGGCTACAAGGGCGACCGGCATGCCAAGGTGGAACACGCGTTGAAGGGCGCCGCGCTGTGGGACGAGGTGAAGGACAAGCTGCACAAGAGTGGACTGTCGCTCTCCGGCGGGCAGCAGCAACGGCTGTGCATCGCGCGAGCGATTGCGACCGAGCCCGAGGTTCTGCTGATGGACGAACCGTGCTCGGCGCTCGACCCCATCGCGACGCGCAAGATCGAAGAGCTGATGACGGAGTTGAAGAGCCGCTACACGATCGCCATCGTCACGCACAACCTGCAGCAGGCGCAGCGAGTGGCAGACCAGACGGGCTTTCTTTACGTCGATACTTCCGAGGGCGGACGGACGGGCTACCTGGTGGAGTTCGGAGAGTCGAAGCAGGTTTTCGAAGCGCCTCAACAGAAGCACACGCAGGACTATATTCGCGGCGCCTTCAGCTAGTCCTTCGACCGTGTGATCCGTTTCGTCCGCTTGCTCGGACTGCAAGGTCCGCTCCCTTGCGGTCGCGGCTCGGCACTACTAGGACGTGCGCGGTTCGGGGCTGAGGGAGCGGACCTGGCGGCTCGGCACTAGGAGAGTGGGGATGCGTCGAGTTCATGTCGTTGTGCTGATGGCGGCTGCCACAGTTCTGGGGGGCTGCTCTCTTTCGGACCGGGGGACCGTCGAGGCGAAGGCTCCCTCCGGTGGCTTGCTTCTCAAGGGCGCCGGCGCTACATTTCCTTCGCTGCTTTACCAGCGATGGTTCGCCACGTACCGGGCCAGCCATCCCACGGCCGCGATCGCCTATGATGCCGTGGGAAGCGGCGAGGGCATACGGCGCTTCACCGGTAACAACGTCAAGCCGGAGGAGGCCGTCGATTTCGGCGCGAGCGACGCGGCCATGAGCGACGAACAGATGGCGCACGTGCCCGCGGGTGTGCAGTTGCTGCCTTTGACGGCGGGCAGCGTGGTGCTGGCTTACAACCTGCCAGGGTTCGAAGGGGAGTTGCGCCTGTCGCGGAAAGCGTATGCGGGCATTTTTCTGGGGGAGGTCAAGAGCTGGAACGACCGCGTGATCGCAGCGACGAATCCGAAAGCGAAGCTTCCCAAACTCAGCATCGCGACGGTGGTGCGTCAGGATGGCAGCGGCACGACCTACGCGTTCACCAAGCACCTGGACGCCATTAGCGAGACGTGGCGCAGCCGGTACGGCGCGGCGACGCTGGTGGATTGGCCCGGCAACGCCATGCGGGCGAAGGGCAACGAAGGCGTGGCGGGGCTGATCAAGCATTCCGACGGTTCGATCGGCTATGTGAGCTACGAGTTTGCGCGCAAGCTCGGGCTACGCATCGCGACGCTCGAGAACAAGGAAGGCGTTTTCGTCAGGCCATCGGCGGACACCGCAATGGCCGCGCTGGCCTCGGCACAGCTGCCGGACAACCTGCGCGTCTTCGTGCCGGATCCTTCGGGGCGCGAATCCTACCCGATCGTCACTCTGACTTGGATTCTGCTGCGCAAGGACTATGCGGACGCTGCAAAGGCGCGGGCGATCCGGGATCTGTTCGAGTGGTGTCTGCGGGACGGCCAGAAGTATGCCCCGGAGTTGAACTATATCCCGCTGCCTCCGGCCGTTATCGCCAGAGCGCTGCCCGCCCTGGCGGCAATCAAGCCTGAGTGACGACAGCCGGAGTGGGGCTCTCCAGTGCTGCGCCGGACGTCCATGTCCGGCTTCGTATCATTTCAGAAGATGCAGGGAGGCGGGTCTGGAGACCCGCTGCAGGACTGGAGTCCTGCCCCACTACGGACGGGGCCGGTTTCGTGCGCGGCTCACCTTCTCGGACAGACGGCGGCGGCTGCTCAGGAGCCACTCCTGGCTGTTGAGTTCCCTGCGACCTCCGTCAGCCGCTTTCACCCGCACATAGGAGCCGTCTGACATCATCCGGCGTGCCTTGACGGTGTCGCCAAGGTACACCGTCAGAATATTTTCGTGGATGCGGCGCAGCATTTTGGGGTCCTCGACCGGAAATAGCACCTCGACGCGGTGGTCGATGTTGCGCGGCATCAGGTCCGCGCTTCCCAGATAGAGCTGCTCGTCGCCTCCATTGTGAAAGTAGAAGACGCGGCTGTGTTCGAGAAATCTCCCGACGACGCTGATCACCCGGATGTTCTCGCTGAGCCCCGGCAGTCCCGGCCGCAAGCAGCAAATGCCTCGCACCAGGAGATCGATTTTCACGCCGGCGGCCGAGGCTCGATACAGCAATTGAATAAACCGGCGGTCCACCAGAGAGTTCACTTTGAAGATCAGCCGGCCGCACTGGCCTTTCCGGGCGTGCTCGATTTCCCGCTCGATGAATGCCTCCAGGCGCGAGCGCAGATTGACCGGAGCGACCAGCAGTTTGCGATAGTCGGATTTGGCGGAGTAGCCGGTGAGGTAGTTGAAAAGATCCGCCGCATCGTCGGCGATCTCTTCGTCCGCCGTCAGCATTCCGATGTCTGTGTAAAGGTGCGCGGTCACGGCGTTGTAGTTGCCCGTGGAGAGGTGAACATAGCGCACCATCCGGCCGCCCTCCTGACGTACAACGAGCGCCACCTTCGAGTGGATCTTCAGGCCCACGAGGCCGTAGACGACGTGCACTCCGGCACGCTCCAGCGCGCGGGCCCACTCGATGTTGCTTTCCTCGTCGAACCGGGCTTTGAGCTCAACCAGCGCCGCGACCTGCTTGTCTTCCTCGATCGCCTCGAGCAGCGATTCCACCACCGGAGAGTTGCGGCCCACGCGATAGAGACAGATTTTGATGGCGACAACGTTGGGGTCGCGCGCGGCCTTTTCGAGGAACTCGATGACCGGCTGGAAAGAATCGAAGGGATGATGGAGCAGCACGTTCTGCCGCCGGATGAGGGCGAAGATGTCCTCGTCGTCGCAGTCCGGTATGAGGTTCTGGAGCACGGCGGGAACGAAGGCAGGTTCTTTGAGTTCCGGGCGGTCGAGGGCATACAGGCTCATCAGGCGCTTCAGGGACAACGGGCCTGAGGTCCGGTAAACGGTCCGGGGCTCCACCTCGAGATTGGTCATCAGAATCCCGAGGATGTGAGCAGGCATATCCTGCGTGACCATGAGGCGAATCACGGTCCCGAAACGCCGCTGGCGAACGCCCTCCTCGATGGTCTCGAGCAGGTCTTCCGCCTCGAGCTCCTTGATGGCCATCTCCGCATCGCGCGTGACGTGGAACGGATAGGATTCGAGCACCTCCATTCCCGGGAACAGCGCGTTCAGGTTGGCTGCGATGATCTCTTCCATCCAGACCATGTCGACCCGCTTGGCGCGATTCTTCGCTTTCGAGTTGGCCGCCAGGTTGATGGGCACCAGTGGAGGCAGCGAATCCGGCACCTTGACGCGCGCGAAGTGCTCGTGCCCGAGCCCGTCCCTGATCAAGACGGCCAGGTTCAGGCTCAAATTGGAAATGTGAGGGAACGGCCGGCCTGGATCGAAGGCGAGCGGCGTGAGAACCGGGAAGACGGTGCGGGTAA
>Ga0265320_10000811_pt1 | contig 23705 bp, 22 predicted proteins | sample 4827metaG_FD_202087 | JGI IMG/M metagenome (GOLD analysis project Ga0265320, IMG submission 202087) | Rhizosphere microbial communities from Carex aquatilis grown in University of Washington, Seatle, WA, United States - 4-8-27 metaG | ecosystem: Host-associated > Plants > Roots > Rhizosphere >...
TGGGTGATGTCCAGGGCGCCCTGGGTCGAGGTCTGGCGACGGATGTCGCGCATCAGTCCCTCGTCCACGTTGCGGGTCAGCGCGCCTTGCTGCACGCCGGCGCCGATGCCGTTGACCACCCGGGATTCCGGGGTCATCTGCTTGCGGACGTAGCCCTTGGTATTGACGTTGACCACGTTCTGGGAAATGACGTCCAGGCCCTTCTGGTTCGTCAAAAGTCCCGAAACTGCAGTATTGAGTCCGAGGGTAAGGGACATGATTTCTCTTCCCCGCCTTTGACGGCGTTACAGGGCTTTGTTGAAGGACAGCGAGCCGCCCGTGCCGGCGCCGGCGTCGAAGATGCCGGCCCGACCATAGGCGGTGGTGCTGGTGACGTTCTTCTTGGCGGCGTCGACCATGATGTCCATCACCCGCTGATAGGCTTCCATCTCGGCCTTGAGACGCCGCGCGTTGGTCTCGACCAGCTCGTTCAGGCGGGTGCCGACGGCCACCAGCATCTCGCGCCGGTCGTCGTCCAGCAGGCGGGCCAGGTCGGGCTCCTCCACCAGGGGCTGGACCGACTGCTCGTAGAGGCGCGCCAGGGCGGCCTTGTTTTCGGCCAGCAGGCGCACCGTCTCGGGATCGTGGGAGAGCAGGGCCTCGTTCTCGACATCGAGCAGGTCGCACAGATTGGTGCAGGCGAACAGCAGGTCGTCGTACCAGAACAGCTCGGCTTCGGCCTGGGCCGCGGCCAGTTCGTCGTCGTCGAGGAGGTCGTGGTCGTGGAGATCGGTGTGCGGGAAATCGCGGTCGTCGGTCATGTCACTGCACCTCCTGGTGGCTCAGCAGCATTTTCTGGACGGCGGCGCCGATCCCGATGCCATTGCCCTTGCTGGCGACCATCTTGCCGTACTCGTCGATCAGCAGGGACCGGAACATCTGCTCGCCGCTGCCGCCGCCGAAGATGCCGTCGGTTTTGATGCCTTCGAACATGTGCTGCATCATCTGGCTCATATACATGGCCTCGAACTGGCGGCCGGCCTTGGCGGCCTTGGCGGTTTCGGCGGGATTGGCCTTGGGCATCTTCACCCCCGGCATGCCGGTATCGGTGAAGGGCATGGCGGCCAGGGAGGGGAGCGTGCTCATCACAGGACCTCCAGCTCGGCCTGCAGCGCACCCGCCGCCTTGATGGCCTGAAGGATGGTGATCAGGTCGCGCGGGCCTATCCCCAAGCTGTTCAGGCCCTCGACCAGCTCCTGCAGGGTGACCTTGTGGGGGACCACGGCCAGCTTGTTGCCGGCGCCTTCGTCCACCTGGATGTCGGTGCGCGGCACGGTGGTGGTGGTGCCGCTATCGGAGAAGGGCGAGGGCTGGGAGACCTGCGGCGTCTCGGTGATGCGGATGGTCAGCTGGCCCTGGGCGATGGCCACCGTGCTGATGCGCACGTTCTCGCCCATGACGATGGTGCCGGACACTTCGTCGATCACCACGCGGGCCATCTGGTCGGGCTCGACGCGCAGTTGCTCGATATCGGTCAGCAGGCCGACCACGTTGCCGCGATAGCCCGGCGGAACCGAGATCTGCACCGTGCCGGGGTCGATGGGGCGCGCCATGTCGCCGCCCAGGAAGGAGTTGATGGCCTGGGAGATGCGGCGCGAGGTGGTGAAGTCGGGATTGCGCAACGACACCTTGACCGATTCCAGATGCGACATCTCGAAGGGCAGTTCGCGCTCGACGATGGCCCCGTTGGCGATGCGGCCGGCGGTGGGCACGCCCTTGGTGACCGACGAGCCCGAGGCGCCCGAGGCGGTGAAGCCGCCGGTCGCCACCTGGCCCTGGCCCACGGCATAGACCTCGCCGTCGGCGCCGATCAGCGGGGTGACCAGCAGGGTGCCGCCGCGCAGGTCCTTGGCGTCGCCCATGGCCGAGACGTTGACGTCGATGCGGGTGCCCTGGCGGCCGAAAGGCGGCAGGACGGCGGTGATCATCACGGCGGCGACGTTCTTGGGAGTGAGCTGGCTGCTGATGGTGCCGGTCTTGTCGCGGATGTTGACGCCCAGGCGCTCCAGCATGCCGGTCAGGCTTTCCTTGGTGAACGGCGCGTTGGTCAGCGAGTCACCGGTTCCGTTGAGGCCGACCACCAGGCCGTAGCCCACCAGCATGTTGTCGCGGACACCCTCGAAATCGGCGATGTCCTTGATGCGCGAGGCCCCGAAGGCTTCGGCGGGCATCATGCCCAGCGTCGCGGCCAGCAGCGAGGCGGCCAGCAGCAGGGCGCGGATCGGTTCGGCGGGAAACAGGGCTCGGCGGACAATGGGTCTCATGGCGGTCTCATCCCAACGAACAAAATATGGGTCTGGCAGCCATGCTCTTGCGAAAGTCATGCCAAAGAAAAGTTCGTTGTATTTCAATGTGATGCCGCTTTGCCCTCAGAGACTGCGGCGGTTTTAGCCGGGCAGTTAAGGCCCTTTGGCCCGGCAAAACCTGCCCAGTTGACCCGGAGCGCCGGCTCTGGCGAAATAACGCCTGTCGTACTCTGGCCCAACCGGGTAGAATCGGGGCATGAAGATTTCAGGCGTGGGCTCCAAGGGTGCCGTCTCCGGCACCAAGAAGTCCGCAAGTTCAGGCGCCAAGGGCGAGTTCAAGAAGGCTCTCATCGATTCCATGGATTCGATGGAGGAGGCGCATGCCGTCGAGGCCCCCATGGGCATGACCGGCATCGACGCCCTTCTTCTGGTCCAGCAGGTGGATAATTCGACCGAGCGCGAGTCGCGGCGCCGCCTGGTCCGTCGCGGCGAGGAATTGCTGGACGGTCTGGAAGAACTGCGTCACGGCCTGCTGATGGGGGAAATTCCCAGTGGCCGGATGATGGCCCTGGCCCAGAACGTGCGGGCCCGGCGCGAGAATTGCGGCGATCCGCGTCTTGCGGCGATCCTTGACGAGATCGAACTCCGCGTCGAGGTCGAACTGGCCAAACTGTCGCCGCGCGGCTGATTTTCCTGTTGCGAGCCGATTTTACCCTTCGATGGGGTGCCGGGATGCAAGACGGCGCTTGCGAGGGTGCGCCCCTATCCATATATTGCGCAGCGACTTGAACCCCGAGCAGGAATTCGAGGGATCGTATGAACGTCACGTTGCCGCCGGACTACGTTCCGTCCGAGGACGAGCCCTTCATGAACGACACCATGAGGGAGTATTTTCGCCAGAAGCTGCTGCGGTGGCGGGCCGAACTCCTGCGGGAATCCGACGAGACCCTTCAGCACCTTCAGGAAGGCGGCATGCAGGAGCCGGATATCGCCGACCGCGCCTCCGCCGAGGCCGACCGTGCGCTGGAGCTTCGGACCCGCGACCGCGAGCGCAAGCTGATCTCCAAGATCGATGCCGCCATCGGCCGTGTGGCCGACGGCTCCTACGGTTATTGCGAGGAGACGGGCGAGCCCATCAGCATCCGCCGTCTCGAGGCGCGGCCCATCGCCACCCTGTCCATCGAGGCGCAGGAGCGTCACGAGCGGTTGGAGCGGACCCACCGCGAGGACTAAGTTCTCCCCGGACATAAGTATAGTTGCCAATGCCCCGCCTTCCGGCGGGGCATTTTTTGTTGGTAAACCGCATCTTCAATGCCTAAAAAAGAAGCGACTATATATTTTTGGTCCAAAAATAGGCATTGGGGGTGGGGATGGCCGAGCCGGAACGAATCCTGGAACTGACCCAGGCGGTGCATGCGGTTGCCAACGACAAGATCAGCGAAATCAAGAAGGTGACGGGCACCACCCGTATCTTGTCGCTCAATGCCCTGATCGAGGCGGCGCGGGCCGGCGAGTTGGGGCGCGGCTTCGCCGTCGTCGCCAACGAGGTCAAGAACGTCTCGGACAACATCAACACCATCACCCGGTCGCTGGAGGGCGAGCTGTCTTCGACCATCAACGACCTGATGAGCCTGGGGCAGGTGATGGTCAAGCAGTTGCGCGGCTCGCGCCTCGCCGATCTGGCGCTCAACATGATCGAGATCATCGACCGCAACCTCTATGAGCGCTCCTGCGACGTGCGCTGGTGGGCCACCGATTCCGCCGTGGTGGAGTGTCTGGCCCAGGAGAACGCCGAGGCGGCCAATTTCGCCTGTCGCCGCCTGGGCGTCATCCTGGATTCCTACACGGTCTATCTCGACCTGTGGATCGCCGATGCCGAAGGCCGGGTGGTGGCCTGCGGCCGTCCCGACCGTTACCCGCGGGCCATCGGCTCCGATGTATCGGGCCAGTCGTGGTTCAAGGGGGCCATGGCGAGCCGCGACGGCGGTGAATACGCGGTGGCCGACATTTCCACCAACCCGCAACTGGGCGGGGCCCAGGTGGCCACCTACAGCGCCGCCATCCGCGAGGGCGGCGACAATTGCGGCCGGGTGATCGGCGCGCTGGGCATCTTCTTCGACTGGCAGGCCCAGGCCGAGAGCGTGGTCAAGGGCGTGCGCCTGCGCGAGGAGGAGAAAGCCGCCACCCGCTGTCTGCTGCTGGACCAGGATTTCCGGGTGATCGCCGCCTCGGACGGCCTGGGCGTGCTGACCGAGCGGGTGCCGCTGGACACCCGGCACGGCACGGCCGGCTCCTATGTGGACGATCGCGGCACGGTGATCGGCTACTCCCTGACGCCGGGCTACGAGACCTACGAGGGGCTGGGCTGGTACGGGGTGATCATCCAGCAGCCGCAGGCGATTGCGACGACCCGGCACTGAGGCCGATGGCCTCGACCAGGGTGCGCAGTTCCTGGCGGGCCGCCACGTGGCTCATGTTGAAGTCGAAGCCCAGCGGCTTCTTCTTCAGGTCGATGAGGGTCAGGCCTTCCAGGAACATGGAGCGGTAGATCACCCGCTCGCCCAGGCCGGGAATGACGCGGAAGCCCACCCGCTTGGACAAATCGGCCAGCAGCTTCTCCATGTCGCGCTTGTTGCGCGCGTCCAGGGTGGACAGGCGGTTCCTGAGCACGATCCAGTCGACCACCGCTTTCTCGCCCCGCATGGCGCGGGCCTTCTTGGTCTCCCACACCATCTCGGCGTAGTGGCTGGGACGGCGGATCTTCATGCTGCCCGGTTCCACCAGGGCCAGCACGTCCAGGTCCACCAGGGAATCGTTCAGCGGCGTCACCAGGGTATCGGCGAAGGAGTGGCCGAGGCGCGACATGGGGTGATCGCTGCCGGGGGTATCGATCAGCACCACATCGTGGCGGGCGACGAAATCCTTGAACACCTCTTCCAGCCGGGTGCAATCGGCCGCTCCGTCGCCGGAGGGCGGAATGGCCACGTGCTCGGGCAGGGGCAGGCCCAGTTCGGCGCGGTCCTGCCGGGCCGCCCGGTTGCCGATATAGCGGGTCAAAGTCGCCTGGCGGGCGTCGATGTCGATGCTGCCCACCGACAGCCCCTTGTCCAGCAGGCTGACGATCAGGTGCATGGAGATGGTCGACTTGCCGGTGCCGCCCTTCTCGTTGCCGACGACGATGACGTGGGCTTTCTTCATGACGGTTCCACCTGTTTCAGCCAGACCTTGGTGTCGTGGAAGACGGCGCCGCCGCCCGGCACGGCCGGGTCGGCGCTGGTCAGATGATTGATGCCCAGGCCGCCCTCGAAGAACTCGTCGGGCCAGATGCCTTCCACCGCCACCACGCCCCGGGCGATGCCGGGGGTCGGCTTGACGTGGACGGTGACCTCCGCCTTGGAATTGCCCAGGGTCACCAGCCCGCCATCGGTAAGCGCCAGGGCGGCGCAGTCGTCGGTGTGGATCAGCGCGGTGGGCCGCCCGGCCTGGGTCCGCGAGGTGGGCATCTCGGTGAAGCTGGTGTTGAGGAAGTGCCGCGACGGCGGCGTGATCAGGCGGAAGGGATGGGCCGCGTCGGCGTCGTCGGTGACCGGCAGGTGGTCGGGCAGTTCGGGCAATCCCTCGGCCTTCCAGTCGGGAGCGAAGCGGAAGCGGCCGTCCTCGTGGCCGAAGCCGGAAAGGAAATGGGCGTCCTCGAACACCTTGGCGCAGTCCAGCCCGCCCAGCACGTGCAGTTCGTCAGCGCCCGGCAGGTCCGAGGCCACCAGCACCTGATCGATCATCTCCCACTCGTCCATCTCGAAGCCGGGGTGGACGGCGCCCAGGCGGGCCGCCAGATCGGCGATCACCCGGTGGTTGGCGCGACTCTCGCCCACCGGCGGGATCACCGGCTTGGCCACCTGCAGGAAGGTATGGCCGTAGCTGGAATAAAGGTCGGCGTGCTCCATGCTGGTGGTGGCGGGCAGCACGATGTCGGCGAAGCGCGCCGTGGCGGTCATGAACTGCTCGTGTACGGCCAGGAACAGGTCGTCGCGCAGCAATCCCCGGCGCACCAGGCCGCTGTCGGGAGCGACGGTGGCGGGATTGGAATTCTGCACCAGCATGGCGGTGACCGGCGGGCCGCCGGCCAGATCCCTGGGGTCGTTGGTCAGCACCGGGCCGATGCGGCTCATGTCCAGGACGCGGACCTTGGGGGCGGGGACGTCCAGGCCGTCCAGCAGGGTGCGCTTGAGGTCGAAGACGCCGCCCATGCTTTGCACCGCGCCGCCGCCCCTGTGCCGCCACGCTCCCGACACGGCGGGCAGGCACGACACGGCGTGCAGGTTGACCGAGCCGTTGCGCGACCGCGAATAGCCGTAGCCCGAGCGCAGATACGAGCGCTTGGTGCCGCCGTAGAGGCGGGAGAAATCCTCGATCTCGTCCACGGACAGGCCGGTGATGGCGGCGGCCCATTGCGGCGTGCGGCTCTCCAGGTGGCGCTCCAGCCGTTCGGGGCAGTCGGTGTAGCGGGCCATGTAGTCGCGGTCGGCCAGACCGTCCCTGAACATCACATGCATCACCGCGCAGGCCAGCGCCCCGTCGGTGCCGGGGCGCAGCATCAGGTGAAGGTCGGCCTTCTCGGCGGAGGGGGTGCGGTAGGGGTCGACCACCACCAGCTTGGCGCCGCGCCGCTTGCGCGCCTGACTGATCAGGCCCATCAGGTGCACCTGGGTGGCGGCCGGATTGGCGCCCCAGATGACGATCAGGTCGCTTTCGGGTATTTCGCGCGGGTCGACGCCCCATTTGGCGCCGGTGCCCGCCACCCAGCCGGTGCTGGCGGCCGCCGAGCAGATGGTCTTGGCCTGCTCGGAATAGCCCATGACGCGGCGCAACCGGTTGATGCCCGATTGCTGCACGAGGCCCATGGTGCCGGCGTAGAAATAGGGCCATACCGTCTGCGGCCCCAGCCGGGCGGCCGCCTCTTTGAAGCGGGCGGCGATCTCGTCCAGCGCCTCGTCCCACGAGATGGGGGCGAAGCGGCCCTCGCCCTTGGCGCCCACGCGCTTCAGCGGCGTGGTCAGCCGGCCCTCGTGGTGCACCCGCTCGGCATAGCGCGCCACCTTGGCGCAGACCACCCCCTCGGTATAGGGCATGTCGCCGCCATGCACCCGGCCGATGCGGCCCGGTTCGGGAATCTCCACCACCAGCGGGCAGGCGCTGGGGCAGTCGTGGGGGCAGACGGAAAGGGCGGTGTCGACGGTCACGGGCGGAAATCCGGTCATGGTGCGTTGCAGCGGAGTCTAGCGGTGGCGGGGGGCGGGTGCAACGGCGATGCGCCTTTAACCCTTGATCCACCGATGCTATTCTCCGCGACATCTAGATGGTTCCATATCGAGGAAGAACAAGGTGTTGACGGAAAGCCCCGCCGAACGGGTGGATTGCGTGGTGATCGGGGCCGGAGTGGTCGGGCTGGCGGTGGCGCGCGCCCTGGCCCAGACCGGCCGCGAGGTGATCATCCTGGAAGCCGAGGGCGCCATCGGCACCGGCATCTCGTCGCGCAATTCCGAGGTGATCCACGCCGGCATGTACTATCCGGCGGGCAGCCTTCGGGCGCGCCTGTGCGTGGCCGGTAACCGCATGCTGCGCGATTATGCCAGCACGCGCGGCGTACCCCACAGGATGACCGGCAAGCTGATCGTCGCCACCAATGAGGCCGAGGCGGCCCAACTGGACACCATCCTCGCCCGGGGCAAGGCCAACGGTGTCGAGGGGCTGGCCCCCGTTTCCGCCGCCCATGCCAAGGAGATGGAGCCCGACCTCAACTGCGTCGCGGCGCTGTGGTCGCCCTCCACCGGCATCGTCGACACCCATGGGCTGATGCTGTCGCTGCTGGGCGAGGCCGAGGAGCGGGGCGCCGCCCTGGCCGTCAAATCGCCGGTGACCGGCGGGCGCCCGACCGATGGCGGCATGCTGCTCTCGGTAGGCGGCGTCGAGCCCACCACCCTGCTGGCCCGCCGGGTGGTGCTGGCCGCCGGCCTTGCCGCGCCGCGCCTGGGGGGCGTCCTGGGGCTGGCTAATGTGCCGCCGGCCTATCTGTGCAAGGGCAATTACTTCACGCTGACCGGCCGTACGCCGTTTTCGCGGCTGGTCTATCCGGTGCCGGTGGCCGCCGGGCTGGGGGTGCACTTCACCCTGGACATGGGCGGGCGCGGCCGGTTCGGTCCCGACGTGGAATGGCTGGAGGCCGAGGATTACCGGGTCGATCCCCGCCGGGGCGATTCCTTCTACGCCGCCATCCGCCGCTACTGGCCCGGCCTGCCCGACGGCGCGCTGGAGCCCGCCTATGCCGGCATCCGCCCGAAGATTTCGGCGGAAGGCGCGCCGGCCGCCGATTTCATGATTCACGGCCCGGCCGAGACCGGGCTGCCTGGCGTGGCCGCCCTTTACGGCATCGAGAGTCCGGGGCTGACGTCCAGTCTTGCCATCGCCAAGCTTGTGGGGGAGTTGCTGGCATGATCAAACGCCTGATCGCCATGATGGCGCTGCTGGGCGCCGCGTCGCCGGCCCTGGGGCTGGACCGGCCCCGCGACTTCGTGCCGCCGCCGCCCTCCATGATCCCCAATTTCCGCGAGCAGACCCGCGACGTGGTCATCGAACTGGGCACCTATGCCAAGAAGCGCAATCCGGCCTTCCAGGTGCTGATGCGCGGCGGCTCGGAACTGCTGGTCAAGGGCGAGATGGAGATGGAGTGGGACGACCTGCACGATCCCTCCGGCGCCAACTTCATCAAGCGGCTGCCGCTGCGCTCGGTGTTCCGGCCGCTGGTCAAGGTGCTGGACGGCATCGTCATGGACGGCCTGTATTGCGGCCCCTATTCCTTCGACAAGCCGCTGGGCGAGGTGATCAAGGCGCGGCGCGACCTGGATCTGGAACTGGACGCCGAGAAGAAGCGCGGAATCCACCGTCCGCCGGTGGCGGTGGAGATGGGCCCGTTCAGCAACGACCCGGCCGAGGAACTGCGCAAGTACAACGAACTGAAGCAGAAGCAGGCCCGCGCCGAAATCCAGCGGCGCGAGACCTATGCCCTGGACGCCCTGCGTTCCGAGGGCCGCAACGTGCTGACCATCGAGATGTGCGACAAGCCGGCCGAGCGCGAGGCCGCCTATAAATCCGCCATCCGCGACCACGTCACCCCCTATGCCAAGGTCGGCACCGGCCCGCTGGACGAGACGCCGCGTGCCCATCCCGCCTTCGAGAACGCCAAGGAAATCCTTACCGTCGCCAATGCCCGCAACTGGCTGCCGGTGCTGCGTTCCGACCGCTTCGGCACCAAGGGCAAGTTCATCGAGGCCATCGCCGAGACCAATTACGACATCGTCCTGGTGGACGTGGCTCACCGCTCGGCCGAGCTGCTGGTCAAGGCCGACGTCCAGCGCCTGAAGTTCAAGAAGCTGGGGCCGCGCCGGCTGGTCATCGCCGTGATGCCGCTGGGCCGCGCCTATGACTGGCGCTGGTACTGGCAGAAGGGCTGGGAGGTGGGCAACCCCGCCTTCCTGTACGCTCTGGACGAGGACCCCGGCACCTTCGTCACCGATCTGGGCAGCGGCGAATGGCGGGGCATGCTGGGCAAGTATCTGGCCGGCGTCATGGATCTGGGCTTCGACGGAGTGATGTTCGACGATGTCGGCACCTATCTGTGGTTCGAGGACCTGATGCCGTTGGGTGGTTGAGGACGATTGATGCTGACCGCGTGCCGCAGTTACGAGGAAGCCTGCCGGACTTTTCGCTGGAAGATTCCGGAACGCTACAATCTGGCCTTCGACGTGTGCGACCGCCAGACCATGGCCGGGGCCGACGGTCATCGTACCGCTTTGATCGTCGAGGCTCCGGACGGCAACGTCGAGCGCCACACCTTCCATATGCTGCGCCTGCTGTCCAACCGGCTGGCCAATGCCCTTGCCGCCTTCGGGCTGGTGCCCGGCGACCGGGTGGCCATGGTGCTGCCCGCCGGATTGGAGGCGGCGGTGACCCTGCTGGCCGTCACCAAGATGGGCGCCGTGCTGGTGCCGGTGCCGCTTTCCTTGGGGGCCGAACCCCTGGGCTGGCGGCTGGCCGACAGCGGCGCCAGGGTGGCGGTGATCGATCCGGCGGCGGTACCGGCCCTGGACCGCGCCCGCCATCGCCTGCCCGAACTGGAGCAGGTGCTGGCGGTGGGAGACGGCGGTGCCGGAGCGCTGGACCTGTGGTCGGTGCTGGAGAAATCCTCCGACGCCTTCACCCCCCTGGTGACGCCCGCCGACCACCCGGCCTTCATCTTCTATCCCGAGGCGGCCTGCGGCACGCCGGCCGGGGTGATCCACGCCCATCGCGCCATGGCCGGCGGCCTGCCGGCGGTGGAGATGTCGCTCACCTTCTTCCCCCAGTTCGGCGATATCGTCTGGACCTCGGGCGACTGGATGGGGGCCGAGGCGCTGTTTCGCGCCGTGCTGCCCGCCTGGCATCACGGCGTGCCGGTGGTGGCCCGCGCCGGGAGCTTTGACCCGGCGGTGGCGCTGGAGTTGATGTCGCGCCATGGGGTGCGCACCCTCTATGTGCCGCCCCGTCACCTGGGGCCGCTGACCGAGGCGGCGGCCACCCGGCCCCATGCCATGCCGCGCGCCATCGCCACCGGGCCGGAGCCCGTGGACGAAGCCCTGCACGAGCGGGTGATCAAGGTGTTCGGCGTCTATGCCAACGAAGCCTGGGGCGTGCTGGAAAGCGGTGCGGTGGCGGCCAATCTGGCCGGTCTGATGGAGTTGCGCCCGCCGTCGCCCGGCCGGGCGGCGCCAGGGCTGTCCATCGAGTCGGTGGACGAGCGCGGCCGCCCCATGCGGGCCGGCGATCGGGGGCTGCTGGCGGTATCGCCCAACGCACCGGGCAGTTTCCTCGGCTATTGGGGGGATGGCGCCGGCGCGGCCAAGCGGGTCAACGGCTGGCTGCTCACCGGGCGGAGCGGCTTTCGCGATCTCGATCATTACCTGTGGCCCGATCCGCCGACGGCGGCCGATGGCGCCATCCCGGCCAACGGCGGCTTGGTGCAGCCCGACGAGGTCGAGGCGGCGCTGGCAACCCATCCCGACGTGGCGGCGGCCGGCGTGGTGGAGTGGCCGGCCGGCGAACTGAAGGCCTTCGTGGTGTCCAGGGGGCGGGCGGGTGACGCGGCCTTCGCCCGTGAACTCCAGGGCTGGGTCAGCCTGATGCGCTCTCCCGTGGAAGTGCCGGCCCGGTTCGATTTCGTCGCCGAGCTGCCGCTGTCCATGGACGGCAGTTTGCGGCGCGGCGACCTGCTGGACCGCCCCATCCGCCTGGATGCTCCGTCGCCCGACGAACGCTGGCCGGGAAAAGTGCGCTGATTGCTGGTGTTTGCCCGTGTGCGATGCCATGATTATCCCGAAAGGAGGGGGCTTCATGGCGTCTGCGACCGACGATATCCCGCTGTCCGACGAGCAGCTTCTGCTGTTCGACAAGATGTGCGCCCTGATCGATGCCCAGACCGATGGTCTGGTGCTGATGGCCGCCTCCCAGGATTTGGTCAGCGGGTTACTGCGCCGCGAGTGCGATGCCCAGTTGCGCCACCAGACCCTGGGCGAGATTTCCCGCTTTTTCCTGGGTATCCTCAAGGCGCCCAACCTGTCCGAGCAGTACAAGATCGGACGGCTCAGGATGTTCGCCCGCGCCACGGTCAAGATTCTGTTCGATCGCCGCGCCCAGCAAAGCGCTCAGGCTTTGTCGGCTCCTCCTCCGGGTCTGGCCCGCCGGGCCAGCGACCGGGCTCCATCCGCCGACTGAGCTGGCGCCGACTCAGAAGCTCTGGAATTTGTCAAGAATCCGATTGCTTCATAACGGCCAAAACCTGTAGTCTATGCCTTGTGCCAGAAGGCGCTGTCGGGCGGAGTCCCTCCGTGGCCTCCCGGGTCCGGCAGTTGTCGAGTTCAATGATAATAGGAGGGCAGAATGTCCACCTCGATCGCATCAGACGCCCCGCTCCGGTCACCCGTCGCCGAGGCGGCCCACCCGGCAGCACATGCGGCTCAGCCTGCGACTGTCGAGGCCACGGGAACCGCTTCCGTCTCCGAACCCCCCCGTTACACCTCTCCGGTGGTCAAGGTCGACAGTGGAACCGGCTTGGCTCTGCTGGTCGTTCGTGACGGCGATACGGGCAAGGAAGTCGAACAGTACCCTTCGCGCCAGGTGGTCGAAGAGTACAAGCGCAACATCCCGACAGGTATCGAGCAGCAGCAATCCTCGTCCGCCAAGGCTTCCGCCTCGGCCGCCGAGGACGTCAAGGCTCCGCCCGCTCCGGTGGCTGCCGCCCCCAGCGCTCCGGCCCCCGCGGCCGCACCCGCGCCGACCGGCGGTTCGATCAAGGTCTGAGCGGCGACCCAGGTCGCCGCTTGACTTGAAGGAAACGGCCGGCGAAAGCCGAGGCCGGCCCTACAGTTTCGCGCCTTATTGAGGTCCGCCCGCAAGGTCGGACCCGTTTCCGTTTGGCTGGAAGGTCCAGGCCTCTCGGCTCTCTGGGGGCCGTGGAAAAGGCCGCTTCAGCCGCCGAGGGCATTCTCCAGGCGCTGTTCCTCGGCGGTGCCGCCCGGCAGACCGAAGCGCAGGATGTCGGGGCGAAAGGCGAAGGCGCGGACCAGGATGCCGGCCCGTCCCAGCCGCTGGTAAATGGCCGGGGCCTGATCGTGGCGGGCCAGACGGAACAGGAAGGTGCCGCCCGCTATCTCCAGCCCCGCCCTGCCGAGAATGGCGTCCAGGCGGGCGGCGGCGGCGGTCAGGCGGGCGATGGTGGCGGTGCTCCACTCCCGATCCGCCAGAGCCGTGGTGCCCACCGCCAGGGCCGGACCGGAGACCGGCCAGGGGCCGAGATGATCGGCCAGACGGCCCGCCATCTCCGTCGCCGCCACGGCGAAGCCCAGGCGCAGCCCGGCCAGACCGAAGAACTTGCCGAACGAGCGCAGCACCACCAGACCGGGCCGCACCAGTGCGGTCAGCGACAGATCGGGCCGCTCGTCGCAGAACGCCTCGTCCACCACCAGTATGCCGCCGCGCGCCGCCAGACGGCCGGCCAGTTCGAGCAGCCGCTCGGGGGCGATGATCCGTCCGTCCGGATTGTTGGGATTGACCACCACCACCGCGCCGGCCTCTCCGGCCTCCTCCGCCGTGGCGACGGCGTGCACCCGGTGGCCGGCGGCATTCCAGGCGCGGGCATGCTCGCCATAGGTGGGGCCGAGAATGGCGACCTCGGTGAGCGGGGTGACGCGGGGCAGGGCCTGGATCAGGGCCTGGCTGCCGTTTCCCGCCACCACCCGTGCTTGCGCCGGGATATCCCAGCGCCGGGCGGCCGCCTCCAGCAACGCCTGATGGGCGGCGGAATCGGGCAGCCGCTGCCAGCACGGGGACGGCACGTCGGGCAAGGGGTAGGGCCAGGGATTGATGCCGGTGGACAGGTCCAGCCAACCTTGGGCCGGCCGGCCCCACCGGGCCTGGGCGGCGGCGAGATCGCCGCCGTGAAGGGGAAGGTCGGTCAGGCTCGATTGGCGCTTTCCAGCAGCCCCTCGGAAATTTGCAGGTTGACGTTCACCAGGGTGGTGATGGTGTTGTCGCTGATGTCGACGCCCTTCTTCAAGGTGGTGTCGGCGACGAAGTCGGACAGGCGCTTCAGGTTGGCCTTGATGGCGTCGGGCAGGGTGCTGCCGGCATCGGAGACCAGGGTGCGGATGGCCACCCAGAGCTGGAGGTTATGATCCAGCGCCGCCGCCAGACGGGCCTTGTCGCCGCGCGACTGATCCAGGGTGATGGCAGCTTCCACCAAGCCGAAGGCGTCTTGTTCGCCGATCTTCAGCGACTCGATCTGGATAGCTTGGGACATTAGGTTTTCCCCCGGCATCAAGTGAGGACGGCCCATCGCCGCCTCGGTGCGTTCCCGAATCATACGTCAGGTCATGGAATCATGCCAAATCGTATGTTGAAAAACCCTTAAATGCCGGACCACGGTTCCATCGCACCGTCCCGATGGGTACCGGCATGGGTAGACGCGTTGACGGTTGGCTGGCCGCCCCCTATCCTCGACGAATGATCTATCTTGGATGGAGCGGCCCGTGAGCGGTGGCAAGCATAAGTCGGCGGACCAGCTTCTGCACGATGCGGTGAAGCTCCATCTTGCCGGCGACCTGGACGGGGCGGGCCGCTTATACAAGGGCTTGCTCAAGCAGTCGCCGCTGCATCCCGACGGCCTGCATCTGTCCGGTCTGGTGGCCATGCAGAAGGGCCAACTGGCCGAGGCGGAGCGTCTGATCCGCGGCGCCATCGCCGCCAGCCCCAAGGCCGCCGCCTTCCACGGCAATCTCGGCACCGTGCTGATCTCCACCGGCCGGCCGCAGGACGCCATGGCCTGCTATCGCCGCGCCGTGGAACTGGACGAATCCTATGTGGACGGCTGGCGCAACATGGCCAGTCTGGCGGCCCAGATGGACGACCACGAGGGGGCCGCCCTGGCCTACAGCAACGTGGTGCGCCTGACCGGCGGCGCCGATGGCGGGGCGCTGGGCTATCTCGGCCTGGAACTGGCGGTGCTGTGCGACTGGGACAACGTCCCCATGGTCAGGGAGGCCATCTCCGCCCTGCCGTCGTGGCGCACCGGCAAGAGCCTGCCGGCCTCGCCCTTTTCCCTGCTGATCCACGATTTCAGCCCGGCCGAGCAGCGCCGCTATGCCGACGAGGCCGCCTCGTTCATCGAGAACCGTACCGCGCCCATGGCCCATAAGCCCTCGGCGCGGCGCCCGCGTCTTCGGCTGGGCTATCTGTCCGAGGACTTCCACGACCACGCCACCGCCTATCTGCTGGCCGAGGCGCTGGAAAGCCACGACCGGTCGCGCTTCGAAATCTTCGCCTATTCCTATGGCCCCGAGGACAAGGGGGCGGTGCGTTCCCGCCTGCGCGACGCCTGCGACCACTGGGTGGAACTGGGGCCGCTCTCCGAGGCGGACGGCGCCCGGCGCATCCAGGCCGACGGCATCGATATCCTGGTGGACTTGAAGGGCCATACGGGCCGTGCCCGCACCGGCATCCTGGCCGCCCGTCCGGCGCCGCTTCAGGTGGCGTGGCTGGGCTTTCCCGGTACCTTCGGCGGCACCTGCATGGATTACATCGTTGCCGATTCCTTCGTCATTCCGCCGGGAGGCGAGGGCGACTACGCCGAGCAGGTGGTGCGCCTGCCGCTGTGCTATCAGCCCAACGATTCCCGCCGGCCGCGTGCCGTGCCGCGCGAGCCCAAGGCCAAGTGGGGGCTGCCGGAAGACGCCTTGGTGGTGGCGGTGTTCAACAACACCTTCAAGATCAACGCCGAGACCTTCGCGGTGTGGATCAGCGTGCTGCAGGCGCAAAGCGACGCGGTGCTGTGGTTCGTGGAATTCCACCCGGCGGCCACCACCAGCCTGCGCGCCATGGCGAGCGCGGTGGGCATCGACCCGGCCCGGCTGATCTTCGCGCCGCGTCTGCCCCAGGCCGAGCATCTGGCCCGCCTGTCGGCCGCCGACCTGTTCCTCGACACCTGGCCGTGCGGCGGCCACACCACGGCCAGCGACGCTCTGTGGGCCGGCGTGCCCCTGGTGGCCTGGGCGGGCCGCACCTTCGCCTCGCGGGTGGCGGGATCGCTGCTGAAGGCGTTGGGCTTCGACGAACTGATCACCGACTCGCAAGGGACCTACCATGCCCTGGCCCAGTATCTGGCCAAGGAGCGGGTCGTTCTGGCCGATCTGCGCCAGCGCCTGTGGGCGGCGACCCAATCCTCGCCCCTGTTCGACGGCAAGGCCTTCGTCGGCCCGCTGGAACGGGCCTTCGACACCATGTGGGCGACGTGGGAGAAGGGCGAAAAGCCCCGAGGCTTTGACGTTTAAGGAGTGATGCAGCAAATCTGCATCACTCCTTAACTCATTGGCTTTTCCCTCGCCGGGCGGGCGCCACCGCGCCCTTGGCCGCTCGCTCAGTGCTCGCAAGAGCGTGTCGCCTCATATTTGAGGCTCGCCGCTCCAAACCGGCAGAACCCACTTCACCCGCAGGCTTCGTCCCGAGGTGAAGCCGCGCTTGAAGAAGGCGATGGAGATTTCCTTGTCGTCGGCATGGCCGCGCGGTGGAATCTCGCCCAGGTCGAAGGCCGACAGCCCCGCCTCCCGGGCGCGCAGGATGGTGTTCCACAGGGGCCAGTGGCCCAGCGGCTTATCGAACTTGTCGCGGTCGTAGACGCCCGAGGCGTAATAGGCGGTGCTGCCCGCCCATACCACCAGGGAGCCGGCGGCCAGGGTGCCGTCCTCGCCGTTTTCAGGGGGCAGGAAGCCCAGCACCATCTCGGCCCGGCCCTGGGCGATCTCGTTCCAATAGACCTGCCAATACGCCTCGCCCCGCCGGCGCCCGCCGGCGATGCGGGCGTGGAAGTCGGGAAACAGGTCGAAGGCGGCGCGGTCGGGGTTGGCGGCGTTGACGAAGGAAAGCGTCAGGTTGCGGCTGCCCCAGTTGGTCAGCGAGCGGTAGCTGTCGCGGATATCGGCGCGCAGAGCCTCGGCCGGGCGGTGGAGGTCGACCATGGCCGAGGCCTGGACGGTTCCTTCGGCGCCGCGATCCACCAGCAGGGCGGCCAGGGGGTCGCACGCCGGTTCCGCCGCGCCGCCGATCACCAGACGGGAGGCGCCGCCCCGTGCGGCGGTCTCGGTCAGGTGGTCGAGGGCGGTGGCGAGGCCGTCCTTGATATGCCGGGGCTCGGCATCCGGCTTCCAGGCCAGCACGGCGGGCAGGCCCCACAGCGACACCTGATCGGGGCCGAGGGTGGCGCGGACCCGCACCACCGGACCGGAGGGACCGGTCACCTGGAACGAGATGTCCCGGTGGGCGGGGGCCACGGTGGGATAAAGCCGGGCGGCGAACCCACCGCGCAAGGGGTGGGCGTCCCATTCGGGAAAGCCGTCCGCCGTCGCGCCAGGGTCGATGGGTTCCGCCCGGTACTTGGACATCAGCGCCGCTCCAGCTCGCGCAGGCCGGCCATGTTCTCCGCCACCTTGGTGAAGGCGTTGGCCACGTCGTCCAGGTCGGCGCGGCTGGCCGGCGGGCGGATCAGTTCATGGGTGATCACCCGATTGAAATGGGCGTCCTCGGTATTGGGGCACGATCCGGCGGCGTAGTCGGGAGTGCCGGAATAGTGGGGGCACTTGAACGGACAGCCCACCTCGCCATAGCCCACCTGCTTCTGGTAAAGCGGTTGCAGGTAGAGGGGCCGGACATAGCCCTCGCCCATCAGCACGCCTTCGCCTTCGCGCAATTCGGTGGCGGCCAGTTCGGCCTTCAGCGCGCGGACGAAGGTGGCGCGCGACACGCCCGCCGCCTCGGAATCATAGGACAGGCCGTGGACGTAGTAGACGTGCTCGATTCCGTCCTGGACCCTGGGCATGGACAGGAAGGGGATGCCCTTGATGCGGTCCTCCAGATACCTGACGTTGGCCTGGCGGCGCTTGACCAGATCGGGGCCTTTCAGCAATTGGCGACGGCCGATGGCCGCCTCGATCTCGCCTAAGCGGAAGTTGAAGCCGATCATGTTGATCAGGTCGGTGGCGCCCTTCTTCTCCACCACTGCCTCGGCATGGTTGCGGATTAGCTGCACCTTCTCGGCCAGACGGGAATCGTTGGTGGTGACCACGCCGCCTTCGCCGGTATGGATGTGCTTGTGGTAGTTGAGGCTGAACACCCCCATGTGGCCCAGGGTTCCCACCGGACGGCCCTTGTAGGTGGCGAAAGGCGCCTGGGCGCAGTCTTCGATCACCGTGAGTCCATGTTCTTCGGCCAACGCCATGATGGGGTCCATGTCGGCCACGTTGCCGAAGATGTGGACCACGATGATCGCCTTGGTGCGCGGCGTGATCTTGGCGGCGATGGTCTTGGCCGACAGGCAGTAGCTGTCGGGATCGATGTCGGCGAACACCGGCACGGCGTTGAACACCAGGGCGGCCACCGCCGAGGCGCTCATGGTGTAGGGCGAGACGATGACCTCGTCCCCCGGTCCGATGCCGGCGGCGCCCGCCGCGGCATAGAGACCGCTGGTCGCCGAATTGACGCTGACCGCGTGGGCGGCGTTGAAGGCGGTCGCCCATTCGTGCTCGAAGGCCTTGACCTCGGGGCCGCCGAAGAAGTCGTTGTGCCAGGTGCCGAGAAAGCGCGACAGGATGCCGCTTTCCATCACCTTGGCCACGGCGGCGCGGTCGTCTTCGCCGATGACCGAATAGGCGGGGAACAGCTTGGTGCGGACGGGATCACCGCCCAGAAGGGCCAGGGTGCTCATCAATGGGTCTCCGGCAGGCAGGCGAGGGTGGCGCACAGCTCCTGAACCGCCAGGGCGGTGCGCCCGGTGCTGCGCAAGGGCACGCCGTCGTTCAGGTGGCGGGCGATGTTGTCGACGGCGTCCAGCATGGCGTAACCCAGGCCGCTGTCCTTGGTCGCGCCTTCGGCCAGGGCGCGGTAGCCGGCGAAGCGCGGGCTGTCGGTCACCGGGCGCCGCGTGATCTTGAAGGTGGAATCGGTCAGGCCGATCCGGCCCCCGGCAAATATCAGGTCGGCCTCGAACAGCGAGAAGGCGTTCATGTCGGCCCCCAGCAGATGGATGGGTGCGCCCGCCGCCGTCCTCACCACCACGTCCAGGGTGGGGTCGTCGGCGCGGCCGTCCGCCACGGTGCCCAGCGCGCAGACCGGCGCCAGCTCGCCCAGCAGGAAGGACAGCAGATCGAGGAAATGGCTGCCGTTGTTCAGCAGGCCCTTGGTGTACCACGCCGTGGCCTTTTGGAAGGCGCCCCACTGGCCACGGGCGATCTCGGCCTGCAAATGGACGAGGCCACCGGCCCAGCGACGCAGATAGTTCACGCAAAGCGGCTTGCCCGCCCGCTCATAGGCCCGGACGATGGCGCGCGAGCGGGCAAGGTCGTCGGTCAGCGGCTTTTCCGCGAACACCAGCCGGGCGGGAGACGCCAGCAGCGCCTCCAGAATCCCGGCGTGATGGGCGGTGGGAACGCAGACGCTGGCCACATCGTAGGCCACGTTCACTTCGCCCAGGCCGGCGAAGCCGGCGGGGATGCCCCAGGCCCGCATGAAGGCGGCGCGTCGCGTCGCGTCGGGCTCGACGCAGGCGACGATCTCGAAGCCGGGATGGCGGAGATAGGCCTTGGCGTGGGTCAGGATTTGCTCGGACTTCGGGTCAGCCTCGTCATAGCCGCCGGCGATGGCGCCGCAGCCGATGATGACGGCCCGCAGCCGCTCAGACCCAGCGGTGGGCGACATGGTCGTTGATCTTGCGCAACTCGGGCCGCGCCTTGAGCAGGGCCAGGATATCGGCCAGGGAGAAGCCCGCACCGCCGGGCAGCAGCGCCGCGAACACCTGATCGATCATCTGGTAGTCCTGGGGGGTGTCGAGCGTCAGGCGCAGTTCGGGGTCGTACAGCTCGGGCGGCGCCGCCACGTTCTTCAGGGAATAGAGGTCCGGGTGGCGGTAGATGTAGAGGCTGACATGCTCGTGGTCGGTGGGGTCGCTGGTGCGGCGCGCCACGTCGTCGAGAATTCTGGTGGCGAACACCTGGGTGTCCATGCCGATGGGGTAGGTCCGCTCCATCACGTTGGAAAGGTAATCCACCCCCGCCGCACGGTAGGCCTGGACGCATTGCTCGACGATCACCGGGTCGATCAGCGGGCAGTCGCCGGTCAGCTCGACGATGACGTCGGCGTCGAAGGCGTGGGCGGCGTCCAGCACGCGGGCCAGCACGTCGTCCTCCGAGCCGCGCCAGCAGCCGATGCCCAGCTCCGCCGCCAGGACCTCGATGGGGTCGTCGGTGGCGTTGACGGTGGTGGCGACCACGATGCCGTCCAGCGAGGGCACCATGCGCAGCCGTTCGACCATGCGGGCCAGCATGGGCTTGCCCTGGGCCGGCAGCAGCACCTTGCCCGGCAGGCGCGACGAGGTCATGCGCGCCTCGATGGTGGCGATGATCTTCATGGGTGGGCGAAACTCTTCGACGGCGATGGCAAAAGGGTAGGACCGCGCCGTTAAGATCGGCTTAAGCGATCGGGGGAAGGCATGGTAGAAGCGGCTATGACCCCCGACGAAATCCTTTCCCGCGTGCTCTACAAGGACCAGGACGTCATCGTGCTGGACAAGCCCGCCGGGCTGGCGGTGCATGCCGGTCCCAACGCGCCCGATCACCTGGAACTCTACCTGCCGTCACTCTCCTTCGGCTGGGCCGAGGTGCCGCGCCTCGCCCATCGCCTCGACCGCGACACGTCGGGCTGCCTGATCCTCGGGCGTCACGCCAAGGCCATCAAACGCCTGGGCAAAATGTTCGAGCACCGCCGGGTGGACAAGGTCTACTGGTCGGTCTGCCATGGCTCGCCGCCCGCCGACAGCGGTACGGTGGACGCGCCGTTGCTCAAGGTCTCGGCGCGCGGCCAGGGCTGGCGGATCAAGGTCGATCCGGCGGGTCAAGATTCTATTACCGACTGGTCAGTAAAGGGGCGGGGTGAGGGGCTGACCTGGATCGAATGGCGGCCCCGCACCGGGCGCACCCACCAGATTCGCATCCACGCACAGTATCTGGGCTGTCCCCTGTTGGGCGATGCCTATTACGGTCCCGATCCCGAGACCAGGATACGGCTGCACCTGTTGGCCCGCGAGGTGGCCTTTCCCGCCCTGGCGCCGTCCAAGGAGCCGATCCGCGTCACCGCTCCGCCGCCCGCCCATATGGTCGAGGCGTTGCGTAAATGCGGCTGGGCGCCGGAACCCTGACGGCCCCATCCGTATCGACCCCCCATATGGCCTGGGGTGCTCTATATATGTTAGCCTCTACCGAATGGCGTGCCCTGGGCGAAAGTGCGGGGATAACGGCCGGCATGGGAGGTGACGATGTCGATAAAGGGCTTCGTTTCGGCCTGCCTGATGGCGGTTGCCGCCGTCCTGGCGATCATGGCCGTGGTGCTTCTGGCGAGCAATTGGAGCGATTACCGCGCCGCTCGCGATGCCGGCCAACTGGTTGATCTGCTCGGCGTATCCACCCGGATTTCCGAGGCACTGGCGCCCGAGCGCGGCGCCACCAGCGTCGCCCTCGACGGAGATCCCGCCGCCCGCAAGACCATGGGCGAGGTCCGCGCCACCCTGGACGAGGCCCTGAACGCCACCGAGACGCTGGCGCGGGCCACGCCGCTGCCCGAGGCCCGGGAAGTGGCCGAGGGCGTGGCGACGATCCGCGCCACCATCACCGGCTGGCGCGGCAAGTCCGACGGAGTGATCGGTTCCGACCCCCAGAAGATCGCCGCCTTCCGCAAGGATTTCGTCGCCGGCATGTATGACGTGCTGAAGGTGGCCGGCGGCATGACCGGACGGCTGGAGCACCGGCTGTTCGCCATCGACGCCCAGGTGGCGACCCCGGCCTCCCTGGCCGAAACCGCCTGGCAACTGCGCGACCATGGCGGCCGGCTGGCGACCATGCATCTGTCGGTGATCCAGGGCGGCAAGCCCTTCACGGCGGAGCAGATTCATCAGATCGACCTTGCCGACGGGCGGGTCCAGCAATTGTGGGACATCCTGACCGCCGCCGCCGCGTCGACCGACAGCCCCGCCGGGCTGCGCGACGGATTGGCCAAGGTGGACTCCGCCTACATGGTGCCGTTCAAGCCTCTGCGCGCCAGGGTGACCAAGGCCGGCATGGCCGACGGCAAGTATGACCTCGATCCCGCCGAGTGGCGGCGCCAGAGCGCCCCCATGCTGCAGGCCATCATGCTGATGCGTGACGCCGCCATCGGCGAGGCGCGCCGGGTCGCCGACGACAAGCGCGACCATGCCCTGCGCAATCTCATGCTCATGGGCGGGCTGGCATTGGCGGCGGCGGCGGTGCTGGCCTTCGTGGTGGTGAGCATCGGCCGCCGCGTCATCGTGCCGCTGGCCGATTTGACGCGGGTGATCGGCGATTTCGCCGGCGGCTCGCGGGATTTCTCCGTTCCTCATGCCGGACGCAGCGACGAGATCGGGGCCATGGCCGGGGCCATCCGGGTCCTGCGCGACAATGCTCGCGAGGCCGACAGTCGCGTCGCCCAGGAAGAAGTCGCCGCCCGTCAGCGGGACCAGCAGCGCCAGCGGGTGGAATCCGTCACCGTGGCCTTCGTGGATTCCATCGATTCGGTGGTGGGGGGAGTGGCCGCCGCCGTCAACGGCCTGCGGGCGTCCACCGAGACCCTGTCGCAGACCGCCGCCACCACCACCGAGCAATCCACCGTGGTGGCCAGCGCCGCCGAGGAAGCCAGCACCAATGTTCAGACGGTGGCCGCCGCCGCCGAGGAACTGTCCCACAGCATCCAGGAGATTTCCCGCCGGGTGGCGGAAACCGCCACCGCCACCGACGGCGCGGTGCGCGAGGCAGAGGCCACCAACGCCACGGTGCGCGGCCTGGCCGAGGCGGCCCGGCGTATCGGCGACGTGGTCAACATGATCACCGATATCGCCGCCCAGACCAATCTGCTGGCGCTTAACGCCACCATCGAGGCGGCCAGGGCCGGCGACGCCGGCAAGGGCTTCGCCGTGGTGGCCGGCGAGGTCAAGAATCTCGCCAACCAGACAGCCCGGGCCACCGGCGACATCCAGGCCCAGGTAGGGGCCATCCAGGCGGAGACCGAACGGGCGGTGGCCGCCATCGGCGGTATCGCCACCACCATCGCCACCGTCAACGACTACACCATGGGCATCGCCTCGGCGGTGGAGGAGCAGGGGGCCGCCACCCAGGAAATCGCCCGCAATGTGCAGCAGGCCGCCGCCGGCACCAGCGAGGTCTCCCAATCCATCGGCAAGGTGCTCGATGCCGCCCGCCAGACCGGCGTCGCCGCCCGCCAACTGTCGGGGCTGGCCGATGGTCTGTCGGGGGAGTCCGACCGGCTGCGCGGCAATGTGGGCGGCTTTATCAGCGAAGTCCGGGCAAGCTGATCCGTAAAAGGGGCTCCGCTCGGGCCATGGAGGCTCTATACTGCCGCCATGAGCCGTCCACTACCCTTCGACTTCATGGAACGTCCGCCTCTGCCCCAGGGCGAGGCGGCGTTCAAGATCGTCTCCGACTACCAGCCGGCCGGCGACCAGCCCCAGGCCATCGACGAGTTGTCGGCGGGCGTGCTGGCCGACGAGCGCGATCAGGTGCTGCTGGGGGTGACCGGCTCGGGCAAGACCTTCACCATGGCCCACGTCATCGCCCGGACCAAGCGCCCGGCCCTGGTGCTGGCCCCCAACAAGACCCTGGCCGCCCAGCTTTACGCCGAGATGAAGGGCTTCTTCCCCGACAACGCGGTGGAATATTTCGTCTCCTACTACGACTACTACCAGCCCGAAGCCTATATCCCGCGCAC
>Ga0265320_10000812_pt1 | contig 23659 bp, 23 predicted proteins | sample 4827metaG_FD_202087 | JGI IMG/M metagenome (GOLD analysis project Ga0265320, IMG submission 202087) | Rhizosphere microbial communities from Carex aquatilis grown in University of Washington, Seatle, WA, United States - 4-8-27 metaG | ecosystem: Host-associated > Plants > Roots > Rhizosphere >...
CGGCCGCCTGGTTGAAGCGGCGGCTCCAAAGCCGGGACCGGTGGAGCGGGACCGGGATGATGACATCGCACGCATCCAGGAGCTCCCGGCCGCCGCGCTCCAGCCAGCGGGTGAAGGCGGGCGTGAGATCGAGCCGGTCGCCATGCTTGAGGGCCAGGATCGGGCCGCGGCTGTGCTCGTCGTAGCGCATCACGGCGCGGGCGCGGTCGAAGGCCGGTGGGCGGGCCTGACAGGCGGCGCATTGCGTGCCGTGCCCGGGATCGAACTCGAACGGCAGCCCGCAGCAGGCGCACATCGGTCCGTCGAGGAACTGGACGTCCTGCCAGCAGGCGGCGCACAGCGCGCCGGGCTCGGCGACGGGCGCGCGGCAGCCGATACAGAGCGGCGGATAGACGAGATCGAGCACGGCGCGGCCGGCGCGGCGAAGCCCGTTCTGCATTTCGTCCAACATGCCGCTATTCTAGCGCAATGACCCAAGGACCGCCGAGGATTTTTGACTACAAGGCGCTGGAGCTGCACTGGGCGCGGTCCGAACGCCTGCCCGGTCAAGATTTTCTGCTGATGGAAGCCTTACAGGGGCTGGGCGAACGGCAAGCCGCCATGAGGCGCGATTTTCCCTATCAGCTCGAGCTGGACCTCGACGCGCGCGAGCACGTCGAGGTCCAGCCGCAGTCGGTCGACCTGATCACCAGCGGACTTGGTCTTCATGTGATCAACGATCTGCCCGGCGTGCTCGTCCAGGTGCGGCGCGCGCTGAAGCCGGACGGACTGTTCCTGGCCGCGCTATTCGGCGGCGAGACGCTGACCGAGTTGCGCCAATCCTTGGCGGCGGCGGAGATCGAAACGACGGGCGGCGTCAGTCCGCGCGTGGCGCCCTTCGCCGATGTGCGCGATCTGGGCGGACTGTTGCAGCGGGCCGGCTTCGCCCTGCCCGTCGCCGACGTCGAGCGAACCGTCGTGCGCTATCGCGATCTCTTCTCGCTGGCGCGCGACCTTAGAATGATGGGTGCGACGAACGCGCTGGTCGAGCGCAGCCGAAAACCGATGCGGCGCGACATGCTCGCCGCCGCGATGGCGCATTACGCGCGGCACTTCTCCGATCCGGACGGCAAGCTGCGCGCGACATTCGACATCGTCTATCTGACGGGCTGGGCACCGCATGAGAGCCAGCAGCAGCCGCTGAAGCCAGGAAGCGCGAAGAGCCGCTTGGCCGACGCGCTGGGTGCACGCGAGGAAAGCGCGGGCGAGAAGCCGGGCAGTTAGGGCGCAGCGCGATCAAAGGTTATTCGATCAAAATTGTCATCCCGGCCGAGCGGAGCGAGAGCCGGGACCCATCGAGGCGCTGCACAATGGGTCCCGGCTCTGCGCGATGCTGATGCATCGCTGGGCCGGGATGACAGCCTGATGATTCAATCCGAATGCAACCCGTTCAGACGAAGCCGGCGAGCGACTGGAAGAACGCGATGAGCTGTGAGCCGATCGACTTCACTGAAGCGAAGATCACGATGGAGACGATGCTGGCGATCATCGCGTATTCGATCGCCGTGGCGCCGCCCCTCGCGCGCGCGAAACGCGTCAGAGCAGATCGCGCAACATCGGGACGAGCGGCAGATCGGCCGGCGGCATCGGATATTGCGGGAGGTCCCAAGGGCGCACCCATTTGAGCGCGCGGTGCTCGCGGGCGACCGGCGTCCCCTCCCAGCGGCGACAGACATAAAGCGGCATGAGCAAATGGAAGTCGGGATAGCTGTGCGAGGCAAAGGTGAAGGGCGCCAGGCACGGCTCCTGGACCGCGATGCCGAGCTCCTCGGCCAGTTCGCGGATCAACGCCTCTTCCGGACGCTCGCCGGCTTCGATCTTGCCCCCTGGAAATTCCCATAGTCCAGCCATCGCTTTTCCCGGCGGGCGCTGGGCGATCAGCACACGCCCGTCCGGATCGATCAGCGCGCAGGCGGCCACGAGTACAAGCCTGAGCGTCGATTCCGTCACAATGGTCGAACCTCTGTTAAGGCGGGATTAAGCTATGTGCGAAAACTAGAGCAATTCGCGCCGCCACAATATCTCCTCGCCCTCGGCGGGATCGCCGTCAACGGCATGCCGTACGAAGCCGTTGCGCTCCAGCGCGCGCTGCGATGCAAGATTGGCAAGCTCCGTCCGCGCCAGGACGCGCTGGACGGCGGGATCGGCTTGGGCATGGACGAGCATCAGCGCCACGGCATTCGTCGCATGGCCGCGGCGCCGATAGGGGGCCGCGACGCCGTAGCCGATCTCAACCGCGCCATTTTCGGGCGGGTGCTTGTAGCTGCACAGACCGACGACTTCATGGCCGCTGACGATCATCCAGCCGCCGCGGCAACCGGCCACGTGCAGCCGCCGGGTCATGTCGCGCACGATGCGCAAGGTCTCCGGCGTGTCGACGCCGTCCTCGGGCAGCAAAAGCCCCTGCGACGGCGCAACGGTCCGCCCCAACATCCAGGCAAAATGGGCGTCGCTGATTTCGAGGAGGCGGGTCAGCTGCGGTAACTGCCGTTGATGTCGATGTAGCCGTGCGTCAGATCGCAGGTCCACACGCGGGCGGCGCCTTTTCCCAGGCCGATATCGACGGCGATCTCGACCTCGCGGCCCTTCACGGCCTTGGTCGCCGCGGCTTCGTTGTATTTGGGCGAGCGTTCGCCCGCTTCCGCCACGACCTGCGTGCCGAAGCTGATCTTGAGCCTGTCGCGGTCCGCCGGCTCGCCGGACTTGCCCACCGCCATGACGATGCGGCCCCAATTGGCGTCCTCGCCCGCGATGGCCGTCTTCACCAGCGGCGAATTGGCGATGGAGAGGCCGATGCGCCTGGCGGAGTCGTCGCTCTCCGCGCCGGTGACGTCGATGCGGATGAGTTTCTGCGCGCCCTCGCCGTCGCGCACCACTTGCAGCGCGAGATTGAGCAGCACCTTGCCCAGCGCCCCGCGGAATTCGTTCAGACGCTTGTCGCTCGCCTTGGAGATCGCGGGATGCGACGCGCCCTTGCCGGTCGCGAACAGCAGCAGCGTGTCGGAGGTGGACGTATCGCTGTCGACGGTGATCGCGTTGAACGACGGCTTCACGGCGGCGCTCAGCAACTCCTGCAGCACGGCGCCCGGCAGGTTCGCGTCGGTGAAGACGAAGGACAGCATCGTCGCCATGTCGGGGGCGATCATGCCCGAGCCCTTGGCGATGCCGTTGATGGTCACGCGCTTGCCGTCGATGGTCGCCTGTGCGGTGGCGAGCTTGGGGTAGGTATCGGTCGTCATGATCGCCTGGGCGGCGGCGCGCCAGCCGTCGGCGGCGCCCTCCTCCGCCAGCGTGGCAAGGACCTTGGTGATCTTGTTCGCCGGCAGCGGCTCGCCGATGACGCCGGTGGAAGCGAGGAAGACCTCCGACGGCTTGCAGCCGACGATCGCGGCGGCCGACTCGGCGACCTGGCGCGCGCCCGCATGGCCGGCCTTGCCGGTGAAGGCGTTGGCGTTGCCGCTGTTGACCACCAGGGCGCGGGCCTGGCCGGCGGCAAGGCTCGCCTTGCACCAATCGACCGGCGCCGAGGCGGTTTTGGACTTGGTGAAGACGCCGGCGACCTGGGTTCCCGGGGAGAAGACGGCCAGCAGGACGTCGGTCCTGTCCTTGTAGCGCACGCCCGCCGCGCCGCTGGACAGCCTGACGCCGGCCAGCGGCGGCAGGTGCGGATAGGATTTCGGCGCCAGCGGCGAAACCGCCGGACCGGCCGCCGCCTTGACCGGCTTCGCCGCCGCCTTTGCCTTGGCCATCGATGGGGCCCCATCCTGTGTCAAATCGGGCGCGCATGTGACCCGAAACGCCTGATTTGACAAGGGGGTGAGCCGTTCTTATGTCTCCGGCGCGGCTGGCCTGCCCCACAGGCACGCCACGGCCGCCCTTTCCGGGCCTTTTTACGAGGACTTCATGCTGGGTTTCAGCGGCATCGCACAGCGGCTTTTCGGGTCGTCGAACGAGCGCAAGCTCAAGCCCTTCCGTTCACGGGTCGATGCGATCAACGCCCTGGAGCCGAAATTCGCCGCCTTGAGCGACGACCAGCTGCGCGCCCAGACCCCCGCCTTCAAAGAGCGCATCGCCAAGGGCGAGACCCTGGAAGACCTGCTGCCCGAGGCCTTCGCCGTGGTCCGCGAGGCGGCCAAGCGCACGCTCGGCCAGCGCCATTTCGACGTCCAGCTCATCGGCGGGATGATCCTGCATGGCGGCAACATCGCCGAGATGAAGACCGGCGAGGGCAAGACCCTGGTCGCCACCCTGCCCGTCTATCTGAACGCGCTCGCCGGCGAAGGCGTGCATGTGGTGACGGTGAACGACTATCTCGCCAAGCGCGACGCCGACTGGATGGGCCAGGTCTACCGCTTCCTCGGCCTCAGCGTCGGCTGCATCGTGCACGGCCTGACGGACGAAGAGCGCAAGGCCGCCTACACCGCCGACATCACCTACGGCACCAACAACGAGTTCGGCTTCGACTACCTGCGCGACAACATGAAGTATTCGATCGCGGCGATGAGCCAGCGCGGCCATTCCTTTGCGATCGTCGACGAGGTCGACTCGATCCTGGTGGACGAGGCGCGCACGCCGCTGATCATCTCGGGTCCCACCGACGATCTGACCGCAATGTATGTCGCGGTCGACGCCATGGTCCCCAAGCTCGCCAAGGAGGATTACGAGGTCGACGAGAAGTCGCGCAACGTGTCGCTGACCGAGGCCGGCAACGAGCATATGGTCGAGTTCCTGCGCGAGGCGGGCTTGCTGGAGACCGGCGATCTCTACGACATCGAGAACATCTCGGTCGTGCATCACGTCAACCAGGCGCTGAAGGCGCACACGATCTTCCAGAAGGACCGCGACTACATCGTCAAGGACGACAAGATCGTCATCATCGACGAGTTCACCGGCCGCATGATGGAAGGACGGCGCTACTCCGAAGGCCTGCACCAGGCGCTGGAGGCCAAGGAACACGTCCAGGTCCAGCCGGAGAACGTGACGCTCGCCTCGATCACCTTCCAGAACTATTTCCGCCTCTACGACAAGCTGGCGGGCATGACCGGCACGGCGCTGACCGAAGCGGCCGAGTTCATGGACATCTACAATCTCGACGTCATGGAGGTGCCGACCAACGTGCCGGTGCTGCGCATCGACGCCGACGACGAGGTCTACCGCACCGCCGACGAGAAGAACGAGGCGATCGTCAAGCTGGTCGAGGAATGCCGCAAGAAGGGCCAACCCGTGCTGGTCGGCACCACCTCGATCGAGAAGTCCGAGCAGCTCTCCGAGCTGATGAAGAAGCGCAAGATCGTGCACAACGTGCTGAACGCGCGCTATCACGAGCAGGAAGCCGCCATCGTGGCGCAGGCCGGCGTCAGCGGCGCCGTCACCATCGCCACCAACATGGCGGGCCGCGGCACCGACATCCAGCTCGGCGGCAACGCCGACATGCGGATCAAGACCGAACTCGGCGGGATCGTCGACGAGAACGAACTGGCGCGGCGCGCCGACATCATCCGCAGCGAGATCAAGGTCGACAAGGAAAAGGTGCTGGCCGCCGGCGGCCTCTACATCGTCGGCACCGAACGGCACGAGAGCCGGCGCATCGACAACCAATTGCGCGGCCGCTCGGGCCGCCAGGGCGATCCGGGCGCGTCGAAATTCTTTCTGAGCCTTCAGGACGATCTGATGCGCATCTTCGGCACCGAGCGGATGGATTCGGTGCTAGGCCGGCTCGGCCTCGAAAAGGGCGAGGCGATTGCGCATCCCTGGGTCAACAAGGCCCTCGAAAAGGCGCAGCAGAAGGTCGAGGCGCGCAACTTTGAGATCCGCAAGAACATCCTCAAATACGACAACGTGCTCAACGACCAGCGCAAGGTGATCTTCGAGCAGCGCCGCGAGATCATGTCGGCGGACGAGGTCACCGAGCAGGTGCAGGAATTCCGCGCCGAGGTCGTCGCCGATCTGGTCTCGCGCCATATTCCCGAACGCGCCTATGCCGAACAGTGGGATGCGCCGGGCCTGCACGAGGAGATCCTGCGCATCTTCGGCGTGGATCTTCCGATCGTCGAGTGGGCCAAGGAAGAAGGCATCGCGGACGAGGAAGTGCGCGAGCGCATCCATGCGGCGGTCGACAAGAAGGCGGCCGAACGCGCCGCCAATTTCGGTCCGGAGCTGATCCGCTATGCCGAGAAGGCGATCCTTCTGGAGACGCTCGACCACGATTGGCGCGAGCACATCATCCATCTCGACCATTTGCGCCAATATGTCGGCCTGCGCGGCTATGGCCAGCGCGATCCGCTCAACGAATACAAGAGCGAGGCCTTCACGCTGTTCGAGAGCCTGCTCGGCCGCATGCGCGCCGGCGTGATCGAAAAGCTGATGCACTTCCAGATCGCGCAGGAGCCGGTGCCGCAGCTCATCGAGCCTTCAATGCAGCAATTGCGCGCCTCGCACATCGACCCGTTGACCGGCGAGGACGAATTCGCGTCGCTGCCCGAGCCGGGCGTGGCGCTGCAGCGCGGCACGTTTGCGCGCGACCGCGACGTGGCAGTCGATCCGAACAATCCGCAGACCTGGGGCAAGGTCCAGCGCAACGCGCCATGCCCGTGTGGGTCGGGCCGCAAGTTCAAGCACTGTCACGGGGCGCTGGTTTAAAACACCGCTTTTTCAAACCGCTTGACGTTCGCCGCTTGGGCGCACCCGGCGTTGCGCGCGAATTCAACTTGACTTTTAAGTAATTGGATTCGAATACTTCGATATTAAAGTATTCGTTGCGTTCTGTGTTGGTCGGAACTTCATTCCCAAAATACCGAACCCGGAGACCCGCAATGACCACCATTTCGGAAAGTGACCGTGCGTGGCATTATCGGATGATCAATGCCAGCATCGCCGCGATATCCATCCGGCCCGACAGCGACACCATACCCGAGAGCGCGCCCGGCTACGCCGCGATGCAACTGGGCGAGCCGCCCATCGCCGTCCAGAGCGGCGACTTTAAGATCAATGCCGGGCTCGTCGGGCTGACGAGGGAGGGAAGCATCATCGTCGCCTTTCGCGGGACGATCACGCCGCCACTCGTCTCAAACGAGGTGGCATGCCTGGACTGGACGCAAGATCAGAAATTAAGCCCCGTCCCATGGCTGCTCCCCGAATCGTCAGAGCCCTTCGGCTATGTCTGCGAGGGCTTCGCGGCGGCGACGGAAAGCGTGTGGGACGGCATTGCGAGCGCCATTCGGAACTATCGCCCCTCGAGAACCCGCCCGATCTGGATCACCGGCCACAGCAAGGGCGGCGCGATGGCCGTGCTGGCGGCACCGAGAATCCACAAGACCTTCTCGCTCTTCCCCTCAACGATGACCATCGTGACCTCCGCCGCGCCTTGCGTGGGCGACGCCGTGTTCCGTGATAACTACGACAGGAACGGGCTGACCCGGCGGACGATCCGGTATCAAAACCAGCACGACGTCATACCACTGGCGCCCAAAAAACTCCCGGTCATCCCCCCCAGCTTTCTGCCCGATTGCACAGCCATCCATCCGCCGGTACCTCCCGAACCGAACCTGGAATACGATCAAATCGGGACGCTGCACTACATCTCGGTCGACAACACCAGCACCTATGCCATCGAAACCGATCAGCAGTTGGCCGAGAAGGAATATTGGGACTCGGTGCAGAACGTTTCCCCGTTGGTGGCCGCTCAGGCGCACCAACCGCAAGGCAACTATCTGAACTGCTTCTACGGCAACGGCTAGACGCCCCTCCCCCGCATTGCGGTAAGCTCGCGCGATCCGCGCACCGCCCCATGCGTCGCGGCAGGGAGGCGCGATGCGGCACGATTATTCCGAGAACGGCAAGGCGGTCTGGGTCGACCTGCACAATCCCAGTGAAGACGAGCGCGCCCAGGCCTGCGATTTCTGCGGCCTGCACATCCCCTCGCGTGAGCAGCTCGACGAGATCGAGTCGTCGAGCCGGATGCAGGCCGAAGGCAACCGCCTGACGCTCAGCCTGCCGGTGACGCCCGATCATCCTGGGCGCGAGCCGGTTTCGGCGCCGATCGGTTTCGTGCTGACGCCGGGCCTGCTTGTCACGGTGCGCTTCGACGAGCTCCACACCTTCCACAAAGTCGGCGAGCGTATCGAGAACGACAAGAACACCTATACCAGTGCGCAGATCTTCACACTGATCGCCGAGGCGATCATCGACTATGGTGCCGACAAACTCGAGCATCTCAAGGCGGACACGCGCACGGTGTCGCGCGACGTCTTCCATCGCGCACCGCGGGGCCGCCACAACGTGGCGCGCCAGAACGCGATGCTGCGCGAGACACTGATCAAGCTCGGCGACATGGACGAGCGGCTGTCGGAAACCCGCGAGACGCTGCTCGCGCTGCAACGCGCCCTGCCCTATGTGCTCGATCGCGGCGCAAGCTGGGTCGGCGAGGACGTGACGGCGCGGCTCAAGACTGCGGTGGCCGACATCCAGTCGCTCAACGATTTCGAGACCCATCTGACAGACAAGGTGCAATTCCTGCTCGACGCCACGTTGGGCTTCATCAACAACGCGCAGAACGACATGTTCAAGGTGCTGACCATCGCCTCGGTGGTCGGCATCCCGCCGGTGTTCATCGCCGGCCTCTACGGCATGAACTTCGCGAACCAGCCGGAATATCATTGGGCATACGGCTACCAATGGGGCTGGCTGTTGATCATCGTCAGCACGATCGTGCCGATCGCTTGGTTCAAATGGCGCGGTTGGTGGTAGCCGGCGCGAAAATCGCCCAAAGCTGCACCGCAACAAGCCTTTTCAGGATCATGGAGCGCGCTTAATGTTGGCGCCGACGGGGCGTCCATTTCCACACGTCGAAACGACAATCTGGAGCGAGGATAAACATGCAATTTGCGCAAACGATGCGGGCGGTTCTGCTCGCGGGCATGGCGACCATGGTCGCCGCTCCCGTCCTGGCGCCGGCGCGAGCCGAGTCGGTCTCCGACAAACGCGACCGCAAGGAAGCCGAAATTCCGGTCTGCTCGCACAAGCTCGGCACGCTGGCCGTGCACGAGCCCGACAATCACTGGTGGGAAGGCCTTGGCCTCGCCTCGCCCGAAGCGGTGATCAAGGTGCTGGTGATGAAGTCGCAATGCTTCACGCTGGTCGACCGCGGCAAGGGACTGGAAGCGGCTGAGCAGGAGCGGGCGCTGGCGGGCGAAGGCGATCTACGCGGCGGCTCGAATATCGGCAAGGGTCAGATCAAGGCGGCAGACTATGTGCTCATCCCCGATCTGGTGTCGAAGAACTCCAATGCCGGCGGCACGAATATCGGCGGCATCCTGGGCGGCTTCGTCGGCGGCGGCGCCGGCGCGATCCTGTCGGGCATCAACGTCTCCAAGAAGACGGCGGACGTCGTGCTGACGATCACCGATGTGCGCTCGACCGAGCAGCTGGCGCTCACCGAAGGCCACGCCGACAAGACCGATGTCGGTTGGGGCGTCGCCGGTGGTTGGGGCGGCTGGGGCGGCTTCGGCGGCGCGGGTGTGTCGAGTTACACCAGCTCGGAGATCGGCCAGGTCGTCATACTCGCCTATATCGACGCCTACACGAAGATGGTCGACCAGCTCGGCGCCGGTGCCGTCAGTGCCAACGCGTCCGCCGACAATGCGGCGCAGGCCGTGTCGATGACCAAGCCGGGCATGATGTACAACAAGTCCGGCGGCAAGGGCGGTGTGGTGCGCAAGCTCTCCAGCGGCATGATGCTCTATCCGACCGGGAACAAGGACGGCATCTGGTGGGAAGTCTCCGACGAACTCGGCAACAAGGGCTGGGTCTCGTCCCTGCTGTTCGAACTGGCGAAGTAGCCGAAGGCTCTGGCGGCGCGCATGCCGACGGTCGGGCGGATGCCTGTTATTGGGGGTGCGCGTCGACGGCCGCCTTCAAGTCCGGATCGGTCAGCAGCTTCACCGCCAGCTTGTCGAACAGGCCGGTGAAATTGTTGATCGCGTCGGGAATCGCGACGGCGCCGAGGAAAGACGAATCCCAACTCGTTTCGACGGACAGATCCTTGGCATAGACCACCGCGTCGGCGCGGCGCAGCGTGAAATGCGCCGCGAGCGCGGAATGGCCGGTGCCGATCGAGGAATCGACCTCCCGGCGCGTCAGCAAACCGTCGAGCACGAGGGGTGCGTTGGGATCCAGGCGCCCCATCGCGCGCAAATCCGCTGCGACCGTGTCCTTGAGGTAGCCGGAGAACGATCCGCCCGGCGCCGCAAGCGTGTTGATCGCCCGAATGGTCGTGGATCGATCGTCCGAGGCCGTCAGCGGCGCGCCGGGCGCGAAGATCCCGACCGCCATCGGCGGAAGGCTCTGCTGCCGCATGGCCTCGATGCCGTCGAGATTGGCTTGCGGCGCACCGATTTTGGCCGCGCAACCCATGACCGCGAGAGAAAGCCCGGCAACGGCCGCCAGCCGGGCGATCGCGTACCCGCGTCTCATTTCGCGAAAGCGGGATCGCGCGCCAGATCGTTGAGCACGTTGCCGACGCATTTGTGCACCATGAGATGAACCGCCTCGTCGAGGCTCTTGACCTTGGTCGCATGTTGCGGCGTGGACGCCGTGGCGCCCAGCGAGGTGTAGATCGCGTCGCGTTCGACCTTGGTGATCTTCGCGGCGTCGGTGCCGCCCACATACTCCGCGGTGCAGACATAGCCGTCGCCGACCGTCGTGCCGACCAGGCCGAAGGTGAAGCCGACGGCGAAGCCCCGGGCAAAGGCATCGTCGGTCAGGGGGACGTTGTTGATCGTCACCTGAAGGATCGCGCCACTCGGCGCGGGCGCCGCGCTCACCGCGGAAAACACCGCGCTGTCCTGCACGGCCTGGGTCACCGGCGCCGTCAACTGATCGCGCGCCCTCGAATTCGAGGCGCCCTTGGTCTGGAAGTCGAACAGCAGCTGCACCGGCTTCGGATTGGCAACCGCGGCGCGCTCCGACGGCGCGAGGTCGTGGAGGTTGTTATCGACATAAAACGTGCCGCACGCACCCAGCACAGACAAAAAGCCGACCGCGCAGGCGCGCGCCAGCATCTTCAAACCATAGCGATATGATGACATGTTACCCCCTAAGCGCCGGCCGCTTCCGTTCGGCGCCGGCGTCCCCTTCAATGCGAATTTAAAGCGCAGTCAAGACAAGGACAAGAGGATCACGGCGTCATGAAGACTTTCACGATCGACGTGCCGCAGAAGACGCTCGATGCCATCGCCGCCAAGGTGCGCGCCTATGAATGGCACGAGATGCCGCGCGACGAAGGCGTGGACGGCTCCTGGGCCTATGGCGCCAATCTCGATTTCGTGAAGAGGCTCTGCGCCTATTGGCTCGACGGCTACGACTGGCGCACATGGGAGAAGGCGCTGAACGCCTTTGCGCAATTCGTCGCGCCGGTCGACGGCCTCGACATTCATTTCTATCGCGAGATCGGCAGCGGGCCGTCGCCCAGGCCGCTAATCCTGAGCCATGGCTGGCCGGGTTCGGTATTCGAATTCCTGGGGCTCATCGACACGCTGGCGCATCCGCAAAAGCATGGCGGCGACGTGAAAGACGCGTTCACCGTCGTTGTGCCGTCGCTGCCCGGTTACGGCTGGTCGGGCAAGCCCAGGCGCCCGATCGGTCCGCGCCGCACCGCGGCGCTGTTCGACACGCTGATGACGGACGTGCTGAAACTGCCGGGCTATATCGCGCAGGGCGGCGATTGGGGCAGCGCGATCTCGGCCTTCCTGTCCTATGAGGGCAAGGGCTGCCGCGCGGCGCATCTGAACATGATGGGCTGGATGTCGCCCGGCGTCGGGCCGCAGACCGAGGAGGAGAAGGCGTTCGCCGCCAAGGCCGCCCAGCTTTTCGAAATGGAAGGCGCCTATTTCCGCGAGCAGACGACCAAGCCGCAGACGCTGTCCTACGCGATGATGGATTCGCCGGTCGGCACGGCGGCGTGGATCGTGGAGAAATTCCACGGCTGGTCCGATACGCGGGGCGGATTCGAGACCGTCTATACCAAGGACCAACTCCTCACCAACGTCATGATCTATCTGGTGACGCGCTCGTTCAACACCGCGACCTGGATGTATCGCGGCCGCGCGGAGGAAGCGTTCATGAATCCGGTGCCGGCCGGCGCGCGGCTGGAGAAGCCGACGGGCATCGCTGCCTTTCCGGTCGACATCATCCCCTTCCCGCCCCGCAGCCAGGTCGAGCGCGCGATCAACGTGGCGCATTGGACGAGCTTCGATCAGGGCGGCCATTTCGCGGCGCTGGAGCGGCCGAACGATCTGGTCGCCAGCATCCGGGCATTCGCGCGGGGGCTCTAATCATCTCCCCACAAGGGGGCATTGCACAAATAAGGCTCTTCGTCGCGGACGTGAACATCAATTCCGGCTCTTGCACAAAAATTCGCGACGACCTTCCGACCTCAGTTCGTGCGATCGAGAACGGGACTTGTTCCGGCGACGCTCTCGGTGCATTGCGCCCGCTGCTCCGCCGATAGATTTGGCGCCAATACGAGTTGCTGCAAAGTTGTCATCTCCTTGCCTTCAGGCTTGAACACGATCCGGCCCTTGCTGCCGTCTGCTTTGAGATAGGTATACGTCAGCGGCTTCTGCGAATCGTTGCCCGTCGCTTCGTTGATTTCGATGCGCATACCCTCCTTCATTCCTGCGCGATCCGCTGGCCCACCCGGCTCCAGGCCCACCACCGTTCCACCATTTCGCAAAGTCCCCATGAAATCGAATCCGTGATCGAATTTCGGCAAACGCTTTGTGACGATTGTGATGCATCGTCCGAACGCGTTGTCGGGCAGCAACGCCGGCCTGCCCTGTTCGATGACGTTTTCAACGTCCGCATGAACGTCCAGGCCGAAGCGCTTTGCCGTCTTGACGAACAGGTCGGGCGCTATCGGACTCTTGTCGCCGAATTTTGCCGCATCGGCGCGCATCGCCAGCATCACGTCATCGAGTCCACGCTTGCCGCGCGATTTTCTCCTGAGCTCGCGGTCCCAGCGCGCGGCCATGATCGAGCCGCGCAGATATGGGAGATTGTGCATATCGTTACCGGTCCAGGAGCCGTTGACGATTTCGCTATTGGGCGCCAGGCGGATCGGTGAACCAGCATACTCCGCGAGCGCCTTGTTCCAGTCCGCCACGAAATCCGCCAAACTAAAGAGTCGCATGCGCAACAGAAGGCGCCGCTTGTAGAAATCGGTGAAGCCTTCCGAGAACCAGTAGGACGACGGTTCTTGCGCACCTTGCGCCATACCGCCCAGGCGCGCGGGATTCAAAGTGTGGAAATATTCGTGGCCGAGCATGGCTTCGAGATCGCTTGTCGCAATGTTCGGCGTGGTCTCGATCGCAAAGGCATCGCCCCGGCCATCGCCAGAGGTGTTCGTGCCGCGCGATACACCGGCACTCGCGGCAAGCACCACCAGAAACGGCCCTTCGTGACCGCCCCAGAATTTGCGCTCCCCTTCAACAATCCTGCTCGTCAGCGACACGAAATCCTCATCCGAGAATGAATATTGCCCGATCATCGCGACGCGCAAAGACGCATCGCCGATTTGACGCGTGAACAGGCGCATGTCCGGACCGCCCACCACAACGCTTTGAATCAGATCGTGCATTTTCATCGGCCGGCCGAGCGCATGCTCCAGATCGGAAGCGAACGGGTAGCCCCGCGGGGCATTCCAATGGAATTGCGCGCTGGCGCCAGCGATGTCCGGATGGATAAAGAGCGCTTCGCCATAGATCCAGAACCAGCCCGGGCGCAGCACAGGCTTGTTGGGGTCGATCTCACGCCCCGTCGGATCGTGGTCGAAAGCCGACACAATGCGATAGTGCAGCGTGAGCGCGGCACCAGCAGCAGATTTCACGATCCGCTTTGCCGGGCCGTCTTCGGCAACCGATTGCGCGCCATCGACCTTGATGTCCTTCACGAATTTCCAGAGATCGGAAACACCCTTGTCCTGATCGGGCAGCAAAAAAGCGGTGGTCCCGGAGGCATCCGCATGCAATGTCGCGGTGACATCGAGCGCGACAAGGTTCTGGTCCTCAAACGCCGGCGAGACGTCATAGGCTACAACGTTGGGATCGGCGGCCCAACAGGCACCGGACGATAGCAAAAGGAACAGGCCGCCCAAGAGCAGGCGATCAATAAGCCGGCCGCTATAAGATCCTTGATTTTTGGTTCGCACCCAGTGGCCCCGATGCTCCAAACGTGCCGAATTCCAGTCTGCACAAAGACATTGGTAGCTGCACAAAAAACGCCCCTTGCCATACCTAGTTTGTGCAAAGCCCCACAAGGAGGAGGTGATTTAGACCATCAAATCGCGGCCCATGGCGAGGTACTTCTCGCGGCGGTCCTTGCGCAGTTGTTCGCCGGGGATGCGGTCCATTTCGGCGATGGCGCGCGCGATCTGCTCGCCGACGTTGAGGATCGCTTCCTCCGGCGCGCGATGGGCGCCGCCGACCGGCTCGGGAATGATGGCATCGATCACCTTGAGATTGAGGCAATCCTGCGCCGAGATGCGCATCGCGGCGGCGGCGTCCTGGGTCTTCTCCGATTTTCGCCACAGGATCGAAGCGCAGCCTTCCGGCGAGATCACCGAATAGACCGAATGCTCCAGCATGAGCACCTTGTTGCCCGTGGCGATGGCGAGCGCGCCGCCCGAACCGCCCTCGCCGATGATCGTGGTGACGAAGGGCACACGGATCTCCAGCCCCGCCTGGGTCGAGCGCGCGATGGCTTCCGACTGGCCGCGCTCCTCCGCCGCGACGCCGTTATAGGCGCCGGAGGTATCGATCAGCGAGATTACCGGCAGGCCGAAACGATCGGCCATCTCGAAGATGCGCTCAGCCTTGCGATAGCCCTCGGGCATGGCCATGCCGAAATTGTGCTTGAGGCGGGATTTGGTGTCGTTGCCCTTTTCGTGGCCGAGCACGGCGACGGCACGGCCGCGAAAGCGCGCCAGCGCGGCGACGATGGCGTGGTCCTCGCCGAAGGAGCGGTCGCCGGCCAGCGGCGTGAACTCGTCGAACAGGCTCTTGGCGTAGTCCGCGAAATGCGGCCGCCCGGGATGGCGTGCGACCTGCACTTTCTGCCACGGCGTCAGCTTGGCATAGGTGTCGCGGATCAGCCCGTCGGCGCGCGCCTGAAGCCGGCCGACCTCCGTGTCGATCTGCATCGCCGGGTCTTCCTCGGCGAGCTTGCGCAGCTCGACGATCTTGCCTTCCAGGTCGGCGATCGGGCGTTCGAAATCCAGATAGGCGTGCATGGCCTCTCGCTAGTCGGCCGGGCGGCTGGCCCGGAGGACGGCAGATTGCCGGAAAAAAGGGGAGTTTCCGTCCCGGCAGGTGAAGATTTCCCCCCTGATATGCGCAATTGCGGTCACAAATCCAGGGGGTGGTTCGTCTTAACCCTTGGTAACGCCGGGAGGACGCGATGGGTGTCAGGCTGGGTTTGGCTGGTTTGGGGCTTTTTCATCTCGCCAACGGGCTGGCGATGCTGTTGTGGCCGACCGCCTGGGCGGCGACGATCGTTCATCTGGCCGGGCCCGACCGCCTGCACCTTCACTTCATCGCCGACATCGCGATGGCGTTTGCGGCGAGCGGCGCCGGTATGCTGCTGGGCGCCTGGCGGGGCACGAACCGCGCCGCCTTCGCCGTCGCAGGCGCGACCTGGCCGGCGCTGCACGCCCTGCTCCACCTCAAGGAATGGGCGCTGGACGGTCCGTCCGCGGCGACCGGCGATCTGATCAACGAGGGCATCGGCGTGATCGTGGTGGGCGTGGCCGGCGTCGCGCTGGCTTGGGCGCGTGCCCGGCAAGGAGACGCATGATGCTGAAGACGCTGCTGCACCGCTCGATCCGCGGCTTCGAGCGGATGTTCGGCTACGACGCCACCTATATCCATGAGATCACCGAGGCAGGTGCGGGCGTCAAATTCGCGCTCGGCACCTGGGCGGCCCGGCACCGCGCGGCGGTGCCGAAGGACGCGTGGTTTGCCGCCAAGCTCGCGGCGGCGCTGAGCGAGGATTGCGGGCCTTGCACGCAGCTCGCGGCCGACATGGCGGTGCGCGCCGGCATGGATCCGCGGAGGATCGCGGCGCTGATCCGCGGCGACGTCGAGCAGGCGGGCGCCGACGCGGCGCTGGGCTATCGCTACGCCATGGCGGTGGCGACGAACGCGCCGGCGGCCATCGATCTGGTCGAGCGGGCGCGCGCGCGTTACGGCGAGAAGGGTCTGGTGTCGCTGGCGCTGGTCGTCGCCTTCACGCGGATCTATCCGGCGACCAAGCGCGGGCTCGGCCACGGCATGGCTTGTGCGAAAATAGAGATCGCCAATCAATCGATCCTGATCCAACGGGCGGCATGATCGACGAACACCTTCGTCAGTTCGAGGAACAGCGCACCCACCTCATCGGCATCGCCTATCGCATGCTGGGCGAGATGAGCGCGGCGGAGGACGTCGCGCAGGAGGCCTGGCTGCGCTGGCACAAGGCGGATGGCGACGACATTGCCGATCCGCGCGCCTGGCTGTCGGCCGTGACGGTGCGGCTGTCGCTCGATGCCCTGCGCAAGGCGAAGGCGCGGCGCGAGACGTACGTCGGCCCCTGGCTGCCCGAGCCGCTCTTGCCCGACGACACCCGCGCCCTGGCCGCCGACGCGCCGGCGGCGCGCGCCGAACTCGCCTCCGATCTCTCCTTCGCGCTGATGTTGGTTCTGGAACGCCTGACGCCGGAGGAGCGCGCCGCGCTGATCCTGCACGATGCGTTCGATTGCGACTACGCCACCATCTCTCAGGCATTAGAACGCAACGAGGCGGCCTGCCGCAAGCTCGTCAGCCGCGCCCGGGCGCGCGTAAAGGCGGAGAGGCCGCGCCGTGCGGTTGCGCCCGAGCAGCATCGCGCGCTGCTGTCGCGCTTCGTGGCGGCGGCGGCGAGCAATGATCCGGCGCGGATCGCAGCCCTGTTGGCGGACGACGTGGTGCTCTACTCCGACGGCGGCGGAAAGGCCGCCGCGGCGCTGCGCCCGATCCTCGGCGCCGACAAGGTGATCCGCTTCGCGCTGGGCATCATGCGCAAATTCACCCCGACGGACGGATTTCGCATAGACGCGACCGAGATCAACGGCACGCCGGGATTGTTGCTGCGCGCCGCCGACGAATTGCATTCCGCGCTGACGGTCGAATTCGACAGCGACAGGGTTTGCGCGATCTATCTCGTGCGCAACCCGGACAAGCTCAAGCGGTTCGCGGCGATGTCTACGGTCCGCCCAGCGACGACCATGCCGCCGTGACGTTCTGATTGGACTGGCCGAAGAAGATCACCGTTCTGTCGACCTGGCTCGACGTCGCGTTCCACACATAGCGCGCGCCGGGCTTTTCGACATTGGCGACGACGTTGTTCTTCGAGTCATAGGACACCAGCGCCATCGAAACGCGGTTGTCGATATAGCTGTACGCCCAGGTCGTGATGCCGTTGTAGGTCACGACAGGGCATTTGCCGCTCGAGGCCAGAACGTTCGGGCCCTTGAGGCACGTCACCTTCAGGCCGGCCGGGACCGGCGGATTGGAATTGGCGGGCACGTACACCACGATCGCCACCGGATCGGCGGCGATGGCGGCCAACGGTGCCGCGAGCGCGGCGCCAAGAACACAAAGCGCAAGGGATGTGGAAACGGAAAACCGCATGCAATCCTCCCCGAATTGAGGCACCCATAATGAGTAGGATTGGGTCGTCCGACAAGTAAAAAGAGAAGAATTCGAGAGTCTTTATTGTTGCGGTATTGTGGCAAGCGCGCGGTTCAACCGCCGGTCAGGCGGCGAAAGAGCGACGACAGCAGTTGCGACAGCAGTCCCAAGGCCGCGAGCGACAGTCCGACGATCACATCGACGACCGTGTCGCTGCCGACGCTGGCGGTCGTTTGCTTGGTGCCGGCGCGCACAACCCGGTTCAACGCGCTTTCGGTGGCGGCATAGACGGTCTCGAGTACGGAATCGGATGTGGGGATATCCGCGACCGACGGTGCGGGCGCCGGTGCCGCGACCGAGGCGGCATGCGCATGATGCATCCGGTGGCCGACCGTGGCGTCGAGCACGCCCTTGATGATCACATAGGACGAAGCCAGCGCGACAATACCGACCAGCGTGAACAGGATATGGCGCGCCCGCACGGCCTCATTGAAGAGAAGACCCGTCGACAGCATGAACAGGATCGCGGCGATCGCTTCGACGACCAGTCTCATCTCGGTCCCCCACAGGAGGAGGAAGGATACCGCAGAGCGTACGCAATCGCGAGGCCGCGGGACGATCCCGCGGTCAGGGTTTGCCGCTTTTTTCCCGGATCATTGCCATCTGCTTGACGATGACGTCCGCCTGGCGGATCGAGGCCGCGTCGATCAAGACGCCGTTCAGCGAGGCGGCGCCCGAGCCGGTCTCCTGCGCCTGCTTCATCGAATCCAAGATCGCCTGGGCGCGCGCGACTTCCTTTTCCGGCGGCGTGAAAATCTCGTTGCAGAGCTCGACTTGGGCGGGATGGATCGCCCATTTGCCCTCGCAGCCGAGGATCGCGGTGCGGCTGGCCTGGGCGCGGAAACCGTCCGCGTCCTGATAGTCGCCGAACGGCCCGTCGATGGCGACGAGGCCGTGGGCGCGCGCCGCCTGCACCATGCGGAACAAGGGATAGTGCCACAGATCGTTCCAGTGCCGCTCACGCGCCTGGTCCGCCGATTTGTCGGTCAGCATGACGTAGTCGGCATTGCCGCCGCCGATATTGGTCGTGCGCATGCCCTGGCTCGCGGCATAGTCGGCCGAGCCGAAATGCAGCGTCTCCATACGCCTGGACGAGCCCGCGATCTCGTCGATGTTGGTGAGGCCGAACACGGTCTCGATGATCACCTCGATGCCGATCTTCTTCTTGCGCGCGGCCGAGCATTGTGTGATCAGCCAGTCGATCGTGTAGACGTCCTTGGCGTTGCCGACCTTGGGGATCATGATGGCGTCAAGTGTTTCGCCGCCCTTCTCCACCAGCGCGATCACGTCCCTGTAGCACCAGCTGGTGTCGAGGCCGTTGATCCGCACGGTGACGATCTTGCCCTTCCAGTCGACATCGTTCAGTGCCGCCACGACGTTGTCGCGCGCTTTGTCCTTGTCGGCCGGCGCGACGGCGTCTTCGAGGTCGAGACACACGCAATCGGCGGCGCCGGCGGCAGCCTTCTCGAAGAAGTTGGGCTTGGAACCGGGCACGAAGAGCTTGGAGCGATAGACGCGCACCGGCGCCTGGCGTTCGATGGTGGTGAAGGACATGCTCTTTATCTCCCTCCCCACTGTGTCATGGCCCGCAACAGCGGGCCATCCAGTTGGGGCGCTACAACTTCGTCCGATCATGCGGCGATCCCCGCGAACCTCGCAAGACCGACATAGTGTCACCTGGATGGCCCCGCTGTTGCGGGCCATGACATCTATTTTTGTTTCCGCCGCGACAATGGATGGGCGCTCTCGACGACCTGCGTCAGGTGGTCCTTGGCGACATGCGTGTAGATCTCGGTGGTCGCGATGTCGGAATGGCCGAGCAGCGTCTGCACGCTGCGAAGGTCGGCGCCGCCTTCGACCAGATGCGTCGCGAAGGCATGGCGCAAGACATGCGGCGAGAGCTTGCCCGGATCGATGTTCGCGGCCAAGGCCAATTCCTTGAGCATCTGGTGGCAGCGACGGCGTGTGAGATGTCCCTCCGCCGCGCGCGACGGAAAGAGAAAGCGCTCGGCATGGGCGCGGCGGGCGCCGGCCGGCAGGAACGCATCGCGGACCACCATGTAAGCCTGGATCGCAGCGCGCGCGGCACCGTTGAGCGGGACCAGGCGTTCCTTGCCGCCCTTGCCCTTCACCAGAAGAAATCCGTCGCGGTTGCGCGCCGCCGACAGCGGCAGGGTGATGAGTTCGGTGATGCGCAGGCCCGAGGCATAGAGCATCTCCACGATGCACAGCAGCCGCAGCCCTTCGGCGGACTTTTCGGCTTGCGCGCCCGCCGCCGCGATTAGCGCGTCCATGTCGTCGTGCGACAGCACCCTGGGCAACGGCCGCTCGCGCCGGGGCGCGTCGATCGCCTGGGTCGGGTCGTCCTTGCGCACGCCTTCGGAATAGAGAAAGGCGAAGAACTGGCGCAGCGCGGAGAGCCGCCGCGCCTGCGTCGACCCCGCGGCGCCGGACGTCGAGAGCAAGGCGAGATAAGCCTTGACGTCGTCGCGTGCGGCATCGCGGGCGCTGCCGCCCTTGGCCGCGCGAAATCCGACGAAGTCGAGCAGATCGCGGCGATAGGCCGCCAGCGTGTTGATGCTCGCGCCGCGCTCGGCGCCCATCATGTCGAGGAAAGATTCGATCAGCGGCGCGTCGCCGGCCTTCATGGCGCCTGCATCGCCAGCGCCTCGACCGCCAGGGCGCGCGCCTCGGCCGTCAGTCCGGCCTGCGCGAGCACGCGGACGCATTCGATCACCAAGTCGGCCGGCAGATCGTGCGGCCCGTCGGCGCCGACGATATCCAGCAGGCGCAGGATCATCTCGCCCTGGCGCCCCGGCTGCGACGCGGATTCTTCGAGCTTGCGCAGCGCATCGCCCGCCGGCCGCGTGCCCGGCCACTGCATCCCTTCCAGCGTCGCGGCCAGCGCGCGCGCCGCCGGCGGCAGAGGCTTTCCCAGCACATCCGCGAGACCGAGCGCGAGGGCGGCCTGTGCGTCGGGATTTTTCTGCGGCGCGGCGTTGGCGGCGAGCCAGGCGATGGCCGACTGCGCGGCGGCATCGCGCGGGCCGTTCGGCGCGGCGAGGTCGACGAGAATCCGAAAGGCCTGCAGGTCCTCGCCGTCGGCGGCGCCGGCATACCAGGCGGAGGCCACGTCGTCCTTGCCGAGCAGGACAAGCGCCCGCGCCACGAGGGCGCGACCCTTCAGCGTGGTTTGGTCCGGCTTCAGCGATGCGAGGACGTCGCCCTGCAGCGCAGCGGTTTGCGGCAGGCGGCCAGGATGACCGGCAGCGATCGCGGCGAGCAGCAGATCGGTCTTCGCCGGCGGCCGGGATTCGAGCAGCGCTGCGCGATGCAAGAGCGCCTGCGCGGGCAGATAGGTGAGCTTCGCCGCATCGGCTTGCGCATGCGCCAGCTGCGCTCCGGCGATGGGCTGGGCGTTGAAGATGCCGAGCAATTCCGCATTGGAGAGCGCGCCGGTTGCCGCGATGCGTCCGGCGGCGGCCAGCCGGTCGGGCGCGGCATTGCGCTTGTCGCGCGCCGACAGGACATCGGCGGCGGTGCCGAGCTTGGCGGCGACGGCGTTGCTCACCGGCAGGCCCGCCTTGCGCAGCAGATAGACGTGCAGGGCGGTCGGATGGTCGATTGCGGGCACGGGCTTCTTCGCGGCCGTCAGCACGTTGTCCATCAGCGCATCGAACGCCGGATCGGCGATGCCTTGCTGGTCCATCACCGCGCGGGTCAGCTCCGCCGAGGCGCTGTCGCCGGTCGCGGCGAAGCAATAGGTCCGCAATTGCAGCCAGAACGGCTCGGGCGCGGTCAGCCGTGTCGCGGTCAGATCGCCGCACACGTCCTTGTCGCGACCGGCATAGAGCAGCGCTTCGGCCTGCACGCGCGCGAAATCCGGATCGTTTTCGAGATGCAGCGACGCGGCGATCGTGCCGGCATCGTCGATCAAGCCGCCCTGCAGAAGCTTTTCGATGCGGATGGTGACGAGCGCGCGCTTGGCGCTGCCGCCCGGCGCCTCCGAGGCGGTGAGCAGCACGCGGCGCGCCAGATCGCGCACGAAGGGATCGGCGCTGGCCACGGGGATGCGGCCGAGGACGTCTTCGATCGTCTCGCGCGGGGCATTGACCCAGAGGGACTGACCCAATCCGCCATGGGCATCGTCCAGCGTGCCGACGGGCGGGCCGTCCACGATGCCGCTCAGCGCGCCTTGCGTCACGGCGGATTGCGCCGGATTGCTCAGCATGCCGGGCTTGTAATCGACTGGCGCCTGGTCGGCCGCGGGCGGCTGATCGGCCGGCGTCGGCTCGGGCGCGGCGGCGTCGCCCAGCGGGGTCGGAGCGCCGGTCGCGACCGGCGGCGACGGCTGATCCTGGCCCGCCGCCATGCCGGCAAGCGCCAGCAGGGCCACGAATGCCAGACTATTGCGGAAGCCTGTCATTGGGCACGATCTGCTCGACCGGATGGGTCTGCGGCTGCGCCCGGCCGCCATACAGCGCCAAAGCGACCGCTCCCGCGACGATCAGCACCGCGACGACGATTGCGATCCGTAGGCCCCACCCCGACTGCTCCGCGTAACTGCTGCGCATGGCGCACACTCCGAAAGCTTTGTGGCGGAAATGCAGGCGCCTAAGCAAGACCTGCTGGCAGTTAACGATCCGGACGTGTAATCGGAAGCCATGAAACTGACGCGGACCGTGGCGCTGGTGGGCATGATGGGCGCGGGAAAAAGCGCGATCGGCCGCCGGCTGGCCGCGCAGCTCGGCGTGCCGTTCAAGGATGCCGACAGCGAGATCGAATCCGCCGCCGGCTGCTCGATCGCGCAGATCTTCCAGCGCTATGGCGAGCCCGCCTTCCGCGACGGCGAGCGCAAGGTGCTCGCGCGCCTTCTGACCGAGGCGCCGCATGTCCTGGCGACGGGGGGCGGTGCCTTCATGGATCCCACGACCCGCGAGCGGCTCAAGCACAGCGCCGTTACCATCTGGCTGCGCGCGCCGGTCGACGTGCTTTTGGCGCGCACCGGCCGCAAGGAGAGCCGCCCCTTGCTGCGCGGAGGCGATCCGCGCGAGACGCTGGAGCGTCTGCTGAAGGAGCGCACGCCCGTCTATGAGCAGGCCGATCACACGGTCGATAGCGAGGACAGCCCGCACGCCGTCGCGGTCGATCGCATCGTCGCGCTGCTGCAGGAAGCCGGAGTGCTCGCCGCATGACCAAGATCGTCACTGTCGAACTCGCCGCGCGCAGCTACCCGATCCATATCGGCCCCAGGCTGCTGGCGCAGGCGGGCGAATTGCTGGCGCCATTGGCGCGCGGGCCGCTGCCGGTGGTCACCGACTCCCATGTCGCCGAGATTCATCTGGCCGCGCTCCTCGATGCGCTGGGCAAGCATGGGCTCGATGCGCGGCCCATCGTGCTGGAGCCGGGCGAGGCGACCAAGAGTTTCGCCGGCCTCGAGCGGCTCACGGCCGAGCTGCTGCACACCGGGGTCGATCGCGGCGGATTGATCGTGGCGTTCGGCGGCGGCGTGATCGGCGATCTGACCGGCTTCGCGGCGGGCGTGCTCAAGCGCGGCATCGCCCTCGCGCAGATCCCGACGACCCTGCTGGCGCAGGTGGACTCCTCGGTCGGCGGCAAAACCGCGATCAATGTGCCGGCGGGTAAGAACTTGGTCGGGCTGTTCCATCAGCCCAGGATCGTGATCGCCGATACCGATGTCCTGAACTCACTGCCGCGCCGCGAGTTGCTCGCCGGCTATGCCGAGGTCGCCAAATACGGCGCGCTGGGCGATGCGGCATTCTTCGACTGGCTGGAGGCGAACGGCGCCAAGACGCTGGCTGGCGACGGCGACGCCATCGTCCACGCCGTGGCGCATTCGT
>Ga0265320_10000818_pt1 | contig 23479 bp, 16 predicted proteins | sample 4827metaG_FD_202087 | JGI IMG/M metagenome (GOLD analysis project Ga0265320, IMG submission 202087) | Rhizosphere microbial communities from Carex aquatilis grown in University of Washington, Seatle, WA, United States - 4-8-27 metaG | ecosystem: Host-associated > Plants > Roots > Rhizosphere >...
GTGCTCACTACGTGCCGCTGCCGAGCGCCGACAATCGCGCGCTCGTCGAGCTCCTTCGCGAGATCGGCGCGATCGAGGCGGTCGAAACGGACGGCGACGGTCGCGCCGTCGTTCGCGCGTCGGAGCGCGCGCTCGTTCGCGAGCCGGAAGAACGTCTGTTCATCGACGGCGCGTGGCGCCAGGGCCTCTATCCATTTTTCGGCGCGTCCGCCGAAGATCTGCGCGAGCTCGGTCGCTTTGCAAAGCAGATCGACGAGTGGGTGGGCGCCGTCGACGTCGCGGGACGGCGCGCGTTCACCGTGCCGCTCCACCGGTGTTCCACCGACGCGCGCTTCACGGCACTCGATCGCATTTCCGCGGCGAGTTTTCTCGCGCGCGCCGGGTATCGCTCGCCGCGGCTTCGCTGGTACGTCGAGTACGCCTGTCGCGACGACTACGGCCTCGCGCTCGATGAGACGAGCGCGTGGGCGATGGCGTTCTACTTCGCGGCGCGCGTGCGTTCGCCGGGCGGAGCGGGAGCGCCGTTCGTCACGTTCCCCGAAGGAAATGGGCGCCTCGTGCGCCACCTCGCTGGCGCGATTGGCGACCGGCTCGCGCTCGGACGCCTCGTCACCGACGTCGTGCCCGGCGAAGACCACGTCGAGCTCGCCGTCTTCGACGTGGCGAGCGGCGCGCTCCGGCGCGTGATCGCCGACCACGTGATCCTCGCGGTGCCGCGATTCGTCGCGCTGCGGCTGCTTCGCCCGTTCCGCGACGCACCGCCGCCGCAATCAGCGGCGTTCACGACGTCGCCGTGGATGGTCGCGAATCTTCATTTGCGGGCGCGCCCGCCGAGCGACGGCTTTCCGTTCGCGTGGGACAACGTGCTCTACGACAGCCCGTCGCTCGGCTACGTCGTCGCGACGCACCAGCAGCTCGCGGACACCGGTCCCACGGTGTGGACCTACTATCACCCCTTCGTCGATCGCGACCCGAGCGACGCCCGGCGACGCCTCTTTTCGCTCGACCACGACGCGCTCGTCGACGGCGTCATGGCCGATGTCGGACGCGCGCATCCGGGCCTCGAAGATTTCGTCACTCGCGTCGATACCTGGAAATGGGGGCACGCCATGATTCGACCCGTGCCGGGGTTCATCTGGGGTGAGGCGCGACGCCGCGCGTCCGAGCCGCTCGGCCGCGTCCATTTCGCGCATACGGATTTATCCGGCCTCGCCCTCTTCGAGGAGGCGCAACACCACGGGGTCCGGGCCGCCGAAGCGGTGCTCGTCGCTCGAGGACGGACAATCGCGTCACTCATCTAGATCGAACGACCCGCGGGCGAGTATCGTCCTGGCATCTTCATGGACGGGCAGTCGGAGAGCGAGCGCGTCGATCGCGCGGGCGCGTGGCTCTTCTCGCCGGCGTCCGACGCGCTCGTGTTCGGGGGAAGCGCCGTATTCGGGCTCGCGCTCGTCCTGCTTCGTCGCGTGCTGCACCTCGGTCCGACGCTTCCGGAGTGGGGATTTCTGCTCGGCGTCCTCGCGGTCGACGTCGCGCACGTCTACGCCACGTCGTTCCGCACCTACTTCGACGTTGACGAGCTCCGGCGGCGGCCGTTTCGCTATCTGATCGTCCCGGCGCTCGCATACCTCGGCGGCGTGCTCGCGCATTCGGTGAGCGCGTCGTTCTTCTGGAGATTGCTCGCGTACCTTGCCGTGTTTCACTTCGTGCGGCAGCAAGCGGGTTGGCTCGCCCTGTACCGGGCTCGCGCGCGCGACGTGACGGCGCGCTCGCGACTCGTCGACTCCGCGGCCATCTACTCGGCGACGGTGTATCCGCTGGTCTATTGGCACGCGCACCTCGCGGATCGGGCATTTTCCTGGTTTTCACCCGGCGATTTCGTCGACGTCGGCACCGTTGCTCGCGCGATCTTGCCGGCGGCGAAGGCCGTCTGGGCGGTGTCGCTCACGGCCTTCGCCGTGAACCAGGCCGTCGGATTTTCGCGCAACGGTCGCGCCGACGTCGGCAAGATCGTCGTCGTGACGAGTACGGCATCGTCCTGGTACGTCGGCATCGTGGCGACCAACAGCGACTTCGACTTCACCGTGACGAACGTGTTCGCGCACGGCATCCCCTACCTCTGGCTCGTCTTTACGGTCGCCAAGAAAGCGGCTTCCACCCGACCGACGTCGTTCGTCGCCGGCGTGACGCGGGCCGGTTTCGCGACGTTCTTCGGCATCTTGCTGCTCTCGTCGTTCGTCGAAGAAGCGGCGTGGGATCGGCTGGCCTGGCACGAACGTCCCTGGCTGTTCGGCGCGAGCAACCTGACGCTCGGCGCGTTCGCGGCGGCGCTCGTCGTGCCGCTGCTCGCCGTCCCGCAAATCACGCACTACGTCCTCGACGGGTTCATCTGGCGGCGCCGTGAAACGGCGGGCGCCTTCGTCGGTCGCGGGCCGTTCACGATGGCCGCGAGCACGCTCGGCGTCACCGACGTGACGGACGTCGCGACGGCCCGCCTCGAGAGCTGATGGCGACGAAGGCAATCGAAGAAGGGGCGTTGCTCTGGGAACCGAGCGACGTCCAACGCGAACGCAGCAATCTGTCGTCGTACATGAAGTGGTTACGGCGCGAGCGCTCGCTCACGTTTCGCGACTATGCCGAGCTCTGGGAGTGGTCGGTCGGCAACGTCGAGGCGTTCTGGGAAAGCCTCTTTCAGTATTTTTCGATTCGCGCGAAGACGCCGCACGAACGGGTCCTTTCGTCGCACGCGATGCCCGGCGCGAAATGGTTTCCCGGCGCGACCTTGAACTACGCCGAGCACGCGCTCGCGACGACGGGCGCCGGCACTGCCGTCGTGTGGGAGCGCGAAGCCGGCGAGGACGGCGAGAGCGGCGAGCTCACGTGGGATCGACTGCGCGACGAAGTGGCGAGAGTCCGCGCCGGTTTGTCGGCGCTCGGCGTCGGTCGCGGCGATACCGTCGCGGCCTTTCTTCCGAATTCACCGGAAGCGTTGATCGCGTTTCTCGCGACCGCGAGCCTCGGTGCGCGGTGGTCGAGCTGCTCGCCGGAGTTCGGCGTGAAGAGCGTCCTCGATCGATTCCAGCAGATCGCGCCGAAGGTGCTGTTCGCCGTCGACGGCTACGTTTACGGCGGAAAATCGTTCGATCGGAGCGACGCGGTCCGAGAAATGGCGGCCGCGTTGCCGTCGCTCGTGAAGACGGTCGTCGTGTCGCGACTCGGCGCGCCGCCGTTGCCCGGTGCGATGACGTGGAGCGAGCTGCGACAGGAAACGGCACCGCTGACGTTCACGGCCGTGCCGTTCGAAGAGCCGCTATGGGTGCTCTATTCGTCGGGCACGACGGGGTTGCCGAAGCCCATCGTGCATGGGCACGGCGGGATCTTGCTCGAGCACCTGAAGGCGCTGTCCCTTCACCTGGACATCGGTCCGGGCGATCGCTTTTTCTGGTTTTCCACGACCGGCTGGATGATGTGGAACATGCTGGTCAGCGGTCTCCTGGTCGGCGCCACCGTCGTGCTTTACGAAGGCAATCCTGCATATCCGGATCTCATGACGCTCTTTCGCTTCGCCTCGGAGCGAAGGGTGACGTATTTCGGAACGAGCGCGCCGTTCTTGCTCGCCTGCAAGAAGGAGGGGCTCGTGCCGCACCGATCGGTCGACTTGTCGCGGATCCGGAGCGTCGGGTCGACGGGCGCGCCGCTTCCCGTCGAAGGCTTCACGTGGGTGTACGAGAACGTGAAGAAGGACGTGCTCCTCGGATCGGTGGCCGGTGGAACCGACATGTGCACGGCATTTCTCGGGTCGTGTCCGCTCTTGCCGGTGCGCGCCGGCGAGATCCAGTGCCGGACCCTGGGCGCCAAGGTGGAATCGTTCGATGCCGCGGGGCGCTCGGTCGTCGGTGAAGTCGGCGAGCTCGTCATCACCGAACCCATGCCGTGCATGCCGCTCCATTTCGTCGGCGACGCGGAGGGAAAGCGCCTGCGCGAGAGTTACTTTTCGACGTTCGACGGCGTCTGGCGTCACGGTGATTGGATCAAGATCACGCCGCAAGGCGGCTGCGTCATCTACGGCCGATCGGACTCGACCTTGAACCGCGGCGGCGTCCGCATGGGCACGAGCGAGTTCTACGGCGTGGTCGAGGCGCTCGCGGAGGTGTCCGATAGCCTCGTCGTGGACACGGGCTCGCTCGACGACGAAGGGCGGCTCTTTCTTTTCGTCGTCGCCGCCGGTGGCGCTCTCTCGGAGGCGGGGAAGCAAAAGATCCGCGCGACGCTGCGGACCGCCGTTTCACCGCGCCACGTCCCCGACGAAATCGTCGCGATCGCCGAGGTGCCACGGACGTTGAACGGGAAGAAGCTCGAAGTGCCGGTGAAGCGGCTTCTCATGGGCACCCCGATCGAACACGCCGTGAACGCGGGGACGATCGCCAACCCCGGCGCACTCGACGCGCTCCTCGCCGCGGTCCGCCCGTTTCTCGGCGAACCGAAGTGACGTTTCCGTCGCGTAGCGTGCGCCCCCAAATCCTAGTATTGCGGCAAGAGAGACCATCTCGTTCGTGATCGGGCCTCTACCCTACGAGGCGAATCCCCTTGAGAGGGCGCTCATGAGTACGCGACCTACGATCGCCGTCCCCGGCACATCAACGACTGATACGAGCTCACGGTGATCGGTCGTCGCGCCCGAAGGAATGTCAGCGCGGATGTGCTGGGCGGTCAACATCTCGGACGGGTGACCAGTTACTGCCCGCGGTGACCGTCCTCGACAGATGATTTCTTCCGCTCGAGAAACCTGAGGACAATGGACATCATCCGGTAGCTTTGTTCACGGAACGCGTCCGCTAGGGCCGTGGTTGACTCTTGCGAGACGGCGACGGACTGGTAGAGCTGACGGTGCCGTGGACACCTTCGCAAGTAGGAATCACTACCTTCCGCAGTTCTATCTGAACGAGTTCTGCGACGGCTCCGGCCGGGTCCTTCGAACTTTCCGTGGCCCAGACGATGAACTTCACGAGGATCGATTCATGGCGAAGGCCACCGGCTACGAGACGGACCTCTACACGATCAACGGGGCGGGGCCGCTGTTTCCGAGGGGGAAGCCAGACGTCATCGAGAAGGATGTTCTCGGCCCGATCGACAGCAACGGAGCCAAGGCGCTTCGTGCCCTGATCGACGGGCCGCCGTCTCAACTCTCACCCGAGCAGCAAGAGTTTTGGGCCACCTTCGTGAATTCGCTCCTGGAGAGGCATCCTCAGCGCATCTACGGGCGCGACAGGATTGCCGAGAAGCTCGCCCGAGAGCGTCTTGACGCCATCCGGCAGAAATTCGCCCCCCCGCCGCCCGGCAGGCCCGACGTGTTCGAGATGGTGGCCCCGCACATTGAGAGTCTGGCCCGTGACATGCACCGCAGACACATCGCCAACGAGATGACGAACCCGCGGTCCATCGGGTATCTAAAGAGCCTCGAGTTCACAAAGTTCACCCTCGACGCTGAGTCCCCGCTCCGGTTCGTTACGGCGGACAACCCGGTCTTGGTGAACGGAGGTCAACCTTGGCCAATTGACTTCCTGAGCATCGCCCTTGGCCCGAGGGATCTGCTCTTCGCCTGGAACAACCGCGAGCCGCTCACTGACGACGAGACAATCCGCGGGCTTGCGCTCATCCACAATCTTCAACTCTTCCTTCAAGCCGAATACGTCTTCTCTCAGGGCCCGCTGGTTGACCTTGAAGGTGTCCGAATGCGCTACGCCGCCCAGATCTCTCTGAAGCAGGTTCCTTGGAGGAAGTCCTAGCCGTCGGCGCGAACGACTAACCCGAGGGAGACCTCCACGGGTTCGATCGTTTCGGCGGACTTGACGAGCGCCTTGATGGCGAGGTTCTGAACACGCGCCGGGCTGTCGAAGATCACGAACAGGTTCTCCTTCTCGTCATCTGTGTGTCGGATGTTCCGAACCTGCCATGTCTGACGCTCGTCGAAGTACCCTTCGAATTTCGGGACGACACCGCGGTCAAAGGACGTGAGGAACTTTCGGGGAATAACCATCCCCAAGAGTTTTTGATTCAACGCGGTCGTTCCGAGAGGATCCCATTCGGGACGCTCCGGCTTCGGCGGGGGTTTGGACTCGGAAACGAGCTTCACTCCCTCCGGGAGGGCAAAGTCTACCGTGATCGTCGACGCGGGAAGGGTGCCGTCATTCCGGAGGACGAGGCACACAGGAACGCAAAGAAGCTCGTAGAGTCGGTAGGCGTAGTCGTCCTCGAGGTACTTCTTGTAGTCGTTCAGGTACTCCTCGATCCGCCTGGAATTCCCTTCGACCCTAAGGGGTTCCCCCGTCGTCACGTTGACGACTTCGAAGGAACGGATCGGCGCAATCTTCTTCCGTTCGTATTCTAGCAGCTCCTCTTGGAGGTGCCTCTCGGTTACCTCCGCAGGGAGTTTGATCGGGTAGCGGAGAACCTTCGTCCCATCCTCGAACGTCAGCTTCAGATCCGGACACCTGTGTACCTGTCGAAGCAGGTCGGCCTTCTCCTTCCGGAGCAGCACGACTTCTGGGTCATCCTCATCAGGGAGCCGATCGGAGTCATCCGGGCTTGCGCAGAGAAGCTTCCTACTTCGGACCCGAGTCTTCATGCCGATGTCGGCGGTGATGATCTGTCGAACCGCTTCACCATCGCCGTGGGCAAGCATCCCGGCGATATGTCGGTCATCCGGGTGATCCTTGTCGAGTCCGTGGTCGAAGAAGACCTGATTGGGGACTCGGTCCCCGAACTCCACAGCGAGGGGCGAGGTGAGCTTGCCGTCCTGTACGTCGCCCAGCCATTTGACTCTGGAGCGCGCTCGCTCCCTCAGAGCTTTCGTGGTCCCGACGTTCTTGTGCTTGTCGAGTTCGGAGAGGGTCTGCATCGTAACGACGAGCGTCACGTCGTCGCCGCCAGCCAGTGACCGCCAGTTCAGCTCGATCGGGTGCTTGTAGTGCAGGAAGATGTTCGTGTCGGGGAAGAGGTAGATCATCGGAGAACGTTGTCTCCCCGAGTATCGGGAAAAAGCGGGGGCAGCAAGGTTCGACGACGAGGATCTGATAACTTGCAGCCGCAATGCTTCCGAAGTTCAAAGTAGAACCGACGATCGTCATCGACACGAATTCGTTCATCGACGTGTTCTCGTGTCACGATCTGTTCGAAGCTTATGAGAAGCACGGCGGGATGAGCGCTCCGATAGATCACGAGGAGCTCGTCTACCGCCGTGCTCGGGCGCGCGAGGGAATCTTGCTCGCATTGCTTCTGCACCACCGACGTGCGATCAGCTACACGTTACGAGAGGCTTGGACCAAGATCACGAACCTGGTGAAGCCTCCGGAGGAAGGGGAGTTTCCCGGCGTCTTCACGTCGATGTTCGTCGACTTCGTGCACCCGATCATCCTTGGAGAGTGGCTCGCGGGTACGCCGCATCGACGCAAGAAAAATGAGCCCACCGGAAATCACGCTGACGACGCCTACGTGAAGTACGCCAAAAAGAACGACATCCCACTCATTTCTCAAGAAGGTTACGGTCCGAAGGGGATGAAGCCGGTCAAGCGCAAGGACATACGGGGTAAGGCGGCCGAGGCGGGCGTAGAGGTCTTCACCGCGCGAGACTACTACCAGGTCGCCAAGAGAGACGAAGATGCCGATATCCAGTGGTTTCTAAGCAGATTCGAAAGGGAAGCGCCTGACTACATCTCGAAGCAGAAGAACCCGCCGGCAATTGAAAATGCACTCCTGCACATGTTCGGTGCGTACCGTCACGTTCTTCTTGGAGAAGCCAAGGGCCAGGATGACCCGGTGAAGCTCCAAGTGCCGAAGTAGGAGTCCGGTGATGCGACTCTCGGGGTCGAGAGCGAATCGCGCAGATTACGGCGTTATTTTTTCGCCTCGTTCGTGAGCCGCTTCTTGGCGATCGCGCAGGCGAGGGGACTTCGATCGATGCCGATGGCGCGGCGTCCGGCGCGGAGCGCCGCGACGACCGTGGTGCCGGAACCGCACATCGGATCGAGCACGACGCCTTTTGGGGGCGTGGCGGCGCGGACGATGCGATCGAGGAGCGAGAGCGGCTTTTGCGTCGGGTAGCCGGTGGTCTCGGACGTGAGCGGCGTGTTGGCGTTCATCGCGGGGCAATCGGTCCACACGCTGCCGATGCGACGGCCCTCGTCGGCGTAGTAGCGGTAGGTCTTGCCGCCCAAGGTGCGTTCGCGAAATTGTCGGCCGTCGGCGTCGACCTTGCGAAAATGCATGCGGAGACTCGTGGCGGCGAACCGTTCGCGCAAGACGGGGTCGTCGGCGTTCCAGATCAACGACGCGCCGCGCGCGTAAACGAGGATGGTCTGGTGCGTGACGCTCGGGCCGTTTTTCTTGCGGCCGCCGTTGCCGGGAACCCAGATGATTTCCCCGCAAAATGCCTTGCGGCCAAAGACGCGATCGAGCGCCACTTTGGTGTCGTGCACGGCGCGAAAGTCGAGGTGCACCCAGAGCGTGCCCGATGGGGCGAGCGCGTCGCGCATCGTTTCGAGGCGCGGTTCGAGCATCGCGAGAAAGCGGTCGAGGCCGCCCCAGGCGTCGTCGTAGGCGGCCTTGCCGCGCACGCGTTCGCCGGTTCCGTCGCGGGCGCTGCGCGTTCCCCCGGCGTTGAACGGCGGATCGACGTACACGAGATCGAATGGCGCCCGGGCGCGCTCGCGTGCGCGCTCGATGACGTCGAGGCAGTCGCCCTCGAGGATTTCCGCGTTTCGATGACCGAGCAGGCGCGTGCGCCGCTCAGCCCCCGGGGACACCGTCCGGCTCCTCGGGTACCTCTGGCGGCGGTGGATCGTCCTTGGCGGTCCGGTAGATCGCTTCGTCGTCGTCCGCCGCGCTCGCAGGGAGCGGCGGCAACCAATCCCACCGCGGGCCGCCACCTTCGCAACCGAGGACGGCTTCTTCCGGCGTGCACGCGAGCCGCAAATGGATGTGATCGTCGTGGGGGAGGCTGTCTTCGGGCTGGATCAGCACCGTTTCCGCGTGCCACACGAGCTCGGGCGGTTCGCCGCGTGCTCTCGCATAGTCGATGAGCAGGCCTTCGACGTCGGTGCTGCAAAACATCCACTGCACTTCCGCGTCCGGCGACGTGAGCAGCGTCTTCACGAGAAGCCACTCGCGCGGAACGTCGAGGCGCAGGTATCCGTCCGAGCCGTCGACCTTCGCGAGACCGTCCGCTCCGATGTTGACGAACCCGGGCGTCTGCACGGCGACGCCTTCGGCCGTCGTGACGAACCACGGAAGGTCGACGTCGCGCCCGGTGCGGTGCGATTCGTGCCGCTCGATCTTGCCGCCGTCGTGTCCGGACAGATCACCGACGACGAGCGGCGGTCCCGGCGACACGTCGTGGACGTGCTTCGCCGCGGTCTCGATGAGATGGACGAGCCGGGGATTGCCCCAGTTGTTCGGGCCGTTCGGGCGATAGCGCACGAATCCGTCGCCGGCCTTCGGAAGCTCGGCGGCCACCGTGAGCACGCCGTGGTGCGGCGCTCCCACCGAGCCCGAGACCCCGGGAGCGAGCGGCGTCGGGGTTCCGAAACACGCCGTGCAGAAGGCCGCCGCGAGCACGGTGAGGGCGACCCTCATTCCGGGACTTCCTTGTCGAAGAACGCGACGACGCGTCCCTCGGTCGCGCGCACCGCTTCCGGCGTCGCGATCACGAGCTCGACCTTGCCGTCGGTGGCACGTAACGTTTCCTGATCGGTGAAGGCGGAGAGCGCGTTCTTGATGAGCGGCTGGCTCACCGCTTCGGGGCGCTCGATCTCGCCGGTGAAGAACATCCGCTTGCCCGTCGCGAGAGACTTCTTGATGAGCTCCTTCTCGGCGAGCGGCCCTTTGAGGAGGACGCCGAGACCGCGGGCGGCGATGCGATACCCCTCGAGGAAGTTGCGGAGAAACGCCGCGTACGTGAGGAGCCATTCCCGGCCGCTCCACCCGAGTCGTCCGGGGCCGGCGGCGAGGTGCGTCCCCTCGACGACGACCTCGTTCGCGGCGCGCATGCGCTCGATGGTCTCGTCGAAGATTTCGTTGAAGGGGGCGTCGGCGCGAAACCGGAACTCGTGCTTGAAGAGCCGCGACAGCTTTTGCACGCGGTCTCGCACGACGTCCTTCTCGACCGGTGGCCCCGGGTCGACGAGCATGGCGACGGACACCAGGCTGCGCTCGACGAAGAAATGCACGATCATGTTCTTCGACGTGTCGAGCTCGAGCCGCCGATCGTCGGGGATCGTGTAGATCGTTCCGGGACCGACCTTTTCTTCTCCGACGCGCGCGCCGGGGTCGGGCTCGGCTGGCGCGTGGGCCACGACGAGCAGGGCGTCGGTGAAGAGCTGCGCGGCTTCGCGGATCGCTTCGGGACGTAAATTTCCCGAGGTCGTCACGGTGCTCGGCGTGACGCGCGCGTCCGATTCTTGAAGCACGGTGAGGAGCCGCGCGGCCCGTTCGACGAGCTCGTCGTGGGGTAACCCGCGGTGGCCGTGCGAGAGCAGCGCGAGGGCGGTGAGCGCGCCCGGCGTCACCGCCGACACGCGGTTGATCTCGTCCACGACCCGGTTCCCGAGCCGCGTCACCAGCGCGCGGCGCTGGGACGGACGGAGGTCCTTGTCCCGCGCGATTCCGAGGTCTTCACGGATGTCGTTCAACGTGAGGATCGCGCCGAATTGCAGATTGATCCGGCCATACCGATGCCGCAGCACGTCGGTCGTTTTCAAGAGGCCCGCGGCATCTTCCTTGACCTTCTCGCCGCCGCTGAGCTCGCGTTCGTACGCGCCGGTTTCCACGATGCGCTCGTAGCCGATGCTGATGGGCACGAAGAATACTTGCCGCTGCGGAATGGACAGCGCCGCTTCCACGATCATGCCGAGCATGCCGAACTTCGGTGCCAACAATTTTCCGGTGCGGCTTCTTCCGCCTTCGACGAACACCTCGATCGGAAAACCGTCCCGGATGAGGCGGCGCACGTAGGTGTGCACGACCGACGAGTAGAGACGGTCGCCGCGAAAGCTCCGGCGAATGAAGAACGCGCCGGCGCGGCGAAACACCGGTCCGAGCGGGAAGAACGCCAGATTGTCGCCGGCCGCGATGAGCGGAAGGAGAATGTTCTCCTCGTTGAAGACGTACGAGACCACGAGGTAGTCGATGTGACTCTTGTGGCTCGGCAAAAGGACGATGCACCCTTCCTTGCTCGCCTCCTGAATGCGCCGGAGCCCCTCGCGGTCCACGTCGATGCCCGCGTAGATGCGGTGAAAGATCCGATCGAGCAGGACCGCGAGCGCGCCGATCGTCGAGCTGTCGGGAGAAGCCTGGAGCTTCTTCAACATCGAGAGCACGCGCTCGTTCAAGACAATCCGGTCCTCGCCGTTCTCGGCCAGGTGTTTGATCGTCGCCTGGAGCTTCGGGCTCCGAATCAGCTCCTCGCGCACGCGGTCGAGGGGTTTCCCCGCGGGGCCCGTCACGCTCCGCCGCTCGCGTTCGAGCCGGCGGAGCATCGCGTACACGATCCGCCGCACGTGCGTCTCGTCGGACCCGGGCGTCGCGGTCTCGAGATAATTCCGGAGATCGAGCGGTTCGCCGGTCTTCAGCTCGACGTTTCGATAGTTCAAGAAGAGCTGCCCGGCGGTCCGGAGCGGACTCGGCCATTCCCGCGGCCCGAGCACGAAGTCGATGGCGTTCGTGCCTCGCGTGTCCGGTCGTTTCGTCCACACGAAGACCTGCGGCACGAGGAGGATCGGTCGCGATGGGTTCTCGCGCTGAAGGTCGATCAACGTCCGGATCAGGTCATCGCCCTCTTTGAGCCCGCGCCCGCCGCTCGCGCCGGCGGCGAGGTCGAGGACGCCCGGCGGACGCTTCAGGAACAGCGCCGCCGAACCGCCGTTCTCGATCGCGGCGCGGAGCTCGTCGGCGGGGGCCGGTCGACCCGGCAAGAGATTTCGCAGCCAGCCCTTGCCGATGGGGTTCGCGATCCAGAGTCCGAGGTCGTTGGCGAAACGAACCTGAGGCAGGCTAAAGCGCTTGGTGAGGTGGTCGAGCGCGAGGAAATCGACGAGGTTCAGGTTCCTGAGCACATAGACGACCGTCCCTTCCGACGCTCGGCGGCGGACCGAATGGATCCACGCTTCGTCGACCTGGATTGAGTCGAAGAACTTGCTGTAGAGGGCCTGAAGTGCGACGTTCGGTTCGTACGCGCGAGTGATCGGGCGCTGCGGCATGCCGGTCCCATCCAGACCTTATCAGAGCGGAACGTTCCGCGTGGATTTACAGCGGCTCGCGCTCACCGTTTTTGGGCTCGCCGTGGTCGCATGCAAGCGCACGCCTGCCGCACCCCAAGCGCCTTCCGAAGCTGCGTCCATGTCCGTCGTGGCGATGTCGTCCGGTTCGGCTGGCGTTCCGACGCCGGACACCCGTTCGATGCCGCGCTGCGTTCGTGACGAAAGCGGCGGCCTCTATACCACGCTCGGCAGGGCGCAGAAGAACGACATCGACGCGAGCGAGGGCATCGACCTTCCGTTCGCCCCGGAAGTCGGGGGCGCGACGCCGTTCGGCGGCGGGTTTGCCGTCGGGGTGCTCGAGAAAGCGAAGGACGGCCTCGCGGCGCACCTCGTGGTGCTGTCCTCGTCCCTCGGGGCCGCGAAGACCGTGGACCTCGGGAAGGTCCACGGCGATGTGCTCCCACCGGTCCCGGTCGTCGCATCGCCGGGGCTCGTCGTCGCGCTGCCCGATGGGGCCCCGAACGGCACCTTGGTGCGCCTCGCGCGGGTCGACGACCCGGAGGGCACGGGCGCGGTGAAGTTCGGCGCAGAGATCTCGCAAGCGAAGGACGACTCGGACGCGTTCGGTATCGAAGTCGGGACGAAGCGCGGCGTCGTCGTCTGGGACGAATGGAGCAAAGAAGCGGGACACAGCGTCATCAAGGCCGTCACGTTCCCGAAGGACGACATCGCGAAGACGTCGTCGGATTTCGTCATCTCCGGCGCGCACGACGACGCCGAGTCGCCGCTCGTCGTGAAGCGTCCGGGAGGGTTCTGGGTCGCGTGGATCGCCAATCAAAAACGCGAGCCGGACAAGAAGGAACGCGACCTCGCTACCGACACGACCGACGCGGTCGATCTCGGTCCGCGGACCTTGTCGCTCGTCCCGCTCGACGACGAAGGACGGCCTGCAGGCGCACCGCTCTCGGTGAGCCGGCAAGGGGGCCACGTGCTCGGGTTCGATCTGTCACCGGCGAGAGACGGCGCCGCGCTCGTCGCATGGCGCGACGACAAGACGGCGCCCGGTGCGACCGGCGGCGCCGCGCACGTCGCGATGGTGAGCCCCGGGGGATCGATCGACGCGCGCGCCGTGACCGAAGACGACCCCAGCGTGGACGTGCCGGTGCTCGTCGCAGACGACGCGCCCCCCGCGGGCGCACCCGCGGCGTGGCTCGGCGTCGCGAACGACTCGGATGTTGCGCGGCTCTCGGCGCTCGACGCCGCGGGACACTCCCTCGACGAGCTGTCGCCGGAAGCGGCGTTCGGCACGGGGACGCCGCTCGCGGCGCACGCGCAGCGCGTGGTGATCGCGAAACCGAGCGGGCATCGTGTGGAGCTCGAGGTGTTCACCTGCGGCAGGGCGAACGCGGTTCCCGCGGCGCCGTGAATCGGCGGGCGCTCGCCCGCGTTACTCGCCTTCGACGATGCGCACTCCGGTGGACGGAGGCTCCACTTTTTGGCCGAGAGCGCGCGCGACACCGTCGGCCTGCTTTTTACCGAGCACCGACTCGACGAGCACGAGCGCGACGTCGACCGCCGCGAGCGACGTCGCCGCGGTGAGCACCTTCCCCGACGCGCGAAAGCTCGCGGCCGGATCCCGGCGAGCCGTGGGTTCCAGCTCGGCGAGGAGATCGGCGATCTCGGGCGGCGCGGCGACGTCCTGATTCGCGAGCAGGCCCGCCTTCGCCAGGAGCAGGATGCCGTTGCCCACGGCGATCACGCTATCTGCACCGGCACCGACTTCGGCGAGCCAGCCGGTGAGCGCGGCGTTCGCGAGCGCGCGCCGCGCGCCGTAGCCGCCGGGAACGAGCACGATCTCCGAGGTCTTCACCTCCGAAAACGGGCGCTTCGCCTCGACGCGGAGCTGCGCCCGCGTGTCGACGAGGCCGGGCGTTTCAGCGACGGCGGTCACCTTGAAAGGACGGAAATTCCACTGCCGGCCCGCGGCGCTCAGCACCTGCAGCAAGCAAGCGACGTCGAAGAGCTCGACCTCGTCGAACAGGACGAGGGATACGCTGCGCGCGCTCGTTCGCATCGATGAACGAGGGACGATACCGTCAAAACGCGTCCCTCGCCACTCGGCGCCGGCGTTCCCCCCCGCGCGCTGTCGCGTTGCCGCGTTTGCCGCGTTTGCCGCGTTTGCGCATGGGGGGAACCGGCCGCCCGCAGCCGCCGGCACTATTGGCACACCTTCGGCGTGCGGCCGGCGGCGAGGACGGACGATGGCTCAGGATGCGTCACATCTTTCTGTAAGCACGCCCGGAGATCTCGGCCATCTGCTTGGTTTCGCTGCGCTTCCGGTGCTCACGTACGAAAGTACGCTCCGCTCCGGTTCTCACTCAACACGGCGCATCTGACTCGAGCTTTCCGGGCGGGTCGACTGACGTGATGAATCAGCGGACGATGGGGGGCACCTGCGCTCTATTTTCCCCCTGCCACTCTATGGCAGTTGCGCGGGCGATAGTAGGACTTCGAAATCGAACGGTGAGACGTCTACGGGAACGGTGCGGCTTTGACCGGAGTGATGCGCTGGCGAGTGAGGATGATGCTCTGCACGTAGCCCGAGAGCGCGAAAATCCCGGAGTTGTCGGTCGAAACGTTGATCGAGCTCGGTGCGTTCAAGTGCCAGTTGAGTGCCTGTGTGTCGAATCGGTACGTGGAAAGCGGCGGGAGCGCGATGGTCTTGACGTCCGATCCTCCGACGTTCTGGAAGGTGATGTTCGACGTGGCCCCGTCCTGATTGGTGACCACGAGGACGACCTTCGCGGTGCCCTGCAGATACGGCAAGCGATAGACGCCGCCCTGGAAAACGCTGCCCCCGACCGAGAAGATACCCGACGAATACTCTACGTAAGTCTGGAAAGGGTTGCCCGTCGTGCTGCTGAGCGTGACGGCGCCGTAGCCGTTGTTGAAGGCGGGGTCGAAGATATTGACGAGCTGACTCATCGTTTGATTCGCCGCCAGACTGATGGTCGCCGCCACCCCGTCGGTTCCCGTCGTGGTGCCGGAGTCCGTGGTCTTGTCTCCAATGTATCTGATTTGAACCGTCGTGGGCATGTCCTCGGCGGTGAGTGAAATCATCGTCAGTCCAGGATCCACCAAATTCAGGATTGTGTTGTCCGCGAATTGAGCCGCCTGGCGCGTCTGTGCGACGTCCCCTCCGCCCGGTGCCGTGGATTCGGTATTTTCCGCCCCTTGTTGCCCCATTTGCCCACCCGAGCAAGCTGCAGGCAAGGCGAGCAGTGCGATCAGTGTGAACGACCTCATGTTCTTCCTCCTGTGTGCCCAGACACAAGTCTGCGGCATGGTTTCAGGATCGAGTAAGAAGTCTGAATAACAAAGAGGAATCGATAGTGCGCATCGTTTTCAGTCAGCGTGAATTGATGTCATGCATCACGCATGCGTATCGATATGTGTGAACCAGCGTGAATCATGCTGTTTCATCGAGCGCACGAGCGCTCTGAATGCGTGCGGAAAGCCGACTCGTCGTGACGAGCGCTCAGCAAATCTCACATGTTGTGAAATGTGCGCGCGCGTGCGGAAATTTACGCGTTCGCGAATTCACGAGTGCGGATTGAAGCACGCAATGCGATGTCCGCTCTTCGGTTCCGTCTCTTGCAAGAGAGGCGTTTCGACGTCGCAGGTGCCGCGAATCGCGCGCGGACAACGCGGATGAAACGCGCAGCCGCTCGGCGGTGCGAGCGGGCTCGGCGGCTCGCCTTCGAGCACGACGCGTAAGCGCCGCCGCGCCGGATCGGCGACGGGGACCGCTGAAAACAGCGCGCGCGTGTACGGATGCAAACGGCGCTCGAAGAGCGACGCCGTGGACGCGAGCTCGACGATCTTGCCGAGGTACATCACCGCGACGCGCTGGCTCACGTACTCCACGACTTTCAGATCGTGCGAGACGAAGAGATACGAGAGCCGATATTCGTCCTGCAGATCGAGGAGCAGATTGACGATCTGCGCCTGCACGGAGACGTCGAGGGCGCTCACCGGTTCGTCGCAGACGATGAACTTCGGATCGGTGGCGAGCGCGCGCGCGATGCCGATGCGCTGGCGCTGCCCGCCGCTGAATTCGTGCGGTAACCGGGTGGCCGCATCGGCGCGAAGGCCGACGCGTTCGAAGAGCCCGGCGACGCGAGCGTCGATTTCCGAGCTCGACTTGAACAGGCGATGAATGCGGATCCCTTCGGCGACCGCGTCGCCCGCGGTCATGCGCGGATCGAGCGACGAATAGGGGTCCTGGAAGACGATCTGCATGCCGCGGCGGAGCGGGCGGAGCTCTCGTTCCGAGAGGCGCGTGATCTCGACGCCGTCGAAGACGACGCGGCCCACCGTCGGTTCGACGAGGCGAAGGACGGTGCGTCCGAGCGTCGTCTTGCCGCAGCCGCTCTCGCCGACCAGGCCGAGGGTCTCGCCGCGACGGATGTACAAAGAGACGTTGTCGACCGCGCGAAGGAGCCGCGTCCGCGAGAAGAGCCCGGTCTTCACCGGGTACGCCTTCGACAGCTTGTCGACGCGGAGGAGCGGCGTGCCCTGGTCTTTTTGCGCGGCGCCCCGAGGATCTTCGGCCGAGGCTCGGGTGTCGGTCACTCGGCGGCTCCCGCGTAGTAGCACCGCGCGCGCCGTTCCGCGTCGACGTCGGCGAGCGCCGGCTCGACTTCGGCGCAGCGTTCGTAGCCCGTCGGTTTCTTCTTTCTCACCGCGCACCGATCGGCGAACCGGCACCCGGGTGGCAATGCCGCGAGATCGGGCACCATCCCCTCGATCGCCGCGAGTCGCCGCGGTCGATCCGCCCGGCGCGACGAATCGAAAGGCGGCATGCTGGCGAGGAGCGCGCGCGTGTACGGGTGCTGAGGGTCGTCGAAGATGGACGTCGCTTTGGCGGTTTCGACGACGCGACCGGCGTACATGACGACGACGTCGGTCGCGAACTCGGCGACCACGCCGAGATCGTGAGTGACGAGCAGGATGCTCATGCCGAACTCGCCCTGGAGGCGGAGCAATAGCTCGAGTATCTGGGCCTGGATCGAGACGTCGAGCGCCGTCGTGGGCTCGTCGGCGATGAGGAGCTTCGGTTTGCACGCGAGGGCCATCGCGATCATGACGCGCTGGCGCATGCCGCCCGAGAGCTCGTGCGGAAACGAATCGACGCGCGTCTCCGGCGACGGAATGCCGACGTGAGTCAGCATCTCGATCGCGCGCGCTCGCGCTTCGGCGCGGCTCGCCCGTTCGTGGAGCCGGATCGCCTCGCCAATCTGCGCCCCCACCGAGTAGACGGGGTTCAGCGACGTCATGGGCTCCTGAAAGACCATGGAAATCTCCTTGCCGCGGAGCCTTCGCATCTCGGGTTCCGGTAGCGTCATCAGGTCGCGCCCGCCGAACACCAGGGCGCCGCTCTCGATTTTTCCGGGAGGGTCGGCGATGAGACGGAGAATCGAGAGCGCCGTGACGCTCTTGCCCGAGCCGCTTTCACCGACGAGGGCGACCGTCGAACGCTCGGGCACGTCGAACGACACGTCGTCCACGGCGCGCACGATGCCCCGCGGCGTCTCGAACCGGGTCGTCAGGTGCTGGACGCGGAGGAGCGGCTCGGGCATCGGGCTCGGACGTTACCACGCGCGCGCCAGCGGCTTCTCGCGCGCGTAGATTTCGAGACGCGGCGCTCCGTCGCCGGCGGCGCCGGTGAGCACGGGTCGGTCGCGTGCCAGGCCGTGCGCGACGACGGCGAGGCCGTCCGCGCAATGACCCTCCTCGAAGCGGCGCGCGAGCGCCATCACGTCGATGCGCGCGACCGTGGGGGGGCTCGTTCGAACGAGCCCGCGCGCACGCTCGCGAGACAGATGCGGCTCGGCTCCCGCCGCGATCCGTTCCGGCGACCAGGGCGCGTCGATGCAAAAGACATCGAGCGCGACGTCGTCGTTCGGCGTCGTTCCCGAGGCCGGCTCGAGCAGCAAGAAGGCCGCTCGGACGTCCTGAAACGACGTACTCGCGCCGAAACGGAGATAGAGGGCACGCGATCCGTCGGCGATCGCGGAGGGGTCGAGCACGACGCGCTCGGTGCGGTCGGGCACCGGTCTCGCGCCGCGGGCCATGCATCGATTGGCGAGACACTCCGAGCCGTCGTCGCACGTCGTACCGAGGCAAGGCTCGGGGTTCCCGGCGCACGCGGCGAGCGTGAGGGCGGCGAATAGAGTCGTCGCGAGAGTGACGCGATGGCGCGTGCCGTTTTCGAGCCGCATCGGCTCAGCTCGACGCCCACTTGGCGTAAGCGACGTCCCGATCGGCGCGAATGGCGTCGAGCCGCCGTTCGACTTCCGACGGCCCGACGCGCTGCACGGCGCGCAGGTTCGCACGCGCGATGCGTTCCCGGAGCGGGCGAGTGTCGTCGGCGCTGATGCCTACCGTAGCGATCGTCCGGATGTCGACGAAGTGCGTGCCTTCGTTGAATCCGTCGCGGACGCGTTCGAGCGCCGCGTGGCGCACGAGCTGGATGGTGGGATCGGGGGTGCGCCGCAAAAACGGGATGAGCCGTTCGCCGTCGGAGAGATCGGCGCGTGCGTCGGGGTGAAACGCCGCCATTGCGAACGGCGCATGCCCGAGCTCGCGACGCGCGGCGTCCGCCGCGGACAAATCCGAGACGAACCGCTCGAACTCGGTTCGCGGAGTCGAGAGGAGCGGGAACAAGAGGAGGCCGATCTCGACGTTCGGGTCGTCGGCGAGCGCCGAGACTTCGTCGAGAGACGCGTCTTGATCGAGCTCGCGGCACAAGACGACGCGCTCGCGAACCTTGTTTTCGTTCCGCGCGCGCTCCGCCCACGGGCAGAGCCCGAGCGCCTCGACGATTTCGAGCTGGTAGCGCCGGTACACGCGGAGCGCTTCCTCGCGGATGCGCTCGTCCGAGGATTCTCCCCGCGGGTCGCTCGTCATTTCGCGATTCGAACCGGCGAGCCGTCCACGACGTCGTCGCCGGGGTGCAGGATGACGCGATCGCCGGGCGAGAGTCCCTGGCGCACACTGACGACTTTTCCGTCCGAGTCGCCGGCTTCGATCGGCACGAACTTCGCTTTGCCGTTCTCGGCTCGCATGACGAACGTCGCGCCCGCGCGGAACATCAACGCGTCGGCGGGCATGCTGAGCGACGGCGGCTCCGCGATGGAGAGCTTCACGCGGACGAAGATGCCCGGAAGAAAGCCGGCCGTTTTGTTGTCGATGTCGATCTCGGTCAACATGGTGCGGGTGCGGGTGTCGAGCTCCTTCGAGAACCGCGTGATGCTCGCATCGATCTTCTTGTCGGGAAACTGCTCCGAATAGACCGTGACCGGATCGCCCTCGTGCACGAAGAGCGCCTCGTTTTGTCCGGGATAGACGAAGATACGGAGCTTATCGACTTCCGCGATGTCCACCAAGGCGAGCGCGCTCTCCGACGAGGTCGCGGCTTGAAGGAGGGCGCCCGGGTCGGCATAGCGCGCGGTGATCACGCCGGAGAACGGCGCCCGGATCACTTCGTAACCGCGGAGGGCATTCAAGGCGAGAAGATCGGCGTTCGCGATGTTCACGTCGGCGCGAGCCTGGTCGCGTTCTTGTTCCGAGATGAGGCCGGTCTGCGCGAGGTTCTTGTAGCGCGAATCGGTCAGCTTCTTGATGTCGAGATCCGCGCGCTTCGAGGCGACCTGCTGCTCGACCTCCGGCGCTTCGATCACGCCGAGGACGTCCCCCTCCTTCACGGGGTCGCCCTTGTCGACGCGCACGAGCTTCAGGTAACCGCTGACCTTCGCGTAGAGCGTCGCTTGCCGGAACGCGCGCACCTCGCCGGTGAGCGTGACCGCGCGGGTTCCCGGCGATACGTCCACGGTCGCGACTTGCACGAGCACGCCGGTTTTCTGGACGTTCTTCCGCTGTTCGGCCTCGTGAGCCTCTGCCTTGCGCCGGCTCGACGCGAGCAAGAGGCTCGACACGAGCATCGTGCCGACCACGAACGCACCCGCCACGTAGATGAACGTCCCTCGCGTTCTGCCCTGAGTCGTCATGTCGCATGTCCCTGTGCGTGCGGAGCGGCGAGCTCCTCTTGAAACTTCTGATCGAGCTGATGCTTGGTCGGCATCTTCTTCCTGAGCAACGTGTAGACGAGTGGCACGATGAACAAGGTCGTCACCGTCGCGACCAAGAGTCCTCCGATGACGGCTCGGCCGAGCGGAGCGTTCTGCTCGCCTCCTTCTCCCATACCGAACGCCATCGGCAACATGCCGAGGATCATGGCGAGAGCCGTCATGAGTACCGGGCGAAGCCGTGTGTTGCCCGCTTCGAGCGCCGCTTCCAGGGCGCCGATGCCGCGCTCGGCCCGGACTTCGTTCGCGAAGTTGACGAGCAGGATGCTGTTCGACACCGCGACGCCGACCGCCATGATGGCCCCCATCAACGATTCGACGTTCAGGGTCGTTCGCGTCACCGCCAGCATCCAGAGAATGCCGACGAGTGCGCCCGGCACCGCGAACATGATGATGAACGGGTCGACCCAAGACTGATACAGCATGACCATCAGGAAATAGACGAGGATGCTCGCGAGGATCAGCCCGAGACCGAGGCTCTGGAACGAGCTGGTCATACTCTCGCTCTGTCCTCGGATCCGGATGAAGGTGCCCTGTGGCAATTTGCCAAGCCGACCGATGGCTCCTTGGATGTCCTGGGTAACCGCGCCGAGGTTCCGGCCCTCGACGTTCACTTGAACGTCCACGACGCGCTGGACTGCGTCGTGGCTGATGAGGGCTTTGTCCTGCGAAGGGTGGATCGCCGCGATGGTGCCGAGGTAGGGCGCGATCCCCGGCGCGGCTTGTGCGGCGTTCGCGCCGGTGATCGGCGTCCCCATGAGGTCGTCCATCGACGCGGCTTTTTGCAGCGGCGTCTGCACGGCGACGAAATAGTTCACGCCGTTTTCCTGGCTGAGCCAGAACGACGGCGAGACGTACGCGCTCGAGCTCAGTGACGTGAGGACGTTGTCCGCGACGTCGCGTTGCGCGAGCCCGACCTGAGCCGCGCGCTCGCGATCGACGTCGATGCGGAACGCGGGGTGGTCGTTCACCTGTGGAATGCGCACGTCCACGGCGCCGGGGATGGTGTCGATGTCCGTCCGTAGGCGGCGGGCATACGCCATGCCCTTGTCGAGATCCTTCGTTTCGATCTCGACGTCGATCGGCGCCGCGAGGCCGAAGTTCAACACCTGGCTGATGATGTCCGCCGGCTGGAAATAGAAATGGGTGCCGGGAAACGACGAGCCCAGCGCGTCACGGATCCGTTGCCGGTACTGCGCGGTGGGGGCGTGCTCGGGTTTCAGGGCGATGAGGACGTCGGCGTCCTGGCCACCAATGTTGTCGGTCTGGACGAACGCCAGATTGTACGCGGTCGGAATGCCGATGTTGTCGTTGATCGTGCCGAGCTCGTTCGGCGGCACCACTTCCCGGATCTTGGCCTCGACGGCTCCGACGATCTGCTCGGTGTCTTCGATCCGCGTTCCCATGGGCGCCCGCACGTGGAGACGCATCTGGCCGGCGTCGACCTCCGGGAAAAAATCGGTCCCGATGGTCTTCGGCAACGTCGCCGTGACGGCGATGGCGGCGACGGCCGCGAGGAGGACGAAGCCACGCCGCTCCAGCACTTTTTCCAGGATCCGTGTGTAGCCGCCTTGGAACCTGTCGAACGCCCGATCGCGTGCGAGATTCAGCCGCGCCCACGCTCCGTCTTCCGGAGAAAGCTCGAGCTTTTCCTTCTCCATGAGCATGCGCGCAAGCACGGGGACCAGGGTTCTGGACAGGAGGTACGACGCGATCATCGCGAACACGACGGACAGCGCGAGCGGCGTGAACAGGAACTTCGCGGGCCCAGTCAAAAGAACGACCGGGAAGAACACGATGCAGATCGTCAGGGTCGCGGCGAGCGCGGGCGTCGCGATCTGGTGCGCGCCATCCATGATCGCGACGGTGAGCGGTTTGCCGAGGTGGCGATTTCGGTGGATGTTTTCGACTTCGACCGTCGCGTCGTCGACCAGCATGCCGATCGCGAGCGCGAGGCCGCCGAGGGTCATGACGTTCAACGTCTGGCCGGTCAAAAATAGGCCGATCAATGCGACGAAGATCGCGAGCGGGATCGACGTCGAGACGATGATGACGCTGCGAAAGCTCCCGAGGAAAAACAGGATCATCGCCGAAACCAAGACCGACGAGATGATCGCCTCGCGGAGGACGCCCGAGATCGCCGCTCGCACGAACACCGATTGGTCGAAGTCGAGCGACAGCTCCATGCCCTCCGGAGCAACGGCCTTGATCGTCGGGAGAAGCTCGCGCGCGGCATCGACGACCGCAATCGTGGACGCGCTCGCCTTCTTCAAAATGGCGAGGTACGTCGCGCGCTTCCCGTTCACGCGGACGATGTTGTTCTGAACCGCGTACCCGTCGTGGACGGTCGCGACGTCGCCGAGAAATACCGGGGCGCCGTTCACGACCTTGATCGGCAATCGGTTGAACTGGGCGATCTGGTCCGGGCTATTGTTGAGGAGGACGTCGTACTCGGTCGAGCCGACGCGCGTCGTGCCCGACGGCACGAGCAGGTTCCAGCTCTGGAGCGAGTTGACGACGTCCGTCGGCGACAGGTCGTGCGACGCGAGCCGCTCCGGGTCGATGTCGATCATGACCTGGCGCTGCTTGCCGCCGTAGGGAGCGGGCGTCGCGAGCCCGGGCACCGTGAAGAGCCGGATGCGAATGAAGTTCAGACCGTAGTCGAAGATCTGCTGTTCCGACTGGTTCGGATTGGTGATCGTCATCTGCGCGACGGGGACGTTCGACGCGTTGTAACGGATGACGTTCGGTGGCGAGATCCCCGGGGGCATGAAATGGCTGGCCGTTTGCGACACGGACGCGATCTGTGCGATCGCCCCGCCGATGTCGGCCCCGGGCTCGAAGTAAACCTTCAGCAGCCCGACGCCGGAGATCGACTGGGACTCGATGCGCGAAATGCCATCGACGGTGGTCGAATAGGCCCGCTCGCTGAGCAGGACCACGCGCCGTTCCATGTCCTCGGCGGACATGCCCGGGTAGCTCCAGACCACGAGGACGACCGGAATGTCGATCGTCGGAAAAATGTCCGCCCGCATCTTCGTGATGGACAAGGTGCCCATCAGGAGGATGAAGAAAGAG
>Ga0265320_10000819_pt1 | contig 23457 bp, 13 predicted proteins | sample 4827metaG_FD_202087 | JGI IMG/M metagenome (GOLD analysis project Ga0265320, IMG submission 202087) | Rhizosphere microbial communities from Carex aquatilis grown in University of Washington, Seatle, WA, United States - 4-8-27 metaG | ecosystem: Host-associated > Plants > Roots > Rhizosphere >...
GCACCGGCCAGCTTGGTCCACTGCTGCAGCCATTGCGCCGCATCCGCCGTCAGGACTGCATCGCCCGACCACGGGCCACCGGTCCAGCGGAGATACTGGAGCCGGTGCAGGCTCAGGCTCACGATTAACTTGTCGCCCGTGTAGAAGGAAAACACGGCGTCCTTCGGGCAGTCACAGCGGACCGGCCCGTAGCTTTCGTCAAATTCCACGTTTCCCAGGAAGTCGGCCACCGCGTCGGCCGTGTGCAGGTCGACCACCGTCGGCGCCGCGCCCTCGGTCCCGGAGGCCGCGATCGTCAACCGGTCCGCGTGCGCGAGCGCGAGGCGGAGGGCGGAGCGATGCGAGGCGGCGTTCTCGGCGGTGCCGGGCCGGCCGGCGACCGGGCCCACGCTGTTGCACCCGGCCAGGAGCGCCGTCACGATCAGGATCAAGGCGGCGGGACGGGGGAAGGGCTTCACGGTCATGGAGAAAATACGGTCACAACGGTTGGGGTCAGGCAAAACGAAAGAAGGAATCGCGGCATCACCCGGCGGACAGCGGAAAGGGACGCTTTGTTTCGTCTGGCCGCCGGCGGGAGGAACATATCGGGAGACGGTGCAGCGGGTTTTCGGTGACGCGCGAATTTTAATGTCTCATCGGAAGGGGATCGTTTTCCCCGTAGTCCCGGAGGATCGTGAGGGCGGCAGAGTCATCCGAAGGTCCCGCAAGAGTAAGGTGAAGAGCTGCCGGGCGGTTGCGGACCTTGGCTGAGTCAATCCATCGATGCCGCCAGAGCGTTTTAAGAATTGCTGTAGCCGGGGTCGCTGACCCCGGTGCTGGAGGTCACGACTGAAGCAAGGCAGACCCCGGGGTCAGCGACCCCGGCTACAGTATTTTTTGCGACGCCCTAGGTGTGCAGCAGGAACGACCCGGCGGCCATCCGGCGGCCGTTGACGAGGATCTCCACCTGGTGCCGGCCGGGATGGTGCTTGCGCGTGGTGAAGTCGCGGAGCACCTGGCGGCGGGACAGCCCGAGCGAGGCGCGGGGGGCGAGCATGACGTTGCGGAGCTTGAAGACCTTGGGTGCCGCGGCGCCGTTCTTTTTCATGTAATGCACCGCGTAATCCACCACCAGCCGCTGTTTCGTGGCGGAAGTCGACTCGAGCATGAAGGAAAACGAAATCGACTCCCCGAGCCGCACCGATGCGGGCGCCAGCTGGAAATTCCGCAGGCGGACGGCGGGCCGCGCGGAGAAGTTCAGCACCCGCAGGGCGCGCGGATCTCCGGCCTTGATCAGCGTGCGCAAGCCGCGCGCGAGGATCCAGGCCGTGTGTGCGTTCGACCGGTCCCAGCCGGCGACATGGCGGAACAGCCAGGCGGGATGGTCCTTCGCGATGTCGTTGAGGTGATTGCCGACCGATTTCCGGACGTAGAGGCTGGGATCCGCTCGAAGCTGGTCGAGGATCGGCGCCACCGGTGCGGGATCGGCGACCAGGGTCCCGAGGCGGAACGACCAGGGCAGCCGCGGCCGGCAACCCTCGCTGGCGAGGCGACGGACATGTTCGTTTTCGTCCCGGGCCCATTCCTGCATCACGGCAAGGGTGCGGGATAGGTCGCGCCCGAGAAACTCCCGGATCGCGAACTCGCCCGAGGAATGGCGGGTGAGGAAATGCAGCGCGGCCATGGATTCGTCGAAGTGCTCCTGGCCGTGGACGCCGACAAAATCCGGGAGCATCAGGCCGGCGAAGTCACCACCGAGGCGCGGCGCCAGTTCGCGGAGCACGGGGAGGGACGAAGGGAAATCGCCCGGCAACGCCGCGCGCAGGGCAAGCGTGCCGCGCCGCATGCGCTGGAGGAGAGAGAGTGGCTCAAGGCCGGTCGTGGTCAGACCGATGAATTTTCGCCAGTCGAACCTCGGCTCGATTTCACCGACCAAGCTGGCGATCCGGCGGAAACGCGCGGCGCTGAAGATCTCCTTGAGGGCGTCGGCCATGGTTTTTTTGGTAGGGCGGCGAGTCCCTTCGCCGCCGGGCTTACCTTCGGTTTTGAATTAACTCAAGGATCTGCCTGGCGCGGAACGGCCTGTCCACCGTAGCCTTGGCGAAGGTGGAAATCCGCGCCCTACCTCAAGACTTCAGCCAGTTTCGCCGTGTCCTTGCCGCCGCCCATGGCGAAGTCGGGCTTGCCGCCGCCTTTGCCGCCGAGCTTGAGGGAGAGTTCGTTGACGAGCTTGCCGGCCTGATGGCCGGCCTTGATCGCGGCGGGCGAGCAGAAGGCGACAAGACTGACGCGGTCGCCGAGCACGGCGCCGAGCGTGACGACACCCTCGCCGAGCTTGGCGAGCACCTGTGAGCCGAGCGAGCGGAGCGAATCCGGCGCGTCGGTCGTGACAACGGCCGACACAAATTTCAGGCCGTCGCGGGCCACGGCCTGGGCCGCGAGTTCCTCGGCGAGGCCGGCGGCGGCTTTTTGCTGGAAGACCTTGAGCTGCTTCTCGAGCTCCTTCTGGTGGGCGAGGACGGACTCGAGCTTCCTGACGACATCCTGCGGCCCGGCGGTGAGGTGCTCGCCGACGGCGGCAAGGGCGGCCTCGCGCTGGGCGATGAAATCGAGGGAGGCCTGCCCGGCGACGGCCTCGATGCGGCGGGTGCCGGCGGCGATGGCCATCTCGGCGACGATCTTGACCGGGCCGATCTCGCCGGTGGTGGCGACGTGGGTGCCGCCGCAGAGCTCGCGGCTGAAGCCGCCAATGTCGACGACGCGCACGATCTTCCCGTACTTGTCGCCGAAGAAGGCGAGGGTGCCTTCGGGCTTCTTGTCGAACTCGGTCGCGTAGGTCTGGACCGCGGCGTTGTCGATGACGCGCTCGTTGACGAGTTGCTCGATCTCCAGGAGCTGTGCATGCGTGACCGCCTCGAAGTGGGAGAAGTCAAACCGCAGGCGGTCCGGAGTCTTGTGCGTGCCCGCCTGCCGAATGTGGGTGCCGAGAACCTTGCGTAGCGCCCAATGCAACAGATGGGTCGCCGAGTGGTGGCGGGAAATCGCGCGCCGGCGCACCACGTCGACGGCGAGCTCTGCATTCGCACCAACACTGGCCACTGGCCCCACCTCACCTGCCACCACCGCCGCTAGGCGGTGCAGATGGCGGCCGGCTTTGTCCTTTACCGTGTCGGTGATGTGGAAGAGCTGACCGTTGATCAGTGCCGTGCCAGAGTCACCGGCCTGACCACCCATCTCGGCGTAGAAAGGGGTCTGGTCGAAGACAAGAAAGGTGGCCTTGTCGGTCTTGATGACTTCTATGAGCTGTGCGCGGGCGTGGGTCTGCGTGTAGCCGAGGAAGGTGGTTGGCTTAGAGACTTCAAGGTCGACAGAAAGGCTGGCTTTTCCGTCGGCAGTAGCGGCGATGAGAATCTCCTTCTTGGTGGATGCACGACCGCGCTCGCGTTGCTTTTCCATCTCGGCTTCAAAGCTAGCAACATCAACCGTGAGTCCCCGTTCGGTGGCGAGGAGCTGGGTCATGTCGAGGGGAAAGCCGTAGGTGTCGTACAATTCAAAGGCGGCGGAACCAGGAAATTGAGTGCTGGGTTTAGTCGTGCTCTTACCAGACTTCAAATCCTCCAGCATGAAATCGTAAGGGAGACACTGTTCGTGAAAGCGATTTAACCCCCGATCCAAGGTCCGTCCAAAACTCTCCTCTTCGCCGCGGATCACGCGCTGAATAATACCCTGTTGCTGCTTTAGCTCTGGGAAAACCGAACCCAGCGAATCGACAACCGGCGCGACGAGTTGTTCGAAGAAGCCGGTCTGCAGGCCAAGCTTTTTGCCGTAGAGGATTCCGCGACGCAAAATGCGCCGGATCACGTAATTGCGACCCTCGTTGCCGGGGTGGATGCTGTCGGCGATCGCACACGACACGCACCGGGCGTGATCGGCGAGGACGCGGAACGCGACGTCGGTCTGTTCTTGCTCACTGAGGCCTTCGCGCTTCGTTGGGACGGTGCGCGTGTAGATTTTGCCGGAGAGCTCGGTGATTTTCGCGAAGAGCGGGGCGAAGACGTCGGCCTCGTAGTTGGAGGGCTCGGCGGTGAAGTCCTTGAAGCCCTTGGTCGTGGCGTAAATGCCGGCGACGCGCTCGAAACCCATGCCGGTGTCGACGTGCTTGGCGGCGAGCGGGGAGAAGGTGCCGTCGGCGTTGGCGTTGAACTGGATGAAGACGTGGTTCCAGATCTCGATGCAGCGCGGGCTGGAGGAGTTCACGCCCTTGCGGCCTTCGACTTCGTCATCGGACGGCAGCAGGTTGAAATGGATCTCGGAGCACGGGCCGCAGGGGCCGGTGTCGCCCATCATCCAGAAATTGTCCTTCTTGTTGCCGTTGACGATGTGGACCTTCGGATCGAGTCCGGCGCGGGTGAAGATGCCGGCCCAGATGTCGTGGGCTTCCTGGTCGAAGTCGGAGGGATCGCCCTTGGACTTGTCGGGGGAGTAGACGGTGGCGAACAGGCGCTTGGGCGGGATGCCCCAGACCTTGGTGATGAGTTCCCAGCCCCACTCGAGGGAGTCCTTCTTGAAGTAATCGCCGAAGGACCAGTTGCCGAGCATCTCGAACATCGTGTGGTGGTAGGTATCGAAGCCGACGTCCTCGAGGTCGTTGTGCTTGCCGCCGGCGCGGATGCATTTCTGGGTGTCGGCGGCGCGGGTATCCTTGCCGGGCCGGGCGCCGGCCCACCTGGAGACATCGGCCGCGCGGTCGCCGAGGAAGATGGGCACGAACTGGTTCATGCCGGCATTCGTAAACAACAGTCCGGGCGAATCGGGCAGGAGTGACGCCGACGGCACGATGGTGTGGCCGTGGGAGGCGAAGAAATCGAGGAAGGACTGGCGGATCTCGGCGGAGGTCATGAGGGAAGGTCAGTTTTCAACGAAATGCCCGGCCGGGGCACGAATAATTTTCAAGCCATACCGAGGTTTTGGTCGCCTCTAGTGATTGCGGTGGGCTGGATGATTTCCGGGAAATCACGGAAGGCGGGTGGAGGATTTTTTGTGTGATCCTCCTTGGAAAATGCACACGAGACTGGATGCGAACTGCAGATAAGCTTCCTATTTTGCAACGGAGTCGAATGGGACTTTCGGTAGTGGGTCAGTTTGAGGAATCGTGGTAGGCCGCGAGCTTGCTCGCGCTCCGATAGCGCCTGCAAGCAGGCGGCCTACGTGGCAAACGGACCCACTACCGGACTTTCACTCTCGAATTGGTAAATCCTTTGCAAAGCGGACTTGCTAGCCGGCGATACTGCGCATTTATTGGCGTGTCCGCCTCCCGCTTTAGCAAAACTAATCGGCTGGTTAATTCCATGAGCCGAAATCCGACGAATCCTGCATAAGCCTCTGGCATTTTTGCCAAGAACCGCGCCTAGAGCCCTCAACATTGGAAACGATCGGACGGACGATTTGGTGCAATGCCTTGGTGACGGGAAAAATTCGTGTGCTAATTCTATCCAAAATCCGACAGCGGACGGTGGCATGATGGGACATCTAGGGGACGACTTCCATGCATGCCTCAACCTCCCAAGGTGATTCCGTATGAGAAATTCCGGCAACATCGGTCCCGAGTCATCGCCTGCAGGAACCAAACCGGCGGTAACTGAGCGAACGGATCCATCGCCGGATGGCGGCCTCACTCGGCTGAAGAGAGACCGGAGCAGTTTGCCGTGGACCCGCATCGGACTGGCACTGCTGCCACCGCTTGGTGCGCTGGTCCTGCAGGAGGTTTTCTGGGCCTATCTCCAGCCATTCATCTGGTTCCTCTTCTATCCGGCGGTGTTCTTCAGCTCGTGGATCGGCGGCCGGGCGGGCGGGCTGGCGGCCACGTTCGTTTCCGCCGTGCTGGTGGTGTATTTTTTCATTCCGCCGGCGTTTTCCTTCATGGTCGCTGACCCCCGGACCATTCCCTCGGTGGTGATGTTCATGGCCATGGGGGTGGTCTTCAGCCTGTTCCACGGTCGCCTGCGCCGCGCCGAGCAATTGGCCTTCCGGGCTCTGCGATCGCTCCGGGCCGCTAATCGCGAACTGGAGGACCGCGTGCGCGACCGCACGGCGGAAAACGCCACGCTCACCGCCGCGCTCGACGAGCACGCGATCGTCGCGATCACCGACCCGCGCGGGAAGATCACGTTCGTCAACGACAAGTTCTGCGCCATCTCGCAATACTCGCGCGAGGAACTGATCGGCCAGGACCATCGCATCGTCAACTCCGGCCATCATCCGAAGGAATTCATCCGCGACCTCTGGACGACGATCGCCGGCGGCAAGGTCTGGCACGGCGAAATCAAGAATCGTGCGAAGGACGGCACATTCTACTGGGTCGACACCACCATCGTCCCTTTCATGGAGACCGACGGCAAAATCCGCCAATTCGTCGCCATCCGGGCCGACGTGACCGCCCGGAAGATCGGCGAGGACGCCCTGCAGGAGAGCGTGGCCCGCTATCGCACACTGTTCGAATACGCGCCCGACGGCATCCTGATCGCCGACCCGGCGAACCGCTACCTCGACGGCAACCCGAGCATCTGCCGGATGCTCGGTTACACCCGCGACGAACTTGTCGGGCGTCACTCGTCCGACATCGTCGACCCAAGCGAAACCCCGCGCGTCGGCGAGGCGCGGCGTTTGTTCGACTCCGCCGGGAGCTACCGGCGCGAATGGAAGTTTCGGCGAAGCGACGGCACGCCGTTCGACGCTGAGGTGATCGCCACGATGGTGCCCGACGGAAACCTGATGGCCATGATTCGCGACATCACCGCGCGGAAAAAGGCGGAGGAGGCGGTGGCGCGGCTGGCCGCGATCGTCACCTCCTCCGACGATGCCGTGGTCGGCAAGACTCTGGAAGGCGTCGTGACGAGTTGGAACGCAGGCGCGGAGCAGGTGTTCGGCTATACCGCGGAGGAAATGGTGGGCTGCCCGATCACGCGCCTGATCCCGGACGAGCGCCTGTCCGAAGAGGCCGAGATTCTGGCGTGTATCAGGCGCGGCGAAAGCATCCGGCATTTCGACACGGTGCGCCGGCGCAAGGACGGCACCTTGATCGATGTCTCCGTCACGACATCGCCGATCAAAGATGCCGCGGGCCAGGTGGTCGGCGCCTCCAAGATCGCGCGCGACATCCGCGAGCGCAGGCGAGCCGAGTCGGCGCTGCGCGAAAGCAACGCGCGATTCGCGAGCATGTTCAACTCCAGCCCGGTGGCGACGTCGCTCTCAACGATCCAGGAGGGGCGCTTCCTCGACGTGAACGAGGCCTTCCTGAAGGTATTTGAGCGTTCGCGCGACGAAGTGATCGGGCACACGATTTTGGAATTGAGCGTGTGGGCCGATCTCCGCCAGCGGGAGGCCTTGTTTGCCGAATTGCAGGCCCGCGGAGAAGTGCGGAATTTCGAAATGGAGCTCCGCGCCAAGTCCGGCCGGGTGCTCGCACTGCTGTGGTCGGGCGTGCAGGTGACAGTCGACGGGCAGGCCTGCCTGCTCGGCTCGGGCGTCGACATCACGGAGCGAAAACAGGCCGAGGAGTCGATCCGCCGCCTCAATGCCGAACTCGAGCAGCGCGTGAATGATCGCACCGCCGAGCTCTCCGATCTCTACAACAACGCGCCGTGCGGCTATCATTCGCTCGATGTCAACGGCCGGTTCGTCGGGATCAACGACACGGAGTTGAACTGGCTCGGCTACGCCCGCGCGGAGGTCGTCGGCCAGTTGAATGTGGCCGATGTGCTTACTCCCGCGAGCGTCGGGACGTTTCGGCAAACCTTCCCGATCTTCCGGGCGACCGGGCGGCTCGAAAACCTGGAGATGGAGTTCGTGCGCAAGGACGGCTCGATCCTGCCCGTCCTGTTGAGTGCGACGATCATCGCCGACCGGGAGGGAGAATTTCTGCGGAGCCGCTCGACGATCGTCGACTACTCGGAACGCCGGCGCGCCGAGCGCGGGCTGCGCGAGTCGCAGGCCAAGCTGGAAGCGGCGAACCAGGAACTCGAGGCGTTCACCTACTCGGTGTCGCACGACCTGCGGGCGCCGCTGCGGGCGGTCGACGGATATTCGCAGGCGGTGATCGAGGACTACGGCCCGCAGCTCCCCGCCGAGGGCCAGCGGCAGCTCCGCACGATCCGCGAGGGCGCGCAACGGATGGGCACGCTGATCGACGACCTGCTGGCGTTCTCGCGCCTGAACCGGCGCGCGCTGAACCGCCAGCCGATCGACATGGAGTCGCTCGTCCGGTCGATTTTCGCCGACCTGGCCGGGGAGACGGCGGACCGGCGGGTCGACCTGACGGTCGGCGAACTGCCGCCGGCGGAGGGCGACGCGGCGCTGCTGCGGCAGGTGTGGATCAACCTCCTCTCCAATGCGCTGAAATACACCCGGCGCAGGGAGGTGGCCGTGGTCGAGGTCGGGGCCGTGACGCAGGGCGGCGAGACGGTCTATTTTGTCCGGGACAACGGCGCGGGCTTCGACATGCAATACGCGCACAAGCTTTTCGGCGTGTTCCAGCGGCTGCACCGCGCCGAGGATTTCGAGGGCACGGGCGTCGGCCTTGCCATCGTCCAGCGGGTCATCCACCGCCATGGCGGTCGCGTCTGGGCGGAGGCGGCTGTGGACCGCGGGGCGACTTTCCTTTTCACGCTCGGAGCAACCAACCCGTCACTGCCATGAATGAAACAAGCGCTGTCGAGATACTGCTGGTGGAGGACAACCCGCAGGACCTGGAGCTCACGCTCCGCGCCCTGAGCAAGGCGAAGATCACGAACCGCATCCAGACTGCGCGCGACGGCGCCGAGGCGCTGGATTTTATCTTCGGGACCGGCGAGCATGCCGGGCGCAACATCGAGGACGTGCCGAAAGTCATCCTGCTCGACCTGAAGCTGCCCAAGGTCGACGGGCTGGAGGTGCTGAAACGCATCAAGGCCGACCCGCGCACCCGCATCATCCCCGTCGTCATCCTCACTTCCTCGAAGGAACAGCGGGACGTGATCGAGAGCTACCATCTCGGCGTCAACAGCTACATCGTGAAGCCGGTAAATTTCGACGGCTTTGCCAATGCCGTGAAGGATCTGGGTTTCTACTGGTTGTTGCTCAACCAGCCGCCAAAGTGACCGAAGAGTCCATCGTGACGATGCCGCAGGCGCTCAAGGTTCTGATAGCCGAGGACAACCCGGCCGACGCCGAACTGCTGGTCCGGCAGCTGCGGCGCGCCGGCTTCGCGCCGGAGTGGGAGCGGGTGGACGACGAGTCGGCCTATCTGGCGGCGCTCGACCGTGGGCCCGACCTGGTGCTGTCCGACTACGAGATGCCGCAGTTCGGCGGCCTGCGGGCGATCGAGCTGCTGCGCGGCCGCGGGCTAGATATCCCGCTGATCATCGTGTCCGGCGCGATCGGCGAGGACACCGCGGTCGAGGCCATGAAGCTGGGCGCGGCGGACTTTCTCCTGAAGGACCGGCTGGCGCGCCTCGGGCCCTCGATCACCCATGCCCTGCAGCAGGCCCGGCTCCGCGGCGAACGAAAGCGGGCGGAGCAGGTCCTGGTGGTGGCGAACGAACGGTACCGCGCGCTTGCCGCCCGGCTGGAAACGATCCGCGAGCAGGAACGCACCGCGATCGCGCGGGAAATCCACGACGTCCTGGCCCAGGAGCTGACCCGGCTGAAGCTCGACCTCGTGTGGCTGTCCAAGCACCTCGGCCGGCCGTGGGACGAGACGCTCCATACAGCGCTCGTCGCGCGCACGACGGACGCGATCGCCCAGACGGACGTGGCGATCACCACCGTGCAGCGGATCGCGACCGAGCTGCGCCCGGTGATCCTCGACAGCCTCGGCCTCCCCGCGGCGGTAGAGTGGCTGGCGGACGACTTTGCCCGCCGCACCGGCATAGCGTGCGAGGTCACGGTCCCGCAGGCAGCCTTCCCGCTCGACCGCGAGCGCGCGACCGCACTGTTTCGTATCGCCCAGGAGAGCTTCACCAATGTGATCCGCCATTCCGGGGCCACCGCGGTTTCAGTCAGCCTCGTCCTCGACGCGGTCTCGGTCACGCTGACCGTCCGGGACAATGGCTGCGGGATCACGACGGCGGCGGCGACCGACCCGCTCTCGATCGGGCTCAGCGGCATGCGGGAGCGCGCGGAGGCCTTCAGCGGCACGATGGAAATCGCCGGCGCACCCGGTCCCGGCACCACAGTGGCGGTCCGACTGCCGTTGCCGGCGGCGTGACGGCGCGGGATTCCCGACCATGCCCTCCATCCTCATCGCCGACGACCACGCGATCCTGCGGCAGGGCCTGAAACAGATCCTCGCCGAGGAAATCCCGGGGACGGAATTTGGCGACGCCAGCAATGCCGCGGAGGCCCTGGCGCTACTGCACAAGCAGGCCTGGGACGCCCTGGTGCTGGACATCAACATGCCCGGCCGGAACGGCTTCGAGGTGCTCGCCGAGGTGCGGCGTGACTTTCCCCGGCTGGCCGTGCTGGTGCTGAGTTCAACCCCCGAGGACCAGCTCGGGGTGCGGGCGATCAAGGCCGGTGCGTCCGGCTATCTCAACAAGCAGACGGCGCCCGAACGCCTCGTCGAGGCGGTGCAGACGGTGCTGGCCGGCCGGCAGTTCATCAGCGGGTCGCTTGCCGAGAAACTGGTGGCCGAGCTGCGCCGCGGCACGGACCGGCCGCGGCACGAGACGCTGTCCGATCGCGAGCTGCAGGTCTGCAAGCTGGTCGCGGCGGGTAAGTCGGTGAAGGAGATCGCGGCCGAGCTTTCGCTGAGCGCAAAGACGATCAGCACGTTTCACTGCCGGGCCTTCGAGAAGCTGGGCGTGAAGAACGACGTCGAGCTGGTGCAACATCTGCGGCAGCACGGGCTGGCGTAGGCCGCGGCCTACAGTGGCCGGCGACGCGGCCCACAGGCGAATCAGCCTCCGGCCAATGGACCGGGCCCGGACTTTCGCCGATACTGAGTGGATGGAAGCCAGCTGCCCTGCTCCCGCACCGGAGCCTCCCGATGAAACGGCCCCGGCCGCGTTGATCGCGGGGCTGGAGCAACGTTTGGCCGCGGCGAACGCCCAGCGGGACGAGGCGGTGAAGGAGCTGGAGACGTTTTCGCATTCGATCTCGCACGACCTCCGCGCCCCGTTGCGCGGCATCGCCGGCTTTGCGCGCATCTTAGTCGAGGACCAAGGCCCGAGGCTCGACGAGGAAGGCCGGCGTGCACTCCAGATGATCCGGGCGGAGGCCGCCCGCATGGATCACCTGATCGAGCGGCTGGGCGGATACACCCGCCTAGGCCGCCAGCGGCTTGATCGCGGCGAGACGAACATGGCCGATTTGGCGCGGAGTGTGTTCCAGGAATTGACGGACGCTGCCGGCGGCCGTGCGCCAGTGCTCGAAGTCGGCAACCTGCCGGCAGCCATGGCCGACCGAGCGATGGTCCGGGTGCTCTTCACGCAGCTGCTCGACAACGCCCTCAAGTTCACCCGCGGCAATCCCGCGGCGCGGATCGCGGTGACCGGCGTGTCGGACGGCGGCTGGAACACCTACTGCGTGTCGGATGACGGCGTGGGCTTTGACCCGCGCTACGCGCACAAGCTGTTCGCGATCTTCCAGCGACTGCACCGCCGCGACGACTTTGAGGGAGCCGGCGTGGGACTCGCGCTGGTCCACCGCATCGCACAGCGGCACGGCGGCGTCACCCGGGCGGAAGGTGAAGTCGACCGCGGCGCGAGGTTTTATTTCACGCTGCCGGGCTACCTGAAATCCAACCCATGAAATCTTCAACCACCGCCGCTCCGCGGCCAACCACAGGAGAACGATGAAACCCGACCGGATCAGACGCCTGAAGGCGGGACTCCCGCTCATGTTGCTGGCGGCCATCACCGCCGGGAGCATGATGGCCGCGGAACTGCAGGTTGCCGGACCCGAGAGCCCCGCGGTTGATGTCCACGGCTTTGTCAGCCAGGGATACATCGCCTCGAGCGAGTACAACTACCTGGGCGAAAGCTCGAGCGGCTCGTTCAAGTTCACCGAGGCCGGATTGAACGGCTCGATCAATCCCTGGGCCAGGACCCGGGTCGCGGCACAGATCTTCACCTACGACGTGGGCCCGGCCGGGCTCTATGACGTGGTGCTGGATTACGCGACCGTGGAGTACACGGTCAACGATCAGGCCGGCTTCCGCTTGGGCCGTCTCCGCCGGCCGGAAGGCATCTACAACGATATCCAGGACGTCGACCTGGCGCGGACCTCGGTGCTGCTTCCCCAGGGCATGTACAATGCGCGGTGGCGCGATTTCTACGTTTCCGTCGATGGCGCGGAGTTCTTCGGCACGATGTCCCTGAAACAGGCCGGCGGGTTGTCCTATGAGCTGTACTACGGCCTCCAGCATCCGCGGCTGGACGGCGGTCTCGCGCTGCAAAAGGCGAACCTGCCGCCCTTCGCCGAGCTGACGTGGATCAATTCCCCGAAACTGGGCGGCGGTCAACTGTGGTGGAACACGCCGGTGGAGGGACTGAGGGCCGGCGTCGCGCTGAACACGGACCAGGACCTGACCTTTCGCACGGTGACGGGCCGGCTGAGCAAGGGTTCGCCTTTCACCCAGCATTACTCACTCGAGTACGTGCACGACGCCTGGACCTTCCAGGCGGAATACCTGCGCTTCCGGATCAATTATCTCAACACCGAAGGCGGACTGCCCGCCTCGACGAAGTTGATCGAACCGGACAGTTGGTACGCCGGCGCCGCCCGCAGGCTGGGCCGGAAGTTTGAGCTGGGTGGTTATTACACGGAATATTACGCAGACGTCCACAACCGCCACGGAGCAGGCCTGCCGTTTCCCGAGGATGCGGCGCAAAAGGACACGGCGCTCTCGCTCCGGTTCGACCCGAGTGACCGGTGGATCTTCAAGGTGGAAAGCCACTACATCCGCGGCACGGCGCAACTGCTCGACAACATCAGCAACCCGGTGCGCCGGGATGACGGCTGGTGGCTGTTCGCCGTGAAAACCACGTTCTGTTTCTGACGCGAGGCCCCAAGCAAATCCCATGAATTCGAATTCACTGAGAAAGGGCCTGATGCTCGCCGTTTTGCTTCTGGCGCCGCTGCGGGCGGCGCCGATCGAGGGAGCGGTGATTGTCGCCAACGACAGCGTCGCGCTGGAGAGCATCAGCCTGGCGGCGTTGCGGGACCTCTACACGGGTCGGACGACCTACTGGCAGGACGGGGAAAGCGTGATCATCATCGTCCTGGCCGAAAAGACCGATCCGGCCCTGAAGGAAATCAGCGGCATGGAGCCGAGCCAGTTCCGCACCTTCTGGCAGCGCATGGTGTTTTCCGGTCGTGGCCGCCTGCCCAAGACGGCGACGGACGCCGCGGGGGTGGCGGCGCTCATCACCGCGAACAAGGGTGCAATCGCGATCGTGCCGGCGGACATGGTCCCGCCGGGCGCCAAACAGCTCCAGCTGAAGTAGCGGCCCGAACGGGTCCGGCACGCCGAACGCGATCGCTCCATGAAGACCACGTCCACCATGACCATCCCGACGCACCTTGTCGGAGTGGCCGCGCCCGTCGGGGCGGAGACCGTGCCTGACGCGTCGTTCGGCGTGCGCCCGGTGGCGATGGCCTTTCGGAGCATCATGATCGTGGTCACACTGCTGCTGGTTTTCGCGGTGGTGCAGATGGCGACGCTCTGGAAGGTCTGCGACACCGGCATGAAGGCCGCGACCTCCCTGCAGCGGCAAGGTCTGCCGACGCTCAGCGAGCTGGCGGCGCTTCAGGAGCTGCTCGCGACCTACCGGCTCAAGTCGTACGAATACCTCTTCACCCAGGAAACGAATCGGCCGGAAAAGGCCCGGGAAGTCGCGACGGTCGCGGCCGGCACCCGTGCAACGGTCGGCCGCCTTGAGGCCCTGCTGCCCGACGGCGAGGGCCGGGATCTTGCGGGCAGGCTGGGACGCGCCGTCGACGAACTGGACGCCGAGTTCGGTCGGGTCAGCAACCTGGTCGACAAGGATTTTGCGGCGGCGATGACGGCGATGGACCGTGACATACCCCCAAAGATCGAGCGGGTTTCCGCAGCGGCGGACGCGCTGAAGCGTTACGGCTACCGGGTCTCCGGTGGCGAGGCCAGCGCGACGTTCGGTGACTTCGGGTGGATCCGGTGGAGTGCCGTCGGCTTTGGCTTGGGGAGCATCGTGACGGCCTTCGGCGCCGTGATCTTTGTGCTGGTGGCCGCCCGCCGGACCCGCGCGCAGTTGTCCGCCACATTGGCACGCCTCGACCAGCGCACGCAGGAGCTCGCGCGGTCCCTTTCGCTCATGAACGCGACCCTCGAGTCGACCAACGACGGGTTTCTCGTCGTCGACCTGAAGGGCCAGGGCGCCACGTTCAACCGCCGGTTCAAGGAAATCTGGGACATGCCCGCGGAGCTCGCCGACCGGACGGACCGGCCCGGGCTGCTCGCGTTTACGGTGGGACAGGTCCGGGAGCCGGAGGCGTTCGTGAAAAGAATCCAGGAGATCATGGCGCGCCGGGAAGCCGACAGCTTTGACGAACTCGAACTCTCCAACGGGCGCATCTTCGAGCGTCATTCACAGCCGCAGCGCGTGGGGCAGGAGGTGGTCGGGCGCGTCTGGTGCTTCCGCGATATCACTGAGCGGCGGCAGGCCGAGGCCCGGCTGGCCGAGAGCCACCGCCAGCTGCTCGATGTCTCGCGGCAGGCCGGCATGGCCGAGGTGGCCACCGATGTCCTGCACAACGTCGGCAACGTGCTGAACAGCGTCAACGTGTCGGCGACGCTCGTGATCGAGCAGGTACGGGAGTCGAAACTGGCGAACCTCTCCAAGCTGGGCCAGATGCTGCAGGAGCGGGCCGGCGACCTGCCGCAGTTTCTCACCAGCGACCCCAAGGGCTGCAAGATCCCGGCTTACCTGCCGGTCCTGGCCGGCGAGCTGCTCGCCGAGCGCACCGCCATCGAGGGCGAGCTGGCTCACCTGCGGAAGAACGTGGAGCACATCAAGCAGATCGTCGCGATGCAGCAGACGTACGCCAAGGTCACCGGTGTGACGGAAACCGTGCCGCTGGCCGAGCTGGCAGAAGATGCGCTCCGGATGAATGCCGGCGGAATCAGCCGCCATGGGGTCGAGGTCATCCGCGAATTTGAAGCCGGCCTGAGCATCACGGTCGCCCGCCACAAGGTGCTGCAGATCCTCGTGAACCTGCTGCGGAACGCAAAAAACGCGTGTGTCGAGTCCGGGCGGCCGGACAAACGCATCACCCTGCGCATCGCCCGGCTCGGCGACCGGGCCAATGTGGTGGTCTTCGACAACGGTGTCGGCATCCCGCGGGAGAATCTCACCCGGATCTTCGCCCTGGGCTTCACCACCCGCCAGCAGGGTCACGGTTTCGGACTGCACAGCGCGGCGCTCGCCGCGAAGGAACTCGGCGGTACGCTGTCCGCCCGGAGCGACGGCGCGGGTCACGGCGCGGTATTCACCCTCGATCTGCCCATGGCGCCGCTTCACGAGCGCGCGGGCGGGACCCATCCATGAAAGACTGGCTTCCATCGTTCTCCAACCGGCGCGGGCACCGCCCGCGGCCGGCCTTGCTGCAGTGGGCGATCGCGGCTGTCCTCGCACTGACAGCCTCCTCCGTGCTTGGTCTCAATCCCACGCAGGATCCCGGAGATTATATCGTTGCGCGCTGGAACACCGAGGACGGCCTGCCGCACAGCTCAATCCGGCAAATCTACCAGACCCGCGACGGCTATCTCTGGATCGGAACGATGCAGGGCCTGGCCCGGTTCGACGGGCTGACCTTCACGAACTTCAGCGCACCCGGCACGCCCGGGCTGCCGAACAGCCTGATCACGTCGATGGCGGAGACGCCGGACGGCAGCCTGTGGATCGGCACCAACAACGGCCTGGCGCGGTACCACGACGGACACTTCACGAGTTACGGCCGCGCCGACGGGCTCAAGGCCGCGACCGTCAACTCGGTTTGCCTGGCCGAGGACGGATCGCTTTGGATCGGTTGCCGGGGAGGGGTGACACGCTGGATTGACGGTAGATTCATCAACGACATCGACACCTCCGGCCAGGACGTCTCGGTGCTGCGGCACATCATGCGCGATCGCCACGGAGCGCTCTGGCTGTCGGCTGGATTCGACGCCCTCCGGTATGCGCAGGGGAAATTCACCCGCTTCAGCCAGGCCGAGGGCCTGCCGGCGGCGGCGCTCCAGATGATCCGCGAGGATGCCGATGGCCGGCTGATCGCGGTGACCCAGAACGGAGTGTACCGCCGGGAAGGCGATCGCTTCATGCCCTTCGAGAAAAATGCTTCGCTTTCGAGCCTGCGCGCGACAACGACGGTCGTGGACCGGTCCGGCAACCTCTGGATCGGCTCGGCGGGCGGGCTGGATCGTTTTGCCGCCGGAAATGTCGTTCCCTATGACGACCGACTGGCCGGCCGCTTCAGCAACGTGGACGCCTTGCTGGAAGACCGGGAGGGCGGACTTTGGGTCGGCACCTCATCCGGTCTGGCCCACCTGACCGACCGCCGCGGCGAATCCTGGCTGAAGGAGCAAGGAGTTCTCGGCCTGCAAGGCACGGCCGTCCGGCAAAGCCGCGATGGCAGTGTCTGGATCAGCAGCTGGACGGGCGGCGTGGCCCGGTTCCTGAATGGAACGGTACGGCAGTACGCGGAGGGTGCCCCGCTCTCGCTCGACAGCATTTCGACGATCTACGAGGCGCCTGACGGCGTGATGTGGTTTGGCACGCGCGCGAGCTCGATCGACCGCCTCGACGGGGACAAGGTGACGACGTTTGTCTATCCATCAGGCGTGCCGACAAGCCGGCCGGTACAGTCAATGCTTGAGGAGCCCGACGGGGAGTTTCTCCTGGGCATATCGCGCCGCGGGCTCCTGCAATTACGCGACGGACAGATTGCACCGGTGCCGGAGGCAGCTGCGCTCGCCGACGAGACGGTCTGGGCGATCCATCGGACCCGCGACGGTCGGCTGCTCCTCGGCACGAGCCAGGGAATATTCCAGCGTGGCCCCGGCCGTGCCTGGCGGCAGGTGGAGCTGCCGGGATTAAAGCAAAATCCCGAGGTTCGCGCGATTCTCGAGGACAGCGACGGTGTGATCTGGCTGGCGACAGCGGGGCTCGGCCTCGTCCAATGGGCGCCAGGCGGCGCCCACAGCTACGGGCTGCGCGAGGGGATGGTGGACGACACGCTCTTCAGCATCGTGGACGACCGCGACGGTTCCCTGTGGGTGAGTTCGGCGCGCGGGATGGCGCGGGTGCGCCGTTCCGAACTGGCCCAGCTGGATCGCGGTGAAATCGCCGGCGTGAACTGCCTCACGCTTGGCCGCGTGGACGGGCTGGCAAGCGGGTCGACTCCGGGCGGCGGCAACCCGGCGGCCTTCCTGCTGACGGACGGACGCCTGTTGACGGCAACGGAAAAAGGCATCGCGGTGGTCGAGCCCCGGCGCATGCCGGTCAACCGGCAGCCACCCACGGTGGTGATCGAAGGCATCGTGGCCGACGACCAATCCATCGCCCGGACGCCGGACGGCGGGATTTCCGTCCCGCCGGGTATCAACCGGATTGAGATCCGCTACACGGCCCTGAGCATGATCGCGCCGCAACGGATGCGATTCCGTTACCGGCTCGACGGGTCGGACCCCGCCTGGATCGATGCCGGACACGAGCGCAGCGCGCATTACACGCATCTCGCCCCGGGAACGTACGTCTTCCAGGTCCTCGCCTGCAACAGCGATGGCGCGTGGACCGACAGTGCCGCGACCACGACGATTGTGCTGCAGCCGCGTTATTTTCAGACGTTCTGGTTTCGCCTGGGTTTGGTCGCGTTGCTGGGGGGCGGACTTGTCGGGTTGGTCCGCCTGCGGCAGAAACGCCTCCAGGCGCGCGAGCGGGAGTATGTCCGGACCAACGCCGAGCTGGACCAGCGCGTGCGCGAACGGACCGCCGAACTCGCCCGCGAACGGGCGCGGTTCAAGTTCATCTTCGATTCGGTGCCGATCGGAATCACCTCGATGGTACAGGGCCGGATCGAGACCCGCCTGGTCAATCCGGCGCACGCGAGGATCACGGGCGTGCCGATCGAGCGGTGCCGGGAACTGGACGCCTATCGGCAGGCAACGGCGCCCGCCGACAGGGTGACGCAGGATGCGCTCCACCGGCGTCTGGTCGCCGGGGAGATCGACCACTACACTCTCGAAAAGCGCTATGTTCAAGCGGACGGCTCGGTCCACTGGGTGGTCCTCGCCGTGCATCGTTACGCGGACGGGAACAGCGAGGAGGTTCGGGAGATCTCGACGCTGGTGGACATCACCGAGCGCAAGCAGGCCGAGCTGCGCCTGGAAGAGAGCCACCGCCAGCTGCTGGAGCTTTCCCGGCAGGCGGGCATGGCCGAGGTGGCGACCGACGTCCTGCACAACGTGGGCAACGTGCTCAACAGCGTGAACGTCTCGGCCGCCCTCGTGGTCGAGCAAATGGGCGACTCAAAATTCGCGAACCTGAACAAGCTCGCGGAGATGCTGCAGGCGCACGCCGACGCACTGCCGCAGTTCCTCCTCGGCGATCCGAAGGGACGGAAGATACCGGGTTATCTCGTCGCGTTGGCGGACCAACTGGCGGCCGAACGAGCCCAAATGGTGCAGGAACTGGAGTACCTGCGAAAGAACATCGAGCACATCAAGCAGGTCGTCGCCATGCAGCAGACCTATGCCCGGGTCACGGGCGTGACGGAAACCCTGGAGCTGGCGGAGCTGGCGGACGATGCGCTGCGGATGAATTCCGGCGCGATGGCCCGCCACGGCGTCGAGGTCACCCGGGAATTTGAACCGGGACTGTCCGTCACGGTCGCGCGCCACACCGTGCTGCAGATTCTCGTCAACCTGGTGCAGAACGCGACGAACGCCTGCGTCGAGTCGGGGCGGGACGACCGGCGCATCACTGTGCGGATCAGCCGGCAGGGCGACCGGGTCCGTCTCGCGGTGGCCGACAACGGGGTCGGCATCGCCGCCGAAAACCTCACCCGGATCTTCGCGCTCGGGTTCACGACACGCAAGGAGGGTCACGGCTTCGGCCTGCACAGCTCCGCGTTGGCGGCGAAGGAACTGGGAGGCTCCCTCACCGCCCGGAGCCCGGGCCCGGGACTTGGCAGCACCTTTATCCTCGAACTGCCCTGCGAAAAAAACTTCTCCCACCCATGAACGGTCCAAATGCCAGAAACCACCGCCGCATCCTGATTGTCGACGACAGCCGGGCGATCCACGACGATTTTCGCAAGATTCTCGGCCGGAAGGAGCGCAACCCGGCCGCCACTGCGGACGAAGTCGCGCTGTTCGGCGCGCAGGCCGCAGGCCCGGTGATGGGCGGATTCGAGCTCGATTCCGCGTACCAGGGCGAGGAAGCCCTCGCGCGGGTGAACCGAGCGGTGGCCGAGGGGCGGCCGTATGCGGTCATCTTCATGGATGTGCGGATGCCTCCCGGCTGGGACGGTGTCGAGACCACGGAGAAGATCTGGGCGGTCGATCCCGACGTGCAGGTGGTGCTTTGCACCGCCTATTCGGACTACTCCTGGGGCGAGACGATCGCCCGCCTGGGGCAGTCGGACCGGATGGTGATCCTGAAAAAACCCTTCGACAATGTGGAGGCGCTGCAAATGGCATCGGCGCTCACGGAAAAGTGGCAGCTCGCGCGCGAGTCGCGAAGTCACCTGGGAAACCTGGAAAAGCTCGTCGAGGAACGCACCCACGAGCTGCGGACCGCGAAGGAGGCGGCAGAGGACGCGAGCCGGGTGAAGGGCGAGTTCCTCGCGAACATGAGCCATGAGATCCGCACCCCCATGAACGGGGTGATCGGGATGCTCAACCTGCTGGCGGACACGCCGCTGGCGCCCGACCAGCGCGACTTCGCCGAGACGGCCCGCTCGAGCGCCGAGGCGTTGCTGACGGTGCTCAACGCGATCCTCGACTTCTCCAAGATCGAGGCGGGCAAACTGGAACTGGAGGAGACCGATTTTGACCTGCGGGAGCTGGTCGAGGGCGCGGTGGAGCTGCTGGCGGAGCCGGCCCAGGGCAAGGGGCTGGAACTCATCTCCGCCCTGCCCGAGGGCACGCCGACGGCGCTGCGCGGGGATGCCACGCGGCTGCGCCAGGTTCTGCTCAACCTGGTGGGCAACGCGATCAAGTTCACGGCGCGCGGCGAGGTGGTGGTCCGCGCCCGCGTGGAGCCTTCGTCCGACGGGCGGGTCGGCGTGCGGTTCGAGGTCAGCGATACCGGCATCGGCATCGCGCCGGACGTGCAGCGACGCCTGTTCCATGCTTTCACCCAGGCGGATGGGTCAACGACGCGCAGATTCGGCGGCACCGGCCTCGGCCTGGCGATTTCCCGCCGGCTCGTCGAGCTGATGGGAGGGGAGATCGGTGTCAGCAGCGAACCGGGCAAAGGTTCGCGCTTCTGGTTCGAACTCCGGCTGGAGGCGGGCGCGCCGCCGGACGCTGCCCGGCGGAGCAGCCTGGCCGGCCGGCGCGTGCTGGTCGTTGACGACAATGCCACCAACCGGGCGGTGCTGCACCACCAGCTGGCTGGCTGGCGCGCCCGGGACGCGGCCGCCGCCAGCGGTCCCGAGGCATTGCGGCTCCTGCGCACCGCCGCCGAGGCGGGCGACCCCTTCCAACTCGCCGTGCTCGATCTGCAGATGCCGGAAATGGACGGGATCGAACTCGCCCGAACGATCAAGGCCGATCCGGCGATCGCCGGCACCCGGTTGGTGATTCTCACGTCGCTGGGTGCGCTCCTCGACGAAGAAACGCGGCGGACAGCGGGCATCGACGACCTGCTTTTCAAGCCGGTCCGACAGGCGCGCCTGCTGGACAGTCTGACCCGCTGTCTCGCCGGGATCCCGAACAGGCCGCTCGTCGTGCCGCAGGCCGACACGGCGCGTCCCATTGCCCGCCCGATGCGCATCCTGCTGGTGGATGACAATCTCGTGAACCGAAAGGTCGCTGTCGGCCAGCTCCACAAGCTGGGTTACGACGCCGAGGTCGCGACCAACGGGCGGGAGGCGGTCGCCGCCTGCGAGAAGACGCACTTTGACGTCGTGCTGATGGATTGCCAGATGCCCGACATCGAGGGCTACGAGGCCACGCGCATGATCCGGACCCGCGAGGCCGTGCACCCCGGGCCCGGCGGGCATCGCTCCCATATCATCGCGATGACCGCGCATGCGCTTGAAGGGGACCGCGAGAAATGCCTGGCCGCCGGGATGGACGATTACCTGAGCAAACCGGTGCAGATCGAAGCGCTGGAGACGGCGCTTGCCACCGCGGCGGCCAGGGCGGAGGTTAGCTCATGAACGCGGGAATGGCCGGCGCCGCCCTGGAGGAAGCGATGGCCGAAGCAGGCCCCACGTCGGCGATCTCCTTTGCGTCCCTCCGGGTGCTGATCCTGGAGGATGAATCCTGCGACGCTGAACTGGCGATGCGCGAGCTGCGCCGCTCGTGGCGGACGGTGGATTGGCGCCGGGTTGATACGGAGCTCGCGTTTCGATCCGCCCTGCAGGAGCCCTGGGACGTCATTCTCTCCGACTATAACGTGCCGCAGTTTGACGGTCCCGCGGCGATCCGGCTGGCGCGGAGCCTTACGCCGCAGATTCCGGTCATCGTGCTCACCGGGCAAATCGGGGAAGAACTGGCCGCCGGCTGCATCCGGGACGGTGCGGTGGATTACGTGCTCAAGCAGTCGCTGCCGCGGCTTGCGGCGGCGGTGGCGCGGGCCCTGCGCGAGCAGCGGCTGCGGACCGAGCGCGACCGCCTGTTCAATCTCTCGGTCGACATGCTGTGCGTGGCCGACCTCGCGGGCAATTTCCGGCAGGTGAACCCGGCCTGGATCAAGACCCTGGGCTGGACCAGCGAGGAATTGCTGGGCCAGCCGTGGATGGCCCGGGTACATCCGGAGGAGCGGGAGACGACGGAGGCGGCGGTGCGGACTCCCACCCAGGCGGTGTGCCAATTCGAAAATCGCTACCGATGTGCCGACGGGACCTATCGCTGGCTTTCCTGGCGCTGCTTTCCGCTGCCGGCCGAAGGGATCATGTTTGCGGTCGCACGGGACATCACGGATCGGCGCCGGCTGGAGGAACAGTTCCGGCAGGCGCAAAAACTAGAGGCCATCGGCACGCTGGCCGGTGGTATTGCGCACGACTTCAATAACATCCTTGCCGCCATCACCGGGTATGTCGAACTGGCCAGGCAGGCTGCCGGCGACAATCCCGCGGTTTGCGTTCCCCTCGACGAGGTGCAGACGGCCAGCGCGCGGGCCGCAAGCCTGGTGCGGCAAATTCTCGCATTCAGCCGGCGCGATGAGCAGCAGCAGCGGCAACCCTTGCAGCTGAACGAGGCACTGGCCGAGCCCCTGAAGCTCCTGCGCGCGACCATTCCCTCCGTCATCGAGTTCGACGTCGAGCTGGCTCCCGAGTTGCCCGCGGTGCTGGCCGATGCCACCCAGATCCATCAGTTGGTCGTTAATCTCTGCACGAATGCCTGGCAGGCGATGAAGCCGCGGCCGGGCCGCCTGCAGGTCCGCCTCGAGAAATTCGCCGTGGACGCCCTGGTGGCCGAGAGCAATCCGCGGCTGCGTCCGGGGACTTATGTGCGGCTGTCGGTAAGTGACACTGGGCGAGGCATGGACCCGGAAACCCAGGCGCGCATCTTCGAGCCCTTTTTCACCACCAAGGCGCCGGGGGAGGGAACCGGGCTCGGATTGTCGGTCGTCCACGGGATCGTCCAGGGTCACGACGGCGCCATCACCGTCTACAGCGAACTGGGGACGGGCACGGCTTTCCACGTTTATCTTCCCGCCTACGAGGGCGACGTGCCGGCGAAGGCCGAGCCTGCGAGCGAAGTGCCCCGGGGCGACGGGGAGCGGGTGCTTTTTGTCGACGATGAAAAGCCGCTCGCCCTGCTGGGGCAGAAGATGCTTGAGCGGCTGGGCTACAAGGTGGAAGCGACGAGCAGCGTGCTCGCGGCCCTGGACCGGTTTCGTTCCGATCCGGACGGCTTTGACCTCGTGGTGACGGACATGACGATGCCCACGATGACGGGGATCGATTTCACGGGCGAACTGCTGGTGATCAGGCCTGATTTGCCGATCATCCTCACGACGGGTTTCAATGCCAGCCTGACTCCGGCACGGGTCCGCGAGTTGGGAATTCGCGAGCTGGTCCTCAAGCCGCATTCCATGCAGTCGCTCGCGCAGGCGATGCATCGCGCGTTGAAGCCCCGCGGAAACACGGGGCCGTTGCTACGCGATCTCGTCCCGTCAGCTGAGAAGTGATGCCAGGTCGGACTGCCGCAACCGACCGGTCGTGGGTTGGCTTCCCATGGGGTATCGCTTACCGGACTGACCAAGGAGCCTCGGAGTGGCGCGGAGCCAA